>Ga0066388_100000216_pt1 | contig 23980 bp, 24 predicted proteins | sample PanSoiMetaGPlot6_FD_64539 | JGI IMG/M metagenome (GOLD analysis project Ga0066388, IMG submission 64539) | Tropical forest soil microbial communities from Panama analyzed to predict greenhouse gas emissions - Panama Soil - Plot 6 (Hybrid Assembly) | ecosystem: Environmental > Terrestrial >...
GACGCGATGTCGGTCGCGACCATGACTTCGTATTTGCCGCTCTTGAATCCTTCGAGCGCTTCGATCCGTTCGCGCTGGGTGCGGTTTGAGTGAAGAACGGCGACCGAATGCTGCGCATGTTTCAAAAAGTGCGCGACGCGATCCGCGTTTTGTTTTGTTCGGCAGAAAATGAGAACACTGTCGAAATTGGTCCGCTCGAGCAGCGCGATCAGCAGATCGAACTTCTGCTCGGCCGCGACCGGGTAAACCGCGTGCGTGACCGTTTCAGCGGGCGAACGCCGCACACCGATTTCCACCAATTCCGGATCGCGCAACACCCACTTGGTCAGTCGCTCGATTTCTGGCGGTAGCGTTGCCGAGAACAACAGCGTCTGTCGATCCGTCGAAACTTTTTCGACGATCTGGCGGACCTGCGGCAGAAATCCCATGTCGAGCATGCGATCGACCTCGTCGAGCACAAGAATGTTCACGTCGCGGAAGTGGAGTGTGCGTTGTTCGAGATGATCGAGCAAACGTCCTGGTGTCGCGACGGCAATATCGACGCCGCGCTTCAAATCTTCGCGTTGTTTGCCGTAACCGACGCCGCCATGCAGCACTGTCACGCGCAAATCGGTGAAGCGGCCGTAATCGCGAAACGCCGTCTCAACTTGCGCAGCCAATTCCCGCGTTGGTTCGAGAACGAGACAACGAAATTTTCCGTGTTTCGCGAGGAGCGTCAGAATGGGCAACGCGAACGCCGCGGTTTTGCCGGTGCCGGTCTGCGCGGTGCCGATTAAATCTTTGCCGTCGAGAATAATCGGGAACGCGCGGAGCTGGATCGGGGTCGGCTCGGTGAAGCCCATCGCCTGGGTCCCGCGAACGACTTCCGATGAAAGGCCGAAATTATTAAATGACACGATTAGGGATTAAGACCTCGCACAAAGGCCACAAAGGTCACGACGAAATTGAGAAATAGCGATCTTTGTGCCCGTTGTGTCCGTTGTGCGAGAATCAGTTGAATGAAGATCTTCGTCCTGGCGGATACGCATAACAAATTGCCGCCGCAAGTTGTCGAGTTTGCGCGCGAGGCGGACGAGATCTGGCACTTGGGCGACGTTTGCGAACCGACGATCACGCTCGATCTCGAAGCGATTGGTCCGCGGCTGACCGTTGTCCGCGGCAATTGCGATTGGACTGAGGATTGGCCGTTGGTTGTCGATCTTAAGCGCGAAGGTTTGAAGCTTCGGCTTATCCACATTCCGCCGGAAATTCCGCCGGACAATGTCGATGTTGTTTTGCATGGTCATACTCACGTTCCGCGAAACGAAAAACGCCGCGGCGTTCTATTTCTGAACCCTGGTTGCGTCACACGCCCAAACCGCGGCTCGCCGCGAAGCGTGGCCTGGCTCGAGATCGCAGGCGGGAAGATAAATTGGAAGCTGGTTGAGCTGTAGCACATGGCGGCTCGGTGAGCCGCCGCTACCTACTCGTCTGATTTCCGACCGAACCAGCGCCGTTTCTTTTTCGGCTCTTCGGCAGGTTTTTCTTCCGGCTTGGTCTCAGCCTTTTCGGCTTTCAGCTCCTTCGCCTTTGTTTCCACCTTTGCTTCGGCTTTCGGTTCTTTCTTTTTCGCTTTCTTTTCTTCGGCCGGTTTTTCTTCGACCGCGACTGCGGCGTCAACCCATTCGATGAACGCCATCGAGGCCGAATCGCTGTTGCGCTGACCGAGCCGAACGATGCGGGTGTAACCGCCGTTCCTTTCGCTCGATGCTGGCGCAATTTGGTCGAATAATTTTTTAACCGCATCCTTTTGACGCAGAGTCGCAAACGCGGTGCGGCGCGCGTGCATCGATCCGTCCTTGCCGAGGGTCACCATTTTTTCCGCGAGCGGACGCACAGCTTTCGCTTTCGCCAGGGTGGTTTTGATGCGCTGGTGCTCGATCAAGCTGCAAACCTGATTGGCGAGCAGCGCCTTGCGATGTTCGGCCTTCCGGCCGAGGCGCACCGTTTTCTTTTGATGTCTCATATGCGCGACGTTCCAGTGGACGCGATTTACTTGCGCTCGGTTGGCGCTGCGGCTGCGCCATTACCGGAAGCGGCATCAACGCTGGCTGGTGTTTCGACCAGGCCGGGTTCGAACTTCATCCCAAGGCTCAGACCAAGCTGCTGAAGCTTGTCTTTGATCTCGTTGAGCGATTTCTTTCCGAAGTTACGATACTTCAACATCTCGCTCTCGGTCTTTTGCGCGAGCTGACCCACGGTGGTGATGTTCGCGTTGTTCAAGCAGTTCGCCGCGCGCACGCTGAGCTCGATTTCGTTGACGCTCATGTTAAGCAGCTTCTTGAGCTTTATGTTCTCTTCGCTGACGCCGGCGGGCGTTTCGTCGAACTCGATCACTTCTTCGTTGAAGTTCACGAAGACGTCGAGGTGGTGACGAAGAATTGCGGAAGCCTGGAGCAACGCGTCGTCCGGAGTGAGACGGCCGTCCGTCCAGACTTCGAGGATGAGCTTGTCGTAGTCGGTGCGTTGCCCAACACGTGTGTTCTCGACCGCGTATTTCACGCGGGTGACTGGTGAAAAAATCGAGTCGATTGGAATGAGACCGATCGGCTGATCGGCGCGCTTATTTTCTTCGCCAGTGGCGAAACCGCGACCAACGCGGACTTCGAGCTCAGCGTCAAATTTGTGTTTCTTGTCGAGCGTGCAAATGACCAGCTTCGGATTGAGCACCTCGTAGCCGGTGACTTCCTGAATTTCGCCGGCGGTGACTTCGCCCTCCTTGTTTACATTGAGCGAAAGTTTTCTCGGCTCATGACCGTTGCTGGCCTTGAATTTTATTTTCTTCAGATTGAGCACGATGTCGGTGACGTCCTCAACAACGCCCGGCAGGGTGGCGAACTCGTGCTGCGCGCCGGTGATTTTTACCGCGGTGATGGCGGCGCCTTCGAGTGACGAAAGCAGGACGCGGCGGAGCGAATTTCCGACGGTGTGACCGTAACCGGCCTCAAACGGCTCGGCGGTAAACCTGGCGTAAGTATCAGTGGCTGTGCTCTCGTCCTTGACGAGGGTTTTCGGCATTTCAAAACGACCGTAACGAACTGGCATGATTAATTAATTAACGAGTTAACGAGTGAGTGATTCAACGAATGCAGAGGGCAAATCGTCAGATCGCTAAATCCTTAAATCGCTAAATTCCTTTCAAAGCCGGGTTTCCCCTGGCGAGTGCGGTTTCAGCCAAGCGACGGAAACCCAGGGACCAACGGCGTAATTACAAAACTCGCTGTGAGCGTGGAATAAAGAGCAGTTTCTCGATTTTGCAAGCGGCGAGTTTGGCTACAATGGCCTCTCCCGACATGCCTAAAGCCCGCGTCGAGCGAAATATCTACCGAGGCCCCGCTAACCCGGAGTTGGGAGGGGTCTCGCTGGTATTCCCCGTTCGCAACGAGTCGTTCATGATCGAAATGACTTTGCGCAATTACTCGTCGGAACTGCAACCGCGCATTGCCGATTTCGAACTGATTGTCGCCGAAGACGGCAGCACGGACGACACTAAGAGTGTCCTCGAGCGGCTGGAGAAGGAGTTGTCGATTCGTCTTTTCACGAGCGATGAATTGAAGGGTTATCAGAAAGCGCTGATCGATGCTGTTTCTTTAGCCGAAAAGGAATGGGTTTTTATTGTCGATTCAGATTATCAATTTGCGGCGATCGATTTTTGGCGACTCGAACCTCTGCGGGATCGTTACGACGTGATCCTCGGGATGAAAGCGCCGCGAAAGGACCCCTGGTATCGGATCTGGTTGTCCCGAGGTTATAATTTTCTTTTGCGGTTCTTTTTTGGAGTGCCTTATCGGGACATGGACACTGGGTTTCGGCTAATTCGCCGCAAGGCGCTTCTCGAACTGATGCCAGAGGTGCGTCACATGACGACGTTTACCGCCGAGTTTGTCGTGCGCGCTCATTATGCCGGCTACAAAATTGCCGAAGTCCCCGTACCTCATTACGAGCGCAAGATTGGAGCTACGACGATTTACTTCATTTCAAGTTTGTTTGGAATCTGCCTGCGGCAATTTCTCGGCGTGATCAATATGAAGAGAGAGTTTTTTCAGCGCGGACTGAAAAATCCTTCTGCCTCTTAAATCTAGCTCGGAATTTGTTAGCTGAGAGATTACGTCTCTGTTTCGATGAGTGAATCCGACGCGAAGACCAGTAGGTGGCCCGCCATCGGATTCTTGCTGCTCGTCAATCTAATCGCGCTCAGCTTCTTTTTTTCGCCGGGGACGGGTGACGTCGGAACGTGGGCGAGGTGGATGCGTGAGATCGATGCCAGCGGTGTGATCAGCGGTTACGCGCAGAGCGACACGGATTATCCGCCGCTTTCGTTCGTTTTCCTCGCGAGCGTTTCGCGCAGCGCCACTGCGCTTGAAGTTTCGCGCTTCGTTGTTCTCAAAAGCTCGATCCTGCTGTTGGTGTTCGCGACAACGGCCTGTTTTTATTCCTTTACGCGCAATTTGCTTTTGACCGCCGCTCTCGAGTTCAGCGTCATTCTCAACAGCGTTGCGCTGGGCTATCTCGACATTTATTTTGCGCCCTTCCTGGTCGCGTCGTTCTTTCATTTGCAACGGGGCAACCTCAATCGCGGGATGCTTCTGTTCGCAATCTGTTGTTTCACGAAATGGCAGCCGCTCATCATTGCGCCGTTTGTTTGTCTCTACATTCTGGATAGCCCGGCCGATCCTTCGACCGCCCAAAGCCATCAGCTCAAGACTCGAATCATGCCGTTCGTGTTGGCGGCCGTCGCGATCGCGATTCCACTGTTGCTCATTTTCGGTGCGAAGATTTTCGATTCCCTTCATCGCGCGATGACTTATCACATATTTCTCTCCGCTTATGGGCTCAATCTCCCATGGCTTCAGACTTGGGCGCTCCATCTCATCAATCCCGAGAAATATGGCGCGCTCCAGAACGGAGAGATCGACATTTTCCAAACGCGTGATCCGCTGGTTGTCGGGCCAACCAAGATCCTGTTCTACCTGAATTACGCGGCAATCGCGCTCTCATTCGCGCGCCAGAAGAAAACATTCGAGCGCCTGATCGTTTACTCCATTCTGGGCTACATGGCTTATTTCATCTTCAACACCAGCGTCCACGAAAACCATCTCTTTTTGGTTTGCTGCCTTGCCTGGATCCTCGCCTTCGTTGATCGGAGCCAACTCATCCGTTGCATTAATCTAAGCATCGCCGCCAACGCCAACCTCTTTCTGTTTTACGGCGCTTTTGGTCAGCGATTGAATCCCGTCATCGCCGGCCTCGACATCACGCTTTTGTTCGCAGTAGCGAATATTGTTCTCTTCCTCGACTTGTTAATCCGAACTTTCAAAAGCGACGGCGTCGATCTCTGGTTCGTGAAAATCGAGCCGCAACAGGCGCCCGTTACTTAGCCTTCGACAACTTCGTCCGGCAGTGCACCCGTCGTTTTCGATTTTCGTGGAAAATGCGCGGCCAGCGCGTCGCCAATTTCGTGGATCGCATCCACGATGGCGTGACTGAACTTTTCGTTCCGAAAATGTCCGCGCATTTGATCGGCCAATCGCTGCCATAGCTGTTCGCCACAATGCTCGTGAATCGCTTGGTCGCCGACGATCGCGAACTTGTGCGCGCGCGGCGCAACGAAAATGAGGACGGCATTGCGTTGCGGCGTTTTGTGCATCCTGAGCTTCTGAAATTTTTTCTGGGCGGCGATTAGCGGATCGGCTTCCAACTTGCCGCGCTGAATGAAAACGCGGATTTCGCCAGAGGTCTTCGATTCGGCATCACGAATCGCGTTTACGATCTGATCATGCTCCAGCTTGCTGAGAAATTCCTTCGTGCGCATTTCCTACCAACTGCCACTCGAACCGCCTCCCCCAAAGCTTCCACCGCCGCCACTAAATCCACTGAAGCCGCCGCCGCCCGAGGACGAACCCCCACCACCTCCACCAAAGCCCATTGGGATAAAAACCGGACCGCTTCGGCGCGAGGAATAACTGTAACCGCCGAGCCGCCGCATCACTCTTGAAATGACGCTCAGGGCAATGAAGAAAATAATAAAAAATAGAAAGCTCGGGGCCCGAGAAGAGTTGCTGCGACTCTCGCGAACCGTCCTGCCGGTTCCTCTGTATTCGCCGCGGACGGCTTTAAAAATGGAATCGATCCCGTCTGCGAGTCCTGCTTCATAATCGCGCGTGCGAAATCGCGGAGTGATGCGATTAGCGCGGATGTCGTAGGCGACAGCGTCGGGGAGCGCGCCCTCCAAACCATAACCGACTTGGAGGGAAATCTTTCGATCGGCGATGAAAACCAGGAGCACTATGCCATTTCGTTCTTTTCTTGAACCTACTCCCCAGCTTTCGGCTATGCGCTGCCCATAATCCGCTACGTCCGAGTCGCTTTGCATTTTGGGAAACACCGCGACCACAACCTGGTTCGAAGTCTCGCGTTCGAATTGTGCCAACTGTTCATTGAAACGCCGAGCGGCTGATTGCGAAACGACGCCGGCGTAGTCGTTAAAGTAAGCCGCCGGTTTTGGCGGAATCACCTCAGCCGCTTGGGCGTAAACGGCGACAAACGTCGCGATGCTGAGCGCGATTCGTTTCACGCTATGGTAAGGTCGACAATCTTTATGGCGTGGCGGACGCAGTTGGAGCTGGCGAAGCGGCCGGCGCGGGCGAACCGAAATTGAAATTCACCGTCGGCGCTTTCTCAGCACCTTGTTGCGCGGCGAAGAACGGTCGCGGCGCAAATCCAAACATTCCTGCGATCATGTTAGTCGGGAAACGTCGCACCGCGACATTGTAATCCTGAACCGTCGTATTGAATTTGTTCCGCTCAACTGAGATGCGGTTTTCCGTTCCCTCAAGCTGCGCCTGGAGGGTGAGAAAATTTTGGTTCGCCTTTAGCTCGGGATAGCGCTCGACCACGACGAGCAACCGCGAGAGCGCGTTGCTCAATTGCCCTTGTGCCGCCTGGAACTCTTCGAGCTGCTTCGCGTCAATCGGCGCTTTGCTTGAATCGAGCTGCACGCGACCGACGCTGGCGCGCGCATTCGTTATGTCAGTCAGTGTCGATTTTTCGAAATTAGCCGCGCCTTGGACTGTGTTGACGAGATTAGGAATCAAGTCTGAGCGCCGCTGGTAAACGGTTTGGACCTGAGCCCATTGAGTATCGACGCCCTGCTGCAGACCGACCAAACGGTTGTAGGTCCCCCAGAAAAAAAGCCCGATTACGAAAGCGATAAAGATGATGATGACGAGCAATCCGCCGCAACCGATCGCAAATTTATTCATAAGATCGACAAAGTAAGTGGTTGGAACCGTTCCGGAAAGCGGTCGCCAAGTCAAACGCGCTATCGGCCGAGGGCAAGACGCAAAAACAACGAATCGGAAAACCGGGCGCTCATTGCCTGTCTTACGATCAACGCATTCATCGACGGAATGATGAATAAACGCTGATAATTTGAGCCCAGCGCTACGACCATGTCCGGCGGGGCGGCGCGGCAAATGCAAATTCCGCCCCAATGGGCGCGCTGCCATTTCAAATCTAGCTCCCGTTCGTAATCGATCTCGCGTGCATTCGGGGCTTCGCGATTCAGCCAAAAGGTTAATCCGTAGGATGGATTTGCGCCCGAGCCGGAGAACGCCTGGCCGAGCAACGCCGAGGGTGCGATCTGTTTTCCGTTGTAGTTGCCGCGTCCGAGAATCATTTCGCCGAACCGCGCCCACTCCCGTGCGCTCAATTCGAAGCCGCTCGCCGGCAGCGGATTGCCGCGGTGATCTTTTTTGAATTCCAGACTCGTTAGGCCGAGCGGCGAGAGAACATTTTCGCTGATGTAGGAGATGGTCGATCTCCCGTTCAATTTGCGCCGCAAGACTTCGTTGAAAATTTGGAGATGACTCGGACCATAGGCGAAAGCAGCTCCCGGCGGCGCGACTAATGGCAATTGAATCGCCATTGCGTCGCGATCACGAATCGAATCGCTGTGGAGATGCGACGCCGGTTCGATTCCGTCAGTTTGATTTAATAACTCACGGATGGTGATCTGTGATCTGCGCGGATCATTTTTCCACTCGGTGATGGTGTCGGCGACGTGATCGTCGAGCTTGATCAAGCCATCGCGCACGGCGCAAAGCGCCGCAATTCCCCAAAAACTCTTTGTTCCGCTGAAAATCTTGCAGCGCATGTCGGCGCCGCCGCCGTTGGCGTAATGCTCAAAGACGGTTTTGCCATTTTGCATCACCAGCATCGAAAAACCTCCGTTCTTGTCAGAATAGCCGGCGGCCCGCGCGCAATTGGCGGGCCGAATGTCAGCGGCGAAAAACGATGTCGATGTTGCAATCGCGATCAGCGAGACCGAGGAAGCGCGAATCTTCACGATGGCGTTGTAGCTGCCGCTGTCCTCAGCGGCTATCCAGAAATTCTGCCGCCGGAACGGTGGCAGCTACAATATTTTCGGTGTTTCTTCCGGAGCTGAAGCGCTCGCTCCTTCCGCGGGTGCTGGCCGCGGGGCGACCGGCAGATGCCGCGTGCGCAATTCTTCCACATTCGGAAGCTCGTCGAGATTGCACAGACCAAAATGGTCGAGAAAGAACTCGGTCGTTTCGTAAAGCAGCGGACGCCCCGGAATTTCGGCGCGACCGGAAATTTTCACCAAACCGCGTTCCATCAAGGTTTGTAAAACGCTGTCGATGGTCACGCCTCGGACGGCTTCGACGTCGGCGCGCGTAATCGGTTGGCGGTAAGCGATGATGGCGAGAGTTTCGAGCGCGGGCGACGTCAAGCGGGCCGGTTTGGCTGCTGGAAACAGTCCGCGGACCCAGCGCGCGTATTTCGGGTGGCTGGTTAATTGAAAGCCTTCGGCTTTTTCCACGAGCTGAAATCCGTGCTCGTTCTGGATGTATTCGACTTTCAGTTGTTCAATCGCGGCGGCGACTTCCGCCAACTTGATGTCTGCAAACTCGTTCGGCGCAAATTCGTCTTCCGCGCCCGCGTTGCGCAGAGCTTCGGTGATTTCTTTTGTGCTCAGCGGCTTGTGCGCGGCAAACAGCAGAGCTTCGATGGCGCGAGCGAGATTCATTAGTTTGCTCCAATCGCGGTTTGAATCGCGTCGGCGATCCGGTTGGCGTGTTTGTCGATCTTATCGAACTCGCGGCCTTCGATCAAAAGACGGATTTTCGATTCGGTGCCGGAATAGCGCAGCAGCACGCGGCCTTTACCGGCAAGCTCGCGCTCGACTTCGTCGCGCAGTTTCACGACTTCGCGCAATTCTTCGATCGGCGGCTTCGATTTCACGACAAGGTTCCGCTGGGCCTGCGGATATTTGTTCAAACACGTTTTCAACTTGCTCAGCGGCTGCCCGGTAGTGTGCATGATCCGCAAAACCTGAAGCGCGCTGATGATGCCGTCGCCGGTCGTGGTGAAATCTCGGAAAATAATGTGACCACTTTGTTCGCCGCCAAGATTCAGGTTTCGCGCCACCATTTCTTCAATCACGTAGCGATCGCCAACTTTGGCGCGAATGACTTTGCCGCCGTTGCCCGCCAGCGTTTCATCCAGACCGAAATTGCTCATGACCGTCGCGACCAATGTCCGGTCCCTAAGCTGATCCGCTTTTAAAAGATCAAGCGCAGCGATCGCCAAAATCTCATCACCATCGACGATCTCGCCATTTTCATCGCAAAGGAGAACGCGATCGGCGTCGCCATCATGAGTGACGCCGACGTCGGCGTCGACCAGTTCGACGATGCGTCGAATTTCGTCGGGATGCGTGCTGCCGCAGCCGTCGTTGATGTTCATTCCATTCGGCTCGTTGTGCGCGACCGCGACTTCGGCGCCGAGCTCGCGCAAAATGCAAGGCGTCGATTTGTAAGAAGCGCCGTTCGCGACGTCGATCGCGACGCGCAACCCGTCGAGCGACATTTTTCGCGGGAAACTCGCCTTCGCGAATTCGACATAACGGCCAAGCGCGTCGTCGATGCGCGCGGCGCGCCCGATTTTTCCGGCGGTTGGCCGGACATTGTCGATCTTGCCGCTAAAAACGAGATCTTCGATTTGGGCTTCGACCTGGTCGTCGAGTTTGTAACCATCGTGCCGGAAGAATTTAATGCCGTTGTCTTCGTAAGGATTGTGCGAAGCCGAGAGAACGATACCGGCGTCGGCGCGAAGCGAACGCGTGATGTAAGCCACCCCGGGAGTCGGCAAAGGTCCGATGACGAGAACATCGACACCGAGCGACGTAATGCCGGCGACCAACGCGTTCTCGAGCATGTAACCGGATAACCGCGTATCTTTGCCAAGGACAATCTTCGGCCGGGCGTCTTCGGGATGCGTTCGCGGATTTAATTGCGTGAAAACGTGCGCCGCCGCCCGTCCCAGCTTCAATGCCGTTTCGGCTGTCACCGGTTCGACGTTAGCAACGCCACGCACGCCGTCGGTGCCGAAAATCTTTGCCGCGGGTTTCACGCCCCTACTGAAACGCTCCCTTGCCATTTCGTAAACGGGAAAGTGTCGGTCTTCATTGTCGGGTCGAGGTTGAATGTTCCCGATCGTGGTCGCTCAGGAAAATGCATTCGTTGTCGAGCCCCAGCGCGACGGTGTTCCACGTCAATGGAAATTTCTCGAGGAGTTGGGTGCGTTGAATTACCGGTGCCCAGTCCTTGTATTCGCCTTTTACGATGTCGCGCAATCTGTTGTCTGTCCCGCTAATGGGCGTGAGATAGACTCCGTTCACGGGACCTCCGAGAACCTTGTAATCGCTCAAATCGGTGCAGGCGCGGATGGTTTCGGGCAACCACAAACTGCGACGATCCGCGTACCACGCCACCGCCCACGGCATGTCGGAAGCGGTGATTTCTTCGGGTCTCATCCAGTTGTTCAACACGCCAATGAGTCCGGGCATGTAAGGCGGCCATCGTACCCATGGTTTGGGCGGCGACAGCCATGGGGTCGCGAAAATCATCGGCAACGCGCAGAGGAGATAGACCAAAGCAATAAATCCGACGCGAGCGAATGGAATGTCGAGCGCGAGTCGATTCCACTGCACGAGTAGATAGGCGAGGCCATAGCACGTCATCACCGGGACGAAAATCAAGTGGAGCTGATTGGCGGCGACGCCTTGCTCTTCGTTGATCCCGTAGAGGCACATCCCGAGCACCGCGCCGCCCCACATCGCCAAAATGATCCAGCGAATGGCTGCAGTCTCGGTTCTCTTGAATGGGTAGAGCAACGCCACGAAAAACATCAGCGCGACCACGCTGAGCCCGAAATATTCGAACAGATGCGCAGTCTGGCCGGTCAGGCCGCCGCTGAGCTTGTCGCGAAACGACCCGAGAAGTCCGACACCCGGGTCAAAGGTTGATTGTCGCATCCAACCCCATTCACTGTGACCGATTCCGTTGAAGATCGAGTAGATGGCGACGCCGCCGGGATTACCGGAGACGACCATTGTGCGAATTACCCACGGCAAATAAATTATCGCGCCCGTTCCAAGCAATACCGCGGCCGCCGATCCGCGCGGACGGAAAAAAAAAGCTGCGAAAATCGCCGCGCCGAAAAAGATCCAAAGTGTGAGTGCGTGAGTCAGGGCAAGCAAACCGAAGACGCCGCCGGCGGCAGCGAGCCATTTCAATGTCGATTCGTCGGCACAATGCGCTTCCACTGCACGCACCAAAAGGTAAACGACGACGTTGAACAAAAGCAGGAGCAACATTTGCGGCAAACCGGAGAGCGAGTATTGCCACATCGCGTCGCAAAGAAGAAGCAGACCGCAGCCGAGCAATGCGAGTTGGCGATCAAATAATCGGCGCGCGGTAAAAAACAGGACCACGATCGATCCGAGGAAAAGCAGGATCGACATCACGGCGATCGCGCGGTCGCCGGCATAAATGAGCGTGCGCGGCGTGATTTTCCAATACGGTTTCACGAAAAGAAGAGCCACCGCATCGACCAACGGCGGAAGCGGCGCACTGTAGGTGTCCACCCAAATTTTTTGCGAGACATCCCGGCCGTGGTTCTGGAGTTGCGCGACGGCGCGCGGCCGCACCACTTTTGTGCGCCAACCTTTCCCGCTGGCAATGGCGCGTCCGATTTGCGCCTGATCCATTCCTTGCGAAGTCGAGAGCCCGCGAAATTGATACAGATAAATTATGGCGATGCCGATGATGCCGAGGGCGACCGCACTGCGCTTGACCCAAACTGCCAGGCCGCCTGCTTCGAGCGCGTGGACAGCGGTCTGAATAAATTCTTCGCTACCCGGCATGTTGTGTCCGCTCGACTTTGGTTTCTTTTTTCTGCGCGTTCAGTTCGTTGATTTTGCGGTGAAGCGTGCGTCGGCTGATTCCGAGTTTCTTGGCGGCCGCGGTCACGTTTCCGTTCGTGGTCGCGAGCGCTTGCAGGATTAGCTTGCGTTCAGTTTCATGGAGATCGAGCGGGCTGGCTTTTTCGCCGAAAGCTTTTGCCGGCGAAATTCCGCGCGGGAGTGTAGCGCCGGCCGCGTGTCGCAACGCGGAGGGCAAATCGCGCACGGTGACTTTCGCTCCGGTCGCCATGACGACACCGTGTTCGATCGCGGTGCGCAGCTCGCGCACGTTGCCCGGCCAATTGTAGGTCAGCAGCGCGTTCATCGCTTCTGGCGTAAGATCGGCAACCCGCTTGTTGTTCGCCTTGGAAAATTGTCGCAGGAACGTGCGGACCAGCAGCGGAATATCGTCTTTGCGCTCGCGCAACGGCGGCATCACGATTCGCACGACGTTGAGGCGAAAATAAAGATCGTCGCGAAATTTTCCTTCCTTTACCAGTTGCTCGAGATTCTTGTTGGTCGCGGTAATGAGCCGAACGTCCGCGCGCAACATTTGATTCCCGCCGACGCGCTCAAACGCGCGATCCTCGCTGATCACGCGCAACAATTTCACCTGCGTCGGCAGTGGAATCTCCGCAACTTCATCCAAAAAGATCGTGCCGCCGTTCGCCTGTTCGAATCGGCCGACGCGCCGTTCATGCGCGCCGGTAAAAGCGCCTTTTTCGTGACCGAACAATTCGCTTTCCAGCAACGTCGACGAGAGCGCCGCGCTGTGCACGATGACGAATTTCGCTTTGTTGCGACGACTGAGATTGTGGATCGCGTGCGCGGCGAGTTCCTTTCCGGTTCCGCTTTCACCTTCGATTAAGACATTTGCCGAGGAAGGCGCGACCTGACGGATCGTATCGAGCACTTCGTGCAGCGCCGGTGAATCGCCGATAATTTTCTCGAGGCCGTAACGTTCGTCAACTTGTTGGCGGAGCGTTCGGTTTTCCTGCTCGAGTTTTTGATCGCGCAGCGCGCGCGCGATCAGCATTTCGACTTTGTCGAGATTTAATGGCTTAGTCACGAAATCGTAGGCGCCGCGCTTCATCGCTTCGACGGCGGTGTCAACCGAACCGTAAGCGGTCATCATGATGCAAATCGGTGGATCAGGCATTTTCAGGGCGCGATCGATCAACTGCATGCCGTCCTCGGGCCCGAGGCGCAGATCCGTCAGGAGAAGATCGACATTTTCCCGTTCCAGGACATTCATTGCGCCGGCGAGGTCTTCGGCCACGTAAACGTCGTAATCGTTTTCGAGCAGCCGGCGCAATCCATCGCGCGTGTGCTTTTCATCGTCGACAATCAGGATCGTAGGCTGAATGGAATCCATGAGGCGGCTTGGCACAGAGTGAGCCAATTATTCTCACTCAATCGCACAATCTCTCAATGAAGAAGATGATCTTTTGGCGTTCAACATTACGGACTGCTTTCGTGATAGGGCGTCCCGGCTTGATAAAGCGCGAGGTTGCTCCGGAGCGATTCGGCCAAAGCGCTAATTCCGTTTGCGTCCGCGATTTTGAGCGCATCTTTCGCGGCCGCGACAGCTTTTTCGAACTGACCGTCCTCGGCGTAGGCAGCGGCGAGCGTGTGCAGCATCACCGGATCGTTTCCGCCGGTTGCGATCACGGCTTTTTCGGCAAGCTCAACTGCTTTTGGACCACTACGTAACGCCGGGTTGGCGGCGGTTGCCAGCAACCAAGCGAGATTATTTTGCGCGAGAACAAACCGCGGATCGCTTTTCAAAGCGGCTTCGTATTCGCACACGGCGTCTTGAATTTGGCCCTCCTGTCGCAAAGCGTTGCCCAGATTGTTATGCGCGTTCGCGTAATCGGGCTTGAGCTCAATCGCTTTGCGATAATGAATGATCGCTGCTTCGACGTCTCCTTTTTGGCGCAGCGCGCTTGCGATGCTGTAATGGCTCTCGGCGTGATCAAACGGAAGATCAAGAGTTTTTTGGTACTCGGCGATGGCGCCGTTCGGGTCACCGGTTTGCAAAAGCGCGTTGCCGAGATTGATGTGGGCTTGGGCGTGGCGGGGAGATTTTTCAACGGCTTGCCGCAACTGCGAGATCGCTTCCTGGGACTTGCCTTGTTGCAGTAAAGCCGCTCCGAGGTTGCTCTCGGCGTCGGGGTCGTTCGGCGAGATTTTCGACGCCGTTTGAAACTCGTCCATCGCTTCCGCGATTCGACCCTGCTGGATGAGCGCCTTCCCGAGATTGTTATGGTCCTTGCTTTGATCCGGCCAAAGTATCAGCGCCTTCCGAAAATCGGCGATCGCTTCGTTCACGTTGCCGCGCGCGGACAGAAACGAGCCGAGATTGCTGTAAGCCATCCAGGCGCCAGGATTTCGCGCAATCGTTGTCCGCCAGATCGTTTCGATATCGATGTACTGGCGACTTTGTTGCCACGTTAGGAGACCGAGGACGACGAGCAGCGCCGCATACGCAATCCGTCGGAAAAATTTTTGGGTAACGCCAAACGCGTCGAGCCCAAGCGCAATGCCCGAGGCCGCCAAGGTCAGCGGGCCGATGCACGCGAGATATTGGAAATGGTCGGCGACGAAAGAATAAATGAAGGGAAAAACGTTGATGAACCCGAGCGCGGGAAACAACAGACCCGCGAAGAGAAGCATTGCGGCGAGCGGGCCACGCCAGCGCGTGCGCATTTTCCACAAGACCACGAAGAAAAGTAACGCAGTGATCGGAAACAAGTATTGCCACCACGCGCCCGCGTTGATTTGCCAGCGCGGGTAAATGAAGATCAGGTTTTGCGGCCAGATCAGTTTGAACAAGTAAAACCAGAAATCCCGGCCGGCGATCAGGCAACGTTGCAAGATCGACAATTGAAAAACTGGACCCTGTGCGCCGACAAAATTTCGTTCGACCCAGGCGGTAAATAATCCCGCGCCGATTCCGACAATGAAAAACGGAAGCAACGGCGCGACATCGCGTTTCCATGAAATACTTCCGCGTTTCCACCAGAACACGACCAACAACGCTGCCGGTAACGGCGCGATGACCGTTTTGCAAAGCAGACCCGCGATGAAGAGAACGAGCGCAAGTACATACAAACCGCGTGTCCGCTGTTGGTCGAATTTCAAGTAAGCAAACCCCGCCGAAAGAAAAAACAAACCCGAGAGCGTGTTTTTTAATTCGGAAATCCACGCGACGGATTCGACCTGCACAGGATGAAGCGCGAAAATCGCGGCGGCGAGCCACGCGCCCGGCACTTCAAGCAACCGAAGAATTCGGTAGAGAAAAAACGCGCTCAAAGCATGGAGCAGAATATTGACGAGATGGTAGGGAAAAACTGCATCGCCCCAGATCGCGTGCTCGATCCAAAACACGCTGTGCGCGAGAGGATAATATTGCTGCGTTGCGCCGGGCTCGGTCCAAATCCGGACTAATCCATCCGCGGACTGCAGCGCGGGGCTGGTCATGTGCGCGTTGTCGTCCCAAATCGGTTTGCCGTTCCAAGCCGGGAAATACGCGATCGCCGTCGCCGCGGTTAGCAACAGGCCCAAAAACAAAACCTTTTGCGCGGACGCGGATGCGCTTTTTGTCGTTGCCATTCAGTTCGCGTTCGGTGTGGAGTCGCCCGCTTCTAACATTCGGACGCGCCTATCGACATGCGGCAGCCTGATTGTCACTGTCAGCCCTTTGCCTTCACTGCTTTCGATCGACAATTCGCCGCCGTGTTCGCGCACGATTCGGCGAACGATCAAAAGTCCGAGGCCCGTGCCGCTGGTTTTCGTTGTGAAGTACGGCTCGAACACGCGGCTGAGATTTTCCGGTGCCATTCCGCCGCCGGAATCGGTGAATCGGACGATCACGTGCGAATCATCCACGTCCGTTCGGATCCGCAAGATTCCGCGGCTCTTCATGGCTTCAAAGCTGTTCTTGATCACGTTATAAAACGCTTGCTTCATCTGATCGCGATCCAGCTTGAGCAGCGGCAGGTCGGAGCGGAGTTCTTGTTCGACCACGATGTCGCGGTCTTTGATCTCCGGCGCGAAAAAGCGTACGGCCTCTTCAACGATCGAATTGATGTTTTCCGGTTTGAGTTGCGGCCGTGTCGGCCGGATCGCGCGCAGAAACTGGCTGATGATCGAATCGAGACGATTCACTTCCGCGCGCGCGACTTCGACTGACTCCTGAAGCTCCGCGCGTTTCGCTCCGTCAAGTTTGCGCGCCTCGCGCTCGATCAATTGCAAATGAATGTTGAGCGAGTTGAGCGGGTTTCCGATTTCGTGCGCGACACCGGCGGCGAGCAACGTTAGCGCGTTCAAGCGCTCGGACTCGATCGTTTGCTGTTCGCTGCGCCGGCTTTCGGTGATGTCACGCAAAATGATCGCGTGCCCGACCTGATGGCCCGAGATGTCGATCTTATCAGCGTCGTTCTTGGCGGATGCCGGCTCGCGCTCGATGATTAGCGGCACGATGTAGAAATTAATGAACCGGTTAGCCGGATAAAAAATTTCCATGTCGCGGCTGACCGCCACCTGACTTTGCGAAAGAGAGGCCCAATCGAGACCGCGCACGCGTTCATCGAGGCGTTCGCCGAGCGAATCGTCGGCGTTGATACCAAACAGTTGGCAAGCCGCGTCGTTCAGATAGGTGATTCGCCCTTTCGAGTCGGTGACGATGATTCCTTCCTGGATCGAATTGAAAACGGTTTCGAGAAAACCTTTCTCCTGAGCCAGGCGTAGGAAATAATTCTGCACTTCTTCCGGCCCGATCTTGCCGAGGCGCCCGATCAGTTTTTCAACAAATCCGGCTTTCATAGGAGCGTACTGTAGCGGCGGTCTATGACCGTCGCATCAATTTGTCTTGGCCTCCGACTAAATCAGCGCCGCGCCGGTTCGTAATCTTCGGTCGGCTGCTGGCCAGTTTCCTTTTCGGCGCGCTCTTTCAACGCGGCTTTGCGCGACAGCTTTACTCGGCCTTTGTCATCGATGCCGATGCATTTGACCCAGATCATGTCGCCCGGCTTGACGACGTCTTCGGTGCGTTTTACGCGGAAATCGGCGAGCTCGGAGATGTGGACGAGTCCTTCCTTGCCTGGAAGAACTTCGACAAATGCGCCGAACTCTTTCGTCGAAACGACGCGGCCCTGATAAGTCTGGCCGATCTCAATCTCCTTGGTCATGCCACCAATGATTTCTTTCGCGCGCTGCATCGATTCGCCGCTCGTCGCGTAAATGTGAACTGAGCCGTCGTCTTCGATGTTAATCTCAGCGCCGGTCTCGGCCACGATGCCTTTGATCGTTTTGCCGCCCGGTCCGATGAGCGCGCCGATTTTCTCTGGATTAATTTTAATCGTCTCAATCCGTGGCGCGTACTTCGAAAGCTCGGCCCGCGGTTTATCGAGCGCGCTGCGCATGATTCCCAGAATTTTGGTGCGTGCATCTTTTGCACGCTGGATTGCTTCGGCCATCATTTGGTGATTGATGCCGGCTAATTTCAGGTCGAGCTGATAACCGGTGACGCCGTTGTCGGTGCCGCAGAGCTTGAAATCCATATCGCCGAAGTGATCTTCCGAACCGATGATGTCGGTCAGAAGCTCGTAGCGCTTCAATTGTCGATCTTCGCTGTGCTCGGTGACGAGGCCAACGGAAATTCCGGCGACCATTCCCTTGACCGGCACACCGGCATCCATTAATGCCAGCATTCCGCCGCACACGCTCGCCATCGATGTTGATCCATTCGATTCCATGATTTCACTCGAAACGCGGATCGCGTAACGAAAATCGTTTTCACTCGGCACCACTGGCTCGATCGAGCGCTCGGCCAACGCGCCGTGCCCAATCTCTCGACGACCGGGCGCGCCGGTCCGGCCGGTTTCGCCCACGCTGAACGGTGGGAAGTTGTAATGAAGAATGAAACGCTTCGATTGTTCGCCGCCACCGTAAGCGTCGATCATTTGCGCTTCTTCAATCGGCGCCAGCGTTGCAAGCGCGAGCGCTTGAGTTTCGCCGCGTTGGAAAATGGCCGAACCATGTGCGCGCGGAATCACTCCGACTTCACATGAAATCTGGCGCAAGTCCTGATAACCACGGCCGTCGACACGTTTTTGTTTGTCGAGAATGCTGGTTCGAAACGCGCGCTTCTGAACATAGTCGAACGCCTGCGAAATCGAGAACGCGTCCGCTTCCGGAAATTTTTCCAGGATCGCGGCCTTCACGTCTTCCTTCAACGCTGCGACTGCTTTGGCCCGCGCAACTTTCCCGGGCGTGTAAAGCGCGCCTTCGATCCGATCGCCCGCAACTTGATACGCAATTTCGAGTAGCGCCGGTTTGACGGTGAGCAGCGGCATGTCTCGTTTCGGTTTCGCAATTTGCGACGCGAGTTCCTTTTGCATGCGAATCATCTCGCGCGTTTGGGTATGCGCGAACTCGAGCGCTTTGATGAATTCCGCTTCCGGCAGTTCGTTGGCCGCGCCTTCAATCATGATGACGTCGTTCTCAGTTCCGACGTAAACGAGATCCAAATCGCTCTGTGTCCGCTCGGTGTGAGTCGGGTTGGCGACGAACTGGCCGTTCACGCGCCCGACTCGGACGGCGCCGATCGGTCCCGCGAAGGGAATGTCGGAAACGCAAAGCGCCGCCGACGCGCCGTTCATGGCAAGAATGTCGGGATCGTTCTCGCCGTCAGCGCTGAGCAGGATCCCGATGATCTGCGTGTCGTAAAAATATCCCTGCGGAAACAACGGCCGCAGCGGACGATCGATCATCCGCGAAGTGAGCGTTTCCTTTTCGGTCGGACGGCCTTCGCGTTTGAAATAGCCGCCAGGGAATTTTCCGGCGGCGGCTGCTTTTTCGCGGTAATCGACCGTGAGTGGGAAAAAATCCTGACCTTCTTTGATGGCGGCGGCCGAGACTGCGCTGACCAACACCATCGTATCGCCGCACGAAACGATGACCGCGCCGTCGGCGAGCTTGGCGATTTTGCCGGTTTCGATTGAGATTTGATTGGCCCCAATTTGGGCTGTGACCTTCTGTTGCATACTATGTTCCTGGATTGTGCGAATTCCAGGTCGGCCACCCTGACTGTAGGTTTTAAACCCGTTGTCCGGCCGCTGCCGGACGCGAAACTAAAACCTAAAATCCAAGGTGCCTTGCGACCTGGTTGTCGCGGTTACCTAACTTTCGAATCGGCGTCGCATTGAAAGTTGGACGCGCGGACCGACCCGCCTTCGGTCGCCGTGGCGACCTCCGGAGGGCAAGCATCTGCTACTTTCGCAGATTCAGTTTGTCGATCAGCTTTTTGTAGCGTTCGGCTTGGGACCGGCTCAGGTAATCGAGCAAGCTCCGGCGCTGGGCCACCATCTTAAGGAGGCCTCGGCGCGAGGAGTGGTCTTTGGCGTGGCTTTTCAAGTGTTCGGTCAGTTGCCCGATTCGGCGCGTCAACAGCGCGATTTGCACATCGGCGCTGCCGGTGTCCTTCCCGTGCAACTGGAACTGCTTGATGTCCAACGTTTCCGTGTTCTCAGCCATTTCGAAGCGCCTATATTAAATGAACTCTACGGAATCGCAACCGCGAGTTGAAATGGCCAACCGCAACCGCGATTCGAACTCGCGGCCACGACGGGATGAAATGGGAACCAACTAACTCGTTCAGGGAGCGATTGCGCCGCCCCATTTACCCCAAGCCCAGAGCAAAATGATCGCGCAAATCACCGACATGATGAATCCGGCCGGATGAAATGCCGAGCCCGGCGCCGGTTTGGAAAAGATCCGTCCGATCAAGCCACCAACGATCGATCCGGCGATGCCGAGGACCGTGGTCATGATAAACCCAAGGTGTTGCACCCCGGGCAGGATCGCGCGTGCGCACAAGCCGACGATGAAACCGATAATGATCGACCAAATGATGTGTAACATGGAGCTGATGCTAAACAGGTTAGCAGCGCGGAGGCGATTCTTTTTTTAAAGTAGAATCAAGACTTACTTGCGCTGACGATTTGCCTCGTCGATCGCAAGATATTCGTCCCGCGGAGGACTGAAGGTATCGATTACGCGCGTCTCTTCGATGGTCTCGACGCCGTGGGGCACGTTGCCCCCGAGATAAAATGAATTGCCGGCTTTCATTTCGTGTGGCGTTCCATCGACAATCAATTTCATTCGGCCCGACAAGACATGCACGATCTGCTCGTGCGGGTGCTGATGCGCCGGCATTTTGCTGCCGGGTTCGAGCGTCGCCAGCATTTGGTACATCTTCTTCCCGCTGGTCAGGGTTTGTCGCTTGATGCCAGGGCAAATCGTGATCCAGGGATTTTTGCTTTTCATAATCACGGCTCGGGTTCGACTTTACTCCGAAAGTGGTAGGAGGAAATGCTCATTCGCTTGGAAAAATAGAACCGGTGCGCATCGAACCGCTGCACGCCGGAATCGAGCTCGAGAGTTTCGCACCGGTTTTCGCGTGCCTGTTTGACCAGCCAATCGATTAACTCGCTGCCGAAACCGCGCGAACGATCAGCCTCCGATGTTACCAAATCGTCTACATAGAGATTCTTGCCGGACAAGAGCGATTCCAGAAACCGGTAACCGGCGACGGCGCGGACCGCGCCTTCGCATTCGAGAAATGCGAGTTGGTATCCCTGTTCCTGTTGGCGTTGGACGCGTTCGACGAATTGTTTCTCGTCGGTGATGCGAGTCCGCAGCTCGCGCATGACTGGAAAACAGCGGCAGATCTGCGCTCCCGTTGTTGCGATTGCAATGCGCGACGTTTTCATGGCGCTGATGTTGATCTTTGCTCGCGCCTGCCGTCATACCAAATGTGAAGTCCTTCGCGCGAGCGCGCTGCTCGCGGACCGCGAAGCAGAACTCGGAGAGTGTTTCCGAGAACTTCGCCGGCTGAATACATTCGGAGTTTGCGGCCGGAGGTAAGAGCCGGTTCGGGCAAGATCTTGAGCCGCCCGAGCTTTCGCAGCGCGAGACTAAAGTAAACTTCCTCACCGATGAAGAGTGTTTCATCAAAGCCGCCCACCGCATCGAAGGTTTTTCTGGTGGTGAAAAGAAACGCGCCGGCGCCTAGGCCGAGGGCAAAGTAAATTACGCAGAAAAGTTTCAGCGAAATCCGTGCCCACGTTGGCACAACTCCTCCGATGGCAATCCGTGCACTTCCGCCCGGACGGCCGCTTTCGATCGCGGCAACCGCACCAGAGACATGCTTCTCGCTGATTCGCGTATCGGCATCGACAAAAAATAAAACATTGCCAGTGGACGCGCGTGCGCCGGCGTTGCGGGCGGCCGCGATTTGACGTCGATTGATCGAAATTAATCGTGTGCCCGCCTGTCGCGCGATGGCTGCAGTTTGGTCACGCGAAGCGTCATCGACCACGATGATCTCATGTTGTCGATCTTTCGCCGCAAGACGGATTGACTCGATGGTCCGTGGCAACTCGAGTTCTTCGTTGTAAGCCGGAACGATGAACGAGATCACACTTAACGTTTTGGATCGACCGCAGTCGGCAATTCGTACCAGATCTCCACCACGTAACCGTCGGGATCTGCGCAATACAAATACGGTTCGCCGGGACAGAATTCGCCTTTGTCTAAAATTTTTCCGCCGGCTTTTTTCACTGCCTCGGCGGCAACCTCGACATCCTGCGCGCGTTGCAACCGGAATCCGAAATGTTCGATGCCGCCACGCTTGCCGGTGCGTTTCGCGCTTTCATCAAAAACCAGGACGTCACGCGTGCCTGGTGTTTGCGCCTGAATGAAAGTCCCTTTGTCATAAACTTTTTCGACGCCAAAGACTTTTCGATAAAACTCAAACGATTGTTTCGCGCTTTTCACGGCGAGAGCAACATGAGTGAGGCCGTAGGTCTTGATCATTCCTTAAATCTCACGCCCGCTTTTTGCACTTCGCGATAAGGAAGCAACCAGATCAAAGATTCGTCGTGAAGATCGACAACCTGAATTCGATTGCCCCACGGATCGCGAAAATCGCAACGAAACGGCGGTTGGAGTTTGAGTTTGTATTTCTTGGTTAACTTCGCGCGTACTTCGTCGACTTGCTTTTCATCGCGAACCATGATTCCGAAATGACGAACATTCGCCGGCTCAACTCTATCGACTTCGAAAATGGCTAGGAACTGATGTTCGCCGAGTTTGAAGAATGCATCGCCTTCGCCTTTATCGAGGTGCTCGAGATTAAAAACATCTTTATAAAACGTGACCGCCTTCTCGATATCGTCGACTTCAATCGCAACGTGGTTGCACCCGTAAACTTTAACGCCTGTCCGGTTCTGACCGCTCATTTCCGAATTTACATCCAGTTGTCGAACCTCGACAACGTAAGATCGACATGGACGAGTTTAGTTATCTGTCGGTATTAATCTCGGTAATTCTCGGCTTGGCCGTCACTCAAATACTCAAAGGTTTTCGAGGAATTTTGCTGTCACGCGCCAGGATTCGCATTTACTGGCCGGTTCTCGGGTGGGCTGCGCTGCTGCTGCTGATCTGTTTTCAACACTGGTGGGCGATGTTCGGGATGCGACACCGGCAGGATTGGACATTCGAACAATTTGGAGTCGTCTTGTTGAACGTCATCTTTATCTACATGACCGCCGGTCTCGTTTTTCCGGATTTTTTTGGGAACGACGTTGTCGATTTAAAGGAGAGCTTTTACGCGCATCGCGTTTGGTTTTTCGTGCTCGCGGCCGGAACCGTTATCGTCAGCGTCTTCAAGGGACTGGTGCTGGATCACAGACTTCCACCGACGATGGATCTTGTTTTTCACGTGATCTTTGCCGTCACATTGTCGATCGGCGCGTTGACAAGCTCGGAGCGTTATCACAAGAGTCTGATCGTTTTTGGCAGTGGCCTGTTCGTTCTTTACATCATCGTGCTGTACGCGCGGATGCAATAGCCGCTGGAGGCGATTCGAGCGCGCGCCGAAGTTATTCTCTAAGCCCCTGGAGCGCCTTGATCATCTCTTCGCTGCGGTTGCGAAGTTCGCGATGGTGCACTGCGGCCAATTCTTTGAACAGTGTTTCGCCTTTGGGAGTAAGTTCAAGGTGCCGCTCCCGCCGATCACGCTGCCCCGCTTGGCGCCAGATGAGTTTTCTTTCAACCAAACGATTGACAAGGTTTATCGCAGAATGATGCTTGATCTGCAGGCGTTCGCTGAGCTGCGAAATTGTGACCCTGCCGTTAGCGCCGCGAGCATTGATAACTAGGAGCGCTTCATATTGTTCGGGATTCAGCCCGGCATAGGCGCGAAGAAACTCCTTACTAAAGCGTAGAAACTTGCGCAGGAGGTAGCGGAAAATGGCCAGCGCATCGTAATCATCGTTATGGAGGCGTTCCATGGTTCGATTCGCGAGCTGTTTACCGAATAAAATATCGGCCACAGATATTGCTGGCACAATGATTGCTAACCAATCTCATATTATGAAGAGGTTCGCGGTAAGGTCGAATAAAGGTTTCACTCTCGTCGAGATAATGATTGTCGTTGCCATCATTGCCCTGTTGGCGGCTATCGCAGTTCCGGGGTTCCTCCGCGCGCGAAAACGCTCTCAGGCGTCCAAAATCCTGAACGATCTTCGGATGATCGATTCAGCGGTCGATCAATACGCCATCGAAACCAATCGCAGGACCGGTGACGTGGTCGGAATTGCTGAT
>Ga0066388_100000217_pt1 | contig 23967 bp, 23 predicted proteins | sample PanSoiMetaGPlot6_FD_64539 | JGI IMG/M metagenome (GOLD analysis project Ga0066388, IMG submission 64539) | Tropical forest soil microbial communities from Panama analyzed to predict greenhouse gas emissions - Panama Soil - Plot 6 (Hybrid Assembly) | ecosystem: Environmental > Terrestrial >...
GCGATCGGGTTCGCCACGATCAGCGAGCTCGACGCCGCGCTCGACCGGGTGCTGGCGTCCGGCGCCGCCGTGCTCGTCGTACGGGGCGGCGGGGACCGTGCCTTCGTGTCGGGTGGGGATCTCAAGGAGCTCAGCGCGATCCGCACGCACGAGGACGCCGTCGGCATGGCGAGCCGGGTCCGGCGGCTCCTGGACCGCGTCGCCGCGTTCCCCGTTCCCGTCGTCGCCGCGCTGAACGGGCACGCGCTCGGAGGTGGGGCCGAGGTCGCGATCGCCGCCGACGTCCGCATCGCGGCCGACGACGTCAAGATCGGTTTCAACCAGGTCTCGCTCGGCATAATGCCGGCATGGGGCGGCGCCGAGCGGCTCGCGCAGGTGATCGGCGGGGGACGCGCGCTTCTCGCGATCGCGACCGGCCGGCTCTACGACGCGCCGGCCGCGCAGCGGCTCGGGCTCGTCGACCTCGTCGTCCCGCGGTCTTCGTTCGATCTCGAGTGGCGCGCGCTGGCGCGCGAATTGGCCGACTCGGCACCCGGGGCGACCCGGGCGCTCAAGTCGGTGATCGGGGCCGCGGTCCCGTCCTGTCACCCTGAGCTGGAGGCGGACGCCACCGACGCCTTCGCGCAGCTCTGGATGGCGGATGCGCACTGGGCTGCGGTCGATGCGCTGGAGCAGAAGCGGAGAACCGGTTGACGTGCCAGTGGCAAAGGCGCAGACGGTGTCGGGCGCGCTGGTACCGTCGAAGGAGTGAGAGTGGACTCTGAGAGCGCCGAAGCAGAGGCCGAGCGCGAAGCCACTGAGCCGGTGTGGCGACGGCGGGCCGTTTCCCGCAGCTTGGACGCGGCGCGCTCGCGTGCCGAGCAGCGGGTGCAGCGCTTCATGGACGCCGCGTTCGAGCTGATCGACGAGAAGGGCACGACCGACTTCACGATCCAGGAAGTCATCGACCGCTCGAAGCAGTCCCTTCGAGGCTTCTACCAGTACTTCGACGGGAAGGACGAGCTGCTCCTCGCACTGTTCGAGGACGCCGTCATCGAGTCCGCCGCCGAGCTGCGCGACGTTGTCGACGCCGAATCGGATCCCATCGCGCGGCTCCGCGCGTTCGTGATCCGGCTCCACGAGTGGTGTGAGCCCGCCGTCACGCCCCGCAAGCGCGGCAAGCACAACCGCCGGCCGATCTCGGAGTTCTCGGTACAGCTTGCGGTCGCACACCCCGAGCGAGTCAAGGCGGCGCTGGAGCCCGTCTCCCTCATGGTGCTGGAGCTCGTCGAGGAAGCCGCCGCGTCCGGCGCCATCAAGGTCACCGACACCCGTCGCGCCGCAGCCCTCGTGCAGCAGTCGGTCATGTACAGCTGGTTCGGCAACCGGCTCATCCAGGACCCGCGCAAGCGCATCAGCGCCGAGGAGACCTGGGAGTTCTGCCTTCACGGCCTCAGCGGCTGATCATCCCTTCTCTTCGCGGTCCGCGAGCGGGTCGTGCGCGGCACCCGAGTCGAAGCCGCCGTGCTTGCGCATGAAGGTGGTCGACCGCCGCCGGATGCGCCAGCCATCGGCGGTCCGCTCGTACTCGTCGTTGTACCAACCGAGGCGCATGGCGTGCGTCGTCTGGTCGATGAAGAGGAAGTGCTGCTTGCCGGTCGCGCGATCGCCGTCGAGGTCGACGACGGGCATGTTCCCGATGAACTGGCCCCGGGGCGCGGCCTCGAGCAGCGCCGGGAAGCGATCGAGCCCGTAGGCGGTGCCGAACGCGTTGTAGGTGGCATCCGGCGTGAACACCTCGAGCCAGCGATCCTCGATGAACTGGCTACAGAGCAGCATGTAGCGGGAGCACAATGCGTGGAGCTCCACGAGGTCGGTGATCCGTCGCATCTCGTCGGCCATCTCGATCTCCGTGGCGGAAGTGACACATTCACCTGACGAGAATTACATTATCAACGCCGCACGTCGGACGAGTCGGAGGGGTCGCCATGCCCGGCACGACGATTGACTACCGGATCATCTCGACCGACGGGCACGCCCTCGAGTCGCCCGACGCGTGGGAGAAGTTCCTTCCGAAGAAGTTCCACGACGTCATGCCCAAGCTGGTGAAGGACCCGAAGGGCGGCGACGCGTGGGAGCTGATCCCGGGCGCGCCACCGATGCCGATCGGTTTGGTGACCAACGCGGGTGAGTGGGGCAAGCGCTACGAGGACCTCGAGTGGTACGGGTCGTCGTACGACAACATCCGGAAGGGCGCGTTCGACGGCAAGGCGCGCGTCGAGGAGCAGGACATCGACGGCGTCGATGCCGAGGTGCTGTACCCGTCACAGCGCACGATGGCGACGTTCATGGCCCAGCCGGACGACGAGTACCACCTCGCCGGTGTCGATGCCTACAACCAGTGGATGCACGACCAGTTCATGGCCGCCGATCGCACGCGGCTCATCGGCCTGTACCAGCTGCCGTGCATCGACGTGCAGACGTCCGTCAGCAAGCTGAAGGAAGCGAAGAGCCTCGGATACCGCGGCGTGATCCTGGCCGCGTGGCCGTCGGGGAACCCCGACCTGTCCGATGAGGACGACCCGTTCTGGGCCGCGGCCGAGCAGGAGGAGATGCCGGTCCACATCCACGTCGGGCTGAAGCTCGCCGGAGGCCGGCAGACGGGCGAGTCACGCAAGGTCGCGGGTGAGCGCGTGACGCAGTTCCTCGCGCAGCTGCCGAACCTCCAGACGATGGGCGGCGCCGTGGCCCAGGCCTCCGACTGGATGTCGCGTCTCGTCTACTCCGAGATGTTCGACCGGTTCCCCGGCCTCCGCGTCGTCGGGGCCGAGGTCGGCGCCGGCTGGGTGCCCACGTTCCTCGAGCACATGGACGACCACTGGTGGCGCAACCGCACGTGGACGGGCTCGAAGCTCACGATGCTCCCGAGCGACTACTTCCGGCGGAACATCAAGGTCACGTTCATTCGCGAGCCGTTCGCGGTGGCGGTCCGGCACTGGATCGGCATCGACAACCTCATGTGGTCGAACGACTACCCGCACCACCGGCACGACTGGCCCTACAGCCGGCGGATCATCGAGGAGTCGATGGTTGGCGTTCCCGAGGCCGAGAAGCGCAGGATGATCTGCGACAACGCCCGGGAGCTCTACAAACTGACGGGAGTGACATGACGCTCTTCGACGCCTTCCGGTACGACGGCAAGCGCGCGCTCGTCGTCGGCGGCGCCAGTGGGATGGGGGCGGCCACGGCCGAGCTCGTCCAGGACGCCGGGGCCGAGGTCGTGGTGATGGACTTCGCCGAGGTCACGCTGTCCGGCGTGAAGGCGGTTCACCTCAACCTCGCCGACGCGGCGTCGATCGACGCCGCCGTCGACGAGTGTGGAGGCCACGTGGACGCCGTGTTCTCGTGCGCCGGCGTCGCCGACGGCACCCCGGGCATCGAGCGGATCAACTTCATCGGTCACCGGCATCTGATCGATCGCCTGCTCGCCAAGGACATGCTTCCCCGTGGCTCGGCGATCGGCTTCATCTCCTCCGCCGCGGGCCTGGGTTGGGAACCGAACCTCCCGCTCCTGCACGAGCTCCTGGACACCCCCGACTTCGACTCGGCCGTGCGTTGGGTGGAGGAGCACGGCAAGGCCGACTACATGTCGATGAAGCAGGCGATCTGCGCATACGTCGCGCGCCAGGCCTTCGCTCTCCTCAAGCTCGGCATCCGCATCAACGCGATCTGTCCCGGTCCGACGGACACGCCGCTCGCCCAGGCCAACGCGGACATGTGGCTCGGCTTCGGTTCCGACTATCGGGGCGAGGTCGGGGTCGAGCCCTCGGCACCGCTCGAGCAGGCCTATCCCCTGGTGTTCCTGTGCAGCGACGCCGCCGTCGCCATCACGGGCGTCACGCTGGTCTCCGACGCCGGCTACATGAGCTCGGGCATGACCGGGTCGTTCCCCGCCGCCACCGACATCGCCAACCTGTTGCTCAACCGCTCCTGACGGTGAGCGACGAGCTCGTGCGCGAACGGCGAGGAGCCGTTCTCGTCGCCCGCCTGAACCGACCCGACGCGCGCAACGCCCTGACCCCGGATCTGATCCGGGCCATCGGCGCCGTCATCGCGGACGCCGAGGCCGATCCCGAGATCCGCGCCGTCGTCCTGACCGGGACCGGCGACCGGGCCTTCTGCGCCGGCATGGACCTGAGGGCCTTCGCCGCGGGCGAGCAACGGGGCATCGGCGACGACGACGCCGGCCGAGCGTTCCTGCGGCTGACCGAGGGCGCGGTCACGGTCCCACTGGTGGGTGCGGCCAACGGCACCGCGCTCGCCGGTGGCTTCGAGCTGCTGCTCGCGTGTGACGTGATCGTCGCATCGTCGGAAGCGAGGTTCGGGCTCCCTGAGGTGCAACGCGGCCTCTTCCCGGCCGGGGGCGGCACGTTCCTCGGTACGCGGGTCGGATTGGGCATCGCGTTGGAGATGACGCTCACCGGGGAGCCGATCAGCGCCGAGCGCGCCTACGAGCTCGCGTTGCTGAACGCCGTCGTGGCGCCGGACCAGGTGATGGAGACGGCCGTGACGGTGGCGGAGCGGATCGCCGCCAACGGGCCGCTCGCGGTCGCGGCCGTCAAGGAGCTCGTCCGGATGGGCGTGTCGGATCCCGCGCGCGCCCGGGAGCGGCTGCACGAGCTGCGCGGCGTCGTGTTCGACAGCGAGGACGCCAGGGAAGGCGCCGTCGCGTTCGTGGAGAAGCGCACACCGGTCTGGCGCGGCCGGTGAGCTGACGTGCGCGCCGCGGTCTGCCGGACCTACGGACCGCCGGAGGTCGTCGAGGTCGAAGACGTCCCCTCGCCGGCTCTCGGCCCCGGACAGGTGCGGGTCCGGGTCGGAGCGGCGGCGGTGAACTTCCCCGACGTGCTGCTCGTGGCCAACGAGTACCAGATCCACGTGTCGCCGCCGTTCGTCCCCGGGAGCGAGTTCGCCGGCGTCGTCGTCGAGCTCGGAGACGACGTCGGCACCGTGGACGTCGGCGACCGCGTCACGGGAACCGGTCTCGTCGGCGCTTTCGCCGACGAGGCGGTCGTTCCCGTCGACGCGCTGACCCACATCCCGGCGGGAGTGGACGATCATCTCGCCGCCGCCTTCGGCGTCGCCCACCGCACCGCCTACCACGTGCTTCGATCCGTCGCCCGGGTCGAGCCGGGTGACGAGCTCGTCGTCCTGGGCGCCGGAGGCGGTGTCGGTCTGGCCACGGTGCAGCTCGGCGCGTTGCTCGAGGCGTCGGTGACGGCCGTCGCATCGTCTCGCGAGAAACTCGACGTCGCCGCGTCGTACGGCGCGCGCAATCTGATCGACCACCGCTCGGGTGACCTCCGGCAGGCGCTGCGGGAGACGCTGCCCCGCGGCGCCGACGTCGTCGTCGACCCCGTGGGCGGCGAGCTGGCAGAGCCGGCGCTCCGGTCGTTGCGCTGGGGCGGCCGCTTCGTGACGGTCGGGTACGCCTCCGGGGTGATCCCGAAGATCCCGCTCAACCTCGTGCTCATCAAGGGCGTCGAGATCCTCGGCTTCGAGTTCCTCGGCTTCGCGACGAACGCGGCCGCCGAGGTGAGCAGGAACGAGGCCGAGCTGATGGACCTCTTCGCCACGGGCCGGGTGGTTCCCCACATCGGCGCCATGTTCCCGCTCGACGACGTCGCCGCCGGGCTGCGGCACGTCGCCGACGGCCGCGCGATCGGGAAGGTCGTGATCGACCTAGGCCCGGGTGAACACTGAGGTCAGCCACCCGCCGACGCGTTCGAACGCGTCTGCCGCCGCCGGCAGTTGGAAGTTGACGAAGCCGTGCGGCTGACCACCGAAGCACACTTCGTCGGCGGCGACGCCGTCTTCACGCAGTCGCGCCGCGTAGTGCCGCCCCTCGTCCCGGAGCGGATCGCAGCCACCGATGACGACGATGGCCGGCGGGAGATCGGCCAGGTTGGCTGCGTGCAACGGTGCCGCGAACGGGTCGTGCGCCAGGTCGCGCCCCGCGGCATAGCGCTCCCAGAATCCCTCCATCGTCGTGTGCGAGAGCACCACGCCCGCGAACTCCTCTCGCGACGGGTGCGTCCGCGAGCCGCCGTCCACGCCCGGGTAGATCAGCACCTGTCCGGCCAGCGGGAGGTCCGCCTTCCCGCGCAACCGCAGCGTCACCGCGGCCGCGAGGTTGCCTCCGGCGCTCTCCCCCGCGACGACGACGGGTTCCGGGGACGCGCCGAGCTCCGACGAGTGGGCGAGCGCCCAGCGGGTGACCGTCTCGCAGTCGTCGAGTCCGGCCGGGAACGGATGCTCGGGCGCGAGGCGGTATTCGACCGACACGACCGCGGCGTTGGCGCAGTAAGCGAGCTCACGCGCGACGTTGTCCATGAGCCCGATGCTGCCGATGCAGAACCCGCCCCCGTGGAAGTACACGATGACACCGGCGGGCGGGTGGTCGTGCTCGTAGAACCGGACCGGGACGCCGTCGACGACGTCATCCCTGACGCGAGCGATCGCGCGTGTCGGCGGCGCGCCGACGGGTGAGCGGGCGAGCGCCAGGATCTCGGGCGAGAAGTCTTCCAACGGCCGACCCATCAGCGGATTGGCTTCGAACCACTCGACGACCTGCGGGTCGAGCACGCCTTCGTCCAGGGCTTCGTCGTGGCTCATGTCGCAACCCTGCATCCTCCACGCGCTCCCGTCGAGCCGGTACGTCATACTCTCCGGGCCTCGACAGGAGGAGAACGTGCGCCCGCTTCCGCAGCTGACCCCCGCCAACGAGTGGTTCTGGACGTCGGGGGCCGACGGGCGGCTCCGGATCCAGGGTTGCGCCGACTGCGGGAAGCTCGTCCACCCGCCGGCCCCGGTGTGCCCCGAGTGTGGAAGCCGGTCCTGGTCGCCGACGGTCGTGTCCGGGCAGGGCACCGTGGTCGGCTTCACCGTCAACCGGCAACAGTGGCTCCCGGCGTTCGAGCCCCCGTACGCGATCGCGAACGTTGCGCTCGCCGAGGACGAGACCGTGCACCTGACCACGAACGTCGTCGGCTGCGATCCGGACGACGTCCACATCGGGCAAGAGGTCGTCGTGCGTCTCGAGCAGCACGAGGACGTGTGGCTTCCGCTCTTCGAGCCGACGGGTCGGACCGACTCGACCGACCGGGTCGGAGATCCGGAACGCCCCCGACCGCGCCCACCGGTGAGCAGCGAGCGGTTCGAGCACCGGGTCGTGCTGTCCGGGGTCGGTCGCTCCGCGATCGGCCGCCGGCTGATGGTGGACCCGCTCTCGCTCGCCGTCGACGCGTGCCAGGCGGCGGTCGCCGACGCCGGCCTCGCCCTCGACGACATCGACGGGCTGTCGACCTATCCGGGCACCAGCGGCGGTGGCATCAGCGAAGGCGGCGTCACCGCCGTCGAGGAGGCGCTGCGGTTGCGTCCGACGTGGATCAACGGCGGCGGCGATCTCCCCGGTCCCGGCGGCGCGGTGATCCAGGCGATGCTGGCGGTGGCGGCCGGGCTCTGCCGGCACGTCCTGTGCTTCCGGACCGTGTGGGAGTCGACCGCCGCGGTGCTGGGCGTCGGCGGCTTGGGCGGCCGCGTCTCGGGCCCACTCTGGGAGTGGCGCGCGCCGTTCGGCGCCATGTCGGCGGCGAACTGGATCGGTATGAACGCCAACCAGTACCTCCACCGCTACGGCGCGACCCGGGAGATGCTCGGGTGGATCGCGATCAACGGCCGAACGAACGCGGCGCGCAACCCATCGGCGATCTACCGCAACCCGATGACGATGGGCGACTACCTCGCCGCGCGACCGATCACGAGCCCGTTCGGTCTCTATGACTGTGACGTGCCGTGTGACGCGTCGATCGCGGTCGTCGTGTCCGATGCGTCGGTCGCCCCTGACCTGCCCAAGCCCGGGATCAGGGTCGAGGCCGTTGGCACGCAGATCATCGAGCGCGTCTCCTGGGACCAGGGCACGCTCACGCACGAGCCGCAGGTCATCGGCCAGTCCGCGCACCTGTGGACGAGAACCGGCTTGCGTCCCGCCGACGTCGACGTCGCGCTCGTCTACGACGGCTTCACGTTCAACGCCATCTCGTGGCTCGAAGCGCTCGGCTTCTGCGACTTCGGCGAGGCGACGGACTGGCTCGACGGGGGCCGGCGCATCGCGCTCGACGGCGAGCTTCCCGTCAATCCGCACGGCGGGCAGCTGTCCGAGGGACGCACTCACGGCTTCGGCTTCGTGTACGAAGCGATGAAGCAGCTGCGGAAGGAAGCCGATGAACGCCAGGTCCCCGACGCGCGGACCGCCGTCGTCACCTCCGGCGGCGGCACGCCATCGAGCGTGTTGCTGCTGCGGTCCGACCGCGCATGACGACCGTCGGCATCGCCACCGGCGCCGGGCGCGGGATGGGCCGGGCGTGCGCGGCGCGGCTCGCCGACACGGTCGACCGTCTGCTCCTCGTCGACGTCGACGAAGCGGCGGTCGTCGCCGGGGCGCAGGAGCTGTCGGCATCAGAGCGCGGGGCGGGCATCGAGCCGTTCGTGCTGGACGTCACCGACCGCGCCCGGCTCGACGAGCTCGCAGAGCGCGTCCGGGCACTCGGCACCCTCCGGGCCGTCGCCCACGCCGCCGGGATCTCGCCCACCATGGCGGACTGGACGCACATCTTCACCGTCGACCTCGTCGGAACCGCGCTGCTCGCCGATGCGCTCCGCCCGCTCGTGACGACGGGGACGGCGATGGTCTGCTTCGCGTCGATGGCCGCCCGGTTCCTCGGCCACGACCCCGGTCCCACCGTCGACGCGGCGCTCGACGAGCCCCTCGACGAGCGTCTGCTCGACCGGTTGCACGACACGTTGGGCCCGGCGATCGAGGACAGCGGCATGGCGTACGCGTGGGCCAAGCGTGGCGTGCAGCGCTTCGTCCAGCAGGAGGCGGTTCGTGTCGGCCCGCTCGGGGGCCGTGTGTGCTCCGTGTCGCCGGGCATCATCGACACGCCCCAGGGACGCCAGGAAGCCGAGAGTCAACCGTTCATGGCCGAGCTGCGGCGCCGCACCCCGCTCGGGCGACTCGGGCAGGCGGACGAGCTTGCCGCGGTCGTCGCGTTCTTGTTGTCCGACGAGGCGAGCTTTCTCACCGGCGTCGACGTCCTCGTCGACGGCGGAGTGTGTGCGGCGATGTTGGGGTCCGGGCAGGACTCGTAGACTTCTCCGGCGTGGCGCGCATCGATGTCCCGGACGGGCCCGGCGGTGAGGCGGCCATGGTCTGGACGTTGCGTCCGGAGATGGCCGGCATGGTGCAGAAGATGATCACCACGGCCTACCAGTCGAGCAACCTGCCCGCGTCCGAGCGCGAGGTCGCCCGGATGCGCATCGCGCAGCTCAACGCCTGCAACGCGTGCGCGACGTTCCGGGCACCCTCGGTCGTCGAAGCGGGCGTCACCGAGGAGATGTACCGGCACCTCGACGAATGGCGCACATACCCCGAGTACACGGAACGTCAGCGACTGGCGATCGAGTACGCCGAGCGCTTCGCCGTCGGTCACCACGACATCGACGATGCCTTCTTCGGCCGGCTGCGCGGTCACTTCGCCGACGACGAGGTCCTCGACCTCACCCTCTGTCTGGCCGTGTACCTCGGGCTCGGCCGCACCCTCGAGGTGCTCCAGATCACCGAGCACACCGACCTCGACGTGTAGCCACACGGCACTCGCAAACTACGGTCGACGCATGAGCGACGACGTCGAGGCGATCAAGCAGCTGAAGGCCCGCTACTTCCGACTCATCGACACGAAGGACTGGGACGGCCTGGTCGCGGTCTTCACCGACGACGTCGAGATCGACGTGTCCGGCGAGGGGGGCGGCGTCACCCGGGGCGCGACCGAGTTCGTGTCGTTCCTGCAATCGGTCATCGGGAACGCGATCACCGTTCACCACGGTCACACGCCGGAGATCGCGGTCACCTCGCCGACGACCGCCACCGGAATCTGGGCGCTCGAGGACCAGCTCTGGTGGCCCGAGGGCGGGCCCATCGATCACCTGCACGGGTTCGGCCACTACCACGAGACCTACGAGAAGACCGACGCCGGCTGGCAGATCAAGTCCCTGACGATCACCCGCCTCCACCGATTGCTCGAACCACCGCCGCCGGGTTGATCTCCGTGCCGCGCCGTCACTGATCGAGCAGCCCCACGATCTGCGCCGGGCTCAACGGCAAGCGGGTGACCGTGACGCCGAACGGCGACAGTGCGTCGGCGACCGCGTTCACGACGGCGGGCGGCGCCCCGATCGCACCGCCCTCGCCGACGCCCTTGTAGCCGCCCGGGCCGGGGCTGGGCGTCTCGATGTGCCCGTGCTCGATCTCGGGCACCTCGGTTGCCGTGGGGAGGAGATAGTCCATGAACGTCGTCGCGACCGGGTTGCCGTCCTCGTCGTACGCGAGGTGCTCGTAGAGCGCGCCGCCGATGCCCTGCACCGTCCCCCCCGCGATCTGTCCCTCCACGACCGCCGGGTTGATCATCGGGCCGCAGTCCTCGCTCACGATGTAGCGCAACAGCTTCACGTGGCCCGTGGCCACGTCGACCTCGCAGGTGCAGACGTGGGTTGCGTTCACCCAGATCGCAGGCGCGTCTGCCGTGTACCGCGCGCTCGCCTCGAGCCCCGCCGGCACGCCCGGCGGCAACGAGCCCGGTGCGAAATACGCGAGTGCGGCCAGCTCCGCGAAGGAGACCCCGGTTGCGGGGGCGCCCCGGACCGAAGCACGGCTGTCGGCGAGCTCGATGTCCTCCGGGTCGGCTTCGAGCTTGTGGGCGGCGATGGCGAGGAGGCGCTCCCGCAGCAGGGTCGCGGTCTCCCGCACCGCGCCCGCGGTCATCGACGCGCTCCGGCTGCCGGCGGCGCCGGCGCCGAAGCTCGTGACGGCCGTGTCACCCTGGATCGTGTTCACGTCGTCGATCTTCACGCCGAGGGCGTCGGCCGCCATCTGCACGACCGTCGTCTCGATGCTGTTGCCGGTCGACCCACCCGCGATGTACACGTTCACCGCGCCCGACGGCTCGACCCGAATCGTCGCCGCTTCGGTCCCGTAGTAGCCGTAACCGGGCGTCGACGGCTCCACGTAGTTCGAGACGCCCGCGCCCAGGTGCCTGCCCGCCGCGCGCGCCTTGGCTTGCTCGCGGCGGAACGCCTCGTAGTCGAGCATCGCCAGTGCCTGCTCGAAGGTCTCGAGGGGCGAGATGCTGTCGTAGGACATGCCGTTGGGGTTCGTGTACGGCAGCTCGTCCCGGCGAAGGAGATTCCGGCGGCGCAGCTCGATCGGGTCCATGCCCATCCGGCGCGCCGAGATGTCGAGCAGGACCTCGCGGGCCAGCGACTCGAACTGCCACGGGCCGCGGTACGCCGACCGGCCCACGGTGTTCGTGTAGATCGCCTTGCACGTGAACCCGGCGCTCGGCACCCGATACGGACCCGGGAACAGCATGCCGACGGCGGCCGACGTCATCACCGGCCACGGCGTCGGGTACGCGCCGCAGTCCTGCACGAAGTCGATGTACGCGCCCTGGATCGCGCCGTCGAGGTCGAAGGCCAGCTTCACGTCCGCATGCTCCTGGCGCGACTTGCCCGCCGCGAGCAGGTTCTCCCGCCGGTCCTCGACCCACTTGACGGGCGCGCCCACGATCGGCGCCGCCAGCATCAGGCACATCTCGTCGCGCTGCAACATGACCTTCTGCCCGAACCCGCCGCCGGTATCGCGCATCACGACCCGGATCCGATGCTCCGGGTGGCCGAGCAGACGCGAGCAGAAGAGGCGCACCTCGTGCGGCACCTGCGTCGCCGCGTAGATCGTCAACTCACCCGTCGCACCCGAGTAGTCGACGACGAGGCCGCGTCCCTCCATCGGCACGGGCGCGTACGCCTGCTGGTGGATCGTCTCGCTCACCACGTGCGCGGCCGAGGCGAAGACGCCATCGAGGGCCGACGCGGGAAGGCCGGCGATCTCGCCGATGACGTTCGAGCCGTGGCTCTCGTGCACGAGTGCTTCGGCGTGCTCGGCCTCCGCGTAGTCGACGACGGCGGGCAGGGCTTCGTAGTCGACCTCGACGAGCTCGGCCGCGTCCTCGGCGACGTAGCGGCTCTCCGCGATCACGAGCGCAACCGGGTCGCCGGCGAAACGGGCTTCTCCTTCTGCGAGTGGCGGGCGCGGCGTCTCGGGGCTGTTCGGGCCCGTCGACGTGTGCCACTGCTCCTTCACACCGGGGTTCAGGTCGGCGGCGGTGAACACGAACTGCACGCCGGGCAGAGCGCGCGCCGCCGACGTTTCGATGCCCCGGATCGCGGCTCGGGCGAACGGGCTGCGAACGAAGCACGCGTGCAGCATCCCCGGCAGGGAGACATCGTCGACGAAGGTCCCGCGGCCTGTGAGAAGACGGGCGTCCTCGACGCGGTGGACGCGGGCGCCGACGAAGCGAGCCGCGCCACCCGTCGCCGTCCCGGTCACGATCGCTCCCCGTGCTGACCGGCGTCGGCCGCCTGACGGACGGCCTTGAAGATCCCCTGGTAGCCGGTGCAGCGACAGAGGGTGCCCGACAGCGCCTGCCGGATCTGCTCGTCGGTCGGGCCCGGTTGGTCACGCAGGAACGCGGTCACCGACATGACGAAGCCGGGAGTGCAGAAGCCGCACTGCAGCCCGTGGCAGTCGCGGAACGCCGCTTGCACGGTGGACAGGTCGCCGTCGGGTGACGCGACGCCTTCGATCGTCGTGACGTCGGCGCCGTCGGCCTGCACCGCGAACATCAGGCACGAGCGCACCGCGGCACCGTCGACGAGCACCGTGCAGGCACCGCACACGCCGTGCTCGCAGCCGAGGTGCGTGCCGGTGAGCTGGCACCGCTCGCGGAGGAAGTCGGCCAGGGTCAGGCGCGGTTCGACGCTCTCGGCCCGGCGCCGGCCGTTCACGGTCAGGTGCACCGGCACCTCACCCATGGCGCGCCTCCGTGCTCGCCGTCGCCCATGCGCGGGCGACCATGGCGGCGCCCACGCGGAGGCGGAACCCGGCCGAGCCGTGCAGGTCGTCGGGTACCGACGCCAGGCCGGCCATGGCCAGGCGTCCGACGTCGTCCGGCTCCACGTCGGTGATCGACCGGCCGACGAGCTCGGCCTCGGCGGCCCCGGCGCGTTCCGGCGTCGATCCGAGGCCGATCAGCCCGATGGCGCAGCGCCCGATCCGGTCGGCGTCGTCCAGCTCGACCCCGACCGTGGCGCCGGCGATGGCGAAGTCCCCGTGGCGGCGCGCGAACTCCTCGACGGCGAAGCCGCAGCGCCCGTCCCAGGTCGGGAAGGTCACGCCGGTGAGGAGCTCGTCCGCTTCCATCGTCGTGGTCCAGAGGCCGTCGAAGTAGTCCCGCGCCGCGACCGAGCGCGCCCCCCTCGACGAGGTGACGTGCATCGTCGCGTCGAGGGCCAGCGCGACGGCGGGATACTCGGCCGCCGGATCGGCGTGCGCGATCGAACCTCCGAGAGTGCCGCGGTTGCGGATCTGGAAGTGGCCGATGAACGGCGTGACCCTGGTGAGGAGCGGCACCGCCGACGCCACGTCGTCGCTCGCCTCGACGCGCGCCTGCGTCGTACCGGCGCCGATCCACAGCGAACCGTCCCGAACCTCGATGCCCTGCAGCTCCGTGACACGGCCGATGTCTACGAGGTGCTCGAACACCGCGAGTCGGAGCGCCAGCATCGGAACCAGGCTCTGCCCGCCGGCCAGGACCTTCGCGCCGTCTCCCAGCCGGGCCAGCACGGTCGCGGCGTCGGCGGTCGTCTCGGGCGCGTGGTACTCGAACGGCGCCGGCTTCACTGGTGACGCTCAGGCGATCCGGACGACCCAGCCCCCGTCGACCGGGATGACGGCGCCGGTGACGAACGAAGCCCGGTCCGATGCGAGGAACGCACCGACCTCGGCGACCTCGTGAGGCTGGCCACCTCGTCCGAGCGCGGCCTTCTCGGTGATCCCGGGGATGCTCTCGCCGGCCGCGCCCATGATCTCGGTGTGCACGAACCCGGGGCAGATCGCATTGACCCGAATGCCTTGCGCGCCGTACTCGACGGCGCCCGCCTTGGTGGCCGCGATGACGCCCGCCTTGGCAGCCGAGTACACCGTCGTACCCGGTGACGCGTTGAGGCCGCCGATCGACGACCAGTTGACGACGGCGCCGCCGTTGCCGGCCGCGAGCATCGCCCGGATCCCGTGCTTCATCCCCAACAGCACGCCGCGCAGGTCGACGTCCATGGTCCGGTCGTAGTGCTCCATGGTGACGTCGGCGAGCATCACGCCCTCGGCGATCCCGGCGACGTTGAGCACGGCATCGAGGCGTCCGTACTCCTCGACGGCCGCCGCGACCATCGCCTCGACGTCCGCTTCGTCGGTGACGTCACAGTGGACGGGCAGCACGCCCTCGCCCACCTCGGCCGCCGTGTCCTTCTCGGCGCCGCTGATGTCGCTGGCGACCACCCTGGCGCCCTCGCGCACGAACACCTTGACCGACGCCTTCGCCATCCCCGACCCGGCGCCGGTGATGACGGCGACCTTCCCGTCCAACAGACCCATGCAGAGACCCCGTGTCGCTCGCGGACCAGGCATGCTGAGCATCTGCACAGCTATGCTGTGCGACTGCTTAGCACCAAGGGGGTCGAGGTGGCAAGGACGCAGGAGCAGCAGGCGTCGACGCGACGCATCGGTGCGCCGGACTCGAAGACACGCGCCCTTCTCGTCGACGCGGCCGAGCGCTTGATGCTGGAGAGGGGATACGCGGCGGTGAGCTCACGGCGCGTCGCCGGAGAGGCGGACCTCAAGCCGCAGCTCGTCCACTACTACTTCCGCACGATGGACGACCTCTTCCTCGCGGTGCTCCGACGCCGGGCCGAGGAGAGCCTCGAACGCTACGGACGCGCCCTGGCGAGCGACCGCCCGCTCCGGGCGTTGTGGGAGTTGACCACCGACCCGCGTGGCGCCGTCTTCACGATGGAGTTCGCGGCGCTGGCAAACCACCGCAAGGCCATCCGAGCCGAGATCGCCGCCTACGCCGAGCGCGTCCGCCGGATGCAGCTCGACGCGCTCGCTCGCGTCCTCGACGGCGCCGGGATCTCGGAGGACGATTGCCCCCCGGTCGTCGCGCTGCAGGCCATGACAGGGATCGCGCAGGTGATCGCGCTCGAGGACACGCTCGGCATCACGACCGGTCACGACGAGACCCGCGCATTCGTCGAACGGCTGGTCGACCAGCTCGAGGACGGAGCGGCCGCATGAGCGACTTCACCGAGATCGACTTCTTCAACGACAACGCTCTCGTCGAGGATCCGTACCCCTACTTCGAGGAGCTCCGTGCGGCGGGCACGGTCCTGCCCCTCCCCCATCTCGGGATCGTGGCGGTGACGGGATACGACGAGGCGATGGAGATCTACCGCGACCCCGAGACGTTCTCGTCGTGCAACTCGGTCGTGGGCCCGTTCGCGATCTTCCCCGTCCCGCTCGAAGGTGACGACGTCAGCGAGATCATCGATCGTCATCGTGATCGCCTCCCTATGCACGAGCACATGGTCACCATGGATCCCCCGGCGCACACCGACGAGCGTGCGCTTCTCTTTCGGCTCATCACGCCGAAGCGGCTTCGCGAGAACGAGGCGTTCATGTGGCGACTGGCCGACGCGCAACTCGACGAGTTCGCCGCCAACGGTCGCTGCGAGTTCATCAGCGAGTACGCGCAGCCGTTCGCCATGCTGGTCGTCGCGGATCTCCTCGGAGTACCCGAGGACCATCACCAGCGTTTCCGGGAAGGGTTCGGGCTGAGCCGGGCGCCCGGCAAGGTCGGTGCCGGTGACTCAGGTGGTACCGGCGAGAACCCTCTCGCCTGGCTCGACGACTGGTTCACGGAGTACATCGAGGATCGCCGGCGCGCGCCGCGCAAGGACGTGCTCACCGACTTGGCCCTGGCGACGTACCCGGACGGGACCACTCCCGACGTGACGGCTGTGGTGCGGACCGCCACCTTCTTGTTCGCCGCCGGTCAGGAGACGACCGCCCGTCTGCTCGCGTCCGCCATGAAGTACCTGGCCGAGCGCCCGACGCTGCAAGACGACCTCCGCGCACATCCCGAGCACATCTCGTCGTTCATCGAGGAAGCCCTGCGCATCGAGAGTCCCGTGAAGGCCGACTTCCGCCTCGCCCGCCGCTCGACGACGGTCGGCGGGGTCGACATCGCGGCCGGGACGCCGGTCATGCTGCTCAACGGAGCCGCGAACCGCGACCCCCAGCAGTTCGAGTGCCCCCACGAGCTCCGCGTCGACCGTTCCAACACGATGGACCACATCGCGTTCGGCCGGGGCGTCCACTCCTGCCCCGGCGGTCCCCTGGCACGCGCCGAAGGGCGCATCAGCATCGAGCGCATCCTCGACCGGTTGCGCGACATCCGGCTGTCCGAGCAGCACCACGGCCCCGCGGAGGCGCGTCGCTTCGCCTACGAACCGACCTGGGTCCTCCGGGGTCTCAGCGAGCTGCACCTGGAGTTCACGCCCCGCACCGCCTGACGCAACAGCACCGCCGCGCTTCGGCCGGACCTCGCTCACCGGCGCTTGGAGAAGCGGCGCACCGCGATCGTGCTGAACACGAGGAAGATCCCGGCGCACCACAGGAGACTCAGGAACACCCAGTAGGCGGTGCTGTGGCCGAGCCCGACCTTGTCGGCGCCGCCCAGGGTCAGGCTGCGCATCGCGTTGCTGAAGATGGTGAACGGCTGGTTGTTGGCGATTGGCTGCAACCACCCGGGGAGCGAGTTGGCCGGGACGTAGGCGGCGGAGATGAACGCGAGCGGCACCACGAGCAGCGTCGACATCCCGTTGGCCGCCTGCGCGCTCTTGGACACCAACCCGATCGAGATGAACACCCACGTGAAGCAGTAGGCGGCGGCGACCAGGAGCGCGAGCGCCAGCAACACCTCGGCGACGTTGGCGTTCAGCCGGAAGCCGACGATGAAGGCGAGCACACCGGCGACGAACAGCCCCCACATGGTGAGCACGGTGTCTGCGATCGAACGCCCGAACATCGGCGACGAGCGCGGGATCGGCAGGGAGCGGAGCCGGTCGTGCACCCCGGTCGTCGCGTCCTCGGAGACGCCCGATGCGGCCGGCATCCCCAGCCAGAGAATGCCGGTCACGAGAAAGCCCGGCACGAGGAAGTCGACGTACTCGAGCCCGTGTCCGGGATTGATGGCTCCGCCGAAGATGTAGCGGAACATGAACAGGAACAGCGCGCCCTGGATCGTTCCCAACATGAGCAGCTGGGGCGTGCGGAAGAACTGGAGGATGGTCCGCTTCGCGCTCTGCAGCGCCGCAGGCACGAAGCTGGCACCCGGGACACGCGCAACCGTCGTCTCGGCGGTGGCTTCTGCAGTCGTGGTCGTGGTCGTGGTCATGGCAGCTCCAGGGGGTCAGGCGGCGTCCGCCGGGTCGGACTGGCCATCGGTCTCCGCGTCGCTCGGCTCGAGGCGCTTCCCGGTGACGGCGAGGAAGACCTCGTCGAGACTGGGACGGCGCAACCCGACGTCGTCGACCTCGATGTCCCGCTCGTCGAGCAGGCGCACGATGTCGCGCAGCTGATCCGCGCCGCCCTCGACACGGGCGGAGACGCGCTGGGTGTCCATGTCGGTGTACGGCGCTTCACAGCCGATCCTGGACAGCGCGTCTTCGACGCCGGGAAGGTCACCGCCCGCGCGCGGCCGGACCTCGATCACGTTGGTCCCGGCGCGGTCCTTGAGCTCGTCGGGCGTCCCCGCCGCGATGACACGCCCGTGATCCACGATCACGATGTGGCGCGCCAACTGGTCGGCCTCCTCGAGGTATTGAGTCGTCAACAGCACATCGGTGCCGTCGGCCACCAGGCCGCGGATGGCTTCCCACAGGTCCATGCGGCCGCGGGGGTCGAGGCCCGTCGTCGGCTCGTCGAGCAACAGGAGCTGGGGCCGGCCGACGAGACTGGCGCCCAGGTCGAGACGGCGGCGCATGCCGCCCGAGTACGTGCGCACGAGCCGGTCGCCGGCGTCGGCAAGGCCCAGTCGTTCGAGGACTTGGGCGGCGGCGGTCCGCGCTTCGCTCCGGTTCAGCCCGAAGAGCCTGGCGACCATCCGCAGGTTCTCGGTGCCGGTCATGGCGGGCTCCACCGACGCGTACTGCCCCGCGAGTCCGATGACGCGGCGGACGAGCTTGGGCTGGGCGCAGACGTCGACCCCGGCGACGCGGACCTCGCCGCCGTCGGGCCGCAACAGCGTCGCCACCGCGCTGATGAAGGTGGTCTTACCGGCGCCGTTGGGCCCGAGCAGCGCGGTGACGTGACCGGACTCGGCGACCAGATCCAGGCCGTCGAGCGCGCGCACGTTGCCGAAGCTCTTGGTGACCTTGTGCGCCTCGATAATGGGGGTCATACGAGAAGCTCCTCGAGGTCAGGGAATCGGGGCTCTGCCCGGCGCTGATGTACAACACCCTGACACGGGCCCGAGCATTCCCGCTTCTCCGTGGCCCCGGAGCTTGGCTTGGTGACCGGCCCCACATGAGCCGGCCACCAAGCGGCGACATCGATCAGGCGAGATCGAAGCGATCGAGATTCATGACCCTGTCCCAAGCGGCCACGAAGTCCCGCACGAACTTCTCTTTCGCGTCGTCGCTCGCGTAGATCTCGGCGATCCCTCGAAGCGGAGAGTTGTAGCCGAAGACGAGGTCGGCGGCGGTGCCGGTCCACTTCACTTCGCCCGACGAGCGATCACGACCCTCGTACACGTTCTCCTGCGAGGCCGACGCCTGCCACTCCGTGTCCATGTCGACCAGGTTCACGAAGAAGTCGTTGGTCAGCGTCCCCGGCCGATCGGTGAACACGCCGTGTCGAGACTGCCCGGCGTTGGCGTTCAGGGCCCGCATTCCGCCGACGAGCACCGTCATCTCGGGAGCGGTCAGCGTCAGCAGGTTGGCCCGGTCGAGGAGCAGGGTCTCGGCCGGCAGCTTCTCGCCGGGTCGCAGGTAGTTGCGGAACCCGTCCGCGTGCGGCTCGAGCACCTCGAACGCCTCCACGTCCGTCTGGTCCTGCGACGCGTCCGTGCGCCCCGGCGCGAACGGGACCGTCACGTTCTGGCCGGCGTCCTTCGCCGCCTGCTCGACGGCCGCGCACCCGCCCAGGACGATCACGTCGGCGAGCGAGACCTTCTTTCCGCCGGACTGTGAGCCGTTGAAGTCCTGCTGCACCCCCTCGAGGGTCTGGAGAACGTTGGCCAGCTCGGACGGGTTGTTCACGTCCCAGTTCCGCTGCGGCTCGAGTCGGATCCGTCCGCCGTTGGCTCCGCCCCGCTTGTCGGTGCCGCGGAACGTCGCCGCCGCCGCCCACGCAGTCGAGACCAGCTGGGAGACGGACAGCCCCGAATCGAGGATCTTGCCCTTCAGGGCCGCGATGTCGGCGTCTCCGATCAGCTCGTGATCGACCGTGGGGACGGGGTCCTGCCACAGCTGCGGCTCCGGCACCCAGGGCCCGAGGTAGCGCGACAGGGGACCCATGTCGCGGTGCAACAGCTTGAACCACGCCTTGGCGAACGCGTCGTCGAGCTGGTCCGGGTTCTCGTAGAAGCGCTTCGAGATCGGCCCGTAGACGGGATCCAGCTTCAGGGCCAGGTCCGTCGTCAGCATCATCGGGGCGTGCCGCTCCGACGAGTCATGGGCGTCGGGCACGGTGTCCTGAGCCTCGGGGTTCTTGGGCGTCCACTGCTTCGCGCCCGCCGGGCTCTCGGTCAGCTCGTAGTCGTACTTGTACAAGTTGTCGAGGAACCCGTTGTCCCACTTCGTCGGCTCGTTCGTCCACGCGCCCTCGAGCCCGCTCGTGTACGTGTCCTTGCCCTTGCCGCTGCCGTAGGTGTTCCTCCAACCGAGGCCCTGCTGCTCGATCGGGGCACCCTCGGGCTCGGGACCGATGTACTCCTCGCCGACGGCCCCGTGCGCCTTGCCGACCGTGTGGCCGCCGACGATCAGCGCGACCGTCTCCTCGTCGTTCATGGCCATGCGACGGAAGGTCTCTCGAATGTCGCTCGCGGCCGCCAGCGGGTCGGGTTGGCCGCCGGGCCCCTCGGGATTCACGTAGATCAGGCCCATCTGGACGGCACCGAGCGGGTTGGAGAAGTCCCCGGGGCTGCTGTAGCGCTCGTCCCCGAGCCAGGTGTCCTCGGGGCCCCAGAAGATCTCCTCGGGCTCCGGGATGTCCTTTCGCCCGAAGCCGAACCCGAACGTCTTGAAACCCATCGACTCGTAGGCGCAGTTGCCGGCGAAGATGATCAGGTCGGCCCACGAGACCTTCTGGCCGTACTTCTGCTTGACAGGCCAGAGCAACCGGCGTGCCTTGTCGAGACTCGCGTTGTCGGGCCAGCTGTTCAGGGGGGCGAAGCGCTGCGCGCCCTCGCCGCCACCGCCGCGGCCGTCCTCGATGCGGTACGTGCCGGCGGCGTGCCACGTCATCCGGATCAGGAGTGGTCCGTAGTGGCCGTAGTCCGCCGGCCACCATTCCTGTGACGTCGTCATCACGTCGAAGACGTCCCGCTTCAGCGCCTCGACGTCGAGCCCCTCGAACTCCTGCGCGTAGTCGAGGTCCGCGCCCATCGGATCGAACCCGGGCGAGTGCTGATGGAGCACCGACAGGTCCAACTGGTCCGGCCACCAGTCGCGGATCGTCCTGGGGCGATGCGCCTTGGGCTCGGGGGCCGGGATTCCGGGGCTCTCGCTCTCGCTGAAGCTTCGCGTCTCGTCCTTGTCCGCCATGTCGGCCCTACTCCTCTTCGCCCGTTGATCCCTCGTACTCGTGCCGTGCCCGCCCTGAGCTCCGCAACTCTCAAGCTAGCCTCTGGACTTAGAACGATTCAAGACCTACCCTCGGTCGAACATTGATGGGTGTCGACGGCTTAAACTGTTGAAATGAGCGGTATCCCTCTCCTCGAACGCTTGCGAGCGCGCGAGTGGCGCATCACCCCCCAGCGACGGGTGATCGCGCAGGCCCTCGAGGGTGACCACGTGCACCTCACCGCGGACGAGGTGCTCGGGGTGGCCCGGGGCAGCTTGCCCGAGGTGAGCCTGGCCACCGTGTACAACACCCTCAACGAGCTGGTGGCCATGGGCGAGGTGCAGCAGGTAGACGCCGGTCCGGGTCCGACCCGCTACGACCCCAACGTCACGCAGCCGCACCACCACCTGGTGTGTCTCACGTGCGGCGAGCTCCGCGACGTACGCCCCGCCGACGGGGACGGCATCGAGCTCCCGCGATCGCAGCGGTTCGGGTACCAGCTCGTGAGCCGGGAGGTCCTCTTCCAGGGCTACTGCCCGCGCTGCCGCTCGACCTCGCCGTAACCAGCCGCGCGTCGCGTAGGTTGCGAGGATGCGGTTCGGGCTGGACGTCGCGCAGCAACGGATGCCGTGGGACGAGGTGGTCGGCCGGGTGCAGTTCGCCGAGGATCTCGGCTTCGACGGCGCCTGGGGCTTCGATCATCTCCAACCGATGTACGGCGAAGGACCGGGCGAGACCTTCGAAGGCGTGACGACGCTCGCCGCGCTCACGGGGGTGACGTCACGCATTCGCCTCGGGCTGCTCGTGACCGGGGTGACGTACCGGCACCCCTCGGTGTTCGCAGCCCAGGCCCTCACCATCGACCACGCCTCGCACGGACGGCTCGAGCTCTCGCTGGGTGCGGCGTGGTTCGACAAGGAGCACATCGAGCTCGGGATCCCCTTCCCGTCGACGGCCCAGCGGTTCGATCTTCTCGAGGACGCTCTCGAGATCGTGACGCGGCTGTTCACCGGCGCCGTGGTGTCCTACGACGGACAAGTCGTGTCGTTGCGGGATGCACAGCTCCGTCCGTTGCCCGTGCAGCGGCCGCACCCGCCGATCTGGATCGGCGGCAACGGTCCACGGCGGACGCTGCCGCTCGCTGCTCGCTACGCCGACGTCTGGCACGCGTGGGGAACACCGAACTCGTTGCGAGAGACGAACGAACGCCTCGACGAGCTCGCGACCAGGGCGGGACGTGACCCGTCGTCGATCATGCGCGCAGGCTCCCTGTCGCTCGACGACCTCGACACCGCGCGCAAGCACGCGGCGAAATGGCGCGACGCGGGCTACGGGTATCTCGTCTGCGGCTGGCCCGAAGCCGGGCGAGCCCAGGTCGACCGGTTCGCCAGTGAGGTGCTGCCCGACTTCACAGGCTGAGCCTCAGACGAATTCGGCCCGCCGACGGTGGAAGCGCCAGGTGCCGTCGTCGTGGTGGAGGGTGTCCTCGTAGCGGCCCGCGAGCTGGATCGCCCACCCGGCGTCGCCTCTCAGGAGGAAGATCACGTCGCTGGTCGCCTGCGCCTCGTGGTCGTTCCAGGCGGTGAGGAGCGTGTTGACGACGAGGTGGCGCTGCGGCCGCGCCGGCTTCATTCTCGAGTAGGCCGCTCGCAGCGCGTCGTGCCCTTGATGGCTGCCCAGGCCCGGGATGTCACAGCCGCCGTCGGGGCAGAAGGTGGCGACCACGTCGTCGGTGCGGCCGTCGTCCAGCGCCTGGGTGTACGCGGCAATGGCGGCGCGCACACCCTCGACGATCTCCGCGTAGCCGGTACCGGCGCTCACCGTCGGGAACGTCTCAGAAGCCGAGGTCGAGAATCGGCTTGTCGAAGGGCGAGACGTTGAGCAGCTGCAGCGCGGGCAGCAGCCGCTCGTCCGGGAGACCCGCCAGGAAGCCGTCGACGGTTCGCTCGAAGTTCGAGATGTGCCCTTCGAGTCCGCTGGACAGGCGCATGTACTCGAAGCCTTTCGCGTGCAGGCCCTTCTGCTGCCTCGGCAGGTTCGAGAAGTCCTGCGCCGGAATCGGCGGCCACCGCGGATCGTCGGGTGCCCACGGCTCCGGCGGCGTGGGGATCCCGGGTTCCTCGCCTTCGGGGAACCTGGTCAGCGACCAGAGCTCCATGAGCGTCTCCTCCGGCCCCAGCGGGCGGAACCGGTACGAGGAGGCACTGCTGTACATGGGCAGGACGAAGTAGTGCGGGAAGCACTGGTAGAAGGTCTCGTTGAGCCCTCGGGCGTCGAGGTCGTTGAGGTCGGGCACGTCGCAGCCGCGATCGCGGTGCCAGCTCACGACGGCGTCGTTGAGGGTGTGGTTCCAGGTCGCCATGGCCGACTTCGGGTCGTCGGGCAGATCGAGGTCCCGCAGCCCCTCGGCAACGCGCACGTCGTTCGCGTGCACCATCCCGTCCATGCCCTCACTCATCGCGCGCAGGTACTGGATGTCCGCGTCAATGAAGGAACGACGATCGAGCGGAGCACCGTCACGGAGCCCGTACCTCGTAGGAATGACGAGCTGCGGGTGCGTCTGCACCACGTGGTACATCTCGACGAACGCCTCGATCGCGAGCTTCCAGTTCACAGGAAGACGGCATGCGTACCAACGCTCCGTACGGAGGGACTCCACCTTCCACGCGTCGAGGACCGTTGCGGCGGGCTCGATGCACTCCCGGAGCGGCGGTGCGTCGTCGTCGAGGTTGATCCACGCGCAGCCGCCCCAAATCTCGCACCGGACGCGCACCAGGTTGATCTCGTCCGGTTCGAGGTTGTGCTCGGAGAACGTCCGCCGCTGCCGGACACCTGCGTTCTTCCCGTCCGGGCCGTAACGCCATCCGTGGAACGGGCACTCGAAGCCTTGCTCGCACGTGCCACGACCTTCGATCAGCCTCACACCACGATGACGGCAGGTGTTCTGGAACGCGGTCACGCCCATGTCGTCGGCCCGCAGCAGGACGATCGACTGGTCGAGGAACTCGTACTCGACGAAGTCGTGCGGCTGCGGGATCTCCTCGAGCCGGCATGCCATCTGCCAGACCCGGGGCCACAGCAATTCGCACTCCAACCGGTAGAAGTCCGGGTCGAAGTACCGCTCCTTGCGCACC
>Ga0066388_100000218_pt1 | contig 23943 bp, 23 predicted proteins | sample PanSoiMetaGPlot6_FD_64539 | JGI IMG/M metagenome (GOLD analysis project Ga0066388, IMG submission 64539) | Tropical forest soil microbial communities from Panama analyzed to predict greenhouse gas emissions - Panama Soil - Plot 6 (Hybrid Assembly) | ecosystem: Environmental > Terrestrial >...
AAAGGCGATTGACCGATCGCCCGGAAGCCCCAGCCCCCGAAGGTTGGGGCCTTCGCGTCTGGACTAGGCCAGTGGCCTAGCCGGGTGGACGGCAGGGTGAAGGAGCCGGCGTTTCGCTCGGCCTTTGACCGTGTGGAGTTCAGTGGCCGCGCGAGCGCGAGCGTCTTGCTCGTCGCCCAACCGGCCCAGGTTTGCGTGTTGCAGGCCGAACCGGCAATGGAAAGAACGTGCCGTCGGGAAATTCCAGATATCGGCTGAGCACTTGCACCTGACCTTCCCGGCTTCGCTTGCCTTCAATCACGAACTTAGTGCCGACAGGAAACCGGCTGGGAAGACGGGCTGAACCATACGCCATGGCTACCTCCTGCAAACATCGGCCAACCTGCCATTGCAATGTGTAGGTCAATTGATCGGTTGCATGGCCTGGTTCGTTATCCACGTTATCCCCAGGACCAGACGGGGGCGGACCGACGCGCGTCGACCTCGCCGCCGCATGCGCAACGTGCTAGGAAAATGCCGCCGGACAAGGGTTTATTGTGTTCTGTTGAAAAGGTTTATGGCGTTCTGACGAAAATGACTGCAACGCTCAAAAGCATCGAGGGCTCCGGTGACCTTGCCGTCGCGATGGGCGAGATTGGCCGCCGTGCCCGTGCGGCGGCTCGGATTTTGGCGCTGGCTCCCGCCGAGCAGAAAAATCGCGCCCTTGAACTCATGGCTGGGGCCATCAGGGCCCAATCGCCCGCTATTTTATCCGCCAATGCCGAGGATATTGCCGAGGCGCGTTCAGCCGGGGTCGCGGGTGCATTTCTCGACCGCCTGGCACTTGATGCGGCTCGTGTCGAGGCAATCGCCGCAGGCATCGATGTCGTAAGGGCCCTTAAGGATCCCATTGGTGTTGTTACAGAATCTTGGACGCGACCGAACGGACTGCGAATTGAACGTGTCCGCGTTCCGCTCGGCGTGATCGGCATCATCTACGAAAGCCGTCCAAATGTGACCGCCGATGCTGGCGTGCTTTGTCTAAAAGCCGGCAATGCCGCGATTCTCCGCGGCGGTTCTGACAGCCTGCGCTCAAGCCGTGCCATTCTCGTTGCGTTGGCCGAGGGCCTGCGGGGAGCCGGATTGCCCGAGGCCGCAATCCAACTTGTGCCCACCCGCGACCGCACCGCAGTTGGACTGATGTTGGCCGGGCTCGACGGCGATATCGATGTGATCGTGCCGCGCGGAGGGAAGGGTTTGGTCGCGCGGGTCCAGGCAGAGGCACGCGTACCGGTATTCGCGCACCTCGAAGGGGTGTGCCACGTTTTTGTGCACCGCGCGGCTGCGCTCGGCTTAGCAAAAAAAATAGTGCTTAACGCGAAGATGCGGCGCACGGGCGTTTGCGGCGCGGCGGAAACCTTGCTGGTCGACCGCGGCTGTGCGGCAACTCATCTCAAGCCGCTCACCGATATGCTGGCTGAGGCAGGCTGCGAAATTCGCGGCGATGCAGCAACGTTGGCGGTGGACAAGCGGGCCAAGGCAGCCAACGAAGAGGACTGGGGCACCGAATACCTCGACGCCATCATTGCCGTGAAGGTAGTGGAGGACATCTCCGCGGCCATCGAGCACATCGAGCGTTATGGGTCGCACCATACCGATGCCATTGTGACCGATGATGCGGAGGCGGCGGACAGGTTCCTGCGCGAGGTCGATTCCGCAATTGTGCTTCACAACGCATCGACACAATTTGCTGACGGCGGTGAATTTGGCTTCGGCGCCGAGATCGGCATTGCCACCGGACGCCTGCATGCCCGTGGCCCGGTCGGGGTCGATCAACTTACCACCTTCAAATACCGCATCCACGGGAGCGGTCAGACTCGGCCGTGAGATCCAAGCCCCCCGTTTCCGAGCGGCTCCTGCCCCCGCATGCGCCCGGCATGAGGATCGGCCTGTTCGGCGGAACTTTCGACCCGCCGCACCAGGCGCATCTTGCGGCCGCCCTGCTCGCGCTCAAGCGGCTCAAGCTCGACCGCGTATGGTGGCTGGTCACTCCCGGCAATCCCTTGAAGAACACCAGCGGCCTTGCACCCCTGCCAAAGCGAATCGCCGCCGTACGCGCGCTCACCCATCACCCGCGCATCGATGTCACAGGCCTCGAAGCTGTCATTAAGACGAGATACACTTACGATACGATATCTTGGTTGCTGGCCCGCTGCCCTCGGGTCCGATTCGTCTGGATCATGGGCGCGGACAACTTGCGGAGTTTCCATCGCTGGCAGAAGTGGCGCAAGATCGTGAAGCTGGTGCCCATTGTCGTCATCGACCGCCTGGGCCCGAGCCTTTATGCCGCAGCCAGCCCCGCGGGCACACTCCTCAATCGCGTCCGTATCCCAGAACACGAGGCTCCTTCGCTTCCAAACCGAAAGCCGCCGGTCTGGGCTTTTCTGCACGGGCTCAAGTCGCCGCTTTCGTCGACCGCTCTGCGCGCCTTGCGCAGCCGAGGAGAAATTTCAGCGCTTGCGGTCCATCCCCGCAAATCGAAACCGTCGAAAGCCAGCGGTAAGAACAGGCGTGGAAACAAAAGCTCAAAACGCAAGTTACCAGCAAAGGCCCGCAGGCGGCGGGCTGGAAAGAAGCGAACGAGCTAGTTATCTTTCTTGAGACCCCGGTTCGTATCGGGGTGAGTGCAACCCATGGAAAGGACCTGAACCCCTGAATACACCTGCACTCTCTCGGGCGTCGCGTCATAAGCCCGATATCGTCTCCCGGCGCCCAAGTGCCGAGGAGACGCTCCGCACCGTCCTCGCCCGTCTTGAAGACATGAAAGCCGAGGACAGCGTCGTTATCGATCTCACCGGTAAATCCTCGATAGGCGATTATATGGTCGTGACCAGCGGCCGGTCGCAGCGCCACGTCAGCGCCGTCGCCGAACACCTGATCAAGGACATTGAGGAGGCAGGAAGTCCTCGCGTCCGTGTCGAGGGTATTCGGCAAGGCGACTGGGTGCTGATCGACGCCGGCGACGTGATCGTGCACGTCTTTCGACCGGAAGTTCGTGCCTTCTACGGTCTTGAAAAGATGTGGTCGGCGACCGGCAAGGACGCCAGACGGCAGGGCTGATAGTCTTGGCGGTACGATGCGTGTCGTCGTTGCCGCCATTGGACGCTTGAAACGGGGCTCGGAAACAGAGCTGAGCGAGCGCTATCGCAAGCGCGCGATGCAGACCGGCCGCCAGTTCGGCCTGCGTGACGTTGAAATCATCGAAATCAGGGAGAGCCGCGCCGCCGAGGCTGGTAAGCGCATGATCGAAGAGTCGATCGCGCTTGCCAATGTTATCCCACAAAACGCTGCGGTCGTGCTGCTCGATTCTCGTGGAGAAAATCTCGACAGCACCGGATTTGCGGCCCAGATCGCCAAGTGGCGGGACAACCGCAAGCCGGCGGTGGCTTTTTTGATTGGCGGCGCCGATGGACTTGCGACGAGCCTCCAGGAAAAAGCCGACTTGCACCTCTCGTTTGGGTGGGCCACCTGGCCGCACCAGCTGGTGAGGGTGATGTTGCTCGAGCAGATCTATCGGGCGACAACAATCTTGAGTGGGCATCCTTACCACCGAGGATGATTTTTTGCCCGTATTGCACCCCGATTTAGTCGCAATCGCCACCGATATGTCTGCGCCGACGATGGTCTTGCCGTTCGAACCTGTGAGCGTACTTTGACCCCGATGATTGGCTTGGGGGGATTCGGGTGTCGCGAACCGCGCACCGCGCTCTTGGCGGGGCTGGTATTTGTATTGCCCCTAATGGTAGGAGCAGCCGCGCAGGAGCAGACTTTTCGGGTGACGCAGAACACCAGCGCGGAAAAGCTCGACGCGCTCAAACAAAATGATGAAAAACTCAAATCTGTTCGGGACGAGCAGCGCAAGTCAGTCGAAGCGGAGGCCGCCCTCAAACGCGAGATCGAGCAAATCGGCGCCGACCGCCGAAAGCTCAATCAGGATTTGATCGACACGGCCGGACGTTTGCGGGCCGTTGAGACCAAGATTGCGGCGACACAGGAGCGGTTGAAGCCCCTCGATGACAATGAACGCGGTATTCGCAACTCGCTCGATAGCCGCCGCGCGGTGATTGGCGAGGTTCTCGCAGCCCTGCAACGCATGGGCCGCCGGCCACCTCCTGCGCTGATCGCCAGTCCGGAGGACGCGCTGCAATCGGTGCGGACCTCTATAGTACTGGGTGCCGTGTTGCCGGAGATGAGGCACGAGGTCGAAGAACTCGCCAATGATCTTTCCGGGCTCCTCTCGGTCCGAAAAAAAATTGACGTTGAGAACGACCAGCTGAAGGACGAACTTGCCTCGCTGGACGGCGAGCGCGCCCGCATGGCTGCGCTGGTGGAGGAACGTCAGAAACAGATCGCGGACCGCGAAAAAGCCCTTGATGCGGAGCGAGCACGCGCCGGGGGCCTCGCGCGCGACGTCGACAATCTCAAGGATTTGATCGCCAAGCTTGAACAGGGCCTCGACCCTGCCACACGCGATGCGCGTGAGGCCGCCCGATCGGATAGCCGGCCCGCGTTGTCCGCGTTCCGCGATCCCGGACGGCTGGCGCCAGCCGTTGCTTTCGCTTCATTGCGCGGACAAGTTCCAATTCCGGTTAACGGCGTCAAAATGAAGGAATTTGGCTCACCGGACGGTAGCGGCGGGGCCGAAAAGGGGCTATCCATCGCTACCCGTGCGGGCGCGCAGGTGACTGCACCGGCAGATGGCTGGGTCGTATACGCCGGACCGTTCCGTTCGTATGGGCAACTCTTGATCCTTAATGTCGGCGGCGGGTATCATGTCTTGCTCGCTGGGATGGAGCGGATATCAGTAGATCTCGGGCAGTTCGTGCTGACCGGGGAACCAGTTGCGATGATGGGGAGCGGCTCCCATATCGCCGCTATCCTCGCGACAGGTTCCAATCAGCCGGTGCTGTACGTTGAATTTCGAAAGGACGGGGTTCCCGTCGATCCAGGCCCATGGTGGGCGGCTGGCGAAGGCGAAAAGGTTCGCGGATGATGCGCAAGACCTCATTAATACTTCTCGGTGCGGCGGCGGGAGCGGCAATGACGCTGCTCGCGGTTCAGCCGCGCGTAATTCTGGTTGGCGCGACTGCCAAGGCGGCAGCGGCTGACACATACCGCCAGCTCAATCTGTTCGGCGACGTATTCGAGCGAGTGCGCGCCGACTACGTCGAGAAACCGGATGATGGCAAGCTGATTGAAACGGCAATCAATGGCATGCTCGCCGGATTGGATCCGCACTCAAGCTACATGGATGCGAAGAGCTTCCGTGACATGCAGGTGCAGACCCGCGGTGAATTTGGCGGCCTCGGTATCGAGGTCACTATGGAAGATGGGCTGATCAAGGTCGTCGCGCCGATTGACGATACACCGGCCGCCAAGGCCGGCGTCATGGCCAACGACATCATCACCAAGCTCGACGACGAACAGGTGCAGGGGCTTACCCTGAATCAGGCGGTCGAAAAAATGCGCGGGCCTGTGAACACCAAGATCAAGCTCACGATCACGCGGAAGGGTCAGGATAAGCCAATCGAGGTTTCCATTACGCGCGACATCATTCGCGTGCGCTCAGTGCGGTCTCAGACTGAAGGCGATGACATCGGTTATATCCGACTGACGCAGTTCAACGAGCAGACGACCGAGGGCCTGAAAAAGGCCATAAGCGACATCACCGCCAAGATTTCCGACGACAAGCTCAAGGGTTATGTCCTCGACCTGCGTAACAATCCCGGCGGCTTGCTTGATCAGGCGATCTCGGTATCCGACGCTTTCCTGCAAAAGGGTGAGATTGTCTCTACTCGTGGCCGCAACGCCGAGGAAACGCAGCGCTTCAACGCGCGGGCGGGTGATCTCACAAAGAACAAAGCGCTCATCGTTCTGATCAACGGCGGGTCGGCGTCAGCGTCTGAAATTGTCGCCGGCGCCTTGCAGGACCACAAGCGGGCGACCGTCATCGGCAGCCGTTCATTCGGCAAAGGGTCCGTGCAGACCATCATTCCGCTTGGCTCGGGAAATGGTGCGCTGCGACTGACTACGGCGCGCTACTTCACGCCGTCCGGTCGTTCGATCCAAGCCAAGGGTATTTCACCCGACATTGAGGTCATGCAAGACGTGCCGGACGACCTCAAGTCCAAGACCGACACCAAGGGCGAGGCATCCCTGCGCGGCCATCTGAAGGGTGATGAAGGCAAGGAGCAGACGGGCTCGCAATCATATATCCCGCCTGACGCCAAGAACGACAAGGCGCTCAACATGGCGCTCGACCTCCTGCGCGGGACGCAGGTCAACTCGGCGTTCCCGCCGAATGCTAAGACGCCGGTCCCGAACTGACCGCAGGCTGACCGGGTTCACGGGGCGGCTGAAAGGCCGCCCCGATCTTTTTTGCCTTCCCCCTAAAAGTCGACTGCCACGCCTTCCGCGACAGGCTTGGATGGAAACGACGCGTGCTAGACTCTTGCGATGATTCGCAAGGATTCAGTGCCTTGGCCGACGAGCTGAACACGCCCCTCGGCCAGGACAAACAGAAGCACCCGCCGAAGCTTCCCGTCTCCGCATCGCACCTGGTGGCCGGTTTGCTGGGGCTGTCGGGCGTTGTCGTCGTGGCGTGGGCAGGCCTCGTCAATGATCCCCTCGGCGGCGAGCCTACTGCGGTCGTTGCGACGAAGGCGCCTTCGACCCAGATCGCGCGGGATAGCGACCGTGATGGCAGACAGCACGCCCGTCATGACGGCATCGCTGGTTCGGCGCCAGATGCCGCTGCAACATCAGCGAAAGCCAGCGAAACGCCTCCACCCGGCTCCAGGACGGTCACCATCATTGATGGATCGAGCGGCGCCAGGCAGCAATTCACCATCCCCGGCGGCTCCGATACGCCAAAGCCATTATTTGATCCCAAAATGATCGAGGCCACGCGCCATGGTGCCATTCCGAGAATCGGGCCTGACGGCGCGCGGCCTTATACCCGCTATGCCCGCCCACGCGACCTACCGCCCAACAAGAAAGATGCACCTATCATTTCCATCGTGATTGGCGGACTTGGCATCAGCGCCTCGGGCACGGCAGATGCATTGGCCAAGTTACCGCGAACGGTGACGTTCGCATTGGCGCCTTATGGCACCGATCTTGAGAAACTGGCCGAGCGAGCCCGCGCGGAGCAGCACGAGGTGCTGCTCCAGGTCCCGATGGAACCGTTCCAATACCCCGACAACGACCCAGGCCCACAAACCTTGCTGACCTCGCTCACGACAGAACAAAACATCGACCGTTTGCATTGGCTGATGAGCCGCTTCCAGGGTTATGTGGGATTATTGAATTATATGGGCGCGCGCTTCACCGCGTCTGAACAGGAATTGACACCGGTGCTGCGCGACGTTGCTCAACGCGGGCTCATCTATGTGGACGACGGTTCTTCTTCGCGGAGCATTGCTGGCCAGCTTGCCGGCAGTAATAACTTGCCGTTTGCGAAAACAGATATCGTGCTTGATGCCGTTCCGACTCCGGTTGAAATCGATCGCGCCTTGGCGCGCCTTGAGATGAAGGCGCGTGATAGCGGTTCAGCCGTTGGATTTGCGACCGCACAGCCGGCCACAATAGCGCGGATCGCCGATTGGGCGAAGAAAGTCGAATCCCGCGGGATATTTCTTGTGCCGATCACCATGGTGGCCATCAAGGCAAAGTCGTCGTAACGTCATTTCAGACCGCAAAACTTCGCGTCTGAATGACGGAGCGCCAATGTCGCCCTCACTACCCTATCGGCCCTGCGCCGGCATGACCGTCCTCAACCGTGCCGGGCTTGTTTTCATCGGGCGGCGAACTGACGGGCCCGAACATGTCGATGCGACGCATGTATGGCAAATGCCGCAAGGCGGCATCGATAAAAACGAAGACCCATACAAGGCGGCCTTGCGCGAGCTGCACGAAGAAACCAACATCCGCTCGGTACAGAAGCTCGGCGAGATCCCCGGGTGGCTCACTTACGATCTTCCGCGCGGCATCGCAAAACAGGCGTGGGGCGGCAGATATCGCGGCCAGAAGCAGAAGTGGTATGCGCTACGCTTCACCGGCGACGAGGACGAGATCGATATCGCGCACCCGGCCGGCGGCCACAAGCCGGAATTCGTGGAATGGCGCTGGGTCGCAATGCACGAATTGCCGGACCTGGTGGTACCCTTCAAGCGGGATACCTATGAACGTGTCGTGAAGGAATTCGAGCGGTTCGCGCCCCAGAGCTAGTGCATCCCCGTGCCGGACAGGTGCCGGTCGACTTCCTTGAAATGATCAAGCTGCGTGAGAAGCTTGTCCAGCTCCAAGCCGACGTCCATTTTCTGGATGCGGCTCTCAAGTTCGCTGATCCGCTCGGAGATCAAGCTGCGGTCGAAGTCCTCCACGGCTTCGGCGAGATCGGCCAAAACCGTCAAGCCGTCCACCGACACTTCGGCGAAGCCGCCGAGCACTACGATTTTCTCTTCTCCACCGGCGGTATGTACGGTCAGGATTCCAGGGCGCAGCGTGGTGACCATCGGAGCATGTTCTGCAAGAACGCCGAAGTCGCCTTCGGCTCCAGGCACGTCGACCTGCTCCACATCGCCGGAGAACAAGAGCTTTGCGGGCGAAACCAGCTCGAAATGAAAGTTAGCCATTCCACTCAACCTCTGCGTTTGTCGAGCGCAAACCCGACACCCAGCCCAATGACACCACCAATCGCAGTCATGATCGCAATGTGCTGCACCTGCTTGCTGGTGAGCGGTCCGCCCCCGCGTGCCCGTTCGTCGCTACGCACCTCGATGTTCAGCGGGCCTAGCTTGATCTCGGTCGATTCTTCCGGGCGCGTCATGTAACCAGCGAAGCCGCCAATCACCAACCCGATCAGCAAAAACGCAATCAGGTTGGAGCGCCCCTGCATTGTTTCTAGGCCGCCTCGGCCGCGAGTTTTTTGCTTTTTTCGACCGCTTCCTCGATGCTGCCAACCATGTAGAAGGCGGCCTCGGGCAGGTTGTCATAATTTCCTTCGCAGAGGCCCTTGAAGCCTTTGATGGTGTCTTGCAAGTCGACCAGTTTTCCGGGCGAACCGGTGAACACTTCGGCGACGTGGAACGGCTGTGACAGGAAGCGTTCGATCTTGCGCGCGCGGGCGACAGTCAATTTGTCCTCTTCCGACAGTTCGTCCATGCCGAGGATTGCGATGATATCTTGCAACGCTTTGTAGCGCTGCAAAATCTGCTGAACCTGGCGGGCCACCGCATAGTGCTCCTCGCCGACAATCAGCGGTGACAGCATGCGCGAAGTCGAGTCCAGGGGGTCCACCGCCGGATAAATCCCCTTGGCGGCAATGTCGCGCGACAGCACGGTCGTCGCGTCGAGATGGGCAAACGAAGTCGCCGGCGCCGGATCGGTGAGGTCGTCGGCCGGAACATAGATCGCCTGCACGGATGTGACCGAGCCTTTGGTGGTGGTGGTGATGCGCTCCTGCAGCGCGCCCATATCAGTGGCGAGCGTCGGCTGGTAGCCCACCGCCGAGGGAATGCGGCCAAGAAGCGCCGACACTTCCGAACCGGCCTGCGTGAAGCGGAAGATGTTGTCCACAAAGAACAGAACGTCCTGACCTTGATCGCGGAAATATTCGGCAACCGTGAGGCCCGTGAGGCCGACGCGGGCACGGGCGCCGGGCGGCTCGTTCATCTGGCCGTAGACCAGCGCGCATTTCGAACCCTCGACCGAACCCTTTTTCGGATCCTTGTTGACGCCGGATTCGATCATCTCGTGATAGAGGTCGTTGCCTTCGCGCGTCCGTTCGCCGACGCCGGCGAAGACCGAATAGCCGCCGTGCGCCTTGGCGACGTTGTTGATCAGCTCCATGATCAGCACGGTCTTGCCGACGCCTGCACCGCCGAACAGGCCGATCTTGCCGCCCTTTGCGTAGGGAGCAAGCAGATCCACGACTTTGATGCCGGTAACCAAAATCTGCGCTTCCGTCGATTGATCGACAAAAGTTGGCGCAGGTTGATGGATGGCACGTTTTTCTTTTGTCTTGACGGGCCCTGCTTCGTCGACCGGTTCGCCAACTACGTTGATGATACGCCCGAGCGTCTCTTTGCCCACCGGAACGGCAATCGGCTGCCCGGTATCGGTCACATCCTGGCCGCGCACGAGGCCTTCGGACAAATCCATGGCAACGGTGCGGACCGTCGATTCTCCAAGATGCTGCGCAACTTCAAGCACGAGACGGTGGCCGCCATTCGTCGTCTCGAGCGCGTTCAAAATTGCCGGCAGGTGATCCTTGAACTGCACGTCGACGACGGCACCGATGACTTGCGTGATTTTCCCGACTGCGTTTGGTGTGGCCATATCGTCCTCTTGCGGTACTAGAGCGCCTCCGCGCCGGAGATGATCTCGATCAGTTCCTTGGTGATCATTGCCTGACGCGTGCGGTTATAAATGAGCGTCTGCTTGCGAATCATTTCGCCGGCATTGCGGGTGGCGTTGTCCATGGCGCTCATGCGCGCGCCCTGTTCGGACGCTGCATTTTCCAGAAGCGCCCGAAAGATCTGCACAGACAGATTGCGCGGCAGCAACTCGGCGAGGATCTCTTCTTCCTCGGGTTCATACTCATAAGCTGCGGTGGAACCTGCCTCGGCATCCTTCTCGAACACTGGCGGAATAATCTGTTGCGCGGTTGGAATCTGCACGACTACCGATTTGAACCGTGAGAAAAACAAGGTGGCGATATCGAATGCTCCCTGCTCAAACAGTGCAACGACCTTCTTGGCGATCATCTCGGCTTGTTCGAAGCCGATGGTCCGTACGCCGCGCAATTCTACGGTCTCGATAATGAGCTTGTTGTACTGTCGGCGCAATTGCTCGTAGCCTTTGCGGCCGACGCAAAGGATCTTGACTTCCTTGCCATCCGCGATCAGGGCGTTCGTCCGATCGCGAGCGAGCCGCACAATCGTCGAATTGAACGGGCCGCAAAGTCCCCGCTCGGCCGTGCAAACGACCAGCAAATGCACCCTGTCGCTGCCTGTACCGGCGAGCAGCCTGGGCGCTGAATCGCTGCCGGCGACCGCCGCGGCGATCGAGCCCAGCACGTTGCCCATTCGTTCGGCATAGGGCCGCGCCGCTTCCGCCGCCGCCTGCGCACGGCGCAGCTTCGAGGCCGCCACCATCTGCATGGCCTTGGTAATCTTCTGCGTCGCCTTGGTGGCGGCGATGCGAACGCGCATGTCCTTCAGGCTGGCCATGTCTGCTTATGCCTCAATCCTTGTCATATCCCGCTCAGCAGCGGCACCCTGGTTACGTGAATGTCCTGGCGTAGCCGTCAACCAAGGCCTTGAGCTTGCTCGCGTCGGTATCGGAAAGGTCGCCGCTCTTGCGAATGCTGTCGAGCAAATCCGCGTGCTTAGTGCGCAGCAGCGTCAGCAATCCGCTTTCAAACGCGCGCACGCGATCCACCGACATCGGGTCCAGATAGCCATTGACTCCGGCATAGATCACGCAAACCTGCTCTTCCATCTTGAGCGGCGAGAACTGCGACTGCTTCAAAAGCTCGGTCAGCCGCGCGCCACGATTTAGCAGGCGCTGGGTCGTGGCGTCGAGGTCCGAGCCGAACTGCGAAAATGCGGCCATTTCCCGATACTGCGCGAGCTCGCCCTTGATGCGGCCGGCAACTTTTTTCATCGCCTTCGTTTGCGCCGAAGAGCCGACACGCGACACGGAAAGACCCACGTTCACCGCCGGGCGAATGCCCTGATAGAAAAGGTCGGTTTCCAGGAAGATCTGGCCGTCGGTGATCGAGATGACGTTGGTCGGGATGTAGGCAGAGACGTCGTTGGCTTGCGTTTCGATGACCGGAAGTGCGGTCAATGAGCCGGCCTTGTTCTCATCGTTCATCTTGGCGGCGCGCTCGAGCAGGCGCGAATGAAGGTAGAACACGTCGCCCGGGTACGCTTCGCGGCCCGGCGGACGACGCAGCAACAGCGACATCTGGCGGTAGGCAACGGCCTGCTTAGAAAGGTCGTCATAGATGATGACCGCGTGCATGCCGTTGTCGCGGAAATACTCGCCCATGGTGCAGCCGCTAAACGGCGCCAGATATTGCATGGGCGCGGGGTCGGACGCGGTCGCAGCGACGATGATGGAATAATCAAGCGCGCCCTGCTCTTCGAGGACCTTCACAAATTGGGCAACCGTCGAGCGTTTCTGCCCTACCGCGACATAAACGCAGTAGAGCTTGATCTTCTCATCAGGTTGGGCGTTCAGCGGCTTTTGATTAAGGATGGTATCGAGCGCAATTGCGGTCTTGCCGGTCTGACGGTCGCCGATGATCAACTCGCGCTGGCCACGGCCGATCGGGATCAATGAGTCGATGGCTTTCAAGCCGGTGGCCATTGGCTCGTGCACGGATTTGCGCGGAATAATGCCAGGCGCTTTCACATCGACGCGCGCACGCTTCTCTGCCTTGATTGGCCCTTTGCCGTCGATCGGGTTGCCAAGCGAATCAACCACCCGGCCAAGCAGACCCTTGCCGATCGGCACATCGACGATGGAGCGGGTACGTTTGACGGTCTGACCTTCCTTAATTTCGCGGTCGTCGCCGAAAATGACGATGCCGACGTTGTCGAGCTCGAGATTGAGTGCCATACCGCGCACGCCGTTCTCGAATTCAACCAGTTCGCCAGCCTGCACATTGTCGAGACCATAGACTCGCGCAATGCCGTCGCCGACGGAGAGCACCTGGCCGACTTCGGAGACTTCAGCCTCCTGGCCGAAGTTCTTGATCTGCTCTTTCAGAATGGCGGAAATTTCTGCGGCGCGGATATCCATCAGCGGACCTCTTTCATCGCGAGCTTGATCGAATTGAGCTTGGTACGCAGCGAACTGTCGACCATACGGCTGCCAACCTTGACGATCAGCCCGCCAATAATGGTGGGGTCGATTTTGACGTCGAGGTCGATGTCCTTGCCGCCGGTCACGGATTTGAGCGCGCTCTTGAGCGCGTCGAGATTCTTGTCGTTGAGAGCTTCGGCGACAGTGACTTGCGCAGTCACCTCACCTTTGTGTTGTGCAACCAGCGTTCGATAGGCGCGTATCATGTCGCGCACTGCGAAGAGGCGTCGGTTGGTGGTGATGACATGCAGGAAATTTGCCGCCAAGCCGGTGATGCCGGCCTTGGCGAGAATTGCCGAAAGCGCCTTGAGCTGTTCATCCGCGTCAAACGCCGGGCTGCGCACCAATCGATTGAGATCGGGGCTGCCGCTGACGAGCGTGTCAAACTGATCGAGGTCCTTTTTGACCGCGTCGACAGCCTTATTGTCGAGCGCAAGCTCGAAAAGAGCGGTGGCGTATCGGCCAGCCATACCGGAGGTGATTGGGTCTTCGCCTGCCACTGAGGACGCTCGTTGCTCGTACTTCGTTCACAGCCCGGACACCGTCGCGGAATGGCGGCGCAAGCTATTGGAATCCAAGAGGGACTTCCGATCTCTGGAGTCGTCGCGCAAGCCGGCGGAAACCCCCTGAAATCGAGGGCTAGCTAACACAGCGAGATTGGCGGCGCAACAAGCCGGCTCGCTTCCCGCTCGCGGACACGCATACCGCCAGCGCGGCCGACGAATTTGCATCACAGGGTTGCCTCGCCATGTCGATGCGCGCGCTATAGCGTGATGCGCCCAAAGCGATTCTCACCAGAGCTCCCAGCCGGATCTCCAGGAAATGTCAGAGTTGAAAATGAAAGGCGACGCAGCCGCCACGGCCAGGCTGCTCGTCGTGCTCCTTGCCTTCGCCTGGGGATTCAACTGGATTGCTGCGGCCATCGCATTGCGCGAGATGTCGCCCTGGAGCCTGCGCGTGGCCGGAACCGGAATCGGAGCCGTCACCTTATTTTTCGCTGCAATCGTCTCCGGCCACGATCTTAAGGTCCCGCGCAGCGAATATATCCATATCATGGTGGCCGGATTCCTGAACGTCGCGGCGTTTCAAATCCTCTCAAGTTTTGCGCAGCTCACTGGCGCGACCATGCGCGCGATCATCATCACTTACTCGATGCCGATCTGGACGGCTGTGCTGAGCTGGCTGTTCCTTGGCGAACGGTTGAACAGAATACGCTGGCTCGCCTTCGTGCTCTGCGTTGTCGGACTGATGATCTTGGTGTGGCCGCTGTTCGCCGCCGGACTTCCGCTTTTCGTGTTCTATTCGCTCGGCTGCGCGTGGAGCTGGTCCATTGCCACCGTCTACATCAAGTGGGCCAGGGTCACTGTCGAGCCTCTGGCCAACGCGGCGTGGCAGCTTTTGTTTGGCCTAAGTTTCATCACGGCAGGCAGTTTTATTGCCGAGGGCCATCCGCATCTCTGGCCGCTCCGAAATGAATCGATCATGGCAATTCTCTTTGTGGGGCTGTTCGGTGTCGGCCTTGCACATTTCCTGTGGTGGTCGATTGTCGGACGGCTTCCGACGACGACGGCGTCCCTCGGCTCGTTGCTGGTGCCGGTAATTGGCGTCAGTGCGTCAGTCGTGCTGCTTGGCGAACAGGTGACCGCACCGGACGTTGTCGGCTTCGCTATGATCTTTGCGGCCGCTGCATGCGTGCTGCTGCAGCCCAACGTGCGCCACGACGAAATGCCGGAGTGATTGCGCTTGCGGGTACGGCGAACATGGGCACGCATCGGCGTTATCGTCGCAGTTCCGCGTTGATCAATAGAAACTCTGTGGATCGACGTCCACCTCGAGCCGCACATTACCGCGCGGCTTAAGCGCGTTGGCGAGCCACCCGCGCAGATAGGCCGAAAGATCAAATGACCGCGGCGATTTCGCCAGCAGCCGGAATCTGTGCCGGCCGCGCACCACTGCAATGGGAGCCTCCGCTGGACCCAACACACGAACCTGCTCGTTCTTTGGCGCCGCATTCGCGAGTGCCCGGCCGTAAGATTCTGCTTCGCGCCTTTCGTTGGCGGTGATGATAAGGGCGGCCAGCCGGCCGAAGGGCGGGTAACCCGTGCGCTCGCGCTGCTCGATCTCGTTTTTGTAGAACGCCTCGCGGTCGCCGGAGATCAGCGCCCGCATGACCGGATGGTCGGGTTGATGCGTCTGCAAATAGCCGATGCCGCGGCCTTCCTGACGGCCCGCGCGGCCGACCACCTGATGCAACAATTGGAACGTACGCTCGGCGGCACGCGGATCACCATTGCCGAGGCCGAGATCGGCATCGACGATGCCGACCAGATTGAGCTTGGGAAAATGGTGCCCTTTGGCGACCAGTTGGGTGCCGATGATGAGATCGAAGCGGCCTTCAATCACGTCGTCGAGTTCCTGGCGCAGACGCTCGACCGATTCGACCAGATCGCTTGACAGCACCAGGACGCGGGCTTGTGGAAAGAGTTCTCCGGCTTCCTGTTCAAGCCGTTCGACACCCGGCCCGACGGGCGCAAAGCTCTCGGTCGCGTGGCAGTTTGAGCACTCCAGCGGAGGCTGCACGGAAAATCCGCAGTGATGGCAGACCAAGCGGCGCTTGAACCGGTGATCGACCAGCCATGCGTCACAGTGGGGGCATTGCAGACGGAATCCGCAGGCCCGGCACAGCGTCAGCGGGGCATAACCGCGGCGATTGAGGAACAACAGCGCCTGCTCGCGTCGGCTCAGGGTCACCGCAACCGCTTCGGCGAGACGTGGCGAAATGAACCGCCCACGCGGTGGACCCTCGCGGCGCATGTCGATGGCTTCAATCGACGGTAAATGGGCGCCGCCAAAGCGTTCCGGCAAATGAACGTGGCGATAGCGTCCGCGGCGTGCATTGACTTCCGATTCCACCGAAGGCGTGGCCGAGGCGAGAACTACGGGGATCTTCGCGATCGAACCGCGCACAACTGCCATGTCGCGTGCATGGTAATGCGTACCATCCTCCTGCTTGTACGCCGGATCGTGCTCTTCATCGACGACGACAAGCCCGAGGTTGGCGTAGGGTAGAAAAAGCGCCGAGCGTGCCCCGACGACAACGGATACCTCGTTGGCTCCCACTGCGGCCCACGTGCGTGCGCGCTTGCGCGGCGAAAGCTGCGAATGCCATTCAGCGGGTCGGGCGCCGAAGCGCTCGGAGAAGCGATCGAGGAACTGGGCGGTCAGCGCGATTTCCGGCATCAGGATCAAGGTTTGCCGCTTGCGGCGGATATTTTCCGCAACGGCCTCGAAATAAACTTCCGTCTTGCCCGAGCCTGTGACGCCGTCGAGCAGTGTCACGATGTAGCCGCCTTGTTCGACTGTTGTGCGCAAAGTGTCGGCGGCAGCAAGCTGGGCCAGCGAGAACTCCGGTTTGCGGAAATCAGGATCGGGCTGCAAAGCCACGGGCTCGGGTGGCAGGACAACCGTTTCCAACGTGCCTTCGTCAATCAATCCGTTGATTACACCGGTGCTGACGCCTGCTTCCTGCGCGGTTTCCCCCTTGGAGCGGACGAGCCCGTCTGCGAGCAGGTGAAGCACGCGCCCACGTGCTGCCGTCATCCGCTGCGGCGCAGGCCCGGCCAGTCTTACCCCGGCGCGTTCGCGTCCAGGCCCGAGGTGCTCGCCCATGCGCAGGGCCATGCGCAGGACCATGCCGCGCGAAGCGAGCGTATAGTTCGAGACCCAATCGACAAACTGGCGCAGTTCCGCTCTCAGCGGCGGCACGTCGAGTTTTTCATCTACATCCTTCAGGCGGTTATGCAGCCGCGGATTTGGTGCGGGATTGTCTGCCCAGACCACACCCATGTATTCACGCGCACCCAAGGGCACCGCCACCAGGTCCCCTGGCGTGAGTTCGAGCCCGGACGGGACCCGGTACGAATAGGTCTGGTCGAGCGCAACCGGCACCAGGATATCGACAATCCGCGCGTTCATCGCTCTGGTCTGGCCGATTCCGGGCGCTTAAGGAAGAGTGAAGGAAGCGGTGCCACTCTCCCCCCATGAGCGAATTTGAGGTCCGGACCGATACTGCCGCCGAAATGGCCCGCTGGCTGGGCTACCTGGGCGCCGAGCGGCGCATGTCGGCCAAGACACTTGAAGCCTATCGGCGCGATGTGTCCCAGTTCCTTGCGTTCTTGGCCGACCATTTGGGCGGCGCCCCTTCGCTAAAGCAACTAGCCCGGCTCACGCCCGCCGACGTGCGTGCCTTTATGGCAGCACGGCGCAGCAAGGGTGTCGGCAACCGCTCGTTGATGCGCGCGCTTGCGGGCACCCGCTCTTTCGCACGCTTTCTCGAGCGCAATGGCAAGGGAAAGGTCGCGGCCCTAGCCGCAGTGCGCTCGCCCAAGTTGCCGAAGACTTTGCCAAAGCCTCTGGCGATCACCGCCGCCAAGCGAATCGCCGACACCAGTTTGCATGAAGGCAAAACAAGCGAACCGTGGATCGTGGCGCGTGACGCAGCGGTGCTCGCTTTGCTGTACGGCTCTGGCCTCCGCGTCTCGGAAGCACTCGGCCTCAAGTGCAAGGACTGCACTGGCACCCGCGACGTTCTTGTCGTCAAAGGAAAAGGCAACAAGTCGCGCATGGTGCCACTGCTTCCCCAAGTCGCGAAAGCAATCGCCGACTATGTCGCTCTCTGCCCCTTTGAGCTGTCGCGAGAAGCCGATTTGTTTGTCGGTGCGCGCGGAGGACCCCTATCACCTCGCGTCGTTCAGCTGACGATGGCCCGTTTGCGCGGGGCGCTCGGGCTGCCCGAAACCGCAACTCCGCACGCGCTGCGTCATTCCTTCGCCACACATTTGCTTGCGCGCGGTGGCGATCTAAGGGCCATCCAGGAATTGCTCGGGCACGCTTCACTTTCGACGACGCAAATCTACACCGCGGTCGACACCGAACGCCTGCTCGAAGCCTATGCGAGCGCGCATCCGCGCGCATAAATCGTTCCACGGTTCGATGTAATCGCACCTCTTGCGCTTCCCTGCGCTCTGCTATGCTCGCGGGAGCAGGTCAGAGGGAGGGGCTTATGAGCGCGCACGAAAATATGGAACACGCCGAACATGTGGAGCATGCGTCGCATTCCAACAAAAAAATCGCGCTGCAGATCGCGATATTGGCGCTGTTCCTCGCGTTCTCTGAAACTCTGGGAAAGAGCGCGCAGACTGCGGCTATCGCCGACAACATCAAGGCGTCTGACACCTGGAATTTCTTCCAGGCCAAGACCATCCGGCAGACGAATTTGCGCACGGCAGCTGACGGGCTCGCGACGCAATTGCCATCAATCACAAACGAAGAAAGCAAGGCCGCAGCCACTAAGCAGATAGAAGCATGGCGCAATACGGTCAGCCGCTATGAGTCGGATCCGAAAGAAAACGATGGCCGCAAAGAACTAAGGGCCCAGGCCGAACATTTGGAGCACGAGCGCGATACCTGGCTCGCCCGCTATCATCAATATGAATTCGCGTCGGCCGCGTTCCAGATCGGCATTGTACTGGCATCGGCTGAAGTCATTACCGGTATAGCGGCATTGGGCTGGCTTTCTGGCCTGCTCGGCATTTTCGGCCTTGGCTTCATGGGACTAGGCCTGTGGGCGCCTCACGCGTTCCAGTTGGCCGGGCACTAAAACGCGTCAGGCCGGCCGGTTGTAGGAACGACGCAGCCGAATGAGACGGCGGAGTGTGCGCCCGGCCCGCTCCGGCATGAACAGCCAGAATATTTTTTTGATCCTGGCGCGGATCGGTTCGGTCTGTACACGTGCCCAGTCGCGCGCCCACAGGAACCAATCATACATGCGCTGGAACCATGGAATCTGCAGCAGCTTGTCGCGGGTGACATCGAACACGAAAGCGGTAACACCGAGGCCGACAAGCTTTGCGAGCACCAACACAATGATGGCGGCAAGCCAGTTCGCCGTGGCGATGAAATAGACCTCGAGGAGTTTCAGCGGCACCAGAAAAATAACGGGGACAATGAAAACCACGAGTGTAGCGTAAGGCGGCAATCTGTCGATGAGGCCGGCAATGACTGTCTTGACCCTGCCCCAGGGAACGACATTGACGATGCGTGCGACAATGGGTTCGAGGCGGTCCCACAGCCACGCTTCCAAAAGAAGCAGGAGAGCGAGAATGACCCAGAGCGGTCGAAAGATGTTGCGGCGCATTTGCGGCGAATAGTAGCTCCGGCCGTGGCCGCAAAAAAGGCAGGACTTTTCCCCGCAATTTCAAACCGATGGCAGCAGCCTACGACCGTACGCGTCCGCCATCCACATTCAGGGTCTGCCCGGTCAAGAAGGCGGCATCATCGCTGGTCAGAAACGAGACGGCCCCGACCAGATCCTCGGGGACTTCTACACGCTTGATCGCCTGCATCTGAGCCACGGCTGCAAATTCCTCGTCCATCGTCTTGAACCCGGGGCGTGGCGCTCGCACCATGGTGCCGGGCGAGCGGGTAAGTCCTGGCGCGATCGCGTTGACGGTGATCCCGTCCGGGGCAAGATCTGTAGCGAGCGCGCGGGTAAATCCGACAATGCCGCCCTTGCTGGCAACGTAGTGCGCAAATCCTGTCACGACCGAGCCGAGTGTGCTCGAAGCCATGTTGACCACGCGGCCCCATTTGCGTGCGCGCATGCCGGGAACGAAGGCCGCTGTGACAAGAAAGGTCCCGTCCAGATTGATCGAGAGAACCTTGCGCCAATCGGCGAAACTCATCTCTGAGAAATTCTTCTGCGGGAAGATGCCGGCGCAATTCACAACAATGTCGACACTCCTAAACTTACCGTGGACGTCTTTCGCCATCGCTGCCACCGACTCTTCAGAAGACACATCGCATCTCACCGCAAGCGCCTGGCGGCCGGCAGCTTCGACCAACTTCACGGTTTCATTCCCATCGGCAAGATCGGCAATCGCTACGTGCACCCCATCCTCGGCCAACCGTCTGGCGAAAGCCTGTCCGATGCCGTTGGCTCCGCCGGTGATGACGGCGACTTTGTCTTTGTGACCCTTGGCCATGCTCCCCCTCACGATAGAAAGTTATTTCCATTTCGCAGGTCGATTAAATGTACCATTTTTGTCAGACATCTTATCTGGAAACTGTGCTGCAGATACTGCTCCCATTCGGGTCGGTCTCAGGAAATCTGCTTCTCGCAATAGAACTTGGCTTGGGCGTTTGTGAGGATTCAAAACTCCTACGCGCTTGCCAAAGTATTTGCGAACAAACCGAATCGGCGTCAACAAATCGGAATCATTTGAGATTACGATAGCTTGGTCAAATTGACCTTGATGCGCGTCAAGAAGCAAATGCGCTGCGATATTTACGTCAGAACCTTTTTCTTCGATTTTGAGGACTTGAGCATACTGACCTGTGAGTTGGCCGGCTTGGTCGCAGACCGGCATCTTGACCGTGTGACTTAGAAAATGACCAAAGTGAATTTCAATCTTGGGATTCGTAGCAAGTGCACGAAGATAAATCTCTTGTCGAATGGCCTGATCGGGATCGTTGGGACGCGCTATGACCCGCGCGGTGAAGTACTTGATTTTCCCAATGTGGGTGTTCTTAAGAACCAGATGGCATAATTTCTCCAAATCCAACCATTTGAATCGCGTGCGCCGCAGGATTCCGTAGTAAAGATTGAATCCGTCGACGTAGACGCTGCTGTTCAAAATCAACCCCAAACGTAGCTGCGGCCACACAATCCGAAGATTATGCGGCCGCGCACCCTGCTGCCGAGGCAACAGGGGTGATATGTCGCTAATATAGGGAAGCAGTCTTAAGGATCAAGAAATTTTCAAGAGTCAAAGAAATTGAAATTCTCCTGAGATTTGAATCACATATGTATCGCCCGTTTGGCGACAGCCATCGCCGCTTCCTTCACCGCCTCAGGCAGGGTCGGATGCGCGTGGCAGGTGCGCGCGATGTCTTCTGCCGAAGCACCAAATTCCATGGCGATGACCGCCTCGGCAATCATGTTGCCGGCATCGGCACAAATCAGGTGGACGCCGAGAACGCGGTCGGTTTTCGCATCGGCAAGGATCTTCACAAAACCTTCCGTTGTCATATTCACCTTGGCACGGCCGTTCGCGGTGAACGGAAACTTCCCGACGTTGTAGGCGATGCCCGCCGCCCTCAGCTCTTCTTCGGATCTTCCGACGGTGGCGATCTCCGGATACGTGTAGACGACGTTGGGGATGGCATCGTAGTTGACGTGCCCTGCTTCGCCGACGAGGATTTCGGCAACCGCGATGCCTTCGTCCTCGGCCTTGTGCGCGAGCATTGGTCCCGTAATGACGTCACCGATCGCCCATATTCCGGGCACGTTGGTTGCGTAATAATGATCGACGGCGATCCGCCCGCGCTCATCAAGCTTGACCCCGATCTCCTTCAATCCGAGATCCTCTGTGTAAGGCACGCGCCCGACCGAAACGAGGACGACATCGACCTCGATCGTTTCCGCCGCACCGCCTTTAGCAGGTTCAATGGTCGCCTTCAGGCGCTTCCCCGATGAATCGACCGCCGTCACCTTCGACGACAGCTTGAATGTCACGCCCTGTTTTTCAAACAACCGCTGCGCCTGACGGCGTAGTTCGCCATCCATCCCCGGCAAGGCAGCATCGAGAAATTCCACAACCGTCACCTGGGCGCCGAGCCGGCGCCAGACCGAGCCAAGTTCGAGGCCAATCACGCCCGCGCCGACAACGAGCAAATGCTTGGGCACTTCGGGCAGCACCAGGGCGCCGGTCGATGAGACAATGCGCTTTTCGTCGATTTCTATGCCTTTGAGGCGCGCCACATCCGAGCCAGTCGCAATGACGATCGATTTGGTTTCAAGAATCTGCGACTTGGTCCCCTCGGTTTTCACCTCGATCCTGCCGGGCGCCACGATGCGACCGGTTCCGTGAAATGTGTCGATTTTGTTCTTCTTGAAGAGGAACTCGACACCACGCACATTGCCGTCGACGCCCTGATCTTTGAACGCCATCATTGTCTTGAGGTCGAGCTTGGGCGATGAAATGCCGATTCCCATCTTGCCGAAGGTATGGCCGGCCTCCTCAAATAACTCCGATGCGTGCAACAGAGCCTTCGACGGGATGCACCCGATATTGAGGCAGGTGCCGCCAAAGGTGGCGCGCTTTTCGACCACCGCCGTTTTCAGCCCAAGTTGAGCCGCGCGAATGGCGCAGACGTAGCCGCCGGGACCGGTGCCGATGACAATAAGGTCGTAGGCCATGAACGTACTCCGCACTCTCAATCGTCATGGCCGAATTCGTCCCGGCCATCCACGTCTTTCAAAACAGTAAGCCGTGGATGCCCGGCACAAGGCCGGGCATGACAGAGAAATCATAGATCCAGCACGATCCGCGCCGGATCCTCCAGACCTTCCTTCACCCGCACCAGGAAAGTCACCGCCTCTCGACCGTCGACGATACGGTGGTCATAAGAGAGTGCGAGATACATCATGGGCCGCGCCTCGATTTTGCCTTCGTGGACAACTGGCCGCTCCTGGATCTTGTGCATGCCAAGAATGCCGGACTGTGGCGCGTTCAGGATCGGGGTCGACATGAGCGAGCCGTAGATGCCGCCATTGGTGATCGTGAAAGTGCCACCCTGCATCTCCTCGATCTTAAGGCTGCCGTCGCGCGCGCGGCGGCCATAGTCGGCGATGGTCTTTTCGATTTGGGCGAGCGTCATGCGGTCTGCATCTCGCACCACCGGGACCACGAGACCCTTCTCGGTGCCGACCGCGATCCCGATATGATAATAGTTTTTGTACAAAATATCCGTGCCGTCGATCTCCGCGTTTACGGCGGGAATTTCTTTGAGCGCCTGGATGCAGGCGCGCACGAAGAAGCCCATGAAGCCAAGCTTCACACCATGCTTCTTCTCGAACAGCTCGCGGTACTGATTGCGCAAGTGTATCACCGCGCTCATGTCGACCTCGTTAAAGGTAGTCAGCATGGCGGCAGTGTTTTGCGCATCCTTCAGGCGACGCGCGATGGTCTGGCGCAATCGCGTCATATGCACGCGTTCTTCGCGCGCGGCATCATCGGCAGGCGACGGTGCGCGCATCTGCACCGGTGCAGAAATCGGCGTTGGCGCGGCCGCGGCACGTTCGATGGCCGCAATCATGTCGCCTTTCGTGACCTGACCGCGCAAGCCGCTACCGCTGAGCTTTGTCGGATCGACGCCGCTCTCTGAAGCAATCTTGCGCACCGAAGGTGGCAGCGGCATCGAGGAAGCAGGCGGTAAACCCGGCATTTCACGCGGCTGTGGCTGCTCGGGACCGGCACCGATCGGTTTTGTCCTTGCGGTCTTTTCATCCGGTGCGCCGGTCGGGCTGGTGGCAGGCCTCGTCACGGTCGCAGATTGCGCTGTCCTCGGTGCCGCCGCCCCTGCCCCCTCCTTGATCTCACCGAGCAGCGCGCCCACGGCAACTGTGTCACCGTTCTTTGCTGCAATGTCGGAAAGCACCCCGGCAGCCGGCGCCGGCACTTCAAGCGTCACTTTGTCGGTTTCAAGTTCGACCAGCGGCTCATCAACCGCTACCGCGTCACCTGGCTGCTTGAACCATTTGCCAACTGTTGCTTCGGTTACCGATTCGCCGAGGGCGGGTACGCGAATGTCAGCCATGAGTCATCGATCCTCTCGGTCCTTCTCAGCCCTTCGTCGTCATGGCAGAGCTTGTGTCGGCCATCCACGTCGTTCTCGCAGACACTTCGTCAAGACGTGGATGCCCGACACAAGACCGGGCATGACGGAGTGCAATCAGCTATCCAAGCGCCTCGTCGAGGAATTGCTTCAGTTGCGCCTGATGCTTTGACATCTGCCCGACCGCTGTCGAGGCCGAAGCCGGACGGCCCGCGTAGCGCATGGTCCGGTGCTTGGCACCGATCTGGTTCAGGACCCACTGAAGGAATGTGTCGACAAAGAACCATGCCCCCATGTTGCGCGGTTCTTCCTGACACCAAACCATCTCGGCCTGCTTAAAGCGCGACA
>Ga0066388_100000219_pt1 | contig 23943 bp, 18 predicted proteins | sample PanSoiMetaGPlot6_FD_64539 | JGI IMG/M metagenome (GOLD analysis project Ga0066388, IMG submission 64539) | Tropical forest soil microbial communities from Panama analyzed to predict greenhouse gas emissions - Panama Soil - Plot 6 (Hybrid Assembly) | ecosystem: Environmental > Terrestrial >...
AGAGGTCGAGCGACGTGTGCACCCGGATCAGCTCACGGTAGCAGTCGAGCCCGTTCGGCAGCTGGGAGAGGCCCGCCCGCTCGGGCGGGCGCGCGGCGGGGAGGATCTCCTTCTCGAGAAACGCGCGGTACCGCTCCATCCCGGGAAGCAGCGAGGAGCGGATCGCGTCTTTGAGGTCGGAGGCGAACCGCACGCTGTCCGAGCGGCTCCATCCCGGATGTGGCGCGGCGGCCGGCTTATAGACCCCGAGGCTCTCGATCGAAGTCGCTTCGATCCGCGCGATCTGGTCGAGTGTCTTCTGGACGGCGTCCCGGACCGCCACCTTGCCCTGGTTCTTGCCCCGGCGGAGATTCGCGATGTGGTCGTCGAGGTAAGGACCCATCGCGCGCGTCCGCTTCACGTAATTCGCCCCATCGTGAGTCGTCTCGATCGACGTGAAGTCGGCGTAGTTCATGAACTCCGACTGCGGGCCGCCGAGGGGATCGACCGTCCACTCCTCGAGCGCGCAGTGCATCATCGCGAGCCGGTCCTGCACCTCGGTGACGAGGGCGGTGCGGGTGAGCCGATCGGCCGCCGAAAGCGAGGCTTCCGGAATCGCGTTGGCGCGCGCGAGGACGCCCTCGAGGCGCTTCTTGTCCCGCGCGATCCCGCGCGGGGTGATGTCGTCGAGCCGGTCGTCGTAGCGCTTGTCCCCGAGGCTCGTCGCCCACGTCGGGCTGGCCGCCATCTCCCCTTGCCAGAATTCGTCGCAGAGCTTCGCCAGGTCGCGGGCCGGCGTTTCGGCGCCCGCCGGCGAAGGGAGCGCGACGAAGAGAGGAATCAGAGCCAGGGCGAGCGGGAGCAGGAAGAGAAACGATGGACGCGCGGGCATGGTCGGCATCTCCGGGAACGAGGGAAGGTTGGATCCGGATCCTGCTGACCAGGAGGATACGCGATTTTTCGGCCGGAGGGGCCTATCGCCCCGGGCTTTTCTTCTTGCCCTTCTCCGGCTTGTACTTCGCGATCCATTCCGCCGCGGCGCGGCGGAGGAGCTCCGTCACGACCGCCCCGGTTTCGATGCTCGCGAGCTTGTAACGGCGGTGAAGCGATTCAGGAAGTGCGACCGACGTACGGATCATGCCTTTGCTGCTACCAGCGCGAATACGCTTCACCTGTCACTCCGCTCGTGCCGATCAGGACCGGGCCCTGCGCTCCATGGGGAGATCGAAATCCGAGACGATTTTCATGAGCCGCGCGCGCGAGCCGTTCATGCGCGCGACGTGTGCGGGGACGATCGGGAGGTCGTCCGCCTTCGCATGCGGCGCCAGTTCCCAGATACCCGACTTCAGCGTGTGCAGCGCTCCGCACTGCGAGCACACCCGCTCCAGGGGTCCGATACGCCAGCTGAAGGCATGTTTGCAGACGATGCAGGTCATGGTGCCTAGACTCCATCGAGGCACGTCCGTGGCCGGGTTCGAGGCATCCCTGCGGGGTCCAACGGTGAATCGAGCTGCTTCTATGATGCAATAGCGCACCTGTGAAGTCAAGGGGGATTCGGACCGTCAGAGCACCTCCAGCGCTAGAGCGCTGTTGCATCATTGTTTAGCAGGCGGCTTCGGGAGCCTTCAGCTCAGGCATTCTGCAACAAAGAGCTCGGAGAGCATGCGGCTGTAGCTGTAGGCATAGGCGTTCCCGTCGGGCGCGATCCGGAGGTTCACGGCCCACAGACGCTACGCGAGCGTGTCCGTTTGCGGGACGGCGAATCCCAGGATCGCCCAGTCCGAGCAACCGGGGGAGCGTCTCCACCACGCGGAATCCATTTCCCATCCTGACGTTACTCGTTCCGCGCTTCTGGCCCCGCCCTTGCGTTGGCGGGGGGACCATGGACGTTCCACGAAAACCGAAGAGCAAGCGCGGAAGGTACCTGGCGCTCGGCTCGGCCACAGCGCTCCTGGCGCTCGCGACCATCGCGCTCTCACGCGTGGATTCGGCGATGCCGACCGTCAAGCGCGCGACCCTCACCATCGACAGCGTGAAGCGCGGTCCGATGGTCCGCGAGGTGCGGGGTCCCGGCAATCTCGTTCCCGAGCAGATCCGTTACATCACGACGCTCACGCCCGGGAGAGTCGAGCGGATCCTCGCGCGACCCGGCGCTTCGGTCGAGCCGGGAACGGTGCTCCTGGAGCTCGGGAACCCGGACGTCCACATCCAGGCGCTCGAATCGGAGCAAGAGCTCACGGGCGCGCAGGCACAGCTCGTCACGACCCGGTTGAATCTCGAGAACCAGCGGTTCACCCAGGAGGCGGCGCTGGCTTCGGTGCGGCGCGAGTACGAGGACGCGGCGCGGCAGGCTCGCGTCTCGGAAGAGCTGGCCAAGAAGGACATGATCCCGCAGGTGGAGCTCGAGCGGGCGCGGGATCACGCGAAGGAGATGGCCACCCGCATGGACGTGGAGACGAGACGCCTCGAGACCATCAAGTCGTCGATCGCTCCAGAGCTCCAGGTGCAGCGCGATCAGGTGGCGCGGCTCCGCGCGATCTCGAATTTCCAGCGAGGGCAGGTCGCGTCCATGCGGGTCCAGGCGGGCATCGGCGGGGTCCTCCAGGAGCTGCCGCTCGAGGTGGGTCAGTGGGTCACGCCCGGGATGACGCTCGCGATCGTGGCGCAGCCGGGGAAGCTCAAGGCCGTGCTCCGGATCGCGGAGACCCAGGCGCGCGACGTGGTGTTGAACCAGCCCGCCTCGGTCGACACGAGGAACGGGATCGTCCGCGGACACGTGATGCGGATCGACCCCGCCGTGCAGAACGGCACGGTGACCGTGGAGGTGGCGCTCGACGGCAAGCTGCCGCCGGGGGCCCGCCCGGATATGAGCGTGGACGGCACGATCGAGGTCGACCGGCTGAACGACGTCCTCTCCGTAGGGCGGCCGGTGAACGGAACCACCGAAACGACGGCCGGTTTGTTCCGTCTCGATCCGGACGGGTCGCATGCGACGCGCGTGCCGGTCCGGCTCGGCCGAGGCTCGGTGAACGCGATCGAGGTCCTCGGAGGGCTGCGCGCCGGAGACAAGGTGATTCTTTCCGACATGTCGGAGTGGGACGAGTGCTCGCGGGTTCGAATCCGCTGATCGACGCGAGAACAGGAAGGGGAGCCATGCAGGAACGAGGAGAGCCGCTCATCCATCTGGAGGGCATTCGGAAAATCTTCTACACCGACGAGATCGAAACCCATGCCCTTTCCGGGATCCATCTCGCGATCCGCTCCGGGGACTACATCTCGATCGCCGGTCCCTCGGGATGCGGCAAGACGACGCTTCTCTCGATCTTGGGACTCCTGGACACGCCCACGGACGGAACGTACCGGCTCCGGGACCGCTCGGTCTTCGAGCTGAACGACGTCGAGCGCGCGCGGGTGCGGAACCGGGAAATCGGATTCATCTTTCAAGCGTTCAATCTGATCGGGGACATGACCGTTTTCGAGAACGTGGAGCTTCCGTTGAGCTACCGCGGAATCCCGCCGGCGGAGCGCCGGAAGCGAGTCGGCGCGGCGCTGGAGCGCGTCGGCATGGTGCACCGGGTCCGCCACTACCCCTCGCAGCTCTCGGGCGGGCAGCAGCAGCGCGTCGCGGTCGCTCGGGCGATCGCGGGGGAGCCCTCGATCCTGCTCGCCGACGAGCCCACCGGTAATCTCGACTCGCGGAACGGAGAGCAGGTGATGGAGCTCCTGCGCGAGCTGCACCGCGGAGGATCCACGATCTGCATGGTGACCCACGATCCCCGCTACGCGCTCTACGCGGACAGGACGATCCACATGTTCGACGGCCAGATCGTGCGCGACGAGAGCGACGCGCGCGTCGGCGAGTGGCAGGGCGATCCCATCGGAGCGAGGTGAGCGATGAGGCGCCTCCTGGAAAGCTGGTTCATGGACGCGCTGTATTCCCTGCGGCGGCTCGCGGCACGGCCGGCGTACGTGTCGCTCGCGGTGCTCACGCTGGCGCTGGGCGCCGGGGGAACCGCGGCGGTCATCAGTATCGTCCGTCCGCTCCTGCTCGCGCCGCTCCCGGTCCGGGAGGAATCGCGCATCGGAATCCTCTGGCATCCGGGGGACTGGAACGAGGCGGAATACCTCTACTTGCGCCCCGACTTTCCCGGATTCGACGGGATGGCGGCGTACATGGAGACCGACCTCACGCTCGAGACACCGGGCGCGCCACTCCGGCTTCTCCACGGCGTCTCGTCCACCTCGGAGCTCTTCCGGGTGCTGGGAGCCCGGCCGGCGCTCGGTCGCGCGTTCGAGGACGGAGAGGACCGGCCGGGGGCGGAGCCGGTCGCGGTCCTGAGCCACCAGCTCTGGAAAGACCTGGGCGGGAACTCCTCGATCCTCGGGACTCGTCTCAAGCTCGCCGGCTCGAGCCGGACCGTGGTCGGCGTCATGCCGCGCGGATTCTGGTTCCCGGATCCCACCGTCCAGCTCTGGGTGCCGGCCTCGTTCCGTCCGGAGAATCATGTCGGGAACTACACGCTCGTGGGGAGGATCGCCGGCGGGGGCCGCATGGATCGCATGCAGGGTCCACTCCAGGGAATTGCCTCCCGGCTCGGGCAGCAGTTCCAGTACCCCGCCCAATGGGACAAGACCAAGGCGCCATCCATCACGCCCCTGCGCGAGCATCTCGTCGGGAGTCTCCGTCCCTCCCTCCTCGCGACGCTCGTGGCCATGGCGCTGATCCTGTCGATGGCATGCGTCAACGTCTCGGCGTTGATGCTGGGACAGGTCGGCGGCCGCAGCACCGAGCTCGCCGTGCGTACCGCGCTGGGCGCGGACCGACGACGCCTGGTCCAGCAGCTCGTCGTGGAGGCGGTGGTCCTGGGGCTTCTGGCCGGGACGCTCGGCGCGTTCCTCGCCTCCCTCGGATTCGGCACCCTGCTCCGGGCGCTCCCGCTCGGGCCCCTCGCCCGCGCGGCGCGCCTCGACTGGTCGTTGTGGGCGGCCGCGACGCTCCTCGGGATCGTCGCCGCGACCGCCATCTCCCTGGTCCCCGCGATCGTGATCGGGCGCGGCAATCTCGCGTCCGCGATGGGCGGCGCGCGGACCGGAGGACAGACCGTCCGTAGGGGACGCCTCGAGGCCGGTCTCGTCATCGCCCAAGTCGCGGTGGCGGTGCTGCTCGCGGCGGGCGCCGGGCTCCTCCTCAAGAGCGTCGTCAAGCTCCGGGGGATCGATCCAGGAGTCCGCGTCGAGCGGGCCGCGGTCATCGACGCCACCATGCCCACCCAGCTCTCGTTCGACGAGCGCCGCCGGGCGGTGCTCGAGCTCCTGCCCGCGCTCCAGGGTGCGCCCGGCGTGCGCTGGGCGGCCGCCGCGCAGAAGATCCCGCTGCGCGGAACGGGGCATTCCTGGAGTCTCGCGATCGAAGGGAAGCCCGAGCTGGAGGCCACGACCACGTATTTCCGCATCGTGACGCGCGACTACTTCAAGACCCTCGGGGTCCCGATACGGCAAGGCCGCGATTTCCTGCCGACCGATCGGGAAGGGACCGAGAGGGTGACCGTGATCAACCAGGCGCTCGCGGCGAAGTACTTCCCGAACGAAGATCCGATCGGCCACGTGATCCACTCGGGACTCGGCACGGAAGGGGAGCACATCGTGGGCGTGGTGGCGAACGTGGCGGAAGCCTATCTCACGGATGTCGCCGTTCCCGCGCGCTACGTCCTGTACGAGCAGGTCCCCTTCGCGCCGCAGCAGGTGTCGTTCGTCCTGACCGCGAGGAGCGCGGACGCGTTGCCATCGGTCCTTCGGGCCGGCCGCGCCACCGTCGAGCGCGAGGGCCATGAGTTCGCGGTGCAGGACGCGGAGACGCTCCAGCGCGTCTTCGAGGAGGCCGTCGGGGCTTCCGGGCAGGTCGCCTCGCTCCTCTCGCTGCTCGCCGGCGTCGCCCTCCTCCTCGGAGCGATCGGCGTGTACGGAATGATCTCCCAGTTCGTCACGCGCCGGACGCGCGACTACGGAATCCGCATGGCCCTCGGGCTTCCTCCCCGGAGCGTCCTGTCCCACGTTCTGACCCGAGGGCTCGGCTTGGTCGGGATGGGAAGCGCGATCGGCATCCTCGCCGCCCTTCTCACGACGAGGCTTCTCTCCTCGCTCCTCTACGGCGTCGGCGCGCACGATCCGATGGCGCTCGCCGCCGCGGTCCTGGCACTCCTGCTCGTCGGATCGCTCGCGGCGCTCGTCCCCGCCCGCAGGGCCAGCCGCACGGATCCGGTCTCCGTTCTGCGGGAGGAGTGACGTACCATGGATTCATGAACGAGAACGGCTCCCAGGTCCTGATCGCGGACGATCAGCGGGACGTGCTCGAAGCGCTCCGCCTCCTCCTCAAGGGGGAGGGCTTCCAGGTCCGGACGGCGCAGTCCCCCGCGGGAGTGCTCCACGCCGTGAACGAAAGCGAATTCGACGCCGTGCTCATGGACCTGAACTACACCCGCGACACGACCTCCGGGAGAGAAGGCCTCGACCTCCTGGCGGTGCTCCGGGCCGCCGATCCGGTCCTGCCGGTCGTGGTCATGACCGCGTGGGGCAGCGTCGAGGGAGCCGTCGAAGCGATGCGCCGCGGCGCGCGCGACTACATCGAGAAGCCGTGGGACAACGCGAGGCTGGTCGCGACGCTCAGGACGCAGGTCGAGCTCGGGCGGGCGCTCAAGCGATCGGAGCGCCTGGAGAGCGAGAACCGGCTGCTCCGGCGCGAAGGGCTGCCCGAGCTGATCGCGGAATCGCGCGCCATGCGTCCCATCCTCGCCCTCCTCGAGCGGATCGGCCCCTCGTCGGCCAACGTCCTGATCACCGGGGAGCACGGAACCGGCAAGGAGGTCGTGGCCCGCTGGCTCCACGGCCTCTCCCCCCGAGCCGCGCGGCCGCTCGTCACCGTGAACGCCGGCGGCCTCGCCGAAGGGGTGTTCGAGAGCGAGCTCTTCGGGCACGTGAAGGGCGCTTTCACAGACGCGCGCAGCGACCGGATCGGATACTTCGAGCTCGCCGACGGGGGAACGCTCTTCCTCGACGAGATCGGGAACATCGCCCCCAGTCAGCAGGCGAAGCTCCTGCGCGTCCTGCAAACGGGGGAGCTCCAGAGGGTCGGATCGTCCCGCACACGCCACGTCGACGTGCGCGTGCTCGCCGCCACGAACATCGACATCGCGCGCGAGGTGGCCGAGGGCCGGTTCCGGCAAGATCTGCTTTATCGATTGAACACGGTGGAGATCCGCCTTCCCCCCTTGAGGGAGCGGAGCGAGGACATCCCCCGGCTCGCGTCTCACTTTCTCGCCGCGGCTTCCGCGCGCTACGGAAAAGCGCTCACCGGCTTCTCGAAGGAAGCCATGCGCAGCCTCACCGAGCATCCCTGGCCCGGGAACGTCCGCGAGCTCGAGCATGCGGTCGAACGCGCCGTCCTCCTGACGAGGCACGAGAGCACCATCGGTCCCGAGGATCTCCTGCTCCGGCAGACCCCGGAGGGCTTAGTACCGCTCGAAGAGATGACGCTGGCCGAGGTGGAGCGTCACCTGATCCGCCGCGCGCTCGACCGGTACGAGGGAAACGTGAGCCGCGCCGCGGACGCGCTCGGGCTGAGCCGGAGCGCGCTCTACCGCCGGCTGCAGCAGCATGACCTCTCGCCCTGAGCCTCGCCATGGACGCATGGGATTCGAGCGCCGCGTCCTGCTCTTGGCCTTTCTCAGCGGCGTTCCCGGCGTAGCACTCGCGCTGATCCTCCTCTGGACCCAACCGTTCTCCTCCCAGCTTCGAGCGTCGCTCACGATCCTGCTCGTCGCGGTCTGGGCCCTCCTGGCGTACCGGCTGCGCGAGGGGGTCGTCCGGCCCATCCAGACGCTCTCCAACATGATGGCGGCGCTCCTCGAAGGGGACTACTCGATCCGCACGCGGGCGCCCCGCCAGCAGGACGCGCTCGGGCTTGCGTTCCAGGAGATCAATTCGCTGGGCCAGACCCTGCGGGAGCAAAGGCTCGGCGCCCTCGACGCCACCTCGCTCCTGCGCAAGGTGATGGAGGAGATCGACACCGCGGTCTTCGCCTTCGACGATGGCCCAAGGCTCCGTCTGGTCAATCGCGCGGGGGAGCGGCTCCTCGGGCAGCCCGCCGAACGGCTGGTGGGCAAGGATGCCTCGGAGCTGGGCCTGGACGGCAGTCTGGCAGGAGGCGCGCCGCGCACGATCGAAGCGCGGTTTTCCGGTCGCGCGGGGCGCTGGGAGGTCCGGGCGACGGAGTTCCGCCAAGGAGGGCTCCCGCACCGACTGTTGATGCTCACCGACCTGAGCCGGGCGCTCCGGGAGGAGGAGCGCGAAGCCTGGCAGCGCCTCGTCCGCGTGCTCGGACACGAGATCAACAACTCCCTCACGCCGATTGTCTCGATCGCGGACAGCCTTCGGGACCGGGCGCAGCACGAGCGCGCGGCGGAGGAGTTCGCCGAGGATCTCGACCACGGACTCGGCGTGATCACCTCGCGCGCGGCGGCGCTCCGCCGCTTCATGAGCGCGCACGCGAGGCTCGCCCGGCTCCCCCGTCCCCAGTCGGCCCCGCTCGACGTGGGGACGTGGGTGCGGCGCGTGCTGGCGCTCGAGACGCGGATGGCCGTGACGCTCGAGCCCGGTCCCGACACCGTGATTCGAGCGGATGGCGATCAGCTCGACCAGGCCCTGATCAACGTCGTCCGGAACGCGGTCGAAGCGGCGGCCGAAACGGGAGGAGGGGTGCGGGTGCGCTGGGTCCTGGAGCGCGACGCGCTCGAGATCGACGTGGAGGACGAGGGCCCGGGGCTACCGGTGTCCGCCAACCTCTTCGTTCCGTTCTTCACCACCAAGCCGCAGGGAAACGGGATCGGCCTCCTGCTGTCGCGGCAGATCGCGGAGGCGCACGGCGGGTCGCTACTCTTGGAGTCCCGGACCTCAGGGAAGGGAACGGTCGCGCGTCTCCGGTTGCCGTGGGCGGGGTGACGTTACCGGCAGCGCGCGACCAGCAGCGTGAGGTCGTCGCCGAGCGGGCGCCCTTCGGTGAAGGACCGGAGCTCCCGCCGGATCGCGCTCAGGAACGCCCCGCCCTCGTTGCCGTCCTGCCGTTCTCCGCACCGCCCCACCGCGTGCTGCAAGCGCTCCAGTCCGAACTCCTCTCCGGAGCTGCTCATCGCCTCGATCAATCCGTCCGTGTACAGGAAGAGACGGTCCCCCCGATGGATCGGAACGACGCGTTGCTCCCAGTGCCAGTCGGGAAGCAAAGGATGGATCAGGGGAGCGGAGGACTCGAGCAAGGCGAGCGCTCCCTCGCTCCGCAGGAGAAGTCCGGGAGGGTGCCCGGCGCTCACGTACTCCAGCGTGCCCGAGCGGGAATGGATCCGCGCGCAGAACGCCGTGAGGTGCTTCCCGTAGCCGAACATCCGATTGGCGGAGACGATCCGCTCTAGGATGACCCCCGGCGCGAACGATTCGGGCCCCGCGTCGTGGAACACCTGCTTGATCATTCCGGTGAGCATGGCCGCGGGAGCCCCGTGTCCCGAGACATCGGACACGATGAGCGCCCCGGGAGCGCCGTCCTGGAGCACGTAATCGCAGAAGTCCCCGCATAGCTCGCCGCACGGCTCGTAGTGGAACGCCAGCTCGATCTCCTCGGTGGCGGCGGTCCGTTCCGGCAGCAGGCTCTGTTGAAACACCTGGGCCGCCCGGAGCTCGCGCTCGAGGCGCTCGACGTGCGCGCGATTCTCCATGTCCAGTCGGTGTGCCTCGAGGCAGCGCTGGACCAGCGTGAGGAGGACCTCCCGGTCGAACGGCTTCGTCAAGAAGAAGAACGCCCGCTCCCGGATGGCCCGCACCAGCCTCGCGTCGCGCTCGTCGGTGCTGCCGGTCATGAAGATGACCTCGACGTCCGGCTGAATCGCACCGAGGCGGGACATGAGCTCGAATCCGTCCATCTCCGGCATCCGGATGTCCAGGATGGCAAGCTCGAAGGGCTCCTCCTGGGCCGCCGCGAGCGCCAGGCTGGGTCGGCCGAAGGCGTGGACATCGCAGGGCGCGGCCAGGATCCGCTCGACGGTCCGCAGCACGCCCGGCTCGTCGTCGACCACGAGGACCTTGGCCCGCGGCATCAGCCCTCTGCGGGGCGCACCGCGGCGAGCCGGACGGTCACCCGGGTGCCCTCTCCGGGGCGGCTCTCGAGCCGAAGGTCCCCTCCGGCTTCGGCCGCGATCGAGCGGCACGTGGACAGCCCCAAGCCGGTTCCGTGCTCCTTGGTCGTGAAGAATGGCCCCTCGGTCTGCTTCAGGATCTCGGGAGACATTCCGATCCCGTCGTCCTGGACCACGAGCACGATGTGATCTCCCGCGACCCGCGCCTGGACCTGCAGCGTGCCGCCGCCGGGCATCGCGTCGCGGGCATTCGTCATGAGGTTCAAGAGCAGCCGTTCCAGATCGCTCGGACCGCACTGGATCGAGGGGAGGACCGCGGGGAGCTCTTCCCGAAGGCGGATGCCCGACCGGAGGAGTCCTTCCTCGAGCACTTCCTGAACCGCCTGGAACGCGGGCCGGAGCTCGCTCTCCCCGCCGGTCCGCTGGGCGCCTCGCGCGAATCGGGTCATCCGGCTGAAGATGCCTCGGGTCACCTGCAGCGAATGCTCGACGCGCTGCAGGTCCTCCTCGAGGACCTTCGGATCCAGCGATCCTTCACGAAGCTCGGATCGCATCTGCTGGACGAGCGGGATGACCTCGCCCAAGGCGTTGTTCACGTCGTGAGCGACCCCTCGGGCGAGCTGGGCGAGCGCGTTCTGGCGCTCGATCTTGAGCATCCGCGCCTGGAGCGCCTCGACCGTTCGGGCGCGGGTGATGGCCAACGAGGCGAGCGTGGTGAACCGCTCGACGATCGCGAGCTCGTAGGCGCCGAAGGTCTCGGGAGCGCACGCCGACAGCTTGAGAAGGCCGAGCGGGCCATGGCGATCCCCCAAGGACGCGCAGAGCATCGCCCGCTCCGACGGCCGTTCGGATGGCTCGTCGCTCCCGTTCAGCAGGGCCGCGAGCTCCGCCGCGCCGTGCGACGTCCATTCCGCCCACCCCGCAGGCGTCGTGTCGAAACCGTAGACGACGCTCTCGCGCAGCATGCGCCGGAGGCTCGCGGGGAGCTCGAGGGTGCGGCCGATCCGCGCGCTCTTCATCTTGCGCCAGGCGATCTGCTCCGCGACGAGCTCGAGCGGAGCCTCCGGGGACGGCCAGATCCAGAGCGCAGCCGAATGGTCGTACCGGGTGAGCTGGTGCAGGCCATCGAGGATCTGATAGTAGAGATCCTTCGGCGGGAGCTCGCGCAGGATCATGTTGTCGATGCGGGCGCGAACCTCGTCCAGCCTGCCCTGATCCAGCCGGCCGATCCGCTCGGACACCTCCCGCGCGACGTGTGTCAGCGCGCGTGGATACCCTTCGGGAAACCTGCCGCCGCGCTCGAGGACGATCATGCCCCACGAGCGGCCCCGGCGCGTGATTCGGGCGCACAGGGTTCCCGGCGGGATCGGAACGCGCTCGCCGCGCAGCAAGGCCGTCACGAGCGGGAGGTCGCAGACGGAATCGGCCGGCTGCGCGAATACGATCTGCGCCGCCTCATCACCGGGGCGGAGCCTCACGACGTGCCCCCGGGCGCCTTCCATGAGCTCCAGGGTGGCACGAAGATAATGGCGCAGGACCTTGTCGGGGTCGGTCGTGTCCTTGAGCTGCGCCGACGTCTGGAAGGTGAATCGATGGATGTCCAGCTCGAATTGGGTGTCCACGAGTCTTTGGCCCCCGGGAGGAGCGGCTACGGTAGCACGAGCGCGGAGCATTGTACCTCCCTCCGAGCATCGCCACGCCCCCCTTGCGCCGCGCGAGGGGGAAGGCCACAATAGCGTCCTCCCGATTTCTGGCTCTCTCACGCCACAACCAGAGTGCGAAACAGGGCAGCGGTCCGGGGTATTTCATGGCCGAAAAGGCGCCGTCACAGGACATCCAGGAGCGCGCGAAGCGGAAGGTCTATGTCGTGCTGCCCGTCTACAACGAGGCGGCCCGGATCGAGAGCCTGCTCCGCCACATCGACGAAGCGATGGAGGACGCCTCGATCGCCTACGAGGTGATTCTCGTCGACGACGGGAGCCGCGACTCGACGCGCGAGATCGTGGCCGCCTGCGCGCGTCGGATGCCGATCCATCTCCTGGAGCACAAGGAGAATCGCGGCCTCGGAGCGACCATCCGCGACGGGCTGGTCGCGGCGGTGGAGCGGGCGGGGGACCGCGACATCATCGTGACCATGGATGCGGACGACACGCACGCGCCGGGGCTCATCCTCCGGATGGTCCGCATGATCTCCGAGGGGCACGACGTCGTGATCGCGTCCCGGTACCGTCCGGGATCCCGCACCATCGGGGTCCCGCTCTCCCGGCTCGCGCTGAGCCACGCCGCGTCGTGGCTCTTTCGATTCACGTTCCCGATCCGCGGCGTGAAGGACTTCACTTGCGGCTACCGCGCGTACCGGGCGCGGGTGATCCGCGAGTCGCTCGCCCGCTACGGCGAGAGCTTCCTCGACCAGGACGGCTTCCAGTGCATGGTCGACATCCTCCTCAAGCTGCGCCGGATGAACCTCATTTTCGGCGAGGTGCCGTTCATCCTCCGGTACGACTACAAGGAGGGGGGGAGCAAGATGGACGTCGGACGGACGGTCTTCGCCACCCTGGGTCTCCTGTGGAAGCGCCGGTTCGAGTCATGACGGACGCCGCCGAAGGCGCGTTCGAACGCGACTACTTCGAGAAGACCTACCGCGATTACGCCCGCCAGAATCCCGACCGCAAGCTCCGGTTCTATCGTGGGCTCGTCGAGCGCGTGGCGCCGCGCGACCGAGCCCCGCGGATCCTCGACATCGGCTGCGCCTTCGGGCTGTTCCTCTCGTCGCTCGATTCCCGCTGGGAGCGCTTCGGCATCGACGTGAGCGGGTTCGCGATCGAGAAGGCCGCCCGCGCGCTCCCCGAGATCTCCTTTGCGCACGCCGGGGCGACCGAGATTCCCTTCCCCGGACCGTTCGACGTGGTGACCGCGTTCGACGTGATCGAGCACGTCCCCTCGTTGGAGGGCGTGACCGCGAGCCTTCTTCCACGGCTCGCCGAAGGGGGCGCGTTCGTCTTCGCGGTTCCCGTCTACGACGGGGTGACCGGACCGGTCATCCACGTGCTGGACCGGGACGAGACCCACGTGCACAAGCGCTCGCGCGATTTCTGGCTGCGCTGGGCGGAGGAGCGCTTCACCGTGCTCGATTGGTGGGGGGTTCTCCGATACCTCCTCCCTGGCGGGCACTATCTCCACTGGCCCACGCACGCGCTCCGCCGCTTCACGCCCGCCATCGTGGTGGTCGCGCGAAAGAAGCCGTGACCCCGAAGCGGAAGCCCGCGAAGGGTCCGGCTCCGCCCCGCGCTCCCAAGCGCTGGCTTTGGCTTCCGAAGGCGGAGTGGGGGGTCGCGCTCCTCCTCACCGCCGCGGCGATCGCCTACCACGTGTGGTTCTTCCTGAAGGCCGGCGACCTCTGGCGCGACGAGGTGAACAGCTTCGAGTTCGCCCGCATGCCGCTCGGGACCGCGTTCGCCTCGCTCCAGCACGATTCCTTTCCGTTCCTCCCGACCCTCCTGCTGCACGGCTGGCTGGCGGTCGGAGGGGGAGGCAGCGAGACCGCGATCCGGATCTTCGGGCTCCTCGTCGGGCTCTTCCTCCTGGGCGGGCTCTGGCTCACGGCCCGCCTCTTCCGGTGCGACGTTCCGCTCCTTTCCCTCGCCCTCCTCGGCCTCAACCCATGGGTCGTGCGCACCGTCGATTCGGTTCGTCCCTACGGGATCGGGATGGTCCTGTTCGTGGCCGCGCTCGGCTGCGTGTGGAGGGCCGCGGAGTCGGGGCGCCGGAAATGGATCCTTCTCGCGGGGACGCTCGCCCTCCTGAGCGTCCAGTGCATGTACCAGAACGCGCTGCTCCTCCTCGCGCTCTGCATCGCCGGCGCGGTCGTGGCGTGGCGCGGGGGCAGCGTTCGAAACGCTGGGGCGGTCCTTGCCGTCGGGCTCGTCGCGGCGCTCTCGCTCCTCGTATATCGGTCCAGCCTCGCCGCGGCGAGGGACTGGAGCATCGTGAATCAGGCGCCCGTCCCCTGGAAGGCGCTCCGCCATGAGTTCGAGACCGCGCTCTGCGCGGGGAGCCGGGTGGCGCTCTGGGGATGGGGCGCGGTCGCGATCCTGACGGCAGCCATCGGGGTTCACTCCCTGAGGCGTCGCTCGTCGCTCGCACTCTTCGCGGCCGCCTTCGCGCTCCTCGCGACGCTCGTCTACCTCGTCGCGATCAAGGGAACCCGCGTCCCGACGCAGCCCTGGTATTACGTCCCGCTGGCCGTCGCGGCCGCTCCCGCGCTGGACGCGGCGCTCCGGGCCCAAGCGGCGGACGCGCGGAGGGCGGTCCGGCTCGTTCTCGCCCTGCTCCTCGCCGGGGCGGTCGCGGTCCCCGGGTGGAATCAGCTCCGCGAGCGGCGCACCAACATGGACCTGGTCGCGTCGATCCTCGCCAAGCGTGCATCCGCCGGGGACGTCGTGGTCGTCTATCCCTTCTTCTTCGGGGTGAGCTTCCATCGCTATTACCACGGACCGGCCGCGTGGCTCACGATCCCGCCGATCTCGGACCTCCGCATCCATCGCTACGATCTTCTGAAGCGCCTCATGAGCCGGCCGCAGCCGATCGAGCCGGTGTACGCCTCCGTGGCCCAGGCGCTGCGCACCGGACACAAGGTGTGGCTCGTCGGAGGTCTTCCGCCGTCGGATCCCAAGCACGTGCCGCTCCCTCCGCCTCCGCTCCCGAACACCGGCTGGTACATGGGGCCCTACATGTTCAGCTGGGGGCGTGAGGCGGCGGGCTTCCTCGAGTCGCACGCGCTGAGCGCGGAGGTCGTGGACACCAGCACGGGAGAACCGGTCAGCCACTACGAGAACGCCTCGATCCAGGTTCTCGCGGGGTGGCACTGATGCCGCGGGCGAGGAACCCGAAGACCCCCGCGCGCAAGGGCGCACCCGCGATTCCGGCGGTGTGGGGATGGGCGCTCCTCGCGGCCGTTCTCGCGCTCGTGGCCCTCGCGCGCGCCCGGATGCTTCCGCTTCCGCTCGAGCGGGACGAGGGGGAGTACGCGTACGCGGGCCAGCTCTTGCTTCAGGGCGTGCCTCCGTATTCGCTCGCCTACAACATGAAGCTTCCGGGGGTGTACGCGGCGTACGCGCTCGTCCTCGCGCTGTTCGGGCAATCCCCCTCGGCCGTCCACCTGGGGCTCCTCTGCGCGAACGCGGCGGCGATCGTGCTCGTGTACCTGCTCGCGCGGCGGCTGTTCGGGACGTTCGGCGCGATCGCCTCCGCGGCGAGCTACGCGGTGCTCTCCACCAGCGAATCGGTGCTGGGGTTCGCCGCGCACGCGACCCACTTCGTCATCGTGCCCGCCCTCGGAGGCGCCCTGCTCCTCCTCCACGCGGAAGAGCGCTCCCGCCGGTGGGCGCTTTTCCTGAGCGGGGCGCTCTTCGGGCTCGCGTTCGTCGTGAAGCAGCACGGCGCGGTGTTCGTGCTGTTCGGAGCGGCGTACGTGCTCTCCGCCCGGCTCCGAGGGTCGCGCGATCCGTGGGCGCGCCTCTTCGCCCGAGCCGGCATCCTTCTCGCGGGCGCGGCGCTTCCGTTCGCGCTGACCTGCCTGTGGCTGCTCGGGGCGGGCGTGTTTGATCGGTTCTGGTTCTGGACCTTCTCCTACGCGCGCGAATACGCCTCCGAGGTGCCGCGGAGCGAGGCCTGGAGGAACTTCTCCTTCATGTTTCCGCGCGTCGCGGGTCCCGCCGCCGGGCTCTGGCTCCTCGGCGCGCTCGGTCTCGTCCTGCTCTGGAACGGAAGGACCCGCGCGCAGAGCTGGTTCGCCACGCTCTTCGTCCTGTTCGCGTTTCTCGGGACGTGCCCCGGCTATTACTGGCGGGAGCACTACTTCGTGCTGATGCTGCCGGCGCTCGCGGTGCTGGACGGAGCAGCCGCGTCTCGGATCGCGGACCTCTTCGCGTCGCGGCGTGCCTCGACCGCGGTCTCCTATGCCGCCCCCACAGCACTCCTCCTTCTCGCGCTCGCGACCTCCCTGGTCGCGCAACGAGAGGTCCTCTTCGAGCGCAGCCCGATGCAGGTGTTTCGGAAGATCTACGGGCTCAATCCGTTCCCCGAAGCGATCACGATCGGGCGCTACATCCAAAGCCGCTCCGGCGCCGCGGCCCGCATCGCGGTCCTGGGCTCCGAGCCCGAGATCTACTTCTACGCCCATCGCCGCTCCGCGACGGGCTACATCTACACGTACGGACTGATGGAGCCGCAGCGGTACGCGTCCCACATGCAGGACGAGATGATCCGGGAGATCGAGCGCATCCGGCCCGAGTACCTCGTCTTCCTGGACGTCCGAGCCTCCTGGCTCGTGCAGCCGGGCTCGGACCCTCGGCTCTTGGAGTGGTACCGGCGCTATCGTCGCGAGCACTACGACCTCACCGGCGTGGTGGACATCTATCCCGATCGGCCGCCGGTCTATCGATGGGATGCGGACGCGGCCCGGTACACGCCGCACGGCATTCGCGGCGTGTACGTCTATCGGCGGAGAGAAGGAGTCTGAGCGTGGAATACGCCGTCCGCAGAGCGACGCTCGAGGACGCGGGGCGGATCGCGTCGCTCTTCGACGCCTACCGACAGTTCTATGGGAAACCCCCCGAGCCCGAAGTCGCCCGGCGGTTCATCCAGGCGCGGCTCGCAGCTGGCGAGAGCGTCATCTTCCTCGCGGCAGCGCGCGACGGAGAAACGCTCGGCTTCGTCCAGCTCTATCCGTCGTTCAGCTCGGTGGAGGCGCGTCCCCTGTGGGTCTTGAACGACCTCTACGTCGGGCAGGAGGTGCGTGGGCTCGGGGTCGGGCGCGCCCTGATGGAGGCCGCGAAGAAGCACGCGGTCGAGACGGGGGCGAAACGGCTGACGCTGGAGACCGCCGAGGACAACCGAACGGCGTGGTCACTGTACGAGTCCCTGGGGTACGCTTCTCGTGGCCCATCGACTCGATTCTACGAATTGGAGCTGGACTGAAGACCAGGGGGGTCCCTTCATGCCACGCCCGCGAACGCCCAAGCCCGATCCTGTCTTCATCCTGGCCGCTCTGGCCGCCCTCACGCTCACGGCTGCCGGTACCTCAGCCGGGGTCGAGAACGATGGTCCGCCCCGGGATCTGCTTCGCGCCCCCTTGGCGGGCTCGGCGGTCCAGGAGGTCACCACCCGGTTCTCGTGGCCCCTCGCGTGGCCCTTCGGCCATCCCAGGCTCCGGATCACGAACTACATGGACCACGCACCCACCACGCCCGTCCGCCTCGACTACATGGGAGGCGACCTCACCTACAACGGGCACTTGGGGACGGACATCAATCTGAATTCCTTCCACGATATGGACGAGGGCGTCCCGATTCTCGCGGCCGCGAACGGCCGGGTCGTGTACGTCCACGACACGGAATACGATCGTCAGGTCAGCGCTCCGCAGGTCCAGGGCAACGGCGTGATCATCGCGCACGAAGACGGAACCACCAGCCTGTACTGGCACATGCGCACGAACTCGGCCATGGTCCGAGTCGGGGAATACGTCCGAGAGGGACAGCCCATCGGCTTCGTCGGGAGCGCCGGATTCACGCTCATGCCTCACCTCCACTTCGAAGTCACAGCCTACGACGGAAGCGGCACGCGCGACCCGTTCACCGGGACCGCGAATCCCCTTCCGAGCCTCTGGAAGCATCAGGAGGACTACGTGGGGGACGACTCGTTCCGCCTGCTCGACGTGGGAGTGACCACCGGGCCGGGATTCTCCGAGATGGGCTCCCTCATCGACTGGTCGGCGTTCAAGGAGCGCCCCACCCAGCCGGTGGTCGTGGGATCGGACGAGCCCGGGCTCCGGATCTGGACGCTCGTGTTCGGACAAACGGGGGATCCGTACAGCCTCGAGATCCACCGCCCCGACGGCTCTCTCTACGGGCGCTCCGACGCGGCGGTCCCGACCCGCGATTACGGGACGATGTGGCAGTACTGGGATATTCCCTTCGCGGGGACCTTCGACCGGGCTTCCTTCGGAGAGTGGTCGGTGGAAGTGGACTCGCACGGCTTCACGGTCGGGACCGATCGATTCGTGGTGGGTGAGACGAGCCGCTACGCTCCCCGCTTTCGGCCGTTCGCCGGACACTCGTTCCGTCTCAGCGGGGAGCGGCAGATCGACATGCCGACGCTTTCCTATCTCGGGGCTCCCATCGAGAGCCTGACCTTCGCGCTCGAGAACCCGCCGGCGAACGTCTCGCTCACGACGGACGAGTTCAACGAGCCCATCGTGACCATCGATCCCGCGACGCCGGATCTCGCGACGGTGCGGTCGCGCGAGTTCGCGCTCGTGGCCACCGACCCGGACGGACGGAGCGACCGGATGCATTACCACCTCGTGAACGATGCCGCCAGCACGCTCGGCGGGCCCCCCGTGGTCTCGGCGCCCTCCTCGGTATCCGCCGTCGAGGGAGATACGGTGTTCGTGGACGTCTCCGCGTCGGATCCCGACGGCGACGCGATCGAGTTGACCGCGACGGGCCTGGGCGGTGTCATCGCGGCCGACGGAGGGACCTTCACCACGGACGCCTCCGGCCATTCCGGCAGGCTCGTCTGGCCGACGCGGAGCGGCGACGCTGGGGTCTACGATCCGACGTTCTTTGCCCGGACCTCGTTCGGCGCGATTCCCTCCTGGGGCTACCCAGCGATCGTGCAGGTGGCGCTGGCCGAGACCGAAATCAGGGTAGCCCCGGCGTCCTTGCAAGCGAGGGCGTTCACCTCGGGAGAGAGCAAGATCCTCCGGCTCTTCTCGGAAGAGCCCGTCTGGTGGGCGGGCATCGAGCTTCCCGACGGAAGGTCGCCGCTCGAAATCGACGTATCGAGCATCGAGCTCGTCTCCGAGGGGACCGGATCGGTCTCGAGGATCCCTGCTCGTTCCGACAAGCGGGTCGTCATCGGGGACCGCGACCGCAATTCCATCCCCGACCTTCTCGTCGGATTCGCGGGGTCGGACATGCGCCGGCTCTTCGATTCCATCCTGGGACGCCGAAGCGTTCAGGCCACGATCGAGGGTCGCCTGCATTCGGGGATGAGGTTCTCGGCTCCCGTGAGCCTGGACGTGATCGGGGAGCCGCGCGACCTCGTGACCGTGGCTCCGAACCCGATGAATCCCGAGGCGGTGCTCACGGTGCGCACATCCCGTGCGGGGCCCATCCGGGCTCAGGTCTACGATACCCAGGGCCGCCTCGTCCGGACCCTCCTCGACGTGGATCACGCCGAGGCGGGCACGCGGAGCGTTCGCTTCGGAGTGGGGGACGGAGCCGTCCCAGAGTTGGGCTCCGGCGTGTACTTCTTCCGCGTTTCGACGGTCGAGGGGACCTCGACGGGAAGGTTCGTCGTCCTCAAGTAGGTCCCTCGACGAGGGAGTGCCCATCGATCCATCGCGCTACCAGAAGCTGAACGCGATCCTGGACGAGCTCTACGACCTTGCCCCGGAGCGCCAGGCCGCCCGCCTCGACGACCTCTGTGAAGGAGACCCCGAGCTCCGCCGGCTCGCGGAAGAAGCGCTGAGGACGCAGCCTCCGAGCGATGGGACCTCGCGTTCCTCGATGACGAGATTGCGCGACCAGTGGCACCGACTGGTCACCGGGCTCGGACCGTCCCCAGGCGCACCCGACACCGACCCGACGCGCCTCGATACCGGCCGGTTCGTTCCGGGCACGATGATCGCGGGACGCTACCGCATCGTGGCGCTCGTCGCGCGCGGGGGCATGGGGGAGGTCTACCGCGCGGACGACCTCAGGCTCGGCCACGCCGTCGCCCTCAAGTTCCTCCGTCCCGAGCTCGAGCACAACGCATCCTTCCTCGTGCGACTCACGCGCGAAGTCAGCGTGGCGAGGCAGATCTCACACCCGAACGTCTGCCGCGTCTACGACCTGGTCGAGTCGGACGTGGGCGTGTTCATGACGATGGAATACGTGGACGGGGAGGACCTCGCCTCCCTCCTGAGGCGCATCGGCCGCCTCACGCCGGAGCGGGCGATCGACGTGGCGCGGCAGCTCGCGGCGGGGCTCGCCGCGGCGCACGAGATGGGCCTCGTCCATCGGGACTTCAAGCCGGGGAATGTGATGATGGACGGCCGCGGGAGGATCCGCGTGACGGACTTCGGCCTCACGTCCGCGGCCGGCGCCGTCGCGCCGCATGAAAGGGCGGCCGGAACCCCAGCGTACATGTCTCCCGAGCAGGCCGAGGCCCGCGAGGTCACGGTCCGGTCGGACGTGTACGCGCTCGGGCTCGTCCTGTTCGAGATCTTCGTGGGGAAGCGTCCTCCGGCATCCGCGGAGCTCCCGCGCGCCCTCGAGCACGTGGACCCCGCGGTCGCGCGCGTCATCGAGCGCTGCCTCGCGCCGCGACCCGAAGATCGTCCTTCGAGCGCGCTCGCCGTGCTGCGCGAGCTGCCCGGCGGCGATCCCTTGACCGCGGCGCTCGCGCGTGGGGAGACCCCGTCTCCCGATGTGGTCGCCGCGGCGGGACCCAAGGGAGCGATCTCGGCGCGCACCGCGCGCGCGCTGCTCGCTGGGTTCGTCGTGCCGATGGCCGTCGTGGTCGCGCTGTCCGGAGCCACCGTGGCGATCAATCGAATCCCCCCGCCCAAGCCGAAGCTCCTCCTCGAGGCGGCCACCCGTGACGTGGCCTCGAAGTTGGGGTACGACACCTCGGGGAGGGAGTCGTACACCTTCCTCGGCCGGTACTCCGTCCGCTGGCAGCGGGAGCACCTGCGCGGGCCGCGGCGATGGAACTTCCTCGAACATCCGAACGCCTTGAGCTTCGCCGCGGTCTCGCGGTTCAGCACACGACCGATCGCCATCTCCTATCGGGGGCCCTGGGTCTCGGATTCGTGGTGGGGGGACGTCACCTCCTCCACGGATACACAAGGCCGGCTGCGTTTCTTCGAGTTCTTCCCCTGGCCCTCGGCTCCCGACACCATGACGACCGGTGTTCCCGATTGGGGAGCGCTCTTCGCCCTGGCGGGCCTCGACTCGTCCCATTTCACGCGCGTTCCTCCAGAGCGGCAGCCCGAGCTGCTCGCCGACACGCGCGCCGCCTGGCTCGGGACGTGGCCGGACGGATCGGGGATTCCCAGCCGCCTGGAGGCGGCCGCGCTCAGAGGCAGGATCGTGTTCTTCGAGATCCTGACGCCGGACGATCCGTACTGGGATCCACGCGCCTCGCGAAAGCTTCTGAGCGAGTTCATGACGAGACTCCCCTTTTCAGGCGTCCTTTGGCTCGTCTTCTTCGGACTCATCGCGCTCGGAGGAGGGTGGGCCCTGATGAGGAACATCATGAGCCGCCGCGGCGATCGCCGGGGTGCCCTGCGGCTGGCCATGGCGGTTCTCGTCCTCCAGCTCGGATGGTTTCTGTTCGGCGCCCACCATCCCATCTCGCTTCGGGGGGAATTCTGGTCGGTGCTCGACGCTGCGAAGACCGCGCTTCTCAGCGCCGTCATCGTGTGGGCGGCCTACCTCGTTCTGGAGCCGGAGCTGCGGAGGACCCGCCCCGATACGATGGTTGCGTGGTCCCGCGTTCTCGACGGGCGCTGGAGGGATCCGTTGGTCGGACGCGACTTCCTCATCGGAATGGCCGTCGCTCCGCTCTTTCTGCTGTTCGCCGACCAGCTCCACATTTTGGTTCCGCCGCTTCTCGGCCTTCCGAAACCCCCGCCCCCCATGCCGTCCCCTGGACCGGGTTTCTTGGGTCCCATCACGGATGCGTGGCTCGAAGGGTCGGCGGCGGTCGCCGGGATCTTCGCCGTGCTGCTGAACGTCGCCTTCATGGCAACCGCGTTCTTCGTCTTCTTCTTCGTCGTGCAACGCCTCGTTCGATGGCGGGCAGCGGCGACCGGAATCGTCCTCGTGTTCATGACGCTGGCGATCTGGACCACCCCGGTGAGCGATTACTCGTGGATCGGCGTCGGATGCGGTGCGGTCGCATCGATCCTCTTGGTGTTCCTGCTGGATCGCCTGGGAATCGTGGCGACCTCGGGGGCGTTTCTCGTGGTGGCCACGTACCACCAGTACGCCGTGACGCTGGACCCGTCGCGCCCGTACTTCTCGTCGGGAATGACCGCCATGGTCGCTCTCCTCGGGATCGCGCTCCTGGCCGCGCGGGTCGCGACCGGCGCCGCGCTGAGGCGCGCCTCAGCCTCCGCCTGAAGCCCGACTCGCCGCGAGGGCGCGCGACCGCTCGAACCACTCCGGACGGCCCCAACCCGCCGCGAGCGCTTCGAACTCGGGCTTGGGCCCGCGGTACTCGAGCTCGTCCACGAGGATCCGCGGCTGGTCGGTCCGAAGCACGGCGAGCGTTCGGTAGAGGAGTGCTTCCTCGCGGCGCGTTCGAAGGGTCTCCGCAAGCCGCTCCGCGCCGCGAAGGCGTACCTCCCACGCGCTCGCCGATTCCGGGATCTCCTCGATGCGCCTGTACCGCGCGAGCAGCGCCGCGGCGGACGAGGGCCCCCAGCCCGGAAGCCCCGGGTATCCGTCCGCGGTGTCCCCCACGAGCGCCAGGTAGTCGGGGATCGAGGCGGGAGGCACTCCGAACGCTGCCTTCACCCCATCCTCGTTCCGCACGGTTCCCGCGCGGCGGTCGAGCTGCACCACGCGGTCGCCGCGCACGCACTGCGCGAGGTCCTTGTCGGGGGAGCAGAGGAGGACCTGCTCGACCCGTGGATCGTCGGCGGCACACACGGCCGCGGCCGCGAGCGCATCGTCGGCCTCGACCTCGATCATCGGCCAGACCACGATGCCCATCGCCACGAGCCCTTCTTCGAGCGGAACGAACTGCGCGAACAGAGCGGGATCGATGCCTTCGCCGGTCTTGTACCCGTCGTACAGCTCGTTTCGGAACGACTCGATGACGTGGTCGGTCGCGACGCCGAGGTGGGTCGCGCCTCCTTCGAGGAGACCGAGAAGCGATCGCGCGACTCCGGCCACCGCATTCCGCGGGGCTCCCGGAGGAGGGGGAGGACCGCCGTAGAAGTGGCGAAACAGCTCGTAGGTCCCGTCGATCAAATGGACGCGCATCGTGGGTGACGTTAGGCTACGCCAGCGCTTCGATCCTGTCAGGGGAGAAACGTCAGGGGGGAACGTTGAACGCCGTGCCGCTGCTTCGCGGCATCGCGATCGGATTCTCGATCGCGGCGCCGGTCGGGCCGATCGGGGTCCTCTGCATCCAGCGCACGCTGGCGCACGGGCGCGCCGCCGGGCTCGCCACGGGGCTCGGAGCCGCGACCGCCGACGCGGTGTACGGTGCGATCGCGGCGCTCGGCCTCACCGCGCTGACCGGTGCGCTCGTCGGGACCGAGCTCTGGATTCGCCTCCTCGGTGGCGCCTTCCTGCTCTACCTCGGTCTCAGGACGTTCTTCGCACGCCCGGCGGATCGTCCTGCGTCCACGAGCGCCGCGGGACTCGCGGCGGCGTACGCCTCGACCTTCTTCCTGACCCTCACGAACCCGATGACGATCCTCTCCTTCCTCGCCGTTTTCGCCGCGCTCGGGGTGGGGTCATCGAGTGCCGATACCCTCGCCCGCGTGTCGCTCATCCTCGGCGTGCTCCTTGGGTCGGCGCTGTGGTGGCTGACCCTGAGCTTCGGGGTCGGGCTCTTCCGATCGCGTCTCGGTTCGGGAACCATGCGATGGATCAATCGGATCTCGGGCGGCGTGATCGCGGTCTTTGGGCTGTTCGCGATCGGAAGCGCCCATTGATCCGGTTCAAGAGCGGTGGCATCCTACCCAAGCCATGCCTCGCTTCCTGCGCTTCCTTTCGACGCT
>Ga0066388_100000220_pt1 | contig 23933 bp, 20 predicted proteins | sample PanSoiMetaGPlot6_FD_64539 | JGI IMG/M metagenome (GOLD analysis project Ga0066388, IMG submission 64539) | Tropical forest soil microbial communities from Panama analyzed to predict greenhouse gas emissions - Panama Soil - Plot 6 (Hybrid Assembly) | ecosystem: Environmental > Terrestrial >...
CAGCAGCCGACCAGGATGCAGCAGCCGACCAGGAGCCCACAGACGACAAGAGCCCAGCAGACGCGAGCCTATCAGCCTGCCTTCACTCCCGGACAGCCTTACGAGAGCGACATAATTCTTTTGAAGCCGGCACAAGGCGCTCAGAGTGATGACATTACCGAGGCACTGGAGGCGGTACACGGAACGATTGTGGGCAGCATCGGCGAAGGCCGCTGGAAGGTGTTAATGGTCAAAACCGAGAAGGGAAAGCTGGCTGAGACCGAGACCAAGCTGAAAAAGGATAAGCATTTCTCGTCCATGCAGCGCAATTACCTGGGAACAAAAGGCCAATCCCCTGGACCAGGCAATCAGGGCTTCACCCAGCAATGGCATCTGGATGCCCTTCACATCAAGAAGGCATGGCAATACGCCAGAGGTGCGAATGTGAAAATTGGCATCCTCGATACCGGCTGCTCGTCCGATATCCAAGACCTGAGGGGAAAAACCGAGCACGGATGTGATGCGCTTGGAATAACTGTGGCCTTCGGGCTCGGCGGACCGCTGGCCGGTGCGTTGGCTCGCGAAGTCAATCGGGGCGGCCAGAGCGATTGGGTTGGGCATGGAACACAGGTTGCCACCACAGCTGCCGCGAGAACTAATGATGGCAATGACATTGCCGGCGTGGCTCCTGATGCAACGGTTGAACCGGTCGTGGTATCACTCGGCTTAACATCGAGCGCAGCAATCATAGAAGGTCTGACGTATGCGGCAAGTCACCGGATCAAAATTGTCAACATTAGCTCATATCAGCCCGTGGCCATTAGTTATGCCAACAAAGCGGCGAACGCAGTCCTGCATGATCAGTTGAGGATGTATCATGACTTCGCTGGTGGAATCGCGATTTTCTGCTCCGGGAACGAAAATGTAGACGATCCGAACACCAGATACCCATACCTGATGATGGTCGGTGCCGTCGACGAGGGTCTCCAACATTGGATTGTCTCTGATCATTGGCAGTACGGTGGCGCCGGTTCAACGTATGGCAACCCGCTTTGGTTTGCGGCACCGGGTACCAATATTCGCTGCTCTGACAAGGATGGTAAGCCATCCCGCGCTTTCGGCACATCATTCGCAGCGCCGATCGTAGCTGGAATAGCTGCGCTCGTATGGAGTGTTAATCCAGGTTTGCGTAACACGGATGTGGAGCGGATTCTTATTGATAGCTGCGTGCAGCCAAAATACGACGGTAAGCACACCTGGGCCATCAGTTTCTGGGGCTATGGTGTGCCCGATGCTGAGAATGCCGTCAGGATTGCTAGTGGCTTGGATAAGATCAACCAATAGCGACAAACTCCAACTTCAATCACCTGGACGCACAAATGGGAGGAGCAAGTGGCCGACCGGCAACCGATTGGCCACTTGCCCGTCAGTGGTTCTCAAACCGCAGACGCAAGACAGCGACTGCTGGACGATTGATCTCCCAATAATAAGTAAGCCTGTCACAAACTGGTCACAGCCGTGTTAGATGAGCGTTACAAGTTTCTTCTATGCTCGTGTGTACGAGCAGGGAGTATTTTGCAAATGAACAAGGTAAAACGTATCGTTGCGCCACTGCTGGTAGCCCTTACTAGCTTATCTACAGTCCAGACGCCGGTTCCGACGTTCGCAGCCACCCAGGACTTTGAATACGATTGGATCGTTGACATTAAGACAACGGAGCTGAAAGACTACTTCAAATATAAGGGGGCCGCGTTTCGAGACATAAGCAAAGCCAGGGTTAGCTATTACGCAGGACGGGCTAGCGAAAAGGACAAGGCGACACCCTACCAGGATCTCTATTATGGGGGGCGCAAGCCGCTCGGTTTGGAGCGGTACAGTCCCCTCGATAAGATTGAGTACGGAGATAACGTTGCGATTCGCATTCATCACGAATCACTGCGCAAATCAGCAAGCGCGTCAGACAGTATGTCTGATGCCGAAGCATGGGCCGCTGCAAATGCGGCAATGCGAGTGATGCTCGATGCCAACCTGAGAAAGGCCTCTGTGTTGGTGGTAATTGTACCGGCGCGGTCATTTCGTCTTATTCAAGACGGATTTGGGCAACAGCGATTCCTACCGGTGGCCGACGGAGGAGCAGATGGCGCGGGATCGACCCAAGCCGCAGGGGCCGAAACAGGAGCGGTACAGATCCGGATGGTGTCCGACTCCGATGCCCTTATGTCGCAGATCCTCTCATACCAGTAATCGCACCAGCGTAACGCAACCTTTTTAGGCGGCAGGAGGGAATATGATACCGAGCATTGAAAAAAATAGAAGTCGAGGCAACATCCTTATTTTGACCAGCCTGCTGGCTTGGCTGATTGTCATTGGCCTTGTTGTGGGAATGTCCTTTGCGAGTCTCTTTGCTATTCAACTTGCGGCGCAATCCATGGCCAACGAAATCGCCATGGCAGCAGCTCAGGCGCTCAACGATAGCGATCGTGAAGGGCACATGAACAACTTGATCTCACGCAATCGCCAGCTTGTATTTGCCGCACGAGAAACGCATGATCTGGCGGCCAATGAATGTCCTTCGTTGCGGCTGCTGGCGGAACAGCTTCTGGAAGAGACGCGGGATGGCGCGAGGGATCTCGAGCGGGAGCGCCGTAACTTGCTGGAGGTCGCGCAAAAGGAGGCAACTATCAACGGCCAGCAATCCTTCGAACGCCTGAAGTCACACACGAACTTGAACTTACCGTGGCTTCAGACCGGTGTTGCCCGGATGACGAATTTCAGTCTGGGCTTCGTGGACGGAGTCGAGACGAATGTGGCTACGCCCACCGGCTTGCCGGTGCTGACCAAATTCGATCGTGACAGGGGCTACGCACGGAAAAAGAGCAATCTCTATCGAGCAAATCTGAACGCAAGGCTTCCGGGAGCCGACGCTGATCTGGACTTTAATCTGGCCTCTCTGGCCGCGCCGGTGAAAGCTTTTGCTTCGCAGTCGCACTTGATGTCAACCGGCGACTTCAAGGGGCAGGCAATATCCCATCTTCCGTCTGCTGTTAAGGTTCAACTGGTCGTCTCTGTGGCTACCAAGATCGGTGCGCAAACCAAGAATGCTGTCAGTGTTACCGCTTGCGCGGCAGGTTCCGGAGCAATGGATGACCGGATTACCCAAGCGCTTTAGCCACTAAGGAACAGCGCTTGGTTGACAGAGACATGGCCTTGCATTCACCCGGAGGAAAGCACATGCAACAAGTTCAGTCAGGTGAAGTTTCACCGAGCGTTCGCCGGCGTTTACGCAATAAGGGATCCGCAATTGCAGAGTTTGCTCCGGCCCTGTGTATCCTGATATGTGGTGTAATGCTTCCTCTGCTGGATCTTGGATTTATCCCGATCCGTTATGCAGTTGCCTATGTGATGGTGAATAGCAAGATCAATCAACTGGCGCTGGCAAAAAGCGCAGGCAACGCGCGGCAGGCGCTCGAATGGGACAGCGGTTGGAAAGCAAGACTTGCCGGCTGCGGAATCCAGGTCAAGAAAAGCGATCTTTCCATAGTTGTGACCGATCGCTCCAATCAGCAGCATCGATTTAGGGCTGGCCAAAAGGGAGTCATTCCTGGCGATTTGTTGCCAAATCCTGACCCTGAGAAACCTCGTCTGGTTTACCGACTGGAGATAAGCACCAGCCTCGAGATTTCGCCGTTATTTACTATGCGTGGTCAGGGCGTGCCAGGATTGACATCGCCAGTGCCGGTAGGCATTACGGCGCTGGCTAATTGGGAGAATCTGGCTGGAGATCCAGAAACAGGCGAGTTTTACATAAATGAGTGAACTGTCTCTGGGCCGGTCCTTATAAAACCTTGAGCCAGCCGACGGGAATCGCGCAGGCAATCTGATGGAGCAGCACATCTATGTAGCTGGTCATTTTCAGGTCACTACTTAGTCACGCTGTAGTTACAGACGATGTGTATCGTCATATGTGGTGCCATCGCGAGAACACAACGGAGTGAATTACCATGCTAGACCACGCAGCTTTGGCTCACCAGACCCGGGAAGACCCCGCTCGCCTTGCACTGCCAGACAGTCCCGACGGGCCCGCCGATCAGGCATGTGGAATAGTTCCCGATCAACAGCTAGCGCCAGTACGTCAGCTCATTGATCTTCTAGTTTGGGCATTAGAGCGAGAGCTCGAGATGTCCGAGCAGGGTGAAATCCTAGCTGTCCAGAAGGAAGACCTCGCTGCCGCCGTGATAAACCTCAAGCACGCTTCCCAGCTTCGGTCGATGCACAGTGGAATGAAGAGATTCCAGTACGATTGGGAAGAACTTCAGCTGTAGAACATCTATGTCGTTGCAACGCTAGGTGCTCCAGGCGATTCTAAGCAACTGGTAACAGATGGATCGGGGTGACAACTTCGTGACTGGGCTTTAGCCTACCAGCCGAACTCCCGCATCAACACCAATCCTCACGGTCGCTCCTTCGTCGCGAGTCTTGACGCGAGGCCCATATTCGGCTGGGATTCAGGCATGGCCGCATGGACTTCGGCGGGCGGTTCCTTAGACCTGAATTCATTTGACGGGCGACACACTATCTAGCTCGTCTGCGCCGCGGGCAACCGGAGCCAGAGCGTGCATCCTTGTGGCTGCTCGGATGTCGCCCCAATCTTGCCGTGGTGCAAATGGACGATCGCCTTGCTCACCGGCAGCTCCAACCCGAGTCCTGCCTCCCTCGGTTGATATCGCTCGAACTGCTTATTGAGCACATCGCTCGAGACGCTCGCCTCTGGGCTCCTTACTCGCATCTCCAGTCCATCTTCTTGCTGAGCTACCGTCAGCTCGACCAATGAGCCGCCCGGAGTCAAAGTGATCGCGCTCAGCAACAAGTTAGCAAGCGCTTGCACAATACGATCAGGATCGGCGCATGCCTCGGCGTTAGTGTCTGCTCCCCTGATGGAAACTTCATGCCAGTCCGCAAAAGACTCAACAGCGTCTATTGCTCTGTCGACTATTTCAACAGCTGGAAGAGTCCTCAGCCGGATAGTGAGCTTCTCGGCTTCAATCTTATCGAGATCGAGGAGGTCGCAGATCAAGCGCATCAACTGTTCAATGTCATGCTCCTGTTTCTGTGCGCCGGCAAGCGCTTCTCGCGAGGCACCCTTTAGAGCGCCGGTCGTCAAAAGCGAAAAATAGCCCAACACCGAGCCAAGGGGGGTTCTCAGATCGTGGGAGACCATGGCTATGACTGCTTGCTTGGTACTTTGCGCTTGCCGAATATCGTCGACCATGCTGTGAAAGGAGGCATCTACCTGGATCAGCTCCTCCGTTCCCTTCACCGGAGGATTTAGCTTTTCACCTCGCTTGAAGCGCTCGGTATTCTCTACCATGACTGCCAGTTCGGCATTGATGCCGCGGACAAACACAGCAAACAGTAAAACTGCCACAATGGTGCTGCAGGTTAGCGCTGCGTATACAACTCCGTCAGCAAGCCGTGTGGCTTTCCGTACTTCACCAGCAGCATCCGGGCTGTGCAAAAACGCCGGTGCGCCAAAGTTTTGAACCGCTTTCGATATCTCATCTACAACATCATAGGTCTCCTGAAATGTCTCGAGATTAGATTGGAGAACGCCTAATTTTGCCGATCCCGACTGATCTTTCGACATGACTGGTTTAAAACGATCGGTCAGTTCCAGGGCTTTGTACGTTTCTTCGCGGATTACCTGCAGGTTCCTTCTCTGGCCGGGATCGTCCGCAACCAGCCTCTGCAATAGCGAGTACTCATCATTCAGCCGAGCGATCTTCTCTGTCGCAGGTGGTGCGCCACCAGCAAACAACGTAGCGTAGGCTCTTAAAAGCAGGACCTCCGCGCAATTTATCCACATCTCGTTTGCGTGAAATACAATCTCGGAGGCCCTTCGCTCCTCCCTGATTCTTTGCTCGTAATAGCCCTGCAAAGTAAACATAGCGACGCCAAAAGCCAATTGCACCAGCAGTGGAATCGAAATGAGGATTAGACCCTTGGCGTAAATTGTTTTCGGCATAAACACTAGTTCTCATCTCCTCGGTCAGGCACAAGTCCGGGGAGACGAAACCAGAACGTGCTTCCTTTGCCCGGTTCCGATTCAACTCCTATGGTTCCACCGTGCAGCTCCACGATTTCTTTGCATATCGGCAGTCCCAGTCCGCTACCAAGCTTTTCAGTTGCGTCCGTGGCTGCTACCTGCTCGAATCGCTGAAATATTGCGTCTCGCAAGTGAGCGGGTACGCCTCTGCCGGAGTCCATCACCCGTACCTCTACGAGACCGTCCACGGCAAGAGCGCTCACATTCACAGATGAGTCGGGCGCAGAAAATTTCACGGCATTGGACAGGAAGTTCACGAGCACTTGCGTGATCCGATCGGGATCTGCACGGACTTCCAGCATTGTTTCCTGAGCCTCCACGCGAATTTTGTTCTTACTGGCAAACGGAGCGATAGCCTCAATCGCGGACTGTATGACAGCAGCCAGCCCGCATTTACGCGGCACCACACCAATGCCAATCATTCCAGAGGCCTCCAGGGACAACAGGTCGTTCATCAACACAATGAGCCGTCCTAGAGTCTTTCCGGCTTGCTCCACTAAGGTCTTCGGCTCTTCGGATATCGGGCCCAGCGAACCGTCCAACAATTGCTTGAGATATTGCGTGGCCGACTCAATTGGCGCTCTAATCTCGCGCGACATCGTCCTGAGAAATGCGCGCTTCATCGTTTGGGCTGTCCCAACCTCTTCGGCCACCTCGTGAAATCTCTGATCCAAGAGAGCTATCTCGTCGGTGCCCTCCAGCGCAGGAGCAAGTGGTTGTTTTTTTCGAAAGAGCTGAATGTTGATTAACAACGCCTGGGTGCTCTTGTGGATGCCTTGCATGAAATAGTGAAAGAGTAGATAGGCAATAACGCTGCTGCCCACGTATGCGCCGATAAATACAAACTGAATGAGACTGGCTATCCTGCGCACACTAGCAGCCGCCTTTGCGCTTTGCTCTAGTTCGTACTCTCTGAACGAACGTATTAACCCCCCGACCACAACGTTTTCCTCTACAATTCGCCTTCCGGTCTTGAGATTGCTCTTCATTGCCAGGATCTGTCCTAGCGATCCACCTTCAGACCGGTACGGGCGCAGCATCCCACACAAAATGGTGATTCGGTCACGACACATCATGATGTTGTCCAGTCGCTCAGCTTGCTGAGGCTCACCGGCAATCATCCGCCTGAGCAGCTCGAATTCCTGCGCGGAATTGTCCCTTGCAAGAGAGTCAGGTCTGTGGCCTAGAAAAGCTGCAGAAGCGCTGTTGGTTATTATCCACATGGTGTCATACCACAGCTGATTTGTGTGATAGATAATCGCCTTTCGCTCTGCCTCGGCCTGCACGGCCTCGCCATAGTAGCGCTGCAGGTAGATGAGGGTGGCGCCAACGACAAACTCGAACAGCAGCGGCACGGCCAGCAGAATCAGCCACTTGTGGAACATGCGTGCCTGGAATACAAACATCGTGTACTCCGTCTCAGGACGTCTGCAGTTTGTAGCCGACTCCATGGACGGTCTGGATCAGGGAAGCCTTCGCGCCCTCGTCTACCTTCTTTCGCAGCCGCATAATGTAGACACGAATTGCATCCGGTGTCACATCCGCCTCGGTGGCCCACACTCGCTCCAGCAGTGCCTCAGAGCTGAAGACCCTGTTCGGATTGCGCATAAGAAACTCGAGCAGCGCGAATTCTCGCTTTTGAAGCTGAATCTCCGCGCCATCCCTGGTTACTCGATAGTTGGCCGGGTCAAGAACAAGATCACCAATGGTCAAGACGTTGGACGTTCCACGCGATGCCCTGCGCAGCAGTGCTCGCACCCGGGCAGAAAGTTCTTTCATGTGAAATGGCTTCGTCAAATAGTCGTCGGCACCGGAGTCCAAGCCGGACTCCTTATCCGCAACAGTCGACTTTCCCGTCAGCATGAGAACAGGCGTCATTCCACCGCTCGATCGAAAGTCCCGGCAGATTTCTACACCGCTGAGCCCGGGAAGCTGCCAATCCAAAACCACAAGGTCATATTCAAAGACCTGAAGATGATGTTGAGCCTCTAATCCGTCGTGAACAACTTCGACGGCATGATGCTCGTTCGACAACCAGCACTTCACGACGCCGGAAAACTCTACGTCATCTTCAACGAGTAAGATTTTGGCCATGCCCTGTCGTCCTACTGCCCAAGACTTGGATCCGGATCCACTACCTAATAATAGTCCAGGAAAGCCGGGGTTGAATGCCCGGGACCACACGTCAAGAGATCAGGCATTTGCCATCGTGCCCCCGCAACGGTGATGTCATGGACAAGAGACAGCGGGCGCCTATCGGCACAATTTGAAGGTGGTATGATCGTTTGCCCGCTACGGCTCATTGAGGACTTGGAACATGGTCAAAACAGAAGAAAAACGGGTTTTTAAGACCAAAAACGATCTTCCGGAAGTCACTCGCCTGAAGGTAATCGACATTCTCAACGCCCGTCTCGCCGATGCCTTCGATCTTTACTCCCAGACCAAACAGGCCCACTGGAATGTCAAAGGCCCGAGCTTTATCGCTCTCCATGAGCTTTTCGACGAAGTAGCCTCGGCTGTCAATGGCTATGTCGATCTCATTGCCGAACGAGCGGTACAACTCGGCGGGACGGCAGAAGGCACTGTCCGTTTGGCATCCACTAAATCGACTCTCAGAGAATACCCGCAGGGCGCACGCACCGGCAGAGACCATGTTGATGCGCTGTCTACGGCGCTAGCTGCTTTCGGCAGCAAAGTTCGAGAAGCGATCGAGCAAACAGATGCTCTGAACGACGCGGACACAGCGGACGTCTTCACAGAAGTCTCCCGCGGAATCGACAAGTACCTCTGGTTCGTCGAAGCCCACACCCAATCCGAAAACTAAGAGCGGTCAAATACCATAGGCATGATCCGCTCCAAAGTACCGTCGGGGCGGGATTTATCCCCGCCCGCGCCTGGCTGTCGTTCCAAGCACGGCGAGGAAGCTCAACCTGGAGCGCACGCTTCCCAGTTGGTTCCGGGGGCGCAGGGTTCATCCCCGCCCGCTTTCGGACCAAGCGTAATGACCTGTCACGAGCGGGGACATGTCAGGCGCTTAATTGATAGAATCGTTCTGCTCCCCAAGCCGTTTGCCTTCCGCAAAGGACTCCGCCGCGATGCGTTGCGAAAAGCCCATGCCCACGACAATACAAGCCGGCTCCCCTCCGAAAGAGCCGCTCATTCCCGAGCGTGTCTTGATAGTCGGCTGCTACATTGCTTGCGCCCTGATCTGGGGCACGACATGGTTTGCGATTCGCCTGTCTGTCGCTGCGGATGGTTTTCCACCTTTCATGTCCGTGGCAATGCGCTGCACACTGGCAGCATTGATTGTTGCCGCCTTCTCGCTGGCCGGAAAGGTCAAAACGCAGAAGCCGTCGTCTGACCAGTTGCTCTGGCTCGTTCTGGCCGGCGCATTCAGTGCCATGGGATTCGGGCTGGTCTATACAGCCGAAAAGTGGATATCGGGCGGTATCTGCTCCATTCTCAATGCCACATCTCCCTTATTGATGGCGCTTGTGGCTACCGTGACCGGCGCCGAGCGAGTTTCCAAAGGATCGATCGCAGGCTCGTTGCTGGCTTTCGGGGGAATTTATCTGATCTTCCAAGAGCGAGTGCACGCCTCGCCCGATCAGGCCCTGGGAATCTGCCTGATGATGGGCTCAGCGCTTTTGGCTGTGATCAACAACGTAATTCTCAAGAAGCACACCAGGCAGCAGCATCCGCTGGCATCCACCGGCGCCTTTGCGGTTGCCTGCGCGATCGTCTTCTGGATTCTGACCTTTGCATTCGAGAGACGCCCGCTACCCATGCCACTGCCTGTAGTGCCGGCCCTGGCTGTCGGTTATCTGGCAGTTTTTGGGTCGGTTGTTGCTTTTGCCGCCTACTTCTATCTGATCAAACGAGTGCGCCTGATGACAATGGCCACGCTCGTTTTTTTTCCGCCGATCATCGCCCTCGTAGTAGACGCCCTCTGGGAAAAGGCCGTAGTACTTGGGCCGGAGAGTTACCTTGGCATTGCCGTCACCCTTCTGGGAGTAGCGGTTTGCGTTTTCTCGCCCAAGGCAAATTGACGACGCCAGCCCAGACCTGAGCTCCGAAAGACTGGCACCGATGGAAACTCGACAATGAAGCAACCATCTGTCGACAAGCGAGTGCCACTGTTATGTCTCGGAATGCTGATCTTCATGTTTTCGGTGGCAAAGGTCATTTATGTGACCTCCTCCCGTCCGGACATCACAAATCAGACAGACTTCCTCTGCGCGTTCTATCCTGCCGGATACCTGGTTAGAACCGGACATTCTGCCGACCTCTACCCGCCGGTTGCCGCAACTTCCTACGCTGATTCAGCCTTCAGCAAGACTGCCCTTTCGTTGTTGCCGTTTGCGCCCCGGGACATAGTTGCTATCTGGCTGTACAGCCCGCTGAACGCGCTGCTGTTCGCGCCCTTCAGCTTGCTGCCGCCGCAACTAGCATTAGCAGCCTGGCAATTGCTGTCTCTGTGTTGTCTGTGGTGGTCGTGCTTCTTCCTCAGCCGGGCGACTGGTCGATGGAGCAACTCGGACGCATTCTTGCTGAGCTGGCTCTATGCGCCAATCTTTCAATCCATTTATATGGGGCAGCTTTCGGTACCCGTAGGTGTGCTGCCGATCGCGGCAGGATACTACCTGATGAGCTTGAACAAGGACTTCGCCGCCGGGCTGTCCTTTGCCGTAACCGCGCTCAACCCAAAGTACTTGCCAATAGCCGGCGCCATCTGCGTCACTCGCGCACTGAGCAAACGATACTCCAGTCTGGCCGGTTTGGCCGCCGGACTTCTAATCTTCGTCGTTTTGAGCGTCGTGGTCTTTCCAGTCGATGTCTTTATCGGCTGGATCGGCTCTGTCGGTCGCGCAGAAAATGCGTTTTACGATCCCCGCTTGCTCACAACTTTTCCACACTTGATTGCTTCTCTACCTGCCGCCATCCTCCTGACGATACCGGATTCATGGAGACCGCTCGGCAAGCCGGCGGTCTATCTGCTCTCTGCCACAATCGGGTTGGTCACTTTCTGGCGTTGCTGGAAATTGTCGCAACTTGCCACCAACACTTCACTGGTGCTGGCGGCCTGCATGGTAGCTTTCAGTTACTGCATTCCGCTACTCGAGCCACATATCCTGGCTTACGATTTATCGGCGCTCTTTATCGCGCTGTTCATTCTGGTATCACATAGCTGGCCCAAGGGCATTCGCAAGCAGCTTTGCATAGCAGCCGTCATCGGCTGGATTGCCATTGATGTGAACTACTTCCTCTACACTTACATGGGTGTTCGCTTGCACCCATTCGTATTGATTGCCATCCTGGTTGGTCTACTCGTTGAAATCCTGCGCTGTTTCAAAAGAATTGAATCGCTTACAACGGCACCAGCAGCGAACTAACTGGCAAGCTGCCGCGCCTCCCTGTTAGTAAATCTTCAATGTGCCGTCAGGCAAGACGGGAGTGAAAGGATTCCAAGCCACCTCCCAGTAATATCCATCCAAATCTTGGAAGTAGCCGCTATGTCCGCCCCAGAACACATCTTGAGCCTCTTTGATGACCTTGGCACCGCAACTCTTGGCTCGTTCCAACACTTCGGCAACTTCAGGCTTTGTTGCCACATTATGGGCAAGTGTCATTCCTCGAAACCCCCGACCCGCGGAAGAAACGGTTACATCCTCAGCCAGAAGCTTCCAAGGATAGAGTGCCACCATCCAACCGCCCATGTCGTAAAAAGCGATATCATCGCTGTTCTCGTCTTTCGGCTTCCAGTCAAAAAGTTCCAGAAAGAACTGCTTCGACCTATCGAGATTCCGGACGCCAAGAGTAACAACGTTCAGCCTTTTCATGGAAAGTTCCTTTCTGTATAAATGGCAGCTCAACGACCAAAAAAGCTGCTTTCACCAGTGCAGCCAAGTCGCTAAACATGCGCGCGCCACACCACTAGCGTCCGCGTTGGGCGGCGGGGCCACCAGGCACGAAGTGATTTTGGACGAAGGATATCTCGTCCTGGGCGCTCTTAACCTCGCCGTCCAACTTTGCTTCCATGAGCCTGGTCATGATCGCTCCAATCTCGGGACCCTGGCTGTAGCCCATGCGCAACAAATCAGCACCCGACAAAAATACGCTCGTGTCGCTCAGTTCCTCGAGGTAGACCTTGATGCTGCGCCGCCACGGCGATCCTGGCTGCGCCAGACAAGCGGCAATCGCTAACGAGTGGTGACTGTGCCCATTGAGCACCTTGTAGATCTGGCTGCGACTTACTTCTCCGGACAGACCGGACATCTGCTGCGGAAGCTCCAATCCTTTGGCAATCTGCTCTTTCTGATCGTTGGCGAGGTGCAGCCGGTCAAGCACGGGAGCAAGCCTGTCAGTCGAAAGTTGCGACAGCAGAAGTCCGAGATAGACGATCCAGCTGTCTTCCAGACTGTAATGTCCAAGCAGCCTTTCAGCACGTCTGAGCAACAACCGCGCCCGCGCGTTGTACTCCAGCTCGGCATCGAGATAGCGTAGACGACCACCGAGCTGGCCCAGCAGATCCAAAGCCTTCAAGCGGTGTGGAGACTCGAGGATGAGCTTCAATTCCGTGCGCATCCGCACTCCACCCAGATCGTCGAAGATTCCCATGTTTATGGCTCTTTCCGCCTGCTCTCGCGTGCGCGCATCGAGCTTGAAACCCAGTCGCGCCGCAAACCGAGCAGCCCGAACAATCCTGGTGGGGTCTTCAATGAAGCTGAACTGGTGCAATATCCGAATCGCCTTGGCCTCGAGATCATCAAGCCCGCCGAAGTAGTCTATGAGTTCGCCAAGCCGCCCAGGACTTAGACAGATAGCAAGAGCATTGATCGTGAAGTCTCTTCGAAACAGATCTTGCTGGAGGCTGGATGCTTCCACAGTCGGCAGTGCCGCCGGGAATTCGTAAAACTCCGTGCGCGCCGTCGAAAGATCCACCTCTCGATTCTTCCCGCCGTGAAAGGCCAGCGTCGCTGTCTGAAAGCGATCGTGCTTGGCTAACACTTCCAGGCGCGCCGGGTAAGCATTCTCCAGCGCATATGCCAGCTCGATAGCCGAACCCTCTACGACAAAGTCCAGGTCGAACGTGGGCAGGCCCAGGAACAAGTCGCGTACACATCCACCGACGGCGTATGCCACCATATTCAGTTGCGCAGCAGCAGTTCCGATCTGCTCAAACAGCCAGCGGGTGGTGTCGTCCAGTGTCTCCAGTTTCTCACGCAGGAGGACGTGACGCTCGGGCGGTAATATGAAACCGGCCTCGTTGGAGTCAGCACCCTGTCCGTAAAGGGTGCTCAACACCTCGCGGCGGCTGACAATGCCAATCAGCCTACCACTCTCTTCCAGAACAGGGAGACGCCCGATATCCTCGGAGACCATGATGTGCTGAATCTCACTGAGCGGCGTGTCCGGGCAGATTGTAATGACCGGCTTGCTCATAAAACCCTGAACGGGCGCGTGTCCGAGTTTATGATGCATGGCTTGATCGATGTCTCGCCGGGACACGACTCCAACCACGTGCTCGTCTTCGACAACGACCAGCCCCTCGAGGCCGTAGCGCAGCATGATGCGCGATGCCTCCTCCATGGTGGTGCGCGGACGAATCGTCCGCACCGGTGACGTCATGATCTCGGATGCCGTCTGTTCAGGCTTGACCTGCGAGCGCAACACCTCTTCTACTCTTCGGGATACTTCCGCAACGCTTGCCCCTCTCGTCACCGCTGAGGCTGCTCCCGGATGGCCGTCACCGCCGAACTCGCGGAGCAATGTGCGCACATCGACAGCCGGAGTGTCACTACGACCGACCAGATGAATCCTGTCTCGCATTTGCACTACCGTAACAGCCGCATCGGCGGCTTCTATCTCGACCAGCTTGCGCGTGAGAGTGGCCAGCCCATCCAGATAACGCGGCAAACTCCCTTCGGCAATCAGCACCTTCGACCCCGATACCGTGAAAGAACGCGTGTTTTGCAATAGCTGCTCCAGCAGCTTCACCTGCGAATCGCTCATCTTCGGATGCAGGTATTCGTTTACCCGCGTCACATCAGCGCCCTGGCGCAATAGGTACGAAACACACTCGGCATCTTGAGCAGTCGTGCCACCGTATGTGAGGCAGCCCGTGTCCTCATAAATACCAATTGCCAACAGCGTCGCTTCGAACGGCGTCAGCTTAATCTTGCGCTTGCGAAGCTGCTCGACCATGAGCGTCGTAGTCGATCCGACCGGGCGAATGATTGAATCTTCGCGCGCGCCCGGACCGAGTCCATCCGGGTCCATGTGGTGATGGTCAAAAACGGTGTAGCTGCGAGGATTACGAGGATCGCACAGCAGCCTCCTGGCAGTGTCATCCAGCCTGTCGGCCTGCTGGCAGTCAACGATGAACACGTGCGTTATCTGATTCAGGTCCAGGTACCTTAACTGCGAAAGCGGCAATGTGTCGCGGTAAAGCGACAGAAACTGCCTGACATTGCCGACCAGCGGATAGCCAGGCAATATGCGCGCCGTCGGGTACAACTTCGTCACCGCAAACTGCGCGGCCAGCGAATCGAAGTCCATGTTGTTGTGGGTGAGAACAATCTCCAACCGCGGCAACTCCTTTTCACTCGCTTTCATTATGACGGAACCAATCGCACCAGGGTCCTGCACGACCCTGACATTTACAAAGCGCGGGCGGTCGGAGCCCTGAACCCGGTCGTAAGGTCGGGTATGTCGCCAACGGCATGCGGCAACTCGATTTGTGATGCCCGCAGACGTTTTTTGTTTATCCCGGCCTGCTAAGGGGTATCTCTTTGTTTGATAGAACGGCGGTCAGCGGGGAACAGGCTGTAGGTTTTGAAGTTCCCTGGGGCGTGGGAGCTGTTGGATGTTAGACATCGCTAGCCAGATCTACATTGTTTGCGCCGCAATCGGCTCAATTTACCTGATTGTCGGATTGGTCTTGGGCCAACTCCACGGGCACGGCGGAGTCGGACAGGGCGACCACGGATTCGCACCCGGCGACCATGGATTCGGGCACGTTCATGGTGACGTCGGTCTGGCGCACGGGCACGGGCTTTCAATGGGGCACGGTCATGGCCCAGCCATCGGGCACGGCCAAGGCCCGGCGATTGGGCACGGCCAGGGCCCGGCGATTGGGCACGGTCACGGACCAGCAATAGGGCACGGTCACGGCGATCCTGGCGCCGTCCACGGGCATGGAACAGCCGGACACGACGCCGGTGCCGGGCATACCTCAGAGAGTAGCCAGAGCAGCGGTCCTTCGGGCATCGGTAAGCATCTGGAGCCGCACGTCGATATCGCCTCGACCGGCGGTCATCACGTCCTGGGCGGTCACCACCATGCAGACCAAGGTCCCGTACAGCTCATGGAACGCAGGCGCTTTAAGGTACTGCGCTTTTTGCAAACCATACTCAGTCCGATGACCATTGCCGTTTTCCTGGCCTATTTCGGTATCGCCGGGCTGTTGCTGGCAAGAATCATGCCCTTCCTCGGACCATTTGTCCCAGTCGCGGCAATCGTCGCCAGTCTGCTCATTACGGGCCGCGTTTTGCAGCTCCTGCGCTGGATGGTCTTCAAGATGAACGTGTCGACTGTCGTGCGAATGGACGACATGGTCGGTCACCAGGCGGAGGTCATCACGCCAATCAAGGGAGACCGGGAAGGCGAAATCACGTATTGGACAGGCTCAACCATGATGCAGTCGCCGGCCAAATCGGCTACTGCCGGCACGGTATTCAAGCGCGGCGCTAAGGTGATGATTTGCGATATAAGAGAAGGAACCGCATACGTCGAGCCATGGGGCGATATTTCCCTCGACGGTTCTGCCGTTATCGAAACGAAGGAGACCCTGAAGGAGCAGCAGGACGCCTGACGCGGTTTCAAGACATATGCGCGGGGGAGTAATCGGCATAAAAAGCTTGCGAATCTCGGGACGTGAGAGTAAAGAGGAGATAAAACGCTATGTTTGGCTTAACGGGAGAAGTTCTGGTCCTCGGCGGGCTCGGGCTGTTTTTGCTTTTTGTTCTCGGCTGGATTATGGCCGGGTTCTACCAGAAGTGCGGTCCGAACGAGGCGATGCTTGTGTCCGGCTTTGGAGCCGGCGAAGAAGGTCGTCAGTTCAAGATTGTCAGAGGCGGAGGATCGGTCGTGCTGCCGGTAGTCCAGCAACGGGCATTTCTCAGCCTCGAAATAATGCCAATCGAAGTCCGCTCTGCGGCAGCATGCATTACCAAAAACGGCGTGCCAATATTCGTTGAGGGAGTGGCACAGGTTAAGGTTCAGAGCGACACACAATCGATCGCCACAGCCGCTGAGCAGTTCCTCGGCAAATCAGACGAGGAGATTGCCGCGATAGCCCACGAAACGCTGGTTGGACACCTGCGAGCCATTCTGGGAACGATGGAAGTCGAACAACTTATTCAATCGTTTGATGACTTTGCAACGAGTGTTCAGTCAGTTTCGGTAAAGGATCTCCAGAAGATGGGTTTGACCGTTGTCTCCTTCACAATCAAAGAGATTAAGGACAACGTCGGCTATTTGGAGGCGCTGGGTCGTCAGCGTACAGCCGAGGCGAAACGGGAAGCCGATATCGGCGTTGCCAAGGCCAGCAGAGACACGCAGATTGCCCAGGCGCAAGCCCAGCGGGAAGCAGCCATAGCACAGGCAGAAGCGCAGCGCGACTCGCAGATCTTCCAAGCCAAAGCTGCTCAAGAACAAGCCACTGCCAAACTCAAAGCCGATGAGCTTGTTGCCGAGTCTCAAAAGAGCCTGCAGGTCAAACAAGCAGAATACATGGCGGAAGTAGCAGCCAAGCAAGCGGCTAGCAATATGGCCGGCGATATCGCCAGGGCCCAACAAGAGCAAAGGCTCACGGAAGAGAAGCAGAAAGTCAGGATCGTCGAAGCTCAGAAGGAAGTCGAGCTACAGACGGTTGAGGTGCAAAAGCGGCAGGTACAGCTCGAGGCCGATGTCACCAAGCCCGCCGAGGCCGAGCAGTCAAGGGTAAGGCTGCTCTCGCAGGCCGAGCAGGAAAAGCGCAAGATCCTGGCCCAGGGCGATGCCGACGCCGCCAAGCTGAAAGCGCAGGGTGACGCGGAAGCCGTCAAGGTAAAGGCGGTTGCCGACGCAGAAGCCACGAAAGCTCTTGGTACAGCGCAGGCTGAAGCACGCCGGGCACAGGGTCTGGCAGAAGCCTCTATCATCGCCGCCAAAGGCGAGGCCGAAGCCGAGGCCATGGCCAAGAAGGCAGAAGCATTCAAACAGTACAACGATGCAGCCACCGCCAGCATGCTCGTGGAGCGGTTGCCGGAGATTGTCTCCGCGGCAGCGGCACCACTGAGCCGCGTCGGAAACATGACCGTTCTTGCCACCGGCGGCGATACCGCCGGCGCCAGCAAGATAACCAGCGACGTGATGAACGTCGCCGCCCAAACGATCACAATGGTGAAGGGATTCACCGGCATTGACCTCGCCCAGGCGATTCGCAACAAGTCCGGAGCCGAAGAGCGCAAGGACCGCTCTCTGGAGGAATCACCCCGGTAGGCGGCTGATGCAACGAGATTGGGGCAGCGCGAGGACTGCGCTTCACGAAAGTGACGTAGGGGCGCCGCCGAACGACACTGCTGGCGAACTCGTTTTTGCGCTCAGTCCGGGACGCCCGCTGGCGGTAGGGGCGCATCGTATGCGCCCGCCGCCGAACGACACTGGTGAACTCGTTTTTCCGCTCAGTCCGGGACGCCGGATGGCGGTAGGGGCACATCGCATGCGCCCGCCGGTATCCACGTCATATCGAACAAAGCGGAGCAGCATGTGGCGAAGGACACGGGCGCATACGATGCGCCCCTACCAAACGCCGAGAAAGTGCCCATGAAGAGAATCATCGTCACGGGCGCCAGTGGTGTAGGCAAGACCGTTCTTGTCGAGCGACTGGCGCCCTTGCTCAAACTCGCGATCATTCCCGAGCTTGGGCGGGCCATCTGCGAAAACATGGGCTACAAGCGCATCGGCGAGGTGCCCGACCAGGAGGGCTTCAAGTTGCGAGTTCTCGACGCTCAGATCGCCGAGGAGGATCGGCTACGCGAATTCATTTCGGACAGATCGACTCTCGACTGCTGGGTGCTCTGGCAACGCTGGAACATCTGCTCAGCCATGACTTACGACACCGAGTCCTACTATCTGCGGAGTCGTTCCCAGTCCCACAAGTACACGCATGTCATCTACGTACCACCCATGTTCCCTCCGCCCGAGGATGACTTCCGCTGGACCGACACCGATTATCAGAAGCAAATCGATCGTCTCGTGCGCATGACACTCTACGAGTGGGAGCTGCTCGACAAGACTTATGTGGTTCAATCTGAAGGTGCAGATGCTCGTGTCAAAGAGGTCATGAGTTGGCTCTCAACTGGGTGAAATCGGCGCTCGTCGCTCTGATTGTGATTGCCTTGGCACAATGCGCCTCGGCCGGTGACCTGGCATCACTGGAGCCCGCCGGCAGCACTGCTAGCGCTCGCCGCATTGTTTCGCTTGCTCCCTCGAACACGGAGCTGCTGTATTCGATTAATGCCGATGACTGCCTGCTGGGAGTAAGCACCCACTGCGACTATCCGCCCGCAGCAAAAAACAAGGAAAAAGTCGGCACGTTCACAACCGTGAATCTAGAGAGATTGGCGCAGCTGATGCCGGACGCCGTACTGCTCGTAAACGGGCAAGAGCAGCTCGCCGACTCGATTCGTCGTCACAATTTCAATGCCGTGATCCTGAATAACGACTCGCTGGCTCAAATCCCTGCCAATATCCGCATGCTGGGCAGCCTGACCGGTAGGTCGGACACGGCTGCCGAAGCCGCAGACTCTCTGTCTCGTTCACTCAATCAGCTCGCCGCGATCATGGGGAGGATCGCATGGAAACCGACCGTCTTCTATTGCGTCTGGCCGGAACCCCTTCTCACAGTCGGCGGCAAGAGTTTTCTCAATGAAGTGATCACCGCAACTGGTGGCACAAACATCGCCGAGAACATGCACTCGGCGTACCCACAGTTCAGCGTCGAGCGCCTCGTGCTCGCTAACCCTGACGTCGTCGTCCTCCCGTACCAGGCTCGCGGTCAGAGATTCTTGAGCCGCCCGCCCTGGACCTACCTGGGTGCTGTAGTCCATCACCATGTCTACTTCCTGCCCGAGCCCGCAAAGGACAATCTGGCACGCCCGACCCCACGAATCCTCGATGGACTCTACTGGTTGGCAATTCGCCTGCACCCTGAGCTGGTGGGCCGCCTTACATCCTGGTATGACGGCACTGCAAGAAAACCAGCGAATCGATCTCTTTAACTGTAGTTTTCTTTACTCGCCTGCTACAAAGCCCGCCTGCTGGCTATAATTCCCCTTATGGTATTAAGGGCATGCCCGGCCGAAGCCAAGAGGTGGAGCCTTTCATGAGCCACCTCGTCGTTTGCGGTCTCAACTATCACTCCACTCCTCTAGCGATTCGCGAGCGGTTCACGATTCCCGAATCATGTTTGAGCCACGCTCTCAAGGCTCTAGCCGGCATGCCGCATGTCCAGGAAGCGGTAGTCTTGTCAACCTGCAACAGAACTGAAGTCTACGCCGTTGTATCTAGCGTGCAGGCGGGCCTGCAAGAGATCGAATCCTTCTTCTTGTCAGCCCAGCGAATTGCTGATCACGGCTCTCTCAGACCCAACTTCAAGCTGCTCCGCGATGATGTTGCCCTGCACCTGTTCCGGGTGGCAGCTGGTTTGGACAGCATGGTCCTCGGTGAAGGGCAGATCATGTCGCAGGTCAAAGCCGCGCACCAGGCTGCGCTCGAAGCGGTCACAGCCGGGACGGTTCTCGATCAGCTCTTCAAAATGGCGCTCACCTGCGGCAAGCGCGTACGCTCCGAGACCTCGATGGCCCGTCGGGCCGTCTCGGTCAGTTCCGCTGCAGTCGAGCTGGGCCGCAACCTACTGGGATCGCTCAAGGACAAGACAACCCTCGTGGTCGGCGCCGGGCGCATGGCCCAGGTGTGCGTCAAGCATCTGTTGAATGAGGCGGGAAGCGGCAAGGTCATCCTGGTCAATCGCAGCCCCGAGCGCGTGCAGTCTTTCCTGCGCAACAATCTACCGAACAGAGAGCGCATCAGCGCCGGCTGTTCTTTTGCCGATCGCTTCCAACTTGCCGGTGCTGCCGATCTCGTCATCGTATCGACCAGCGCTCCTGACTATGTCCTCACCGCCGAGGAACTCAGAAAGCACAGCGCCTCATCGAGTCCTGTAATCATCGACATTTCCGTGCCCAGAAACGTGGATCCCTCGGTGGCTGACCTGGCCGGGGTGCGGCTTTTCAACGCCGATGACCTGGCGACCATCGTCAACCAGAACCTGGCCCAGCGGGAAGCATTGGTGGGCGAAGCGGAGCACATCGTTTTTCAAGCGCTAGACGACTACCATGCCTGGCAGCGGTCTCTGCTGGTGGTGCCGACAATTGCCGAGCTGCGTGAAAAGATCGAGTCGATTCGCCTCGAGCAAATGGAGAAGAACCAGGGCACGCGCAGAGGCGGACAGCCCGGCGACGGGCACGCCGAAACCGCAGGCACGGCGCAACTCGAGGAGATAAGCAGAGCGATCGTCAACCAGATCCTGCATCACCCGACCGTGCAGCTCAAAGCGACCCGCGATTACCAGATTCTCAGGCAACAGGCAGAAGCCTTGCGCACGCTGTTCAGCCTGGACGATAAGCGGGGCGAATCAGTCTCCGGGCGGCGCGACAAGAGCGCATCGTGCCAGCACACCGGCAAGAAACAGGCAGACCCTACACAGGAAGAGCGAGCCGCGACTGAGATCGTCGCCGAGCGACAACCTGCTAACCGCGGGTCCTGACCCGATTTTCAGCCGTGCCGGAAAGAGATCCACACATCGTACGCATCGGTACCAGGGACAGCAAGCTGGCGATGCTTCAGACCCAGGTGATTGTAGACCGGCTTGGGCAGCTCTTTCCCGAGCTGTCCTGCCAAATCGTTTCGGTGGTCACCGGCGGCGACAAAGTCTTAAATAAGCCAATTGCCGATCTGGGCACGCGCGGCGTCTTCGTCAAAGAGCTCGAAGAGGCGCTCTTTGCAGGCCAGGCGGATCTGGTCGTCCACAGCCTCAAAGATCTGCCGACCGACCTGCCGAACGGGCTGACACTGGCTGCTGTTCTGGACAGGCAGGATGCCAGAGACGTACTCGTCAGTAAGAATCACGTTCCGTTCCGGCTCCTGCCGCCGGGTTCGCGGGTGGCAACCTCCAGCCGGCGGCGAGCCGCCCAGCTCAGGGCTCTTGGTCAGGACGTGGAATTTGTAGACATTCGCGGCAATATTCCCACCCGGCTCAAGAAGCAAGAAGAAGGCGCTAGCGAAGCGATGGTCCTTGCCGCTGCCGGCCTTTTGCGACTGGGTGCAACCGACAGGATTACCGAGTATCTGGACATCGACACCAGCACACCGGCCGTCGGTCAGGGGGCCCTGGCAATCGAGTGCCGCAGCGACGACACGCACATTTTGCGACTGGCAGGCGCAATCGAGGATGTGGTTGTCAGAGCCGAAATAACAGCCGAGCGGCGATTCCTGGACAAGCTCGGCGGCGGTTGCTCGGTGCCGATCGGTGCCCTCTGCGAAACCTTGCCCAATCAGCGCTTGCGTATCTCGGGTTGCGTGGCGGCCCTCGATGGGTCTAGAATTTTACGTCGCTCGCTGGAAGGCTCAACCGCCGAAGCGTCCGAACTGGGGGTCAGGCTCGCAGAGCTGTTCCTGGAGATGGGCGCTGCAGATCTCCTCGATCGGCTCAAGGAATCCGCACCGGCCGCGGTATCACCACCCTGAGTATTTCGCTATGTCACCAACGCGCGCGTTAGAAGGCTTACGCATCCTGGTTACCCGCCCGAAGCATCAGGCCGACCAGTTGACATGCCGCTTGAAAAACCTTGGTGGAGAGGTAGTCGAACTGCCGATGATCGCCATCGCTCCTCCCGAGTCCTGGGAGCCACTGGATAACGCCCTGAAGCAGCTCGAGCGCTACCAGTGGATCTTGTTCACCAGCGTCAACGCAGTCGAATCCTGCCTGGGCCGGTTGGAGGCACTGGGAAAGAGCGCTCAGGACCTGCGATCGCGTCGCCTGGCCGCGATCGGTCCCTCTACTGCCTTCGCCCTCACCCAAAAGGGTTTGAAGCCGGAGTTCTATCCGAGCAAGTTCATGGGCGAAGGGTTGGTTGCTGAATTTCCCGGCTACCCGCAATTGAAGGGCGTGCAGATCCTCTGGCCCCGCACGAATGTCGGTCGCGCTTACGTCGTTGACAAGCTCAGCGAAGCGGGAGCGGTCGTGGAAGTGGCGCCGTCCTATCAGACTTCGGACCCGGAAAATGTCGAGGAAATCGCCGACGAGCTTGCTTCGCTGCTCGTCGATCGCGAGATCGATCTGATAACTTTAGCCAGCGCTCAGACTGCAAGAAATTTCGCGAAATTTCTTGCCCTGGGGCTCACCCGCCAGGGCATGTCGGAAGGCGAAGCCAAACAACGGTTGCCGGAGCTATGCCAGGAGGTTGTCATTTCCTCGATCGGCCCGGAAACATCACAAGCCGCCACCAAGCACCTTGGCAAGGTCGACATCGAGGCCCGCCGCTTTACGATCGAAGGCCTGGTCGAGGCCGTATCCAATTACTTCGCCAGCCAATACGCCTCGCGCGACGACTAGCAAACGAGTAGGGCAGAGACCCGCCCAGGCAGCGCGTCGTGCGCCCGTGCACAAATGTTTCGGCAAAGCGCGCACTGGTTTTGTAATGCGTCGCAGAACTGGGTACGTCCTTCAGTGAACACAAACGAGGAGAACGTATGAACATTTTGCTGGCCATTGACGACTCCAAATATTCCGAAGCTGCAACCGAGGCGATCATGGCTCGCATGTGGCCGAGTGACGCCTATTTCAAAGTGGTTTCCGTGCTGGATGAAGCCGAGTCGAGCAAGGCTCACCAGTCCGAGCAAGCCGCTTCCGCACCGTCACCCCACAGCCCGCAAGCAATCAGAAATGCCGTGTCCGCCACCGCCAATCGACTGAGAGAGAAGTTTCCCACTGCTCCTGTTCTTGAAGAGATTCTCTACGGGCATCCCAAGGAAGCGCTTCTCGATTATGCGAGTACCTGGCCCGCCGACTTGATAGCGGTCGGCACTCACGGACGCCGTGGCCTGACCAGAATCTTGTTGGGCAGCGTCTCGCAAACTCTTTTGCTCTATGGACAGTGCTCGACGTTGATTGTCAGGCTGTCAGGTGGAGAAAACGCGCCTGTGACCGCGGGCAAAGGGCTCGAGAGAATTCTTATCCCGGTGGATCCTTCCGAACACTCGAAGAGAGCTCTCGACTGGTTACTGCATTTTCCATGGGACCACCAGGCGCAATTCAAGATCCTGAGCGTGATACCGCCCATGGATGGTCTGTCCTTGCTCCAGGAAGACCAATACTCTGCGGACCGACTGAAGGCAAGAGCCGCTGCACAGACACTGATCGATGAAAGCAAGTCAAAGCTGGCAGCCGCCTTTGGGCCTGACCGCATCACTGCAGAAATCGCAGAGGGCGATCCGGCCGACATAATCATCAAGGCAGCCCAAAGATGGCCTGCCGATCTCGTGCTGATGGGAACGCGCGGACACGGCACCGCTAAGCGTTTGTGGTTAGGGAGCATCGCACAAGAAGTTGTGCTGCATGCTTCCTGCCCGGTCGAAGTAGTCAAGCGGCTTTCGGTGCGAGTTTAGTCAAGCCCGGTCTGGATTTGCTTCTAGCACGCCCAGCCCATGCGGCACTGCCTGAATACCGCGCAGCACGGGTCCCGCT
>Ga0066388_100000221_pt1 | contig 23883 bp, 19 predicted proteins | sample PanSoiMetaGPlot6_FD_64539 | JGI IMG/M metagenome (GOLD analysis project Ga0066388, IMG submission 64539) | Tropical forest soil microbial communities from Panama analyzed to predict greenhouse gas emissions - Panama Soil - Plot 6 (Hybrid Assembly) | ecosystem: Environmental > Terrestrial >...
GAGGTCGGTCCGCATATGGTCGGCCATCGCGTCCCCGATAAACGCTGTGGTGTGGGCAGTCGGTGACCGTCGCCCAAGTACAGCCGGTGCACCAGGGCCGGGCTGGCAGGCCTGGCAGGGTCCTAAAGACTAGTGACTTTGGTACCTGTTCCCCCGGGACACCGCGGGTGTTCGATCACGGTACGACCTGCCGTGGATTGGGAGGAATCCACCATGACCGGGTGCCATAGCCCGCGGCCGTCCTGGATGCGGCGCGCTTCGTTCGTTCTCCTGATGAGCCTGGTGGGGGTGTTCGCCGGGGCGAGGCCGGTGGGCGCGCACGAGGGTGAGCAGGCCGTAGCGGCGAAAGACGACATCCTGCAGGCGATCGCGATCATCGTGAACAAGCCGACCGACATGGACACCATCGAGGACAAGATCGGCGACGCGCTGGAGTCCGAGCACCAGGAGGGGGTGAACAAGGCCCTGGTCGAGCAGGCGAAGGACGCGCTGGAAGGCAACGACATGATGAAGGTGCGGGACCTGCTGCAGCAGGCGATCGGCGCCAGCCCGGACATGACCGGCACCGACGTCCAGCCGATCCTGCAGGTGCCGAAGGGAGAGTCGACGGTGCCGCTGGCGACCGGGGAGCAGCCCGGCACCGCCGTGGTCACCGACGAAATGCCGGGCCGGGGTGGACTGACCGGCGCCGACGTGACGCTGCTCGTGCTGGCCGGCCTGCTGGCACTGGCGGGCCTGGTCCTCGCCCTCCGTTCCCGGCCGGCTGACACGGTCCGCGGCCTGCGCCGCCGTGCGGCGACGACGATCGGACGGTGAAGACGGATGACCCGCATCGACGAGACCGGCACAACGCGCGAGCCCGGCAAGCAGGCTCCGACCATGAGCCGCTCCCGCCGGCTGGTGGCGGCGGTCGACGACCGGCTCGGCTTGGACGCCATCCGCTACCCGGTGCCGGAGCACGCCAACAACCTGGCCTGGAGCCTGGGCGGGCTGACCGCGGTGTGCCTCGGCCTGCTGATCGTGACCGGGATCGTGCTGGCCCAGTTCTACAACCCGACGCCGGAGGTGGCCAACGCGAGCGTGCGCTACATCGTGCAGAACGTCGCGCTGGGCCGGTTCACTCGCAGCCTGCATTTCTGGGCGGCGCAAGGGATGTACGTGCTGGCCGCGCTGCACCTGATCCGGGTGTTCTTCCACGGCTCGTACAAACGGCCGCGGGAGGCCAACTGGCTGATCGGGGTGTCGATGTTCGGGCTGACGTTCTTGGCCCTGTTCACCGGCACCGTGCTGAAGTGGGACCAGGAGGGGTACGAGGCGCTGGCGCACAATCTGGAAACAGCCAAGCTGCTGGGCGGCGTCGGGTTCTGGTTCTCCCCGAAGCTCGCCGAGAACACCCCGATCCTGATCCGGCTGTACACCGCGCACATCATGCTCATCCCGATCCTGCTGGTAGCCCTGCTGGTGCTGCATGCGCTGCTGATCAAACGGCACCGGATCTCCCCGCACCCGGCGCTGCCCAGCAGCGTGCCGGACACCCCAGCCCCGCTCACCGCCGATCCGTCCCAGGACGCGCGGGAGACCACCATCAGCGCCGCTGGCCCGGGCGAGACGTTCGTCGAGCCGACCGAGCCGTTCACCCGCCACCTGATCCGGTTGACCGAGTTCGGGCTGGTGCTGCTGGCCGGGCTGTCCGTGCTCGCCGTGCTGTTCCCGCCGACGGTCGGTCCCACCCCGGTCGCCGGCATCGAGGTCACCAAACCGATGTGGGTGTACTGGTGGATGTTCACCCTGGAGGACTGGCTGGGCCTGTCCGGCATCCTGTGGGGAGCCGGGGTCCTGTTCGGACTGCTGTTCCTGCTCCCGTTCATCGACCGCCGCCCGGCCCGGTACTGGCGGGCCCGGCCGGTGGCAATGATCCTGGGCTCCGCGGTCCTCGTCACCTTCATCGTGCTCACCGTGCTGATGGTGTTCACGACCCCGGCCGAGCACCTAGGGATGTGAGCCCACGATGACCAGCAAGCAGGCGCGCGGCACCGGAGTCGCCACTCAGCTGCAGGGCGTCGCCCGGGTACGGCGCAACTTCTGGCTCTTGGTCGCCGCCGCCGTCATCGCCGTCGGCATGCTCTCCCAGGCGCTGCGGGGCCCGAACAACCCGGGCTCCGCGGCCATCGTCGCGGTCAGCGGCCTGGCCGCGATCGTCAGCCTCGCCCTGGCCGGCCGCATTCTCACAGTGCTGACTGCACACCGGCGGCGCTCCACCGGACGGCAGCGGATCCGCCGCCGCTGACCCGACCCCAGAACCGACGAGGAGGCAGGGGTGAACCGAACGATACGTGCCATGGTCGTGGTCGGCGCCGCCACGACGCTGCTGACGTCGGCGTCGGCCGCGCTCGCCGCACCCGGCCCGGAGTACGGGCACCACATCGTCGACTGTGCTCAGACCGTCGGGTTTTCCGGCACCCACAACCCCGGCATGCACCACGGCGCAGCCGGCTGGGACGGCATGACCTGCGGCACTCGAGCCCTGAAATGAGCGGCGTGTCCAGTCGGGAACCGGTAGTCGTCCACCGCGTTCTCGTCAGCGCCGTGCTCGGTCGAGCCCTCGAGCACGGCGCACGCCATCAGTGAGCGTCCTGGTCGGCTCAGGGCACGAGCACGAGCTTTCCCGTCGCTGCTGTGCGCTCGAGCAGCTCGTGCGCGCGACGAGCGTCGGACAGCGGCAGGCGTTCGGCCACGACCGGGTGGATCTTGTCCGCGCGGAGCAGCTCGAGCAGCGCGAGGAAGTCCTCCCGGAACCAGTCCGGGTTGCGGGGACCTCCACCCACCGGAAGCGCTCGGGCCCTCCCGCCCACGGGAAGCACTTGGTGGCGGTTGCCGCGCAGTTTCTGGATCTGGTAGGCCAGCACCCGCCGCCGGGGCGAGAGCAGGCCCCACAGCGCGATGCTCGCGGTCGCCGCGTACCACTCGACCCACCCTCGCCAGCTCTTGCGCCCGTGCACGAGCGTGGAGTAATGACCGAACACGACGAGCCGCCCGCCCGGCCGCAGCACGCGGAAGGAACGAAGCGACAGCGCGCCGCCGAGCCCGTCGAGCACGACGTCTACCCCTTTCCCGGGCAGCTCACGCAGCCGCGCCACGAAATCCTCGGTGCGGTAGTCGATCGCCACCCCGCCGAGCCGCTCGACCGCGGCGCGGTCGCGCGCCGAAGCGGTCCCGTACACGCGAACCCCGGCCAGCGGTGCGAGCTCGAGGACCGCGGTGCCCACTCTGCCGGCCGCGCCGTGCACGAGCACCGTCTCCCCGCTGCTCACCCTCGCCGTGCGGTGCAGCAGCTGGTAGGCGGTCATGTACGGCAACACCAGGCTCACCACCTCCGCCGGGTCGAGGTCCTCGGGCACCTCCACCGCGTTCACCTCCGGCACGCAGACCCGCTGCGTGTAGGCGCCCCACACCGTCAGCACGCCGACGCGGTCACCCTCCCGCAGCCTCGAGCAGCCCGGGCCGAGCTCGTCGACGACGCCGACAAGCTCGTAGCCAGGCGTGAACGGCGGCTTCGGCACGCCGAGATACGTGCCGGCGCGCAGCAGTGCATCGGTGAACGACACCCCCGCCGCCAGCACTCTGACACGGACCTCACCCAGACCCGGCCGGGGATCGTCGTCCTCCACCACCGTCAACACCTCCGGACCGCCATAGCGGTCCACGACCACACGCTTCATCGTCCCCATCTCCTCGTTCGGACAGCACCTCCATCTCCATCTTGTTCTCCCGCTCGGGCCACAGCCTGCCTAGGGCCGATCGTCCCGTCTCGGTCAGCGGCACGCAGCCCTAGCCCGAAGCCGGCCGCGAGCGGCTTGGTGACCGAGTGCACGCGCTTGGCCTGCGGATGACGAGCCGGTCCGGGGATTGACCGCCCGGGCGGCTCGGGTCACAGTGGGCCCGCTTCTGTGCGAAAGGGAGCCGCAGTTCGGCTCGTTGCAGGCAGGACCGGGTCAGAACGAGGTGTCGTATATGCGCACTCTCCGCCGTCACCGTCGTTGGTCAGGCATCCGTACCGCCGGGGTGGCGGCGGCGCCGGTGCTCGGCGCCGCGGTCCTGGTGCTGGCGGCGGTGACGCCGGCACAGGCCAACGTGGCACTGACCCAGGTGAGCGCCGACCCGTACAACAACTCCACCAGCCAACACCGGACCGAGGTGGAGCCCGATACGTTCAGCTTCGGCTCCACCATCGTCTCGGTGTTTCAGGTGGGCCGGATCTTCGGCGGTGGCGCGGCGAACATCGGCTTCGCCACCTCCACCAACTCCGGTGCGACCTGGACGAGCGGCTTCCTGCCGGGGATCACCACGGTCGCCGGCGGCACTGCGGCGGCGGTCAGCGACCCGTCGGTGGCCTTCGACGCGCAGCACAACGTCTGGCTGATCTCCTCGCTGCCGATCAACTCCTCCGGCGGCACGATCGGAGTGGTCACCAGCCGGTCCACCAACGGCGGGCTCACCTGGAGCAACCCGGTGACGACCACCACCGGCTCGGTGGACAAGAACTGGATCGCCTGCGACAACACCGCGAGCAGCCCGTTCTACGGCCACTGCTACACCGAGTACGACATCACCAGCTCCGGCAACGCGATCCGGCTGCGGACCTCCACCGACGGCGGGCTGAGCTGGGGGCCGGCCCGGGCCAGCAGCGACGGCGCCACCGGGCTGGGCGGGCAGCCGGTGGTCCGGCCCAACGGCACCGTGATCATGCCGTACTTGGCGAGCAACGGGCAGATCCGCTCGTTCCGCTCCATCGACGGCGGGAACAGCTGGCGGGCCAGCGTGCTGGTCGCCACCCCCAGCAAGCACCAGGTCGCCGGCGGGATCCGGGTGGACGCCGACCTGCCCTCGGCCGAGATCGACGCCGCCGGCACCGTCTATGTGGCCTTCTACGACTGCCGGTTCCGCTCCGGGTGCCCGTCCAACGACATCGTGCTGAGCAAGTCGACCAGCGAGACCACCTGGGCGGCGCCGGTACGGGTGCCGATCGACCCGGTCACGAGCACCGCCGACCACTTCGTCCCGGGCATCGGCGTGGACCGCTCGTCCTCCGGGTCGACCACCCGGGTCGGGCTGACCTATTACTTCTATCCCAACGCGAACTGCACGGCGACGACCTGCCAGCTCGACGTCGGGTACATCTCTTCCACGAATGGCGGCAGCACGTGGAGCGCGGCCACGCAGCTCGCCGGCCCGATGACGGTGTCCTGGCTGCCCAACACCTCCCAGGGCCGGATGTTCGGGGACTACATCTCCACGTCGGTGCTGTCCGGCGGCCAGGCGTTCCCGACGATCGCGGTGGCGAACGCGCCCAGCGGTGGGCTGTTCGACCTCGCCATGTACGTGCCGACCGGGGGACTGCCGGTCAGCGGCGGCGCGCTCCACGTCACTCGCCAGCTCCGCCAGCCCGGCCCGGTGGCCTCGCCCGGTCGTCCGGCAGCCACCGCACGATGAGCTGGGACAGCCGGCGGTGGGTCCGGCAGGGCGGTAGGTCCGGCAGGGCGAGCTGCACAAACCCAGTCATCGGGGTCGCAACCCTGACGGTCCGCTAGATCCTGCGGCGACATGGCCGGGGTGCCCCTGAGTGCAGAGTCACCGCGGCAAACACGAATGGGGTATTCCTGAGCCTCCGCGCGGCCTCATGCGTATACATCATGTGAGGTGCTCGAAGGCCGAGCACAGCGCGCAACTTCATCGCAACACAGAAGAAACCCGTCGGAAACGGCTAAGCGTCACATTGAGCGTAGGCAGCGTCGCCCGGCCCCACGAAACCTCGAAGGAGGTACCGAAATGGAAGCGCTGGTGCGGCTCGCTGTCGCAGTGGATGAACGCCCCACCCTCGAGCAGGTCGACGCGATGCTGGCCGAGTTGGGCCTGCTGCCGCGCGATCGGACCGTGATCGGGCTGATCGATGACCTCCTCGACTACCGTGCCAAGCTCGCAGCGTGACCACGTTGACGGGCTGTAGACGGTAGACTCGGGGTGAGTCGGTTAGGTGGCCCTCTGACGTGGGACCGTGCCGGGGTCACCTAACCGGCTCATCGCCGACTCAGCGTCGACTCGACGACGCGCTACTAGCCGGTCGTCTGCTGCCCGGTCTGCCGTGCCGTCGCCCCGAACGGCTGGCCCTGCTGGCCCTGGGACGAGCCGAACGGACGTCCGCCCTGGCCCTGCGAGCCGGCCTGGCCCGCGCCCTGCTGCCCGGCGCCGGCGCCCACGAGCTCAAGCAGTCGCGTCTCGACGTACCGCTCGCTGTGATGCGACCTGTCAGCGATCCGCTGCACGAGATCGTTCACGTTGCGTGCCGAGTCGAGGTCCGACGTGCTGACCTGGGCGAACTGGTCGAGAATCCGGTACCGGATCTGCTGCCAGTCCTGCCGCAACTGCTGCTCGACTTGCTGTGCTTGCTGCTGCTCCATTGAGATCACCTCCTTTCCGGGAGTGTTGGCATGCACCACCCGAACCTACCTCTATCGGTCGACAGGTCAAACCCCCGTAGCAAAGTAAATGCTCCTGACTCATGTGCGGCATCGGTCAGGCGACCACGAGCGTTCTGACCTGCACCTTCTCCCATGACCCACCGATCCCGCGCGTCCGCCCAGGTCAGGGCCTGATCAAATTGAGCTGAGTGGCATCTGCTAAGGATGCGCATCTATCGGCCGAGGACGAGACGGACCTGCCGCGCGGGACGGCCCCTTCTAATCCGGTAGCGTCGAGCAGGCACAGCATCGGAAGGCGGAGTTTCACCCACTATGGGAAACCGTCCGGCTCGTGCCTGCCCGAGTGAGGTCGTATCCGCCGCTGCGGGGCCCGGCCAGTACGGCGGTGGCGGCGAATGGCCGTGGTGGCGGGCAGACCTGACCGGGTCAGACCGGCACGATGCGCACGCCCAGCGGCAGCAACGAGATCGGCACCAGCTTTGAAGCTGGCCAGGCCGAGCGGGATGCCGATGATCGTCAGGCACAGCAGGATGCCGTGTACGACGTGGCCGACGGCCAGCCACCAGCCCGCGAGCACGACCCAGATGATCGCGCCGATCAGCGAGGGGATGCCCGCGTCGCGGCGCACCTCGATCGTGCGGCCGAACGGCCACAGCGCGAACCCGGCGATACGCAGGCAGGCGATGCCGAACGGCGCCGTGATGATGAGCAGGAGGAGGAGCAGCCCGAGCAGGGCATAGACAACAACGACCACGATGCCGCCGAACAGCAACCAGATCACATTGAGGACGACCCGGATCACCACCGTAGGGCACCCCCTGAGTCCGTCCCCACACGATCCGACGCAGTCGGGTTCAGCCTAGCTCGGGTTGCAGCGGCGGGGCTGACAACCTTCTGCCGGACTGGCCCCGTCCATCCAGTAGCCGTGTCGAGCGGCGAAGCGGAGGCAGAGTGGACGGCGCGGACGACCCGGAGGCGCAGTTCTGCGCGTACGTCGCCGCCCGCGGCACGGCGCTGCTGCGCACCTCCTACCTGCTCACCGGGGAGATCCACCTCGCGGAGGACCTGCTGCAGACCGCGCTGACCAAGACGTACCTGGCCTGGGGCCGGATCCGGGACAAGGGCGCGCTCGACGGCTACGTCCGCCAGATCATGGTGAACACACTCACCGACTGGTGGCACCGCCGGTGGCGGAGGGAACGGCCCACCGCCGAGTTGCCGGACGCTGTGTTGCCCGACAGCGCCGCCGCGACGGTCGAACGGCAGCGGTTGTGGGCGCAGCTCGAGGCGCTGCCGCAGCGGCAGCGGGCGGTCATCGTGCTGCGGTACTACGAGGACCTCTCCGAGGCGGAGACCGCCCGCGTCCTGGACTGCTCGGTCGGCACCGTGAAGAGCCAGGCGCACCGCGCGCTGTCCACCCTGCGGGCCCGGCTCGGCGACGAGGCGGCGAGCGAGGAAGTGTTGCGGGACCTGTGATGAACGATCTCGAGCAGCGGATCATCCGCCACCTGAACGACCAGGTGACGTCCATACAGGCGCCCTCCGACCTCGCCGGACGCTGCCTGCGGCGGGCCGAGGCCGTCCGGCGGCGGCGCCGGGCGACCGCTGTCGCGGGGGTCGCGGCAGCGGCCGCGGTCGTGGTGGCGGGGGTGGCCGTCCTGGCCGGCCTACGTCCCGGCGGCGGACCGGACCGGCACACCCCGCCCGCAACGCACCCGGCGCCGACCACGACCCGCTTGGCGCCTCCCTTCGGGGTGCCCGACTACCCGGACCCGGCCCCGTTCCAGCCCTGGTTCCGGAGCCTGCCGCAGGGCGAGTTGAACGAGACCTTCGTTGGCCTGCCGCACGGCCCCACGTTCCAGTACCAGGGAGTGACCTACCGGAGGCCCGGACCCTCCGGCTCCGTGATCCCGTTTGGCGTCACCGTCCAGGGTCTGCTCGCGGCCTTGCTCCACGGCAAGCCTGGTGTCGGACGGGATTTCGACACTCGGGTAATTCTGCTGCTGCCAGATGGCACCTTCCGCACGCTGGCCACCGGACGTCTCGGAGAAGCCACCGGACGTCCCGGAGATGGGCCCCACCCGGGTGGCGTCGCCCGGGTGTCCGCCGACGGCACCCGGGTGGCCTACGCGCTGATCCCGGCCGGCTCGACGACCGAAGTCGCCACGGTCACCGCCCAGGACCTGCGGACTGGCCAGCGGTGGACGAAGACCTCCGGGCGGTACGCCTCGGTGACCGGCTGGAGCGGGAACGATGTTGTCGTCATCACCCCGGGTCCCAGCTCGCAGTTGTGGGCACCGGACCGGGGCAGCACCCGCACGTTCGGGCGGCGCACGTCCCTAACCCCGGCCGGTCCCGCCTCCGACCGGCTGCTGTCGGGAGCTTGGGACGGTTATGGTCGCTGCCGGAGCGTGATCAGCAGCGCCAATTTCGATACCGTCTACCAGGGCTGTGACGCCGACGAGCCGATGATGATCTCGCCGGATGGGCGTTGGGTCCTGCTCGGCGCCTGGAAAATCCGCGACCTCGACACCGGGTCGGTGCTGCCCTTCTCCATACAGCCGCCCGGCGTCGGTCCGCTCAACGAGCTGGCACCGGGCGACGCGTGGCAGGCGGTGAGGTGGGACGACGAGCGCCACATGCTGTTCGCCTTCCAGGATCCGCTCCTGCCCAGGGGCGAACTCGGCCTGGTCCGGTGCGACGTGGAAGGGCGGTGCGAGCGGGCGAGCCAACCATGACACTCGGCAACGGGAGTGCCGGCATGACCTCGAGATCGCCGCGGTGACCCGGTGTATCAGGTGGTGTGAGCCGGTGTTCTTGCCTCCGTGGGGATGCGGGCGATGGGGCCGCCTCCGCGGGGGAGGAACGATGTCTAATTGGCCGGTACTGCAGACGGCACTCGGATTGGTGTTCCTGTTCGCGACGCTTGCCGTGTTTTGTTCCGGCATCTGCGAGGTGCTGGCGAACCTGCTGCAGAAGCGCGCGAAGTACCTACTGGCCGGCCTGCACACGATGCTCGACCGGCCGGTGACCGGGGCGACCGCTCCTGTGTTCGACGGAAACCGGGCCGCTGTGGCGTCGCCGGTCGCGGACAGGCCCAGCTTGTCCAAGCTGGCCGCGCAGCCGGCGGTCGCGGTCGACGCCGCTCAGGCGGTCGACGGGATCGCCAAGCAGGCAGCGACGGAGGCCGAGCCGCAGCCGGTGCCGGAGCCGCCACAACTGCAGGCCGGCGGCCTGACCCTGGCGCTGTTCGGCCACCCGCTGCTGCAGTCACTGCAGACCAACCGGATCGGCCCGGCGCGCCGCCGCCACCGCAACCCGTCCTATATCTCGGCGAAGACGTTCACCCGGGTCCTGATCGACACGCTCGTGCCGGACGCCGAGGGCAACGTGACGCTGGACCGGGTCAAGACGACGGTCACGGCGCTGCCGGACGGCCTTCCGGCCAAGAAGAGCCTGCTGGCCCTGTTGCGCCGCGCCGGCGAGGACATGGCCGCGTTCGAGCGGCTCGTCGAAGAGTGGTACGAGGAGCAGATGGGGCGGGTCTCCGGCTGGTACAAGCGCTGGAGCAAGGTCGTCCTCGGAATCGTCGGCGTGGTCGTCGCCCTCGCGGTCAACGTCGACGCCATCCAGGTCGCCCGCCAGCTCTACGTGAAGGACCCGGTCCGGGCGGCCGTGCTCAACCAGGTGAGCGCCGGCACCCTGTGCCAGGGAAAGACCGACCCCGCTGAACGGACCAAGTGCGCGAACGACGAGGTCGCCTCGCTGGAGGCGGGTGGGCTGCCGCTGTGGTGGTCAACCGCGACCAACCCGGCCACCACCGGCGGCTGGGCGCTGAAAGCCCTCGGCGTTCTGCTCACCGGGTTCGCAGTCTCGTTCGGAGCGCCCTTCTGGTTCGACGCGCTGTCCCGCATCGGCTCGCTGCGCAACACCGGCACCAAACCCCCACCGGCATCAGGCTGACCCGGTGCGCCGGCATGCCGCTGACGTTCAGCAGACGACCCGCAGCGTGGCGGCTGGCCGGCTGGCTCCAGCGCCATAGGGTGGCCGCGGACGGCAGCTGGGAACGTCGCGGAGGTGCGGGCAGATGGGGCGCAGGTTCAACACGACGGGGCCGTGCCTGCCCAAGTATCACTACATGGTCCCGCCGCTGGAGCGGCTGCCGGAAGCCCCCTCCCTGGTCGCCCGGATGGGGTACTTCGTGGTCCACGCTCCCCGGCAGACGGGCAAGACGACCACGCTGCGGGCGCTGGCCGAGGAGCTGACCGCCGCCGGCGAGCACGCGGCGCTGCACTTCTCCTGCGAGATCGGCGAGGCCGCCGGCGACGACTACGGCGCCGCGCAGCGCGGCATCCTTGACATGGTCCGGCGCCGGGCGGAGGACTGCCTGCCGCCGGAGCTGCGCCCGCCGCCGTGGCCGGCAGCGGCCGAGGAGGATCTGCTCGGGGCGGCGCTTTCGGCGTGGGCTCGCGCCTGCCCGCGGCCGCTGGTGCTGTTCTTCGACGAGATCGACGCGCTGCGCGGCGCGAGCCTGGTCAGCGTGCTGCGCCAGCTGCGCGACGGGTTCAGCGAGCGGCCGGAGCGGTTTCCTGCCTCGGTGGCGCTGTGCGGGCTGCGCGACGTCCGTGACTGCAAGGCCGCATCCGGCGGGGACCCGACCCGGCTGGGGACCGCCAGCCCCTTCAACATCAAACTCAAGTCGCTGCGAGTGGGCGACTTCACCCCCGGCGAGGTGCGGGAGCTCTACGGCCAGCACACCGCCGACACCGGCCAGCAGTTCCTCCCGGACGCGGTGGAGCGTGCGGTGGAGCTGACCGCGGGCCAGCCGTGGCTGGTCAACGCGCTGGCCGCGGAGATCGTCGAGGAGATGGCCGTGCCCGCCGCCGAGGCGATCACGGTCGGCCATGTGGAGCAGGCAGAGGAGCGGCTGATCCTGGCCCGGGCCACGCACCTGGACTCGCTCGCGGCCAAGCTGGTCGAGCCGCGGGTGCTGCGGGTCATGCAGCCGGTGCTGGCCGGGACCCTGGCCCGGTTCGACCCCTACGACGACGACCTGCAGTACGTGCGCGACCTCGGGCTGGTCGCGGCGCGCCCCCCGGTCCGGGTGGCCAACCCGGTCTACCGCGAGGTGATCGCGCGGGTGCTCGGCGCCGAGACCGAGGCGAACGTGGTCGCCGACCCCCGCAGCTTCGTGCTGCCCGACGGGCGGCTGGACTTCGACAGGCTGCTGCGCGAGTTCGCCGCGTTCTGGCGCGAGCACGGCGAGGTGCTGACCTCGGGCGCGGTGTACCACGAGGTCGCCCCCCAGCTGGTGCTGATGGGCTACCTGCAGCGGATCGTCAACGGCGGCGGGTACGTGGAGCGGGAGTACGGGATCGGCCGCGGCCGCATCGACCTGCTCGTCCGCTGGCCGTATCAATCCCACGGTGGCAAGCGGGCCTGGCAGCAGGAGGCGGTCGAGCTGAAGGTCTGGCGCGACGGCACGCCCGACCCGCTGGCCGAGGGCCTCGCCCAGCTCGACGGCTACCTGGAGCGGCTGGGCCTCGGCGGCGGCACGCTCGTGATCTTCGACCGCCGGCCCACCGCGCCGCCCATCGCCGAGCGGACCCGGTTCGCAGCGGCGACCACCCCGGCCGGCCGGGCCGCCACCATCCTCCGCGCCTGACCTCGAACCAGCTGCCTGCGGCGGTTTACGCTGGACCGGACTAGGCGGCCAAGCGGCCACCAGTCGCGGGTGTCAGCGAAGCAGGTCGTCCAGGCGCAGGTCGGTCAGCTCGGCGGCGTCGGGGGCGGGTAGTCGCTGCGGGGCGATGGTTTCGAGGGTGCGCGACGGTCCGGGGACGGCGCCGAGCTGGGTGACTGCGTCGAGTTCCTCCTGGACGAGCTTGGCCACCCGTTTGCGGTCGGTTGGGGTGAGGTCGGTGGAGTTCCAGGCGCGGGAGATCGCCTCGGTGCGGCGGGCGCGGTAGGTGTCGGGGTGGCCCTCGAGGTAGGCCGACCCGGCGAGGCGGATCAGCTCGTCGAGGTCGGGGAAGCGCCAGTCGTCCCGCTCGGTGCGGCACTCGACCCGCAGCAGCAGGTAGTCGGCGCCGTCGAGCAGCACCGGGCCGCGTCCGGAGTCGACATGCAGCCGGCCGTCCCGGATGGACAGTGGGCCGGGCAGGTCGGCGCTGCTGGTGTCGACGACGGCGAGGTGGCCGGACCGCAGCGGGTGGCCGCCACCACCGGCGCTCGCCATCGACCAGTGCACGGCCAGCACCGGCCGGTCGCCGCTGGCCGCGAGCACCGTGTCGAGCCCGTCGGAGACCTTGTCGGCGATCGCCGCCGCGGCCGACAGCGGCGGGCCCAGCAGCGCGCTCAGGCTGCCGACCAGCTCGACCGCGGTCGCCAGCGGGCCGGCGACCGACGCCCGGTAGAGCGCGGCCTCCACCTCGACCACGCCGCCGTTGAACGGCAGCAGCGCCGTCACCGGGAAGTCCAGCTGGGCGCCCGGGGTCTCCCACTCCCCGCCGGGACGGGCGAACGTCGTGAACGGCGTCGACTCGCTGCCGAGGAACCGCAGCGCGAGACCGCCGTGCAGGGCCGGAAAATGGGTGTTGCCCCAGCTCGCCCGCTTCGCCAGGAAGCCGTCGGCCAGCCACAGCCGCACGTACCCGCCGTAGGGCGGTATCGGCTCCTGCTCGGGGTCGGCGACGAACTCGACCGTCACATGCTCGGCGTTCTGCGCGAACCAGCCGGCAACCCGGGTCCACATGCGACGCGCCAGGCCAGGCACCTCAGCGGGCTTCCTCTCTCAGCGCGGTGCGCAGGAACAGGATCAGATCCGGCCGGGCAGTCCCGCCGGCCTCGGCGATCATGTCGGTCAGCCGGGCCAGCAGCACCACGATCAGCGACGGCCGCACCCGGCGGCGGCGGACGACGACCCGGCGCCACACCGCCTCGAAGACCCGGCCGGCGAGTTCGTCCGGCAGCGGAGGCACGACCAGCACCGCCGCGGCGCCGGCGTCGAGCTCGGCGCGCGCCAGCCCGACGAAGCCGGCCCGCTGGTCGTCCAGCGCCTGCGGCGGCCCGTCCACCGGCTCGGCCTGCAACACGACGAGCGCCCGGCCGCCGATCGTCTGGTGGTCCACCGCCAGCAGCTCCTCGTCGTCCAGCGTTCCGCGCCCGCTCGTCCCCTCGGTCGGGCTGGCCGCGGTCGCGCCGGTCACCCGCAGCCGCCAGCCGGCCGCGGTCGGCACCGGCGTGCCGACCAGGTAGAGCAGACCGTGCCGGGCCCGTCCCTTCCGGTGCGCCGTCAGGTGCACAGAGGCGTGGATGGTGACCTCCGGCTGCCGGCTCCGCCCTGGCGGCGGCGGGCGCGGCGGTCCGGGCTCCCGGCGGAACACCATGGCCGGCTGGCCGGCTCCAGCCAGCCACTGCTCCCACGGGTGGTCCTGGACAGTAGGGTCGAGCTGCACCACGGTCAGGTCGCGCCGCCCGGGGCCGGACGGCAGCCGCAGCCCGCTGAGGTCGATCTCGACCGGGTCGTCCACTGGCGACACGGTGGCGGTCCAGCCGGCCCAGCGCCGGGGCCGTCCGGTCCGGCGCAGCCAACACCCCAGCGTGGTCAGCCACCCACCGTCCAGATCGGCGAGTCCACGGTGCACCGCGGCGGCCAGTCCGACCCGTTCGGAGGAGCGGTCGACGATGATGCGGCACGACGCGCGGAACCGGCAGCCGTGCCGCAACGTCGCCGCGCCCACAGCGACCAGGCCGAGCAGCACCGCAGCCACAGCCACCGACCCGACCGCCAGCGCAAGCAGCGCGCCAAGCCCCGGCCCCGACGACGCGGATGGCGGCAGACGGTGCGAGGTGCTGGTCGCGGGCGACGTGGACGGCGAGGGACTGTGTGTCTCCGTCGGGGACCCCGTTGGACTTGGCGGGGAGCTGGCGGTCGTAGGGGCGATGGTGGGGGTGGGGGTGGGGGTGGCGCCAGGCGGTGCACCGCGGATGTTCGCCGCAAGTCCGATCGTGACACCGGCCACGACCACCGCCACGAGCACGCCGAGCACGATCAGCCAGACCCTCCGACGACGGCGCCGCAGCGGGAATAACCGGGGCCGCGTCGCCGGATACTCCGCCCGATGCGCCACCGGTGGCGCGGACGTGGCCGGCCACGGCTCGACGCTGCCAGACGCGACCGACAGCCTGAGGAGCAGACCGAGCAGCAGCACGGCCACCGACGCGAATCCCAGGGCAAGCGGTGCGCCGAGCCCGAGCACCGACGACATGGACGCTACGACCGCCGCGAGTATTTCAAGCACGATCAGCCAGGTCGTCCGGCGACGGGCCCTGCGAACGGCGCCGGGGAGCGCGCCCGGGCTGTGGGGTTCCGCGGCGCCGGCCAGCAGGTCGGACCCCGGCCAAGGTTCACCCGAGTCTGGATCCAGTCCCCACGCCGCGGATCCCGGCTCCGCAGCCCTCGGCGGCGGGGATCCGCCTCCAAGCTGGGCCGGGTAAGCCTGGGCCGGTAGCCGTCCTGGCGCTGCAGCGCTCGGCGGCCCGGATCCGCGCAGCTCCGAAGACGGTTGCGGGTGCTCGCCCGCCCAGCCCAGGAAAGTGCCGCAGTTGGCGCAGAAGACTGCGGCTGGGTCGTTGTTGTGGCCGCACGTGCCGCAGACGGGTTGGCCGGTGCGCTCTGCATCGTCGCGCGCCCGGTTGGCCCGGTAGTGGCTCATCTCAATGTCGAGCGCCTCGTGCGCCACGGACCTGAGCGACGCTGGTGTTAGGTCGAGTTCGGGTGAGCCGCGCGAGTAGGCCGGGGTTCTCCGCCGCTGGAGGTAGGTCTGCACCGCTTCGATCCGCAGCTGCCATCCGCTCGAGTGAGCATGTCGATCCAGCAGTGGCTGGGCCGCCTGCCAGGCCAGTTCTGCGTCGGCGCGGAGGTCGGCGCGGGCGGCGGCTAGCGCGGCGAGCAGATATGCCTGGGTTGCCGCGGGCGTGTCGCCGGCCTCGTCGAGCTGGCGGCCCGCTCGGGCCAGGAGCCGTCCTGCCGGAGCCGGGAATGCCAGCGCCAGCATCTCGGCCGTGGCCAGGACGGACCGGCCGAGCGCACCGGGCGCGCCGTCAGCTGGCACGTAGCGGCGGGTGATCTCGGGCCAGAGATACGGGTCATCCGGATCGTCCGACTGACTGAAGAACCATCGGTACGCCTGGGCGCTAGCCTCGCTTGTCGCTGCGGGCACGCCGGGTTCGCCGTCGGGCGGTGGCTCGAAGCGGGGGCCGAGTACGAGCGACCGACGGTCCTGGCACTGCCACCATCCATGCCAGCTTCCGGCTTCCGCCGGGCTGGCCGGACGCTCCCCGTGCACCAGCGTGAGCACCAGCCAGGACTCGGCCCGCACGGCCGTCGAGCCCTCCCGGGCCAGCCGGCGTATCGACAGCAGATAGTCGGTGGTCCGCTGCCGGCGGCACAGCCGGAGCAAGGCCAGGTCGCTCTCCTCGATCGTCTCCGGGTCGTCCCCCGCCGCCACCGCGTCCTCGCGGCGGGCCGACAGCAGGTCGTGCGCATGGTCTGGGTCACCGAGCACGCGCCAGGCGTCGGCGAGCGCGACGGCGAGCGAGGGGACATCACGGTGCAGCCAGGTAGTGGCGCGCCGGCCGGCGACGTAATGGTCGGCGCGCTCGGCGTTCTCGACGACCCCGCGGTCCACAGGTCGATGGCCGAACTCGAAGTGGATGGTCAGCGCGGCCAGCCGCTCGGCGTCGATGTCGTCGACCCGGGCCAGCGCGTCGGCCCGCCATTCCGGCCAGGGCAGCGCGTCCAGCGGCTCGTTCGCCCGCTGTGCAATGAGCAGGCGGGCGAGCCGGCACCGGTCCAGCAGCCCGCGCGGCGGCACCCAGTCCGCCCACCGAAGCACCGACTCCGAGCCGACCCGCTCGGCGTCGGCCAGCGCCGCGTCGGTGTAGGAGGCTGCGGTCCCGGTGATGTGGACGACCGCGTCGGCGTCGGAGGCCGCAGTGTCGGTGATGTGGAGGACCGCGTCGGCGTCGGAGGGCGCGGGCCCGGTGTAGTGGAAGCCCGTTGACAGGGCCAACCCGGCCAGGGCGGCGAGCGCCGGATCCGCGTGCTGTTCGAAGATCCCCTGCGTGAGCGGGACCAGGTCGTCCCGCAGCGACGGCGCGTGGGCAAGCCAGCCCTCGACGGCAGCCGCAACCGAACCGGGCGGCACCTCGGCTGGCACGGTCGCGGCCACGAGAGGGTCGCCGGCGGCGATCCGGCCGAGGGTCGCGCGAGCGCGGAGCACTGCTCGTGCTTCGCCCTCGGGGTAGCGGTCGACCGCGCGGTGGACGTCCTCCCACAGTTCGCGGGCGCTCTGCCCGAGTCCGGTGTGGATACCGGTCGCCGCCTGGGTGGCGAGGATCGTGGCGAGGATCGTCGGCCGGCCCGGGTGGGCCTCGGCCCGGTTCAGCGCGAGGGCCGCCACCCGGGGGACGACCTGGGCCGCCCAGGCCCATTCGCCGTCGGCGACGATCCGGTCCTCGGTCCGCTGCCACCACGGGCCGGCCTCGTCCGGCGGGAGCAGGTGGACGGCGGCCTCGACGGTCTCCGCGGGAAGCTCGCCCAGCGGGGTCCGGTCGATCACGGCCGCCGCGTCGCGCCCGAGCTGGTGCCGGTCGACCGGGAACGACGCCCGGCTCAGCGCTGTCACGTGCTGGATCCGGTCACGCAGGTGCTCGTCGATCTCGACCACCCTGGGCCGCCCGTCGGCTCCGACCGAGAGCGTGAACACCCACTCCTGGGCGGCCAGTGCGTCGAACGCCGCGTCGGGGTCCACACCGGACCGCCGCCACCCCGGTGCGGCCAGCCCGCGGTTGAACCGGCCGAACGCGGCGGCGACCGCGAGACCGTCGCGGGCCGGGCCGTCACCGAGCCGCCCGATGATCCGCCGCTCCACGTACGGGTCGCCGGGCGCGGTCCGCAACTCCTCGGGATCGAGGTCCGGCTCGCTGAACGCCCACTCGCAGTAGCCGGCCAGCTCGAACGGGTTGTGCCAGGTGTCCTCGCCGTCCCGGCGCTGCACCGAGCGGTCGAGCAGCGCGTCCCGCAGCGCGTCCGGCAGTCCGCCGACACCGGGCTCCGCCGCGGAACGAGCCCGTGACCGCGCCTGCAGGTAGGCCAGCGCCTCGTGCCGGCTGAACCCGCCGACCGCCAGCACCCGCAGGTACGGCCGGGGCCGCAGCAGCGGGCCGGCCACCCGCCTCGGCGCATCGGGCGACGGCACCAGCCACCGGCGGCCGGCCAACACCACCCGGAGGTCCGGCCGCCGCTCGTGCAGCCGCTCCAGCAGCTCGAACGTCCGATCGATGGCCGGGGCGTTCGACCCCAGCGCGTACAGCTTCGCCAGCTCCTCGCAGGTGTCCAGGACGAGAAGGACCGGAGCCGGCAGGTCGGCGAGGAAGCGGGCGAACGCGGCGACGACACCGTCCAACAGCGACTCCTGCCGGGAAGCATCGGCCGTCGCGCGGGCCATCTCCTCGTGCAGCGCCACGGCGGCGTCCTGGAAGCGCCGGTAGGAGGAGTAGGCCCCACGGGTGCCGGCGAAGCCGACCAGCTCGTCGGCGAGCGCCAGCAGCAGCTCGGCGGGCCGCTGCTGCGGGTAGCGGGGGTCGAGGTGGTCGAAGTCGACCCGGCCGACCGGGAACCGGGGCGTCTCTCGGTCGGCGGCGTACCTCCCGGACGCCAGGTAACGCACCAGCATCGTCTTGCCGACCCCGCCCGCGCCGAGCAGGTGTAGCGCCCACTGCTCGGCGCCGGGGTCGAGCAGCTCGCCGAACGCCTGCTCGATTTCCTCCCGGCGCAGGTAGTGCCGCAGGTGCTGGGCGTCCTCGGCGGTCCGGTGGGCCAGGTCGAGCCGCCACTGCGCCCGCCGGGCGGCGCCGTCCAGCGGCCCGCCGACCATCTCGCCGACGACCTGGGCCACGGCGACCACCGAGGCGGCATCGCCGAGGCGGTCTCTCGCCACCAACTGGTCTACTGTGGACAGCAGCGACGACCCGGTCCGGTCGCCCAGGTCGCGGCGGACGACGTCCAACCAGACCAGCAGGCCGGGATCGGCAGAGCGCTGCCGGGTGACCCGGGCGACGAGGCCCGCCAAGTCTTGCAAGTCGTCGGCGAGCTGCTGCTGGCCGCGTACCGCCCGCAGGTGGCGGACCAGGCCGGGGCGTGCTCCCGACCGCACCCAGAACGCCTCCTGCCGGCGGCCGTCGGCACCGAGCGTCTCCCGGCGTTCGATGAGGCCGGCCGCGTCCAGCCGGTCGACCAGCTCGCGGTCCGCCACCCCGGCCGCGGCCGCCAGCTCGACCGTCCACTCCGGAAGCAGCGCGAGCCGGCTGAGCACGCCCGGGTCGAACTGGCCGAGGCGGGCCTGCTCCGCCTCGTCCCGCTGCCGGGCCAGCTCCCGTTCCAGGTCCACTCTGGACGGTACGGTCATCCGTACCTCCCGACGTACTCGGCGTAGGCCTGGTTGTCATCGGCGTCCACGAAGTGCCGGAGGCGCAGCAGCAGCTGCGCGGTGAAGTACAGCATGTCGTCGACCGCCGTGGGCCGGCCCTCGAGCAGGTCCAGCGCGGCATGCACGTCGGCGTGGCACGCGTTGCGGGCGGCGGTGTAGACCCGGCGGTACTCCGGGCCCCGGTCGCGGTGCCACGGGTGCAGCAGCACCCACTGGAAGCCGAGCGCCGCCTCGGGCAGCGGCATCCGGGTCAGCTCGGGAAAGGCGTAGCCGGGCATCCCGACCCGGTCGTCCCGGAACGCCCGCAGCGCCGGGCCGGCGCCCTCGACCAGCGACGCGGTGGCGACGACCGGGACCGGTCGCTGCGCGGTGCCCAGGCCGTTGCGTCCGACGACGTCCAGCAGCGGGCCCAGCGCGCCGGCCCAGGCGTGCACCTCGTCGGCGAGCACGACAACCCTGGTGTGCGGGCCGAACGGCTCCCCGGCGGCGCCGACCGCCTCGGCCAGCCGAGCCAGGTCCCGGACCAGCCGGAGCCGTACCTGCGCCGGATCTAGCGGCCCTCGTCGCCGCCCGAACCCGGCCAGCGCGGCCAGCAGGGCCTCGTGCGCCTCGTCCGCCGACGGGACAGGTACCTGCGCCGGCTCCAGCGACCGCGACCGCCCAACGAACCCGGCCAGCGCGGCCAGCGGGACCCCGTGCGCCTCGTCCGCCGGCAGGCCGGCGAACCCGACGGCGGTCGGCGCAGCGACACTCGCAGCGACACGGGGGAAAGTCCCGTCCGCGCCGAGCACGGTGGCCGGAGCCGGCGGCAGCCGCAGCAGCTCGGCCACCTTCGCGGCGCGCTCGACGATCCCGACGACGACCGCACGCAGGTCGGCGGGCGCCCGGTGGCTGTACGGGCCGAGCAGCAGCGGCACGTGACCGGCCCGCAGCAGCCGGAACCCGATCTCCCGCAGCAGCCGGGTCCCGCCCAGCCCAGCGACCGTGCCCTCCTTGACGATGCCGACGAAGCCCAGGCGGCGGCTGGGGTCCGGGCTGAACAGGTCGTCGGCCAGGTCGAGGAAGTTGTGCCGGCCGATGAAGACCGGCTGCTGGCGCAGTCCCAGCTCGTCGGCCACCTCGACCAGCGAGCGGGCCGGCGTCGGGTCGACCGGCCGGAACGCCGGCGGCACCGACCGGGCCAGGAACAGCGCGGGCATCGCCCAGTCCAGCTGGCCGGAGGGGTTCTCCGCGTGCAGCAGCGCGGCACGGCGGCCCTTGGCGGCGGCCGCGACGACCGGCTCGCCGTCGTGGATCGCCTGCACCAGGCGCCGGCTGTACAGCCGGCAGGCCTGCTCACTGATCTCGCCGGCCATGGCGGAGACGATCGGGACGCCGGCGCGGACGAGCTCGGCGGCCAGCGGAGCGGCACCGTTCGGGCCGCTGGCGATCCCGCTCTGGCAGGCGCTGAGCGCCACCGCGAGCGGTCGCCCGCCTGCTGCGAGCGCGGTGGCGAGCGCGCGGCCGTCGGTGCCGGTGCCGGCCCGCTGCGCGCCAAGCTGCAGCACGCCGGTGCCGTCGGCGGCCACCGTCCCGTGCGCGACGAGATGCACCACGTCCGGCCGGAACCGCGCGCACTCCTCGGCGAGGTCCTCGGCGGTGACGTCCTGGACCGCCCGGGACGCGCAGATCCCCTCCGACTCGAAGGCGCGCAGCAGGCCCATGAACATCGCGCCCGGGCGGATCACCGCGTCGGTCAGCGCCGACCCGGTGGCGAACAGCACCCGCGGCATCCGGGTGACGGTCACGGGCGGTTCGGTCTCGACCGGAACGAGCCGGGTGATCACGGCGAGCAGCTCGCGGTGGCCGGCCAGCGGCGCGCTGCCGTCGTGCATCGCCTCCCAGACCAGCCGGTGCAGGTCGGTGTCCTCGACCGGCCACTCCAGTGCCAGCTCCACGCCGCGCGCCTCGGTCACCGCCCGGTCCGCACGGATCGCCGGCCACGCCGGGGCGAGCAGGCACTCGAACAGCCAGCGGCCATAGACGAGCACGTCGTCCGGCTCGGCGTCGCCTGTGGACAGGCGGTCCAGCAGCCGGGTGGCGGCGTCCGCGTCGCCGACGCAGAGCCGATGGTGCGGGGCCTGTTCGGGTGGCCGCCGGCAGGCCGGGACCACGGGCACCCGCAGGTCCACGCCGCCGACTGTGATGTCGGCCGCGTCCACCTGGTACTGTGGCACGACCGCCGCTGCGTTGTCCCAGTCGCACGTCTCGACCGCCCAGCCACCGGAGTCGCGTGTGGACACCCGGACGACGACGCGCGGCAGCGCCAGGGTCGGCGTCACCGCGCCGCTCCCTGTGCCGAACGCCGGACCAGGTCGGCGGCCAGCCGGTCGGCCAGCGCGCCGATGTCGGCCTCGGGCGGGGGTGCGGCGAGCACTCCCGGGGGGCCGCAGGACGGCAGCAGGTCGAGCATGTTGGCGCGCAGCCGGTCGAGGTCGGCGGCTGTTCCCGGCTCGCCGTACGCGGCGACTCCCGCGGCGACGACGAGGCGGGCCGCCGGCCGCACCTCGAGCGGGGAGAGCACCGGTCGCCCCGACCGCAGATGTTGGCTCCAGCCGTGGACGCGGCCACGGCCGGCGAACCAGTCCGGCCGCAGCCCGGTGACCCGCCGCAGGCTCGACCCGCCGACCGGAAGGTCGACCAGCGCGTCGGCGACCGCCGGCACCGCGGCAAGGTGCCGTTCCACCGCGGCGCGTGCCGCCGGGCGTACCGCCGTGTCCGGCAGCGCACGCAGCCAGCCGAGCAGTTCCGCCGCCCCGGGCGGGCCGCCGTCCGGCCGCACCCCGGCCGCGCGGCACAGCTCGCCGAGCAGGCCCAGCCGCACGGCCGGCGGCGGGTACCGGTCGCCCGGCGCCGGGGCGGTCACCAGCCGCGGCGGCCCGGCCAGCTGGAGTTCCTCGATCGCCCAGACCGCGCCCGCCCCGACCATCAGCACCGAGTAGGCGTCCGCGAACGCCTCCACCGCCCAGCCGGCCCAGTCATCGGCGAGGTCGGCCCCAGCGCAGGCCCCGACTGCGGCGGCGACCGCGGCCCGGGTGTCCGCGACCAGCGCCGGCGCCAGGTCCCGCTGCACATGGTGGCCGGTCTCGTGCGCGGCGAGCACCAGCCACCACGGCTCCTGCCTGACCACCTCGGGCAGCGCGATCGTCGGGACCGGCAGCTCGCGGACGTACTCGGCGACCAGGGCGTCGGCAGGAGCGCGCAGGTCCGGCGGCACCGACACCCGCGGCGTAGCCATCGCGTCGAAGCGGGCGTCGAGATACGGCAGCGGCCCGGTCGGCGGCGCCATCCGCAACGCCGCGAATGGCTCGGTCCAGCAGCTTCGGACGATCTCGTCGGCTGCGCGCAGCACCCCGGCCCAGCGGTCGTCCAGCCGCTGGTCGTACTTCTCGGCGTACCAGCCGAACGTGCGGGCCACCACGAGCAGGCTTCCGTCCAGCTCCCGGCACCGCTCGTACACCACCTCGGCGGGGCGTGCCCCGCCAAGCGAGGCCAGCTCGTGGTCCAGCGCGTCGAGCATCCGCGAGAACACGGCGTCCAGCACGTCGAGATGCCGGACAAACCTGCTGAACCGGTCGTCGTCCCGCCGCTTGGCCAGCCAGCCGGAGACGTCCTCACGCAGCATGGCGGCCGAATCCGTCGTACGGCCGATACGTCGCCCCGCACGGTCCAGCGCGTGCCCGTCCCCCATGCCTGGAAGAGTACCGACCGTCCTGATCGAATACCTCTGTCCCGGTAGCGTTGGCAGGCCCCAGGCGCGCCCGCCCGGACGGCGCAGCGGGAGCGGTACGCCTCGGCGCGCTCGCCGACACCCGTCGGTTTCATGGTCTCGTTAGCGAAGCAGGAAGGCCCGGATGCCGGCGCGGTTGACCGAGGCGACCATCGGAGCCTGCGAGTGTAACCACATCGCGCGGTGAGCCCAGGCCTACCTCGACACATACATCGGCGTCGAGAATCCTGTCTCGACCGCCCCATACGCTGCCGCGGAGTTCGGTGACGTGAACGGCGTCGATGCCACGGCGCCGCAGCGGTTCAGTGAGGTCGAACGGCGCATCTTCATCGAGCAGGAGGCGTACCGGCAAGATCCGGGAGCCTTTCCGTCACCTTGCCGCACGGCGGATGTGATGCTCCCAGTCGGCGGCTGCGGTGACATCGCTGGCGTCGAGCGCGGGATACATGGCAAGGATCTGGTCGACCGGCACGTCACCGTCGAGGAGTTCGGCGATCGTAGCAGTGGGAATGCGGGTGCCATCGATGACTGGTGTCCCGCCTCGGACGTTCGGATCGATGAGCACTCTAGGTGCCGGGTGAAGCTCGGCGACATTGCCGGCAGTCGGCTGACCGAGTGACTGGAAGATCTTCGACATATCGATGGAGCAGCCGTGTAGTAGCCGGTCCGGCTCATTGGCGCGGCCGACGGGATGCGTCGCTTGCAGCGGCGTATACGGTCACAGCGCTCGCTCGCCCGAGTGGGTTGCTGGCAAGGAAAGATCCACAGATTCAGTGTGGCACACAGCGGCTTCGGCGTCGTGGACCACGACGTGGTGTGTCGCCCGGCAAGCACCGCCTCCACCAGCGCCTTCAGCCGGGCCACCTCCCCATCCCGGCCGACCAGCTGACCGCCGTCCAGGCCGACTCTCACGCGAGGAGAATATGACCGACGGTGCGGACATGATCTGGCGCAGGGGCGCCGACCGGCGAGCCGGCTATGGCGGGTAGGTCATGGGACGGTCGGGTGCCGGTGGGGCGGGCCGGTCCCGCTCATGCGTCCGCGGTGGGGCGTTCCAGACGGCGCCGCACATGACCGGGTTGATGTCATCGGCGAATTGCACGCCGGAGAAGACCTGTTCGTACTGCTGGTGGAACTGGTCTCG
>Ga0066388_100000222_pt1 | contig 23865 bp, 20 predicted proteins | sample PanSoiMetaGPlot6_FD_64539 | JGI IMG/M metagenome (GOLD analysis project Ga0066388, IMG submission 64539) | Tropical forest soil microbial communities from Panama analyzed to predict greenhouse gas emissions - Panama Soil - Plot 6 (Hybrid Assembly) | ecosystem: Environmental > Terrestrial >...
GCCTGTCGGCGTGCGCGAAAAATCCGAATCATCTCACTGCACAAACAACGCTTTTGGTAAAGATGTGCACAGGCTCGCAACGACAACATTGCAAGCGCGTGAAATATACTTTTCCATGCGGGCGTTGATGTTATTCTTTCAATTGCGATTCGTTTAAGCGCCCCACAAGAGGCGCCTGGATGATGCGGGCGCGCAGGAACATGAGCGCGAATGGAGTAGGCCCGAAAGGGCACGGGTTGAAGAGCCCGGAGTATCAAGATCAGAACTTACTCGGCCTCACTCTCGCGGTGCCGGCGGAATTGGATGACGCCGCATCGGTCGTCGAAGTCAGCGGGGTCATCAAGTGGTTTGACGTCGCCAAGGGCTTCGGCTTCATCGTTCCCGACAATGGCATGCCCGACGTGTTGCTGCACGTCACCTGCTTGCGCCGCGATGGGTTCCAGACGGCCTACGAAGGCGCACGCGTCGTCTGCGAAGTGCTGCAGCGGCCGAAAGGCATGCAGGCGTTTCGTATCCTCTCGATGGACGAGTCGACCGCCATCCATCCCGCGCAGACGCCGCCGCGCACGCACGTCACCGTCACGCCGACCAGCGGACTCGAGCGCGCGCAGGTGAAATGGTTCAATCGCCTGCGCGGCTTTGGTTTCCTGACGCGCGGCGAAGGCACGCCCGACATCTTCGTGCACATGGAGACGCTGCGCCGGTTCGGCCTCACCGAGCTGCGGCCAGGACAAACGGTGCTGGTGCGCCACGGTCCGGGACCGAAGGGGCTGATGGCCGCGGAAGTGCGACCCGACGGCGGTCCGACCGGGCCCGCCTCGCATTAGATCCTCGGCAGCTGCGCACTTCACAGCGCAGTGCCGGCGCGCTAGTCATGGCGCCCGGAACGCGGGCTCCCCATGACGACACGCCTTCTACCGATGTTCGCCGCAATCGTGCTGGCCCTCGTCTGGACGGCGCCGCTACCGCACGCGGCGACGACCGGAACGCTTGAGATTGCCAGCAAGACCGGCGTCCACAGTTTCGCGGTCGAAGTCGTCGCCACCGACGAAGAGCGCGCCAAAGGACTGATGTTTCGCCGCGAGCTTCCGGAGGGCCGCGGCATGCTGTTCGATTTCAAGCGCGAGCAGCCGGTCGCGTTCTGGATGAAGAATACATATGTTCCGCTCGACATGATCTTCATTCGCGCCGACGGCCGCATCCTGCGGATCGCGGAGAACACCGAGCCATTGTCGGAGAACCTGGTGCCGTCCGGCGGTCCGGTGCTCGGCGTGCTCGAAGTGATCGCGGGCACCGCCAAGAAGCTTGGCATCGAACCCGGCGACCGGGTGTCGTACCCGATCTTCTCGCGGAAATAACCGTAGGCAGACGGCCTTTTTGCACGTCGGCGCGCTTGCTTGCTGGCTCTGCGCGAAGCGTGTATCCAGGGGCCGTCTGCGCTCGGGTCGGGGCATGGCGCAGCCCGGTAGCGCATCTGCTTTGGGAGCAGAGGGTCGCAGGTTCAAATCCTGCTGCCCCGACCAGGGCGCAGGCAACTGCAAGAGAACGGTACGCTGATCATGTTTGCGCGCATCTACAAACCGGCGAAGACCGCGATGCAATCGGGCAAGGCCAACACCAAAGCCTGGGTGCTCGATTTTGAGCCGGAGCAGCCGCGCGAGGTCGAGCCGCTCATGGGCTGGACCAGTTCGGGCGATATGCGCCAGCAGGTACGGCTGCACTTTGGCAGCAAGGACGAGGCCGTGGCCTATTGCGAGCGCGAAGGAATTCCCTACGAAATCCTGCCCGACAAGGAACCGGCGCGGCGCACGATCTCGTATGCCGACAATTTCGCGTACAATCGGCGCGGTCCCTGGACGCACTGACCGCGGTGTCGTGCGATTAGTAGGCGCACCCCCTTCATAAATTCATAGCTGAAAGCCAACCGCGCGCCGCCTCGCGCGGATAAAAACGTCCGTAAAAGCGTTAGGGAGATGACTCGGATGTCCAAGGTCGACCGTCGCAAATTTCTGGCGAGCGTCGCCGTGGCGGGAGCCGCGGGCGCGGTTGCATCCGATGGCAAAGCGGCGACAACGGCCGGCATCGTGCCGCCATCGCCCCGGCCGTCGGCCCTGCGGCCCTCGGCTATCGTCGCCGCGGCCGAGTCTGCCGCGCCCGCCGCGCTCGCTCATGCCGAAGGCAGGCCCGGTTCCGACTTTATGGTCGACGTGCTGCGCTCGCTCAAGCTCGACTACATCGCGACGAATCCGGCCTCGAGCTGCCGCGGCCTGCACGAGTCGCTCATCAACTACGGCAACAACACGCGGCCCGAACTGCTGACCGTGATGCATGAAGAATCCGGCACCGGCATGGCGCATGGCTATGCCAAGGTTGCCGGTAAGCCGATGGCGTTGCTGTTCCACGGCACGGTCGGCCTGCAGCACGCGACCATGGCGCTCTACAATGCATGGTGTGACCGGGTCCCACTGATGCTGATGGTCGGCAATCACATGGACGCCGCCACGCGTCCGCCCGGCGTGCCGACGACGCATTCGGCGCAGGATCCGCTATCGCTCGTGCGCGATTTCACCAAGTGGGACGATCAACCGAACTCGCTGCAAGCCTGCGCCGAGGCGATGGTGCGGGCCTACAAGATCGCGATGACCCCGCCGATGGAGCCGGTGTGTCTCGCACTCGACGCGCACCTGCAGGAGCACCCGCAAAACGGCGAGTTGCTCTCGATTCCCAAATTGACACTGACGGCGCCTCCGCAGGGTGACGCCAACGCGGTGCGCGAGGCCGCGCGCCTGCTGGCGGCTGCGGAACGTCCGGTCATCGTCGCCGACCGCGCAGCCCGCAGTGCTGCCGGCATGCGCGCCGTCGTGGCCCTGGCCGAGGCCTTGTCGGCGCCGGTGGTGGATCAGGGCGGACGCCTCAACATGCCGACCACCCATGACCTCAACCAGAGCGGCCGCGGTCCCGCGCTGGTCGGACAGGCCGACGTGATCCTGGCGCTCGAGCTCACCGACCTGTGGGGCACGCTCAATGCCTTTGTCGACAACCCGCGGGGCACGCGCACATCGCGCCTCAAGCCCGGCGCCAAGGTGATCAACCTCGGCGTCGGCGATCTCTACATCCGTGCCAACTATCAGGACTTCCAGCGCTTCGCCGAGGCCGACATCTCGATCGGCGCTGATGCGGAAGCAACCCTTCCGGCGTTGATCGAGGCGGTGAAACGCGAGCTGACACCGGAGCAGGCCGCCGCCAACGCCAAGCGCGTCGACGATCTTCGCAAGGCGCGCGCGCAGATGCGCGAGCGGTCGCTCGCGGCGGCGACACTCGGCTGGGATTCGAGCCCTGTAACGACGGCGCGGCTCGCGGCCGAGCTCTGGGCGGCGATCAAGAACGAGAACTGGGCGCTCGTCTCGCCTGACTTTTTCGTGAGTCGATGGCCGCACCGGCTCTGGGACTTTGAACAGCACCATCAATTCATCGGTGGATCCGGCGGGGCAGGCGTCGGCTACGGATTGCCCGGTGCGATCGGCGCCGCCTTGGCGCACCGGTCCGAGGGCCGGTTGGTGGTCAACATCCAGAGCGACGGCGACCTGATGTACGCGCCCGGCGCCCTGTGGACGGCGGTCCACCACAAGATTCCGCTGCTCAGCGTCATGCACAATAACCGCGCGTATCATCAGGAAAGGATGCACGTGCAGAAGGTCGGCAACTGGCGCGACCGGGGCGTCGACCGGTCTCGCATCGGCACTACCATCGAGGATCCGTTCATCGACTACGCCAAACTCGCGCAGTCGATGGGCATGCTCGGTATTGGTCCGATCGAGGATCCAAAGGACCTCGCTCCGGCACTCAAACGGGCGATCGGGATCGTGAAGTCAGGCGATCCGGTGCTGATCGACGTCGTGAGCGCGCCGCGCTGAGGGACATGGAATGAAACGCGAGGTCGGAGTGTGGCTTGCGGCCGCCAGTTGGGTGGTATTCGGACTTTGTGGCAGCGCACCGGCTGCCGACGCGATGAAGGGCAAGCAGACATTTGTCAGGGTCGGCTGTTTCGAATGCCACGGGCACGTCGGGCAGGGCGGGGTGGCGGGGCTGAAGCTCGCGCCCGATCCGATGCCGTTTGATGCATTCGCCAACTTCGTACGAACGACCTCGGGGCAGATGCCGCGCTACAGCACCAGGATTCTGTCGGACGACGATCTGGCGGACATCTATGCTTATCTGGCGTCGGTTCCGAAGCCGCCCGATCCGAAGAGCATTCCGGCCTTGAGCCGCTAGCCGTTACCCGGAGATCCGCCGGAGTCGCCGGCCGGACAGCGCAGCCCCAACCGTTCGAGCCGGGGCAGAACCTCGGCGCAGAAGTACGGCAGTTCGTCGAGATAGTTGACGAAGGACACCCCGATTCCGCGCAGTCCCGCGCGGGCGAGCTGCGCCAGCTGCGACGCGACGTCGTCGGGATCGCCGACCAACGGGAGGCCGCCCATGCCGTTGGCCTGCTGGCGTCGCAAGGTTTGGAACTGGTCGGCCGGCACACGGTCCGCGGTGATGTCCTTGGCTGCGAGGATCTCGTCGACCGACGTCCAGTCGGCATTCTCCACGACCGAGTAGTAGTAATAGGCCTCGGCATCGCTGCGGGTCGGTCGGCACGTGATCACGCCGACCGTGAACACATCGAGCTCGCGATCATACTTTCGAGCTTCGGCTTTCGCCGTCCGCACCGCCTCGCTCTGCTGCTCAAGCGACAGCCCCATGACATTCGTGAAGAACGCGTCGCAATTTCGAATGGCGAACGCGCGACCGGTGGGCGAAGCGCCAGCGTTCATAATCAGCGGTCGCGAACCTCCGACGGGCTTGGGGTGGGCGCGGATGCCCTTGTGCTGGAGGAATGTTCCCTCGAAATCGACATTGTCGGCGGACGACCAGATCAATTTGACGGCGTCGAGCCATTCCTGCGCGTACGCGTAGCGCGCCTCGTGATCGCGCTGGTGCACGCCGAACATCTCGAACTCGCCCTCGTTCCAGCCCACGACGACGTTGAGACCAAAGCGACCCGCTCCGACATGGTCGGCGGTGACCATTTGCTTGGCGGCCATGATCGGATTGAACAGTGGAGCATGGACGGTTCCAAACACCGTGATGCGACGCGTGAGAGCCAGCAGCGCGGTGGCCCAGGTGAGCGTCTCCAGCGTGGCGGCCTGGTACTCGCCGCGCGGCCCGTAGGATTTCCAGCGAGCGATCGGAAGCAGAAAGTCGATGCCGGCCTCGTCCGCCAGCTGCGCAAGCTTCAGGTTGTCCGGCCAGTCGCCGCTCCAGCGCTCCGGTACCGTCGTAACAGCGCGCCCGGACGAGCAATTTGCGCCGAACAAGCCGATCTTGAGCGCGTTGGCGTTGTGCATCTGCAGGCGACCCGGTTTCGGCGCGACGCGCAACACGGTGAGCTCCTTGACGGCTTGCTTGGACGGTTCGGTTATCTTGGAAAAAGCCGATGCGAACCCTTGGGCTGCAGGCCGCGTCTGAATCCATCCGATTAATCTTTTGCGGTCTACAAGTATCGGGCGCCTACGTGGGCGCAAATTTCGAGTTGCATATGTGGAATATGCAGCCTATGAGCCGTATTTTGGCAACCACTGGTTGAGTTAAAGGTAGAATGTAATTGTCACAGTTCGGCTGAGGCGGCACAGTCTATGTCAGCGGCCCGAGTCATGTCCCGTGAACGCAACACCAAGACCTTTCGAGCCCTGGTTGGCCTTGCCACCGGGATTATTGTCGTCGGGGTCATCGCCACGGCAGTGACGATCTGGGCGTGGCGGCGGGATACCACCGAGGCCGCGGTCCGCAACATCGGCGATACCGCGACCATTCTGGCCGAGCAGACCTCGCGCTCGATCCAATCCATGGACCTCGTCCTGTCCGACCTACAGGACAGGTTGCGGGCGATGGGCGCGACGGCGCCCGAAGCCTACCGCGAGGTGAGCGCGACCAAGGAGGTCTACGGCATCCTGGTCGACCGACTGCAGCACCTGTCACAGGCAACCGTGATCGCTTTGGTCGACAGCGCCGGGAACCTGCTGAATTCGACCAGGAGCTGGCCCCCGCCGCAGCTCAATTTAGCCGATCGCAGTTTTTTCCTGCACGCCAAGGGCAGTCGCGATCGCAATCTTTTCGTGACCGGCCCGGTGGTCAGTACCGTCTCGGACATCCCGACGATCTATTGGAGCCGGCGCTTCGAGACTCCCGAAGGCGAATTCCTGGGCGCCATCATCGCCGGTTCCGAGATTTCCTATTTCAGGCAAGTCTACGACTCCATCCAGGCGCTGCAGGGGCAATCCTTCACGCTGTTGCGCGACGACGGCACCATCTTGGTGCATCACCCGAACACCAACACCAAGTTTTCCGTGACGAAGATGCCGATCGACTCGCCCTGGTACGGGGTCGTGTCGCAGGGCGGCGGGGCCTATCGTTCGGAAGGCGTGTTCAACGACCAGCCTCGGCTAATCGCCGTTCGTCCACTGCATGATTACCCTCTCGTGGTTGACGTCAGTGTGTCCGAGGCCCAGGCGCTGGCGTCCTGGTGGTGGCGGGCGATCTTCATCGCCGCCGGCACGCTTTTGATGGTGATCTGCAGCGCGTTGCTTCTGAAGGCGCTCGCCAACCAGTTCAAACGGCTGAGCGAGTCGGAAGCGTCGCTGGCCGAGCGCGAAACCACGCTGGCGGAAAAGTCAAATCAGCTCGAAACGGCTCATGTGCAAATTGACGCCGCGCTCAACAACATTACGCAGGGCTTGGTGATGTTCGATCGCGACGCGTGTATCGTTGTCACCAACGAACGCTATATCGAGATGTACGGGCTGTCGCGCGATGTCGTCAAACCCGGCTGCACGTTGCAGACCCTTATTCAGCATCGCAAGGACGTCGGGTTGTTCAAAGGCGATCCCGACGAGTACTGCCGTCAGATCCTCAAGAGGATCGCGGCCGGGAAAACCGAAGGTCACCTGATCGAGAGCACCGACGGGCGAACCATTTATGCGGTCGAGCAGCCTTTGGCGGGCGGCGGGTGGGTGGTGACGCACGACGACATCACCGAGCGCAGGCGCGCCGAAGAGCAGATGGCGTTCATGGTCCGGCACGACGCCCTGACCGGCCTCGCCAATCGCATCCTGCTCGGCGAGAAGATGGAGGAAGCGTTGGCGCGGCTGCGCCGGCGCGGTGAGGCGTTCACGCTGCTCGTCTTCGACCTCGACCTGTTCAAATCCGTGAATGATTCGCTCGGCCATCCGATCGGCGACCTGTTGCTGGCCGCGGTCGGTCGCCGGCTGCGCGCCGGCATCCGGGAGACCGATATGGTGGCGCGGCTTGGCGGCGACGAGTTCGCGTTGCTGCAGATGGTGGACGGCAATCAGCGGGACGCTGCAATTGCGCTGGCAAATCGGCTGCTCGAAGCGGTCAATGTGCCTTACGAAATCGAGGGCAACCAGATCATGATCGGGACGAGCATCGGCATCGTCCTCGCCCCGAACGACGGTACGGAGGTCGAGCAGCTGTTGAAGAACGCGGATCTTGCGCTCTATCGGGCCAAGGCGGAGGGTCGCAATGCCTATCGGCTGTTTGCGACCGAGATGGACGCCGAGGCACGCTCACGACATTCACTGCAGAACGACCTGCGCGCGTCCATCGGACGCGACGAGTTCGAGATCCTTTACCAGACCGCGTTCGACGCGACGACCGGGCGAGCGGTGGGCGCTGAGGCATTGGTGCGCTGGTGCCATCCAATCCGCGGGACGGTTGAACCCGATCAGTTCATCCCGATCGCGGAGGAGATCGGCCTGATCGTGCCGCTCGGGGAAAGAGTCCTGCGGCGCGCTTGCATGGATGCAATGTCCTGGCCGGCGCATGTCAAAGTTGCTGTCAATCTGTCGGCGCTGCAATTTCGCGCCGGTCGACTGCTGGAGACGATCAGCTCGGCGCTGGTGGATTCCGGCCTCCCGCCCGAACGCCTTGAGGTCGAGATCACCGAGTCGGTTCTGCTGCATAAGAACGCAGACAATCTGCAAACGCTGCACGAGCTCAAGCACCTCGGCGTTTCGATCGTGCTCGACGACTTCGGAACCGGATATTCGTCGCTAAGCTACTTGCGCACGTTTCCATTCGACAAGATCAAGATCGACAAGTCGTTCGTGGGAGAAATGCCCGAGCGCGCCGAATGCGTGGCGATCGTCGATGCGGTCACCGCGCTCGGGCGAGGTCTCAACATCCTAACAACCGCCGAGGGGGTGGAAACCGAAGAGCAATTCTCGTTGCTGCGAGCCGCAGGCGTGGACCAGGTGCAAGGATTTCTGTTTAGCCACCCGTGCTCCGCGTTGGAGATCGAATTTGATCGCACAGCGGTTCCGGCGAAGAGTGGGAAGGCCGCTTGATGGAAATTGTGCGACGCCGCTGCCCGTCCGCGGTGTTGTCCCACTGAGGTGCCGTAGATGACGCAGCCCTGTCGCTGCTTATCGCATTCCGGATCGGCTCGATCGCGCCGATGGCGTCGGTCGCTCTCGTTGTTGATGCTTGGCGCGGTCGGAATCGATCCAGGGCTTGCCGCCGGCATCGCCGTTAATCCGCCGGCGTATCCAAACTGGACGGCACGCAGCAATCGGCGTCACTCATTCGCGGGATCATCGCGCTTGCCCATGGCTTGAAGCTTCCGGTTGTCGCCGAGGGCGTCGAGACCGAAGATCAGCTTGGCTTCTTGGCGTGCGAGAGGTGCGACGAAGTGCAGGGGCACCTGCTCGGTCGCCCCGGCCCGATCGAGCAGTATGCCCACCTGATCGGCCGCTCGACCACACACGGTCCGACCGTGCCGAATGCCGCCGCATAGCCACCCCAAACACGACACCGTTCCAATTCGGGTCGCGCTGGGCTGCCATGCGTGCGAGAAAATATCTTGTCGATTCATTGTACCGACAATACGGCGCTTGCTATCAAGCGTCGCTGCGACGTGAGGAAGGGCAGGATGAAATACGGTGTCTTCGATCACATGGATCACGGCGGGCGGCCGCTGTGGGAACAATACGAGAGCCGCCTGCGGCTGATCGAGGCCTATGACCGCTGCGGATTCCACGCGTTTCACCTCGCCGAACATCACGCCACCCCGCTCGGCATGGCGCCGTCGCCGGCGGTGTTTCTGGCCGCTGTGGCGCAGCGCACCAAACGGCTGCGGTTCGGCCCGCTCGTTTACATTCTGACCCTGCAGAGCCCGCTGCGCGCGTACGAGGAAATCTGCATGCTCGACCACATGAGCGGCGGGCGGCTCGAACTCGGCATGGGCAAGGGCGTTTCCCCGATCGAGCTTGCCTATTTCGGGGCGGATCCGCTGCGAGCGCAATCGATTTACCAGGAAGCAACCGCGATCATCATGAAGGCGTTTTCGCAAAATCGCCTCACCCACCACGGAGAGCATTTTCACTTCGACGACGTGCCGATCGAGCTTGCACCGCTCCAGCAGCCGCATCCGCCGCTCTGGCTCGGGATGGGAAACCCCGACCACACGCGCCACGCGGCGCTCAACCGGATCAACATGGTCTGCAACGGCACGACCAGCCAGGTGCGCATCATGACGGATCGCTACCGCGAAGAATGGAGCAAGGCTGGTGGCGCGCCGCAGGACATCCCGTTTCTCGGCGTGAACCGTCATATCGTGGTCGCCGACACGGACGCGGAGGCCTACCGCATTGCCAAGCCGGCTTACGAAAGATGGTACGCCAACTTCGCCAAGCTTTGGCGTGAGAAGGGGCAGACGCCGCCCGGCGCGGGATATCCTCCCGAATTCGACGAGCTCATCCGCCGCAGCTTTTGCATCGTCGGCTCTCCGCAAACAGTGCGCGACATGATCGCCGACCAGATTGAGAAGAGCGGCATCAATTATCTGCTCTGTCGCCTGGCGTTCGGCAGTCTCTCATACGAACATAGCGCCCGCTCGACCGAACTCTTCGCCGGAGAGGTGATGCCACGGGTGAAACGCGCCGCTTAGGATTGAGCCGGCAAGTGTCCCGATTCCGAAGTTCGCCAAGCCTTGCAGCACGTTCGACGCGACTTCGGAATCGAAAGGACATTAGCAAACTAATAATTATAGTGCCCCTTTTGAACCCGAAGTTCGCATTCCGACTCGCGGCACAGTGCGTGCGAACTTCGGGTTCGGGGCGCTAGCGTCAATTCTTGCGCCAGTTGAGCTGTGCGGATCGACCATTCGCAAAGGCACCGGTCGCATCCAGGCGGCCGTCCCGCAGGGTTCCGGTCAGGTTCACGGTGGCCATCGGATAACCGTCGGCTCTGCGCGTCTGCATCCGGATCGTGACGTCGCCCGCCGGTGATACGTCGCCCCACAAAAACATTGTCACGCCCGGATCGCGTCCCGGCCATTGGCCGGTGATTTTTCCTTGGGAGACGGCGGCTTGCGCGCGAAAGCAGCGCGCCGGGTCGCCGCGGGGACCATCCCCCCAACAGACCGGACCGGCGTACATGCCATCGTCGGCGCTTGAGCCCGGCGGGCGAGGGACTCCGGGGGCAACCGTCGTGGCGGCAGCCGCGGCCCCCGTCGCGGGGCCGATCGGCGGGCCGCCGGATGCGGCGGGCGGTGCGACCGCAGCGATGCGGGCACTGTCGGCCGAAACGGACTCACTCGACCCCGCGGTCGCCCCAAGACGTTCCATCTCGGCGGCCCTGTGCGCTTCGACGTCGCGTCGGCGTGCGTCCGCCGCGGCCTGCTCGCGGGCAGCTTCGGCCTCGCGCGCGAGCCGCGTTTCGCGCGCCACCGCGTCTTCGACCTGCGCGCGGATCTGGGCGCGCTCCGCGGCGGCCCTGGCCTCACGCCGCGCCATCGTGACCCCGTGCTGATAGTGCGAATAGGACCAATAGCCGCCGCCCGCGATCAGAATGATCAGGACCGCTGCCGCCGCCCATTTGTAGATCTTTCCCAGGCTGCGCTTGCGGACCGGCAACGCCCCATGATCTTCGGTTCCGGCAATGGAAAAGGTGCGGACCGGTTGTGGAATATTCTTGAAGCTGCGCTCCCCCAGCGACCGGAACGACAGCGAGAGCTTATTGCGAATCTGATCGTAGACGCTGCCCGAGATGCAGATGCCGCCGGGCTCGGCGGCCGCCTGGAGGCGCGACGCCACGTTGACGCCGTCGCCGAGCAGGTCGCCACCTTGCACCATCACGTCGCCGAGGTTCACCCCGATGCGGAACTTTACCTGCCGTTCTTCGGGAAACTGATCATTGCGTGTGCGCAAGGCGGTCTGAATTTCGGTGGCGCAGCGAACGGCTTCAACCGCGCTCGGAAACTCTGCCAAGATCGCGTCGCCGGCCGTGTTGAAAATGCGCCCGCGGTGCATCGCGACCACGGATTCGAACACTTCGCGATGACCTCGGAAGATGCGGAGCGTCTGCTCCTCATCTTCCGCCATGAGGCGGCTGTAGCCCGCAACGTCCGCTGACAGGATCGTCGCCAGCTTGCGCTCAAGCATTGAAGACGGTTCGTCAGGCATCACACGGTCCAAGCCTTCAGCAACCATCGCGCCGACCCCATGATGCCACATTTTCCGTCGGAAATGGGGCGCGTTTTTCCCGTCCGTGACGGTCGCACATGGTTTGCACGCCTGTATTCCCGGGACGGCTCATGGTTCGCCTTTGGCTAATGCTGGCGCTGGCGGTCGCGCTCGACACAGCCCAGGCGGCCGGCGATTCGGCCGTGGATGCCGGTTTCCAATCGTTTGTTGAGGATCTGTGGCCGCTGGTTCAATCACGCGGCGTCAGCCGCGCCACGTTTGATTCCGCCTTCGCTGGCCTGGCGCCTGATCCACGGGTCCTCGCGGCGACGCGGCGCCAGCCCGAGTACGGCAAGCCGCTCGAGGCCTATATCAATTCCTTCGTCGGGCCAGCGCGCATCGCGGCCGGACAACGCAATGCCACACGCTGGACTGATACCCTCGCCGCGGTCGAGCGCAGGTACGGGATCGACCGCTTCACGATTTTGAGCATCTGGGGCGCGGAGTCCGACTACGGCGCCGAGAAGCCGCAGTGGGACGTCGTGCGTTCGCTGGCGACGCTTGCGCATGCGCATTATCGCGACGATGTGTTTCGCGATGAACTCCTGGCTGCGCTGCAGATCCTCCAGGAAGGTCATGTATCGCGCGACCTGATGCTGGGTTCATGGGCGGGCGCGATGGGGCAGTGTCAGTTTCTGCCTTCGAGCTTTCTGCAATGGGCGGTGGATTTTTCCGGTGACGGAAAGCGCGACATCTGGACCAACGTCCCCGACGTCCTCGCCTCGATCAGTCACTATCTCATCGGCCACGGATGGACTCCCGGAATGCCGTGGGGATTTGAAGTCGTGGTCCCGCCCGGATTCGACTACCGGCGCAGCCGTGGTTCGTTGCAGGAATGGGCCGCGCTCGGGGTGCGGCGCGTCGACGGCGGTCCGCTTGTAGACCGATCCAACGCCATCCTGTTCTTCCCCAGCGGCGCGGGTGGGCCGGCGTTCCTCGTCACCGACAATTTCATAGCGATCAAGCGCTACAACGACTCCGATGCTTACGCGTTGGCGGTTGCCCAACTGGCTGACCGATTGCGTGGGGTAGGCCCCATCCGCGCCACGTGGCCGCCGCATGACATGCCGCTGTCGCGCGCCCAACGCATCAGCATGCAGCACGGGCTTGCGCAGCTTGGCTACAAGGTCGGCGACTTCCAGGGTCATATCGATTTCGACCTGCGCGACGCCATCCGCGACGTGCAATCAAAGGCGGGCAGGGTGCCGGATGGGCGCGCAGACCTGAGCGCGTTGGAGCTCATCCTCTCGCAAGCACGGTCACAGCCCGCTGCGACAAAAAAAATTCCGTAGCTGGTCGAAGAAGCTTTACCTCATCGGCACAGCCACTATGCTTCGCGGAAGGGCCCGGCAAACAACGGGCTGATGCACATTCGAGCACGGCTCGGGAGGGACATAATGGCGTCGGGGGTCCACTGTCGCATCATTGTGCCGGCCGGTTTGGACCCCGAGCGTCCGAGTTGATCGAATGGAAGGCGTCCCGGCTGCGCTCCTCCTGACTCTGCAAGCAATCCTGAGCGGCGTCTTGGTTGGCGGCGTGTATGGCGTGCTGTCGATCGGATTGAGCCTAGCGTTCGGGGTCATGCGCATCGTCAACTTCGCGCATGGCGAACTCGTGATGTACGGCATGTATGCCGGGGTTATCGCGTCGAAGAATTTCGGCGTCGATCCACTGCTGATTCTCCCGCTGAGTTTTGTGGTGATGGCGTTGATCGGTTCGCTGCAATATCAGGTCGTGTTTCGACGCTTCGTCGGCCAGGCAACGCTGCAGCAACTGCTGGCTGCGATCGGCTGCGCCCTCGTCTTTCAGATGATCGCACAGATGTTTTTTGGCGCCGACACGCGAACGGCGAGCTCGATATTCAGCGGCCAATATGTCGTGATGGGCCCGTTCTTCTTCTCTATGTCACAGATAGTGGCATTCGCGATCGCGGTGGTCGCCACCATCCTGGTCGAAGCGCTGTTGCGCGTGACCGTATGGGGCAAGGCCGTACGCGCGGTCGCCGACGACATGGAGACTGCCGAGCTAGTTGGCGTGAACGCGTCCTACATCAACATCGGCGCCTTCGCCCTGTCGGCCGGTCTCGCCGGCCTAGCTGGCACGGTCCTGGTCACCTACTTCCCGACCTATCCGTCCGTTGGCTTTTCACTGATGCCGATCATCATCATCGCGACCACGATCGGCGGTCTCGGCAGCATCGGCGGCACGTTCCTGGGCGGAATCTGCTGCGGGATCATTCAGCAGGTCACCGCAATGCTGTGGAATTCGGCACTCCAGGACGTCCCGCTGTACGTGCTGCTGATGCTGTTCATCGCATTTCGGCCGACGGGCTTCTTCGGGTTGAGGTCCGAGTAGGATGGAAGCAGCAATACCGGAACGGACGGCCGGCAAGGTCGAGGCGCCCGCGGCGGCTGCAGCGTCGGCGCGACGGCGCGCCTTCGCGTATGGCTTGATCGCGTTTCTGCTGATTGCAATTCTGCCGCTACTGCCGGTCAACAACTACATCCTGGCCGCCACCGTGCGTGCCCTGATCTTCATTTCGCTCGGGCAGGCATGGAACGTTGTTGCCGGCATCGGCGGGCTGCTGTCGCTCGGGCACGGCGTGTTTCTGGGGCTCGGGTGTTACACGACCGGAATTTTGTTCAACCAATACGGCGTTCCGCCCTGGCTCGGCGTGTGGGCCGGCGTCGTTCTGTCGCTGCTGGTTGCATTGGTGATGGGCAGCATGACGTTGCGCATGCGTGGCGTGTTCTTCGCCCTTGCGACGGTCGCGGCCTCGCTGGCGATGGTGCAGATCTCGCGGCATTTCGTCGACCTGACCGGCGGCGCCGACGGGCTCGCGCTGAAGTTCTTCGGAAACTCGTGGTGGGCGGCCCAGTCCCGCACCCCGGCGCCCTTTCTCTACGCGGCGCTCGCCTTCGTGACCCTCTACTACTGGATCACGCGCTGGATCCTGCACAGCAAGTTCGGCCTGGAAATGCAGGCCGTACGTGACGACGAAGTCGCGGCCGCGGCCGCGGGGGTCGCGGTATTCCGGACCAAGATGCTGGGGCTGCTCGTCAGCGCGGCGATGACGGCGCTCGCCGCCGGCCTCTACATGCAGTTCTACATGGCAATCGACCCGGAGGCGGCATTCGGGCTGTCGCAGGCGATCCAGCTGCAGCTGCCGGCGTTGATCGGCGGGCTCGGCACCGCTTGGGGACCGATCATCGGCGGCGCCATCATGATCTTTCTGTCCGAGGTCACCAACTGGGGAGGAACCAAAGTCGGGATCTCGGGGCTCGATATCTTCGTCTACGGCCTGATGTTGCTGGCGGTGGTCATGTATGCGCCCAAAGGCGTCGTCGGCACCTTGCTGCGCAACACCCTGAAAGGAAGCGGGCGATGAGTACGCCCGCGCTCGAGGTCAAGGGCGTGGCGCGCAATTTCGGGGGCGTGGTCGCCCTACGGGACGTCAACTTTTCGGTGCGGGAAGGCGAGGTGATGGGTCTGATCGGTCCCAACGGCGCCGGCAAATCGACCTTGTTCGAGATCATCAGCGGCAATATCCGCCCCACCGCTGGGCGCGTGTCGTATTTCGGCAACGACTGCACCAACATGGCGAGCCATCTACGGCGGCGCGCCGGCATGTGTCGCACCTTCCAGAAGGTCCGCCTGTTCGAGAGCATGACGGTGCGCGAGAACATCAGCGTCGCCGCCTCGCAATGCGTGCGGGACGGGCGCGACGCGCAAGAGGAGGTGGCTGCCATCCTGGCGCAGTTGCGGCTTGAAGCGCGCGCCGAGCGCCGCCCGTCCGAGCTGACGCTCGCGGACCGCAAGCGCGTCGAAATCGGCCGCGCCATCGCCGGCTATTGCCGGCTTTTGATGCTCGACGAAAGCCTGTCCGGTTTGACCCATGACGAAGCCGAGCATCTGATCGACGAGATCCTGTCCCTCAACCGCACTCGCGGCATCACGGTGATCGTGGTCGAGCACGTGCTGTCGGTGCTCGCCGCGATGGTGAAGCGGCTCGTGGTGCTGCACAACGCGACGGTAGTAGCCGACGGCACGCCCACCGAGATTGCGCACGACCCGGTCGTGATCGAGGCCTATCTGGGGACCAAGCAAAAGGCGCTGCGATGACCCTGCTCGCAGTCGACAAGCTGAGCGTGGCCTACGGTGACCTGTTTGCCGTGCGTGAGGTATCGTTCACGGTCGACGAAGGCATCGTGTTCGTCCTGCTCGGCGCCAACGGAGCCGGCAAGACCAGCATTCTGCGCAGCATCTCCGGGCTGATTCCGGCACGTGGGGGCCGCGTGGAGGCCTACGGCAAGAGCGTCGTCGGGCTCTCGCCGCATCAGGTTGCGCGCGTCGGCATTTCGCACGTGCCGGAGGGACGGCGCATTTTTCCCCACCTCACGGTCGAGGAAAATCTGATCGTCAGTTTCCTGTCGGCACGGGCATCGCTGTCGGCCGCGCAAGCTCTGGCGGCGGTTTATGAGCTGTTCCCCCGCCTCGCTGAGCGGCGCCGGCAGGCGGGCGGTACGTTGTCGGGCGGTGAGCAGCAAATGCTGGCGATCGGCCGCGCCATGATGAATTTCCCCAAGCTGCTGATGCTGGACGAGCCCTCGCTCGGCCTGTCGCCAGTGCTGGCCGAATTGGTGTTCGAACGCCTGGCGGAGATTCAGCGGCAAGGCACGACGATTTTGCTCGTTGAGCAGAACGCGACTTGCCTGGAGCTCGCGACGCGCGGGATCATTCTCGCCAATGGCCACGTCGTATTGGCGGGCGACCGCCACATGCTGCAGGATTCGGACTTCGTACGGCGCGCTTATCTGGGGGTGTGAACGACCATAACCGCAGAGGGAGGATTGCGACATGTACATCACCCGCAGAACCGGACTGAAAGGGCTGATCGCCGGTGCAACATCGGTTGCGATGCCCGCGCTGGTCCGTGCCGACGAGCCGGAGATCATCGTCGGCGCGCCGAATTCGCTGACCGGCGGGCTTGGCGAGATCGGGCAGCGCATGACCTGGGGCCTGCAGATTGCGATCGATCAAGTCAATCGCGAAGGCGGGATCAAATCTTTGGGCGGCGCCAAACTGAAAGCCATCATCGCGGACACGACATCGGAGAATCCGACCCAGGCTGCGAGCGTCACCCGCCGCATCATTGATCAGGACAAAGCGATCGTGCTGGCAGGTGCGACCGCGAGTGCGACGACGCTCGCGGCGACGGTCGAGTCGGAAAAATCCGAGATTCCGATCGTCACCAACTCGTACGCGGACGGGATTGTCACCCGCGGCTACAAGTACACGTTCAAGATTACCCCGCAGGGCGGCCCGGTGTGGAACTGGTCGATGTCCAGCGGCTACGAGATGTGGAAGGCGTCGAAAGGCAGTCCGCCCAAATCGGCCCTGATCTTCATGAGCAATGACGCGGTCGGCCTGGTCGTCCAGAAGCAACGTGGCGCTGCGTGGCGTCGGCGTGACTGCTCCGATTTTCGGCGCCGGGCCCGCGGGCTCGGATTCGGTCGGACAGGGGTTGGGCGCCGCGGCCGATCGCTTCTTCGCGCCGATGGCGTGGAATTGGGACCTCAACATGCCCGGCAACAAGGAGTTCGTAGAAGCCTATCGCAAGGCCTATCCAAGCGCGCCTTACCCGCCGGCGAACGAGCAGCTCGGTCAGGGCTACGTGTGCGGAATGATCATTCGCCAGGCGCTCGAAAAGGCCGCGAGCCGCGACTCCAGGAAAATTCGCGACGTACTCGCGACCGCCGAGTTCACCAACCTGCCATACCCCAATCCGACCGTGAAGTTCGGGCCCGACGGCCTCAACGTCAACAACAAGGAAGTGCTGGCCGAATGGATCAAGAGCGAGCTGCGCACCGTCTGGCCGAAGGACGTCCAGACGGTTGCGCCGCTCTTGTGACGTGACCCGCGAGCCTCACTCGCCGGCGTCGTCCGCGCGGACCCGCGACGGCTCGCGCCGCACCGGCGCGCCACTCAGTGCTTGAGTGACTCGGGGACTTTGCCGCCGTTTTCGGCGAGCTTGATCATGACCTGCTTGTGCAGCCACACGTTCATGGCAGCGCTGTCACTGGTGCTGCCGGTGTAGTGCAGTTCGTGCGCCAACTCTTTGCGCGCTGCGAGGCTGCTGTCGAGGTTCAACAGCTTCATCAAGTCAACAATCGATGTCCGCCACTCGAGCTTTTCCTTGCTCTCTTTGGCGAGCTTGGTCAGCACGGCTTCGACGTCGACCGGCGCGTGCGCAGGCGAGACGCCGGACGTTGCGGATGGCGCTGCGCTCGATGCGGTGCCGGGCGGCGTGCCCGCAGCCGATGGAGCGGGCTGCGCCTTGGCGCCGTGACCGAAGATAGATGACATGATGTTTCCGAAAATGCTCATGACTCGCTCCCGGGTTCGCTTGCTACGATGAGGTTGTGGCCTAGATCCGTGGGTCGCGTCGGCGGTTGGAATCCAACGCGAGAAGGAGCGCACCACACGTCGTCAGCGGCAATCGAATCTACTGGCGAGCAACTGCGGCGGCAACACGATTGGTCTTGTGCGCATGCGGCCAGCGGGTAACGGCGCACCGTGTCGCGCCAGATGAACTTTTCATGAATTGCATTGTCATGACGCGTTAAGCCCGCGAGCCATAACGTGTAATCGGGCGGCTGCGAGGATCCGCGAGCGATCCGATCGATATTTTCCCATGGCTGGGCCGCGCTACGATCCTATGACGATTGACGACGGGGTTTCGCGACGCGGGCCGGATCGGCGCTGTGTGGCGGGCCGCGAGAGACGATGGTTGTGCGCCCTTGCAGACGATCCTGCGCGAGCCGGGATGCGCCAGTCGAGAGGCGCGCGACAGGTGTGATATGAATCACAATTTGTGTTTGATCCCGGCTGCTCCCCAGGTAACCCGGTTGAGCAAGCCGAGATCCTGCGGCGAAAGAGCGATCTCTTGGCTGGTTGCGACCTCTCCCTCGGGAGCTGCGGCGCTCGGGTTCGCGAGTACGAGAAGGACCGCGGCGACGCATGCGGCTGCCGCCGGACGCAGCATTCGCATGGATGATGGAGCGTGCGCCATCGCGCGTTGCTTCCAAGCCCAGTCGCTCCCGACCAACAAGTTGCGGCGCATTTGCGGCGGGAGTTTGTTCTGGTTTGATTGTTGAACCGGATCACTTCGCGGGCGAGGTTTTTGAAATTGTCAGGGCGTCGATCTGGGCCTGCGCGTGGTCCGGCAGGCGATCGGCCTTGGGCGGGTGGAGTTGCTGACCGAGGAACGCGGCGGATCCCATGCTGGCGAGCGCCCGGGCACTCGACGGGCTAGCTCGCGCTCTATTTCGTCTCCGACAATCCATCGCCCCAATTGGTGGAACAGATGGCAGCGACTTTCCGAAAGTCCGACGGAGATATCGCGGCGGTCCTGAAGACGATGTTCGAATCCGCCGAGTTCAAGAGCTCGCTCGGCACCCGTTTTAAGGATCCGATCCACTTCGTGGTCTCGGCCATCAGGCTTGCTTACGACGACCGGCCGATCGTCAACGCAGCGCCGATTCAGGGCTGGCTCAATCGCATGGCGGAGCCGCTTTACGGTCGTCAGACTCCGGACGGATACGGCCTGGCGGAAACCGCATGGGCCAGCCCCGGACAGATGGTCACCCGCTTTGAGATCGCGCGTATGATCGGATCCGGCTCAGCGCCGCTGTTTCGATCTGAAACGGCCGCGGCGCCCGCACCGGTGCTGGCGCCCCGCATCGCCGACAACCCGTCGCTTACGACCTTGCGCCCGGCACTCAGCTCGCAGACCCGGGAGGCCTTGAACGAGGCGGCGTCGCCGCAGGATTGGAACACGCTGTTTCTGGCCTCGCCTGAATTCATGCGCCGCTAGCAGACCCCGAGGTTGTCGACGCGGACATGCGGCAATAAGAGGATCGAGGAGCACCCCGATGGACCGACGAGACGTCTTGAAAGCACTGGCTCTGGCCGGTCCGCTGGCCATCACGGGACGGCTCTACGCGGCGCCGCAAACCAGCACGCGCCTGCTGGTCGTGTTCCTGCGCGGCGCCTACGACGCAGCCAACGTCGTCGTTCCAGTATCGAGTGAGTTCTACTATCAGTCGCGGCCGACGCTTGCGATTGCGCGGCCCAATCCGAATGATCCCAACGCCGCCTTGCCGCTCAACGGCGATTGGGGACTGCATCCGGCGCTCAAGGACACGCTTTACCCGCTCTACCAGAAAGGTCAGCTGGCATTCGTTCCGTTCGCCGGGACTGACGATGCGAGCCGCAGCCATTTCGAAACCCAGGACTCGATCGAGCTCGGTCAGGCGCCCAACGGCACGCGCGATTTTCAATCCGGATTCATGAGCCGGCTTGCCGATCGACTGACCGACGTGAAGCCGATCGCCTTCACCGACCAGCTGCCGCTGACATTCCGCGGCGCGAGGTCGATCCCCAACATGGGGTTGAACGCCGTGGCCAAGCCGGGCGTCGACGACCGCCAGGCCAACCTCATCAAGAGCATGTATCGGGGCACGAGCTTGGAGCCGAGTGTCGCGCAAGGATTCGCGGTGCGGGATCAAGTTTATGAAAGCATGTCGACCGAGATGCAGGAAGCCAACCGCAACGCGGTCAGCCCGAAAGGATTCGAACTCGCGGCCCGCCGCATCGCGAGCCTGATGAACGGTCGGTTCAATCTCGGCTTTGTCGACGTGGGCGGTTGGGATACCCACGACAATCAGGGCGCAGCGACGGGTTATCTCGCGACCCACCTTGCCGAACTCGGCCGCGGCCTCGCCGGCTTCGCGCAATCCAGCGGGCCGGCTTGGAACGATACGGTGGTCGTCGTGATCAGCGAGTTCGGTCGCACCTTCCGGGAGAACGGTGATCGCGGTACCGATCACGGCCATGGCAGCGTCTACTGGATCATGGGCGGCGGCATAAAAGGCGGCCGCCTCGCGGGGGCGCAGGTCAGGGTTGAGCAAGCGACGTTGTTCCAGAACCGCGACTATCCGGTCATCAACGAATATCGCGCGGTCCTCGGCGGTTTATTTGCGCGCCTTTACGGACTGCAGGGCGATCGATTGCAGAAGGTGTTCCCGGGCGTGCGCCCCAAAGACCTGGGTCTCGTCTGAGCGGCCACCGCTGTCAGCGCGCCCGGCCGTTGGTCTTTGCGCCCGCGGCGGATGCGACCGCGGCGGCTGCCGCGCTCGATTGGTCGCCGGTTGGTTGATGTCCGCGCACCACGAGGGCAGCGAGCGCAATAACCGCAATGGCGAGATAGATGAGGGCGATCCGCCCCGTCCACTGCCGTTGCACGCGCCGGTCTTCCGGCGTCAACGTATAGAAAAGGGGAATGCGCCGCATCGTTGCCTCCGTCACAAAGGCCGCTTCGATTCGAACGACGAACGATGTCTCCGCCACACCAGGCGAGGACGTGATAGCCGAGTCAGAGTGAAAGTGATGTGACGCGCTTCACAGCGTGCCGATTATTCCGGCGCGCGCGCGAATTCGAGCAAATGATGATGGCCGGGCGATAGATCGCTGATGGTAAGTTGCTAAGGCGCGCGCCGGTGCCAAAAAATAGTCGCGTCGCCGGAATCAACCGCCGTCGCCGCTCTCCGGGCGGTCGCCTTCCACGGTGGCGTAATAGTCGCGCTTAGCCTTGAACATCAGCAAGTCGGCGCGCTGCGCCACCGCCTCTAGTCGCTCCCGGGGCCGGCTGGTCGCCGCGCCCATCGACAGGCCGAGAATGAGACCCGAATAGAACTGATTGTTGATGTCGACGAGCTTGTTGATGCTTTCCATCACAATTTCACCGTCCCGTTCGTCGGCGCCAGGCATCAATATCGCGAATTCGTCGCCCCCGATTCGCGCCGCGTGCATGGGCCTGCCGATCGCCTCGTGCAGAACCTCCCCGGCGCGCCGCAGCAGCGCGTCGCCGGCGCCATGGCCCCACTGATCGTTGACCGCCTTGAGGCCGTTGAGATCGGCGACGATGATCGTGATCGGGAACGGCCCCTTGCGCTCCAGACGGTTGAGCTCATCGACGTAGAACGAGCGGTTGTACAGCTTGGTGAGAACATCGTGCTGGCCGAGATATTCCAGATAAGCCTCGGCCTTCTTGCGGGCGGTGATGTCGGTGAGCGCCACCTGCACGAGCGACCAGTCGTGCTCATGCCCGGGCAGGACTGAAAACTGCAGGTGAAAATGAATCTCTTTGCCGTCGAGCGCGTAATTGACGACTTCGCGCTGCTGAAACAGCTTGCCGTGCCACAAATCGATGAGCTGCTCGCGAAAATGCGGCTGCATGTCGTCGCGAAAAACGTCGCCGAGCCGGCTCAAGAGCGTCCGTTTGTCGGGCGCCTCGAACAGCGCAAGCGTGTGCTGATTAACGTCGATCACCCTGATCTCGCACATGCAGCGCGCCACGAATTCCGGGTGCACGTCGGTGAACACGCGCAGATCGCTGATGCCGCGGCTGCGCAGGTCGTCAAGCAGTCGCTTGATGCCTGTGAAGTCCTCGACCCAAAGCGAGACCGGCGAATGCTCAAACAGTCCGCGGGCATATTGTTCGGCCAGCGCGTGCGCTCGCCGCGCACTCTCGCGGGCAGTGATATCCTTGATGGCGATCAGGACCCGCCGCCAGTCGCTCTCGTGGCCGGGCAGCACAATGCCCCCGAGTTCGATATCGAGGCGATTTCCGGACAGCGTGTAGTTCACCGTTTGACTGAAGAACTGGCTATGCCCCTCCCACAATTGGGCGAGCTCCTCGACATAGGCGTGGAATGTGTCGTCACGGAAAATCAGGCTCAGATTGTCCACCAGGTGCTGCAGATCGCCGGCCTCGAACAGCTTTAGCGTTCGTTGGTTGACCTTTAGGACACGGCTCTTCTCCCAGCAGGCTCGGGCGCGGCTGGGGTCTTCGAGCAGGAAATCCTGCAGGCGCGTGACGCCGGCTCGCCGCCATTCGGCAAACAGCGTCTTGACCCCGCTGAGATCCTGCAGCCACAGCGAGATCGGCGCGAGCTCGAATATCTGCGCATCGTCGCTGGACCGTTCGTTTACGACACCGGCGGTGTCGCCGTCATATCGTGGCATCAAGCGCCTGTCAGGGTAGCCAAAGCCTCGTTACCATTCATGCGCTGAGCGCGCCCCTCGTGCAAGTCCCAGGTCTCGGCAAGTCACATGCAACTGCGACTTGGGCCGTGCGTAGCAGCGTTGAGCTCGGTGCTTCTCCCGCGCTAGGAATTGCAAAATGCATGCGAGCACGGCGGGACATCGTTGCCGAAGGGTAGGACCGCACAGGGAGAAACATCATGAAGCGCAGCACCGACCGCATTCTTGTCACCCACGTCGGCAGTCTGGTGCGGCCGCTCGCGATTCGCGAGGTCATGGCTGCCCGCGAGCAGGATCGCTCCTACGACGAGGCGGCATTCCAAAAGACGCTGCGCCGGGAGGTCGCAAACGTGGTTCGCGAACAGGCGCAGGCCGGCGTCGACATCGTCAGCGACGGCGAATATGGCAAGGCAGGCTGGATCAGGTACGTCGCCGAACGTCTGGGCGGCTTCGTGCATCGCGATGTCAAGCCCGGTGAGCGAGAATTCAACCCGGTTTATTTGATTCGCGAGGCCGAGAAGTTTCCCGAGTTCTATGCGGCCTACAATGCAGTCCAGTACTATGACTGGCTGCCGCCGGCGCTGGGAAAGGCCGCGCTGGCGCACTCGGGGCCGACCCCCATCGGCGCCCGCAAAATGCTGTGGGACTGCACCGGGCCGATCAGTTACCGCGGGCAGGCTGCGATCAAGCAGGATATCGACAACTTCAAGGCCGCCCTCAAGGACACCAGGGTCGCAGAAGCCTTTCTGCCGGTGGCGGCTCCGATGAGCGCACGCGGTCTGTGGATCAACAGCCATTATCCGAACGAGGACGCGGTAGCGACCGCGCTCGCGGACGCACTCAAGGAGGAATACCGCGCGATCGTCGACTCCGGATTCCTGATTCAACTCGACGATGCGTTCCTGGCACACGAATATGATCGGCTGCTCGGTGAGATGAGCCAGAAGGAGGTCCACAAGTATTGCGAAGGCCGCATCGATCTTCTCAACTATGCGCTCGAGGGCATCCCGGAAGACCGGGTGCGCTACCATGTCTGTTGGGGCAGCTGGAATGCCCCGCACACGACCGACGTTCCACTCAAGACGCTGGTCGACCTCGTCCTCAAGGTGCGGGCGCAGGCCTACTCGCTCGAGGCCGCCAATCCCAGGCATGAGCACGAGTGGCAGGTCTGGAA
>Ga0066388_100000223_pt1 | contig 23855 bp, 17 predicted proteins | sample PanSoiMetaGPlot6_FD_64539 | JGI IMG/M metagenome (GOLD analysis project Ga0066388, IMG submission 64539) | Tropical forest soil microbial communities from Panama analyzed to predict greenhouse gas emissions - Panama Soil - Plot 6 (Hybrid Assembly) | ecosystem: Environmental > Terrestrial >...
ATATTAGCAAAGCCGTCCGGGCAGCTTATGGCGCCGATGAAGACTACACAGAGCTTGCGGAGCGGTCGATCAAACTCTGGCGCCAATGGAACGAAGACTTTCGCGTCGAGTTATACCACCAGGTTGGCGTGATGTTCGTGCGCAGGCGTGAAATGAAATCGGGCGATTTCGAGTACGAAAGTTTCAAGATGCTACAGCGGCAGGGTCACAAGGTTGAGCGCATGAACTCCAAGCAACTCTGGAAACGCTACCCCGCTTGGAATCCGGATGTGTTTCAAGATGGTCTTCTCGAGATTGAAGCAGGCTACGCAGAAAGCGGTCGTACGGTTGCGACGTTGGCGCAATTTGCAGAGTCCTTTGGGGTCGATCTACGGAGCAACAGCCGGTTCGTGCGCTTGGATGAGGGAGACGATCGAGTGAAAGGAGTTGTGACACAGGGTTGCGGACCACGTCGCACCAAATCTGAGACAAAAATTGCAGGCGACCATGTCGTGATGGCGGTTGGCGCGTGGACTCCGTATCTGTTGCCTTTTACAAACAAATTCTTTCGCTCCAGCTGTCAGCCAGTGTTCCATTTAAAACCTCAGCAACCTGATCTGTTTGCTCCCGGGCATTTCCCTGTTTTTGGCGCGGACATCACAGAGACCGGCTATTACGGCTTTCCGCTCAATCGTGATGGTATAGTGAAAATCGCGAATCATGGGCCAGGACGTGAGATGTCTCCCGAAACTTTACAACGGGCCGTTACGCCTACGGATGAAGAGGAGTTGCGCAATTTTCTATCGTGGGCGTTTCCGGCACTCCTCCAGGCTCCAATCGTTTACACGCGCTTCTGCATGTATTGCGAAACGCATGATGGAAATTTTTGGATCGCGCCCGATCCCGAACGCGAAGGACTCGTGATCGCTGCCGGTGATTGCGGACATGGATTTAAGTTTGCGCCGGTGCTCGGCGAAATCATCGCCGACGTCGTGGAGCGGAAACCGAATCCGATTCTGGAAAAATTTTGCTGGCGACCGGCTGTAACTGCGGGAACTGGGAGTGACGTTGCGCGCTTCAGAGGATGAATTGAAGGCGACAAGGAATTCTGACAGCTACAACTCGCAGATAATTGATTAACAGAAACGCGGGCCGGTGGTCTCAATTGACTTCTTGGGAAACAAATCGCAGACGCGACCAGGTTGGCGCAAATTGTTGCCCGGTCGCAAGTAACCCGCGCCATTTGGGCCTGGTGGGAGTGATTACAAATGGACCAAAGGGCCACCGGGAAAGACGATTCATCTAGCGTGACGAAGGCAAAAACGCCAAAAAAGATAGCCCCGCTACGGCACCCGCTAAAGGATGTGCCAATCGAGCTGTTGACCCCGATCACCGATCAGGTTTTGTATCGATCGCGGAGGCGGGTATTTCTTCTAAATTGACATCTGATTCTCGACCGGCAATTGCTCACGTTTTATTTATCGACGTCGTCGGTTATTCGAAGTTGCCGGTCAACGATCAACGAGAGGTAGTGCACCACCTCAATCAGGTCGTGCGCCAAACGCCTCAATTCCGTAAGAGCGAGGCCGGTGGCAAACTCATTCGGATTCCGGTCGGGGATGGTATGGCTCTCGTCTTCTTCGAAGCTCCAGAAGAGCCGGTGCAGTGTGCGATAGAAATTGCTCAGGCGTTGAAGAGCCACCCGCATATTCGATTGCGGATGGGCATTCACAGTGGACGGATCGATCACGTGAAAGACGTAAACGACAGGCTAAATGTAGCAGGAGCTGGGATAAACCTAGCAAAGCGGATCATGGACTGCGGCGACGCGGGCCACATTCTTCTCTCAAAGCGCATTGCTGAAGATCTTGCGCAAGACCGTTACTGGCGTCCTCACTTACACGGGCTTGGCGAATTCGAGGTAAAGCATGGCGACAGCGTCGCAATCCTTAATCTATACACGAACGAATTCGGCAATCCAAAGCGCCCAATTAAGCTTGCCACAATCTCACAAAACATACCCAAAAAAAGCATCGCGGTATTGCCCTTCGATAATCTGAGTACTGATCCAGAGAATGCGTTTTTCGCCGTGGGAATGCAAGATGAGATTCTCACTAACCTGGCAAAAATCGCCGATTTAAAAGTGACGAGTCGCACCTCCGTAAGGCAGTATGAGACCGGCGTAAAGCGTAACATCCGCGAGATTGCGAATGCACTTGGCGTCGCCCACGTCGTAGAGGGCAGTGTGCAGAGGTTTGGGAATCGTATCCGTTTTAGGGCGCAATTGATCGACGCAAAAACTGATACCCACTTGTGGGCAGAATCTTACGATCGTCCACTCGATGATGTCTTTGCCATTCAAAGCGAAGTTGCGAAGACGGTTGCTGACCAGCTTCGAGCAAAGCTTACCCCCGCTGAAAAAGCTTCCATCGCACAGCGACTGACCAATGATCTCGAGGCATACGACCACTACGTTCGCGCCAAAACGCTTCTTGCTATCGGCTCCCGTGCTCACCAAGAGGAAAACGTCTTACAAGCTGTGCAATTGCTCGAAAAGGCAGTCGCTCGCGACAAGGCATTCTTCTTAGCTTATTGCAAACTCGCCTACGCTCATCAGCAACTTTACTATGCTGGCTTCGATCATACCGCTAGTCGTCTAGCACTTGCCAACGAAGCTCTAAAACGGACGCTAGAGTTAGGGCCTAACAGAGGCGAGGCACACCTTGCCGCCGCCTGGATCTATTACCAGTGCTATTTTGATTATGATCGCGCCAAATCTGAGCTTGCCTTAGCTCGAAACGCGCTGCCTAACGAACCAGAGATATTCGCCCTGGCTGGCTATATAGATCGGCGCCAAGGACGTTGGGAAGATCATATCCGAAACTTGGAACGCGCCGCGCAGATTGATCCACGGAATATAGAAATTCTTAAGAATCTGGCTCAGGGCTACGAATTGCTGCGACGCTTTTCCGATATGGCTGCTGTCCTGGACCGAATGCTAGTGATCAGCCCCGGCGACCCGTTGACACGTGTGGCGCGAGCTTCCGTGGATCTCCAATGGCACGGCGACACTGCTCCATTGCACTCAACTGTTCGCGAGGTGGTGGCAGAAGATCCAAGTGCAGCCTCGGTGATTGCCGACCAATGGTTCGATCTGGCCCTCTGCAAACGCGATTCGGTCGAAGCGGCGCGCGCACTCGGATCGATTCCACAAAATGGAGTTACGCCCTATTGCGTTAGGCTGTCCCGTCCGTTCTACGAGGGCTTAGCTGCGCGTGCAAATAAGGATATGCAAACTGCTCGTGTAGCCTTCACCATTGCACGCGAGGAGATAGATAAAATCCTCCTCGAACAGCCCGATTATCCTGAAGCGCTTTGCCTGCTCGGAATGATTGACGCTGGTCTTGGTCGCAAAGAGGATGCGTTGCGTGAAGCGCGGCACGCCGTCGAGCTGCAGCCCGTTGAAAGAGATCCGTTGACCCGAGCGGAACTAATAAAATATCTAGCAATAGTTTATGCCTGGACTGGTGAAACAGAGCTTGCGCTGAAGCAGCTGAAATTAGCGCTGCAAATGCCATGTCCAATCAGTCAAGGTCAGCTGCGTCTGCACCCCTATTGGGATTTCCTGCGCGGCAACCCGAGCTTTGATAGGCTGGTCGCCGAGTCAGCAATACCGGTCGGGAGCAATCACGGCGATCTTGTCGTCGACGCTCCTTTCCTTGCTGACTGTGCCCAAGAACAATTTCCGAATTAGAAGTCCGTAATTGGGCTAAAATACACGCATCTCGCCCTGCGATTGCTCTTCGCAATAAGTTGCGCCACACCTTTGCGCAGCTTGTCAGCGTCCGTTCGGATTATTGGAAACTCAATTATGATTGCCAGAAGCGTGACAACGTAAAACCCCTCGTTTAACCAGATCGTCAACCGCGCCGGCTATGACTTGTGTATCGGCTCCCGAAAATTTACGTAATATCCATCGTTTTCGTCGAGGCCTCTGAAGCAGATCGAGCGCTGTCGCGACACTTTCGCCAACACGTAATGTCTTTGAGTGAGAACCAGTGCGTTCACGGTAAACGACAAAATTGTTACCCGAAGGGCGTCCGCATATTGAGCGCCAGGACTGCACCCGATTGTCGATTCGATCAAGCGCGTACGGAATGTCGAATGTATCTCTAAAGAGAGTAGAACTCGCGGCCAGATACATAATCTTCCCGGAGCCGTTGGTTGCGAATTGCATATCCATCGGAATTTCCGCCCGGCGTGCGTGCACGTGCGCGAAAGCAAATTTGACTAATTGTCGGATGCCCGTGCGGTTGGTTGCCCTTTCATTGATCAAAATAAGCAGCTGCTTAAGCACTTTTTGATGCGTGATATCATCTCCGCACAGTGAATGAATTGTAAGCACCAGCCTTGGTAATGTAGTCCCGAGGCACTCGAGGAGGGCCTGCAATAAACCTCCCCCAAGAGCACACAGATAGGGAAAGATACTTGTGATTCCGACGAACACTTTCCTTGGCAGCCTGGTGTCATAAAAATGATGATTCATGAAGATGTCGGGATTTTCCTTGAGTAAAGTCGACTCATCTGTATCCAAGGTCGGAAAGTTGAAGTCACTAATGTGGCCATCGTACAAGAGCTCGTTTTTCTTTTCTTCGTACAGCGCCGTCCCTGGCTCTGGTGTCAAAAGATGCAACTGTAGTCGGGTGGTAGTCGGAGAAATACGATGACAACGATCCAGACATTCTAGTGTCGATTCTAAATCTGGGAGCGTTTCCTCAGGAAATCCTGTAATAAAGGAAGTAGTTACGGCGATTCGCAAACTTTTCGCATACGTTAGGGTTGGAATAAGTAACTTAAGATCCAATCGTTTTTTCACCGATTGCTGAAGGGTCAATGATCCCGTTTCCACACCAAAATAGATGCCGCGGCATCCAGCACGCGCCATTTCGGCCAACAGTTCCGAATCAACACAATCGATACGAGCTGAGCACGTCCATGAGAAGCCGCACTCCCTTACCTCTTCGCAAAATTCAAGCACCTTTCGGCGATTGACCGTGAACAGGTCATGTTGAAGCGAAAAATCAGCAATGTTGTAGGCTCTGTTAATAAATTTTAGCTCGCCTACAAGTTTCTGCGCGGCTTTCACCCTATATTTCCGGCCAAAAAAACTAGCCGTGGAGCAAAAAGTACAGTGAAAGGGGCATCCGCGTCCCGCTTCCACGCGGATCGACTGCAGCCCCAGTTCATTAATCGGATAGAGGTGAAACGCAGCCATCGGGAGCTTATCGACATCCATCACTCCTGCGTCGATCGATCGAGCCACGTACGAACCCTCTCGATAAGTTAAGCCGGGAATCGTCGATGGACTTTTTCCTGAATCCAATGCGTCAAGAAGGGGAACGATTGTTTGCTCGGCCTCACCACGCACAAGAAGATCAAAGTCGGTAAACCTGTTCATGATCCCGGATTCGAGCACTGTCGGGTGAGGGCCCCCTAACAACACAAGCGTTTTGGGTCTGCGCTGTTTTAGGCGTCGTGCGATCTTCACAACTGCGATGAAATTGCACCCTAGAGCAGTAAAGCCAACAGCGTCCGGTTCACTCTCAAGCAGTTGTAACGCGACATTGTCATAAAGCGCGCTGTCAAGGGTTAAAAGTCCTTTATGCAATTGCAGCATCGGGTCATACAGAAACGGAACGTGTCGAGACTTCTCAATTTCGGCTATTAGCGAAATCAATCCCAGGTGAGGGTGGAGATGGTCCTCACTGGCGAAGCCGCTGCTATCCAAGAGAAAGTTTTGTACGAATATGATTTTCATGAACTCGAGTCATATTATTCGTTAGGCTCGCAACCGAGATGCGGGGCATTCACAAGCACTGATTGCTCGTCAACAAACTGAGTTCTAGCAAATGAAGCGTAACTTGTGACGTTGTCAGCGCGAACAAACTGATGTCCGGCCGGATGAGTCCTATTTTGCGGTCATTATTCCAGCGGCCTCATCAGCGTGTAGAAACGGAATATTCGATCAGTATAGATTGCCCGGTCCGCGGGTTAGATTTGAATCCAACATTGCTCGAGGCCACTGCTGGGAATGGCCCTGACTCTTACCTCTTCGATTTTAAACTTAGCTTCGCCGGTTTTGCGAATACTGTCCTTTACTTTCTTCCTCTGCTCTTCGTTCAGTGGTATGACAATGGCATGGGGTGTCACAATGATGTGGCTTTTTAATTTTTTTTGGCGACGCTTTGTCGTTTTCTTTGGCATATAGCCGTCCAGACTTTCAAACTGGCGTCTTTTTGTCAAGGTTCTGTTGTACCATGCTCGCCCGCTTTTTGTCAGATTCTGGATAAAGCCGCGCTTATCGGCCGCTAACGATGCGTCGATAAAGGGCTTCGTACCGAGGGACAACGCGATCCGCTGAGAACTTTTCGCGCACGCGAGCGCGACTCTGGGCACCAAGTTCACGGGCCAAATTCGGAGATTCGATCAATCTGTCTAGGGCAGCAGCAGCCGCAGTTACATCGCCGAAAGGAGGTAAGGGCCAAGAGTCACCTATAACTTCGGAAATACCACCGACGCGAAAGGCGACAACGGGCTTACCATAAAATGCCGTCTCGAGGATGCTCAGACCGAAGCTTTCATATTCGGACGTGTAGAGTCCCGCGTCTGCGGCCTGCAAATATTCTTCCACTGCAGCTGCGTTCCGGCGAACAATCACGCTGTCGCGAAGTTCCAATTCGTCGAGCAGCGAGTCGTAGGGATCAAAAGGACCGCCTGCTAAAATGAGTAATCGAAGGCGCGCCCGATTCTTCGACATGGCAATCGCGCGTAGCAGCAGATCGATGCGCTTCACCGGCCGCAAATTCGACATGTGAAGCACCAGAAATCTGTCGGTGACGCCCAAATCACGTCGAACTTCCTCGCGGCTTCTCTTCGGTTTATTCGGCGTGAAGAAATTCGGAATCACTTCAATCGCTCGTTTCACAGAAAAGATTTCGTGGGTTTGATTCCGAAGGCTTTCTGAAACTGCCGTCACCGCGTCGGAATGCACAAGGGCGTGTTCAATGGCGGTGCGGTAATCGGGATCCTGTCCCAGCAGAGTGGTATCGCTTCCGTGCAAAGTTGTGACAATGCGCGGGGCGGACGGTCCAACAATCTGCGAAGCTAAACACGCGGCCAGCGCATGTGGCACCGCATAATGAACGTGAAAAAGGTCGAGCTGCTGAGAACGCGCCACTTCCGCCATTTTCACTGCGAGCGGCAGAGTATAATCGGGACAAGGAAACAGGGTGTTGTCCGCAAAATCGACTCGATGGAAATGAAGGCCCTCCTGCGGCAGATCTAGCCGAACCGGTTGAGCATAACTGAACAAATAAACTTCATGACCGCGGCGAGCGAGTTCTGACCCAAGGGCCGTCGCCAAAATCCCACTTCCGCCGATCAACGGAAAACACGCAATCCCAATTTTGAGCGGCCCTGATTCCATTACAATTCCGTATAGGCTCTGTCGAAGTCAGAAATCTCGTCGCGCCTGATAAATTTGACCATGGGAGCATCTGTTTTGTTGATGTAATGCTGCTCGCTTGCACCGGCGACGTAATGGGTGCATCGAATCACCGACTGCATCCAACGGAAACGCGTATCGCGGGTCGGGCTGATGTGCTCCGGACCGAATTCTCCTTTGGGAATCTCCAGAAACCGATCCCCTCCTTTGTGTAGCAACAATTTCCCATCACGGTAGCGCGCGCGGACGATCTCTCCTTCATAACGCTGATCGACGAAATAGTCTGAGACGGCCACAGCACGGACCCTGAAATCGGCCGCACCGGATCGCTCCACCCTTATACCTTCGAGCAATCCCATTCGTTTGTACATTTCGAGACAAAACTCGGCGACATTCGAACAGTTGATCTCTTTGAAGTATGTGACCAGCGACTGCCCAACATAATTTGGAAGTTGGCGCGCAGTTTTTTCCTGCCATTCTGGAAGCACACGTTTGGCGTACAACGGCGAGAACTGCTTTTGGACCCGATTTTCGAACTGAAAGTTCAGGGCTGTTTCCTGGTTGCTGTTTCGGTCTCGCAACATGGTAATCGTTTCGCGCGGGTCATGATCACTGTCATGAAAGAAAAAAACGATTTCTCCGCCGATCTCTTTTTGAAGACGCCGGGCGGCCGTAATCTTAGCGAACAAAAATCGCTTCGGAAAAAATCCGCACGGTTGCTGGCCGAAACAAATAATCGGGTGATCATCCCCCAGAACCAGTTTCATACCCCGGCCGGAGCGTCCTTACTGCGAAAGATGGTTTGCTGTAGGACTGGCGCCAGGATCAGGACAGCCGCGCATCCGATAAAATTGTACCAGAGGTATCCGATATTTGTCGTGGCGAACAAGACGAATACGAGCGTTTGCGCAACGAGGGCCGCAAAAAAGACTGCCGATCCGGTAACTCGACGAATAAAGAAACCTGCCAGAAAAAGACCAAGCATGCTGCCATAGAACACCGACCCCAGAATGTTGCCTGCTTCGAGCAGGTTTTCGACCAAACTGGCAAACGAAGCCACTGCGATGGCAATCAGACCCCAGGCCGCGGTCAGCGCTTTCGCCGCGACCACATAATGATGGTCGCTCGCGTTCGGGCGAATCAACGGCTGATAAAAGTCGATCGCCGTGGTCGAACCTAAGGCATTCAGTATTGCTGAAGTCGCCGACATGGTCGCGCACAAAATCACTGCGATCAGTAATCCGACAAGCCCGTGCGGCATTTGTTGAAGAATAAAAGTAATGAATACGTAATCCGATTCCTTGCTTTTTGGATCCACGCCTGCCTGCGCGAGAATTCCCTTTGTTTGATTGCGTAACTCATGCGCCTGCGCGTCAAGTTCTTGCACCTTGGTCATCGCCGCGCCACGCTCAGTCGTCGATGCATCGGCAAGAGAGCGAATGGCAGCACGTTTTTGTGTGAAAACGTCATCGAATTGCGTTTGCAACGCAGTTAATTGCGGACCATAGCTGCTCTCCACCGCACGTTGGTACGCCGGTTGATTGAAATAAACCGGCGGCTTTTCGAATTGATAAAACATGAAAACTATCGCGCCGAGCAAGAGAATGAAAAATTGCATCGGCACCTTCACTGCAGCGTTGAAGAGCAATCCGAGACGACTCTCTTTGAGCGAGCCGCCAGCCAAATATCGTTGGACCTGCGATTGATCCGCTCCGAAATAGGAAAGCGCGAGAAAGAATCCGCCAATCAGGCCCGACCAGAATGTATATCGCTTGTGTGGATCAATAGAGAGATCGACCGCCTCAAGTTTGCCCATTTTTCCCGCGACTGACAGCGTGTGTTCAAACGAGAGATCGGGCGCCAGTCGATAGACCGCGACGGCAAATGCAATTGCCATGCCGATCAAAATCACGATCATCTGATAGCGTTGGGTGATGCTTACAATCTTGGTTCCGCCCACGACCGTGTAGACAATAACCAGTCCGCCAGCGAGCCAGATGGTCAGGTTCAAACGCCACCCGAGCAAGGCCGAGAGAACAATGGCCGGCGCGTAAATCGTGATTCCAGCAGCGATCCCTCGTTGCACAAGAAACAGGAAGGCGCCGAGCAGCCGCGTCTTTTGATCGAAACGCTCACCGAGATATTGATAGGCCGTGTAAACTTTCAGTCGCTGATAGATCGGAACGAAGACTGCACAGACAACGATAAGAGCAAGCGGCTGCCCAAAATAATTCTGGATAAAACCTATGCCGCTCTCATATGCCTGGCCAGGCATGGAGAGAAACGTGATCGGCCCCGCCTGCGTGGCGAGTACGGAAAGCCCGATCGTAGCCCAACGAATGCTCGCATCGCCCTTGAGATATTGGCCTAACGATGCGCTTCCTCGGGTTCGCCAGAGACCATAAAGCGGGATCGCCAGGATGGTGGCGATGAGAACGAGATAATCCAGCCGGTTCACGAAAACCGGATGGTGAAGAGGTAGAGGAGCACTACCTCCACTGCAAAAAGGGAAAGCGCCAGGCCGTACGCTTTGCGCCAGGAACGGGCATCTGGATTATCATCACCCACGTTCATTTTCCCAATGAAAGCATGTTTGCGAATAAGCGATATGCTCCCGGGACACCGGCAGGCAATTGTCGAAACCAGGAATAACTCGTATAGATAAAGAAACCTTTGCCGAACTTTGCAACCAGCAAACCGCCATCGAGTGGCTTTTCTTTTGGATCATTGGACGAAAGGATCGCCGTCCAGGCGGGATCCCAGTTTTTAGGAAAGTAAAGTCCGCGTTCCTGAACCCAACCCTCGAAATCTCTCGAAGTGATTTGGTTGGGGGTAGTCATCAGTGGATGATTCGGCGCCAGAATGCGCATCTCTGCGTTTTCGTCAGTAACGCGATCACGGGCAATTTCCAGTGGATACGGGCCGAGTTGCTCAGTCTTAAGGTCCGCCAGCGTGTTGTACTGTGCGATCACAACTCCGCCAGCTTTTACGTAGGCAAACAGCTCCGGCAACCAGTTGAAAATTCGATCCTGCGTGTTGTACGCGCGGATCCCCAGCACCACGGCTGAGAACTGCGCGAGGTTCTTTGCCGTGATATCGGTTTCGCTCAAAATCTTTACCGAGTAACCGATTTGCTCCAGGGATTCCGGAACATCATCCCCGGCACCGGGGATGTAGCCGATGAGATCACCTCTTTTCCGAATATCGGCCCGAACAAGTTTTACCTCTGCGGGCGGCATCAGCGTCTGCACGCCAATGTGCGGATAGGAAATGCGCACGCGCTCGAAGGAATATTCGCGGCCCTCTACTGAAACGATCGCTCGCAACGTGCCTTCGCTATCCTGGTCCGGCGGGGTGACAGTAAACGTGGCCACCGTGTCGGCGTTGGCTCCCTTCAAATCTATCGGCACAGACGCCGGATTGACTCCCCACCCCTGCGGCACCGCTAGTTTAAGGTCTCCTTTCACAGGGCCGGTGGCCGCAGTGATGCGCACTGAAACGGGTTTTGGCTTGTTCGTCGCAAATACCAACACGTTGTCGGCGACTTTCGCGAAAACAGGCGGCGCGATGACTAACCGCCTTCGCAGTTCACCCGCGACTGGATCAACCAAGCGGTACTTTGTGTTCAGGGTGTACCGGAGTTCCTGTCCATTTACCTGCAGAACTATCTCAACCGGGAGTTCGGGAGGATTTTCCGGCAAGCCGACCAGTTTTTGATCATCCACAGCAAATGCTCCGAGCGTTCCAGGCTTGCGAAGCCAGTACGGCTGCGAGTAAGGGGCATTCTCCGGGATCTTGCACGAGAGATCCTTCGTAACGAGTTCATTAAATGGAAGCGCCGCACCGATTTTCATCGAGTCTCCTGACAGCGGACATCGTAATTCCTGCAGTGTGATTGGAATATTGCTGCGGTTAATTGCTTCCAACTTTATTTTCTGGGTTTGTCCCGGCGTGACGGTCTCGTTGCTTGTCGACGCTTCCACATGCAATCCGAGACATTCAGCGATGATTTCGTCCAGCTCAGCTTTCTTCTCCGGGACCCAAGTGTCGTCGTTAAGACCACTCATCGCCTGCCGTAGCTTTAGTAACTCAGGCACGGATGCTGCTGGATCGGTTGGATCAAACCGTGAAATGATCTGATGAATTTCTGTAGTGACCGATTTCGAATTTGGGACTCGCGACCAGCTCGTATCGATTCCGTCGAAAAGCGAGCTCGCCATGGGCTGACCTTCCAACAGCTTGAAATACTCTTTTCGCGCTCCGCGTCGCGGCGGGCTGCCAACGCCCTGGCTCTTGTGCATGCTTAGACTAGCCGCCGCAATTTCCGTGTACGCCTTCCCGAGAAGCGGATTGTAACCGCCCGCTTCCAAAACGGTCAGGCCTGTCGGATCAAAAGGAAGGTTCCGGTTCGAAAAGAAGAACGGAGAGGTGTTCCAAACAAGTCGCGTCGCCTGCCACGGTTTTACGAAAGCCAATTGTTCAGGAAAACGCTTAGGGTCGGCGGCGGCCGAGAATGCTTCGCGCGCCAGAATGGCTGACGCCGTGTGATGGCCATGCGTTTTTTCATCCTCCGGACTAAAACGGGTGACGATTACATCCGGCCGAAACTTCCGAATCACCCAGACCACATCAGCTAGAATTTTGTCGTGATCCCAGATGTGCATTGTCTCGTCCGCGGTCTTGGAAAACCCGAAATCGATCGCTCGTGAGAAGAACTGTTGAGCGTGATCGATGCGCCGAGCTGCCAGCAATTCCTCAGTTCGAATAACGCCAAGGCGCTCGCGCAGCTCCGGTCCAATCAAATTCTGACCGCCGTCTCCGCGCGTGATCGAAAGATAGGCTGCGTCATACAGTGAGCCGTTCGCCCAAAACGCCATTAGGTTGGTGTTCTCATCATCGGGGTGAGCCGCAATGTAAAGAACCCGACCAAGCACGTTGAGTTTCTGGAGCGCGAGTTGAATCTCGCCACCACTCATCTGGTCTGGAGACAACAACGGCGGCGCATCGGCGGAATTGGCCGTGCCCACGACTGCGAGCATCGCAACAACAACTGCTGCGCGCCAACAGCGCTCAATGTTGCGGTGTATCACGCGTAGCAGCGCACTTTCCCGTGAGCGTCCCATCGAGGCTATCGTCCCAAGTCCGAGATAGCCGCGTTACTTATTGATGTCCTGCTTCGCCTGGAGTCGATCGATGAGCCCCTGGATAGCCTGCTTCTGCGCATCACTAGGAGCGGCATCTTGCGCCTGCTTCGCATCTTTTAGCGCGCCGGCGAAATCACCAGCTGCAGATTTAATGCGCGCTTGAGCCAAATATCCAAACACTCCTTGTGGAAACCGCTTGGCCACTTCTTTAAAGGCCTCCATTGCTTCAGTTCCCTTTTTCTGATTCTGCAGCTGTCGACCATATGTATACAGTTGCGGTGCAGTGGCCTTCTCGAGCGCCTTGTTCCAGGTGGTTTTCGCCTCATCCGGGCGATTCAGCGCCTTAAGGATATCGGCTTTGGTGCTGAGATTTTCGAACCTCTCCTCATTCTGAATTGAGAGATCGGCCCAACGCAGTGCTTCATCCAGATTAGTCTTTTTGGTCAAGCAAAATTGTGCCGCTTGGTCTGGAGCTTGCCAGGCAAACTGGCCTCCGCCTTTCATTTGAGCTCGAATATTCCGCAACGTTTGATCCGCGTCGTTGATGGAGACAGTGAAAGGAACACCTAACTTTTCCCATTTCAGCGTCACCGCCGTTGAATCTGGTTTCAAATTTTCAAATTCGTATTCAAGCGCCTCTTCCGATTGATCGAGGGGCTTCGGTGTCACATTTACGCGCAACGCATCGTCTTTCTGATCATAGCTGTAGCTCCCCCACCCGGTGTTTGTTTTCGAAAAAATAATCGTCCACGAATCAGGATTCGGAATCATGTGCAATCCATAAGTTCCTTCGTCCAACGGCTTGCCCTCCACCGAAACAGGATCGCTGAATTCAATCGTCGTGTTTTCGTTAGCGCCCGCGCGCCAGACTTTGCCATAAGGAACAAGGCCGCCCCAAATTTTTCGCCCGTTCACCAATGGGCGATGGTATTTGACCGTAATATCCGTCAGGGCGATGCGCTGTTTGACCTCGCCAGCCTGGCTGGCATCAGGCAGCTTCAAATCGCTTTGCGCGGAAACAGTCCCGCAAAGTCCGATGATGACGAGACAAAGAGCAAATGGCTTACGCGTAAGTGTTTTCATAATTTAAGCGATTACCCTTCCAAATTTTCGGCACTACGCTACCAGATAATTCAAAGATTTTCTTTCGGGTCCCACTGAATCGGTTCTCATAGACGTGAGTCCCTGTCTTGTCGTTTGTGCTTGGCTTGAAATGTCGGATTTTTGTCGCATGACTTACGCTAACCTAGAGGACAAAACATCGGAGGCATAAAATATGAATAGCGGCCCAACACTCAGCCTCGGTGCGACTGGTCACGACGTGCGAAGGCTTCAACGTATCTTTGTGATGACCAAGGCGCTCGCTCCCGGCGGAATCACAGGAACCTTCGACGCGACGACCGAACAGACTGTCAGGGACTTCCAGCAAGGCGCAGGTTTAACGGTGGACGGGATTGTCGGACCGCACACATGGCAGGCGCTTCCAGCCGACCCAAATACGCCGACGCTATCTCGAGGCGCCTCGGGCAATTCTGTGACTGGTTTGCAAAAAGGTCTCAAGAAGTATTCAACTCCCGCGACTGATCCGGGGCCCGTAGACGGTGATTTCGGCCCGAAGACCGAAGCCGCTGTGAAAGCCTACCAGCAGGATCGAACTGTCCACGTGGATGGAATTGTCGGCGATCAAACGTGGTGGGTTCCCGCTGGGGCCGCCGGGGCTACTCTTGCTTCGCTATCCGGACTTACGACGGTGTGATTTGAGCGGGGCAACGCAGCGGCTTTCACATAGGTGGCGCAGCCGTTAATTCGCTCTCTTACGGTAGGTAACCGCTAATCTCTGACTCTGAGCGAGATTGTTCGCTTCGCTCAGGACGACATCTCTGCTTTCGGCGCCGCTTCTTTCTTTGGTTGGCGCTTGACCAGCGTGATTTGCTTGATCCGCGCTGAATCAGACGGACTCCAAGTCGCGACATCGGGATCATCTTTAAAAGCATTGTGGACCAGACGCCGCTCGTAGGAATTCATCGGCTCGAGCTGAAGCGAACGCCCTGTAATGCGCACACGCTCGGCCAATTCCCGGACCCGTTGCACGACGCGGTCTTCGCGCATGGAGCGGTAATGCTCGCAATCAACGATGACTTTTTCAGCGTCCTTGTCTCTAGCCTGTAACAGCCGGTTAAGTAAAAACTGGATGGCTTCGAGCGTCTCGCCATTGCGCCCAATCAGCCGGCCGCTTTCTTCGGTATAAATCTGCAGCGTCGGGTTGCCGCCCTCATTCCTGGTCTCCTCGATTTGCACAACGAAACCGAGATAACCCAGCATGGTATCGAGTAGCTCCTTTGGCGTCATCATCTCTTCCGTTTCCCTGGCGGCGCAACTTTTTCAAGTGTTGGCATCGGTTGTCGTTTATTCTGATAAAATTGCAAGATACTGAAAAGATTCTGTGCAGTGTAATACAATGCCAGAGCCGCGGCAAAATTGTAGCAGATAAATAAAAAGATCAGCGGCATGAACATCATGATCCGGCGCTGCGTCGGGTCGCCCGTTTTTGGCGTCATTGCCATGAGCCAAATCTGCGTCGCAGCCATGCAGAGCGGAATTATATTGATCGGCCAGCCGAGCAGCGGCAGGTGGCCAACTGTGTCCGGCTGGGAAAGGTCTTTTACCCAAAGAAATTTTGCATTTCGCAATTCCACGGCCTGGCCCAGCATTTTGAAAAGCCCGAAAAAGATCGGGATTTGAATCATCATCGGCAAACAGCCACCGACCGGATTGATGCCGTACTGTTTGTAAAGTTTCATCAACTCCTGGTTCATCCGCGTCGGATCGTCTTTATATTTGTCTCTGAGCTCCTGCATTTTTGGGGAAAGCGCGGCCATTTGGCGCATGGACCGGTTCGCCCGGTTTTGGATGGGCCAGAGTGCGAGCTTGATAATTGTAGTCAGAGCGAGGATGGCCAGGCCGTAGTCGTGCAACCAGCTGTGGAGCAGGTTCATGAAGTTGAGCAGAAACTGGCACACCAGCTTGAAGATTCCGAAGTCCATCACCTCGGCTTCATTGTGCGAAAGTTGCGCAAGCCGGTGGTAAAGTTTTGGCCCGGCATAGATTTCAAAACGCGCGCTGTATTTTTGCCCGGGTTGCAACTGAAACCCCGGCATACCAAGCGCTCCCTCGATAGCTTGGAGTTTTTGGTCGGGCGAATAATCGACGTCGAACCGTCGTCCCCACACGCCAGTTGCCTTAGCGGTTAGCGGCGCCATAAGCGTCGTGAAAAATTGATTGCTCACCGCAACCCACTCTGCGCCGGCGACATTCTCGTGGTAATAAGGTCGCGCGGGGCGCTGGCCGAGGCCGAGAAATCCTCCGCTACTGCCAAACCAGCCAACATCGATTCCTTTTGCCCTTCCATCGATGCACCAGACGAGCCGCGTGTAAGATGGATAATCCTTGGAATGAATAGGCGCTGCCGAGCCGAGCGCTACAAAATAACCGGCATTCTGGTATGGCATGGTCCCCCGATTCTCGAGATCGACATCCATTTCAATCACGTAGTTGTCTTTGTTCTCCGGGGATTTTTCGAAGAAGAACTTTTTCCGAATGGCAATTTGCTCGGTTGTTGTCCGCTCAAATTGAACAACCGAATTTGATTCGGTCGATGCGCTAAACTCAGGAAGCGTTGGAGCCGATGGTTGCTCAATAATTGAGCCGATTGGCGCGCTTTGCGCCGAATTCAAAACCACGCGTTGCCCCTTCTCAGCTATCTGCCTCAGGAGAACGGCTTCCTTGATCCCGCCTCCGCGATTCGTTAGACGAAGTTCGATATCCGAATTTCGCAGCGTTTCAATCTTCTCGGCAAAACCCGGAGCCGGCTCGGCACTCTTCGGCGTGCCTTCTGGAGTGGGGGGCGTCGGGGAGGCTTCAAAAACCTTTGGAGTTGCTGTGGGCGACGCTTGCCCTGATGCGACATTGACCGGCGCGGGTCGCGGCGGCATCTGTTTCGCTACGTAAATCTGCCACACTACAAGTCCGATTACGCAAAGACTAACGACAATCCATGCAGTTCGATCCATAAACGATAGGTCGTCTTTGAGCGGCTACTCAGCAGAGCCGGGCCCAACCGTCAAACTGGATTCAAGATGCTCAATGCCAACCGTGGCCGATAAGCTTGACGCTAAATTTTTTCCACTCGGAACCGGATCGTATCCACATCCGCCCCAGGGATGACATCGCGCGAGGCGTTTTAATCCCAACCAGCTTCCGCCGCTGATACCGTGTGTCTCTATCGCTTGCAGGAAATATGCCGAGCATGTCGGGGTAAATCGGCAGCCAGAATGAGGCCCGCATAGCAAAACGAGGAGCGGCGAAAGCGCGCATTGATAAGTGCGAATGATAGAACGAAGCAACCAAACCATCAGAGCAGGATAGAAGCGCGCCTCGCGAGACGCAACCATTCATCTTCCAAGGCGCGATAGCTGGCGCTCGCAGCCTCATGCTTTGCAATAAGCACGATCCAAAGGCCTTGTCGCAGATCATGCTGGCGCTGGCGGACGATCTCACGCAAACGGCGCCGGACACGATTGCGAACTACCGCGCCTCCGAGGCGACGAGAGGTGATGAAGCCGACGCGAGACGGGCCGGAATTCTCGACCACCGTTGCGCTGAGAGTTAGCAATCTGCCGCGTCGGACCAGGCCATCTCGTTTTACGCGCTCGTATTCGGACGCGCGCGTTAGTCGCCGCCGTTTTGGGAACGAAAGCGAATCGGATCGAACCATGTTTGTTACTCGAGTGCGGGCGAGCTTACAACTTGCTTTCCGTGAAGTTTATAGACGCACAACAGCGGCGCCCGTACAAAAAAAGAAGTCTTCCCCCGTTTTTGGGAGAAGACTTCTCAAAAGGAATCCAAGCTTTGGGATTACGAACCCGGTGGTGGCGTTGTTTCGGCGGCTGCGGGAGATTCGCCTGGAGATTCTGCTGTTGTCGCAGGAGTCTCCGGCGCAGCGGGAGATTCCGTAGTCGAAACCGGACTGGTTGCTTCAGTTGTCGCCGATGGAGGACTGGTGGCTGCTGGGCTTGCCGCGGGTTCGGTTGTCTCTGTCTTTTGCTCGCACGCCGCAAGAAGCGCGGCACTGGCCAGAATGCAGATGTATTTTTTCATAATGTTAATTGGAAGAGGCATATTGCTTTAACAGATTAATCGCAGCAAGCTCAGTTTTTGGCCCCGGCTGAATACTTTTTTTGCCGGGCAAATGGCTCTTGGCGACCAATTAAAGCGGGGCTTCGTATTTAAGGCCATGCGCCTCGGCCACCGCCTTACAAGTAAGCCGTCCGTCGCGGGTGTTGATCCCACCAATGAGCGCGGGTTGCTTTTTACAGGCGCCTTCGAGACCGAGATCGGCGAGCAATTCCACGTAACGAAACGTGACATTGGTAAGCGCCTGAGTGGCCGTACGCGAGTAGGCCGCGGGCATGTTCGCCACGCAATAATGCGTTACACCTTCCTCCACGTAAACCGGGTCCAGGTGCGTGGTGGGTCGTGATGTTTCCGCGCAGCCGCCTTGATCAATTGAAATATCCACGAGCACGCTGCCCGGCTTCATTTTTCGCAGCATCTGGCGCGTGATTAACTTGGGCGCCTTCGCTCCCGGCACGAGCACCGCACCAATCAATAGGTCGCAATCCATCATCAAGTCGTCTAGGTTTGCCTCGCTTGAATAAAGCGTATTGGTGTTTGGCATTGCGAGGTCGAGATAACGTAAACGTTCCAAGTCAATATCGAGTATCGTAACCTCCGCGCCCAGACCCGTCGCCATACGCGTTGCGTTCACACCCGATGTTCCGCCGCCCACAACGACGACGCGGCCAGGCAAAACCCCCGGCACGCCTCCCAGTAAAACTCCGCTGCCGCCATTGTATTTGGCGAGAAAATTCGCGCCCATCACCGCTGACATGCGACCTGCGATCTCGCTCATCGGCTCAAGCAGTGGCAAACGATGATTGATCTGAATCGTCTCGTAAGCCACTGCGGTTACGCCCGATTTCAGCAACGCTTCAGTGAGAGATTTGCTCGCCGCCAGATGCAGATATGTGAAGAGGATTTGACCTTTGCGTAGCAATGGAAACTCCGCCTCAAGCGGCTCTTTCACCTTGACGACCATGTCAGCCCGCGTGAAAACCTCTTTCGCTTGGTCGACAATCTTAGCGCCCGCTTTGACGTACTCTTCATCCGGATAACCCGAGCCAATCCCCGCCTTCTTTTGTACTAGCACCGAATGACCCCGGCGGGTGAGTTGACTCGCAGCCGATGGCAGCAGGGCGACGCGCTGCTCCTGCTCTTTTATTTCTTTAGGGACACCAATGATCATGAGGAAAGCGAGAGTGATTAGTGATTAGCGAGAAGAAGGAATCAAGCCAAATTACTGCTCACGTCACACCTCGGCGCTTCACTAATTTAGCGACGGATCGTCTGGCGCGGCAGCCAGCATTCTGTACCACGGTCCCAGGCCGCGCATGATCTCGAACCACAGGTTCGGAAGACGCTCAAGTTTGAGTACCGACGGATTGGCTTTTTGAAGAAGCCACGCTTTCTGCTTCATCTCGTTTTCAAGCTGTCCCGCTCCCCAGCCGGCATAGCCTACAAATGCGCAAACTGTAATTACTTTTTTTTGGTCAGGGGCATCGCTTGTTTCCTCTAAACCAACATTGTGATTGAGCTTGAGCCCCCCGCTGTGATGCCATTCAAATGCCGCAAACATCAGTTGATTTTTCCCAACCGGTCCGCCGAGAAAAACAGGCACCTCAGCAAGGCCTGCCGGCGGAATCTCGGTCACCAGGTCCGCTACCTGTCTGTCGAGAGGACGATTGATAATGACGCCGAGAGCGCCTTCGCCTGGGTCATGCTCGGAAATGAAAAGCACGGTGCGCCGGAAATTCGGATCGAGCATATTGGGATGAGCAACCAGCAACGAACCAGCGAGGCTAAGCGAGGCGGCCTCATCCTCAAACTTGCGCATTCAAAACTAGAAACTGCGACGCGCGCTTCCGCAAGCTCGGCCCCGTAACAATCTTGCGTCGCGGGAAGACGCGTCTTTGGAAAATTGCGAAAGCCAAATGACGAAAGGCAAGCTGCTTCGCTTTTCTTTTCTTGCGTTTCGTCATTCGGATTTCCCTCGTGATTCACTTTTGTCCGGCATTTTGATGCAGTGGGGTGCAAAAAAATTTTTCACATAAAATTTGTTGCGATCTGGCGGAAGCTCGTTTAGTAGCCACGAAGTTTTTAAGATTGTTCTGGGGGGAACAGCCGCCCTTCACGCCTATCGGGTGTGGGGGGCGGTAACTTTTTTGGACGAAATCCCAGCGATGGATGACAAAGATGTGTCCGAGGCCGAATAAAGCCGGCCGCTCATTCGTCATTTGTCATTGGTCATTAATTCGGCATTCGTCATTCGTGCTTCGTCATTCTGTTTCAAGGTCGGGACGCATCTCCTGGCCGCTCGGATTCACTCTGATGGCGTTCATCGTCGCCGTGGTGGTTGTAATCATTTTTTGGCGCATCGAAACCTGGCCGGCCCGCACAGCGCAACAAAGCACCGCCCAGCTCGAGAAGCTGGGCAAGGATTTACGCAGCGCTTTTATCGACATCGTACAATTGCAGCCGCGCATCACGATTAATAACCGTGTCTATATGGAACAGACGAGGCCCGTGAGCGAACTGGTTGTTTTGTCACGGGGCATCGAAGTTGAACACGAACTGCTGCATACTTGGGTGGGCAGTTCCAAGCGCGTAAAGTTGCACGGCACATTCGTCGTCAAAGCCGGCTTCGATCTACAGCAAGACCTGTCGATCGATATTCGTCCGAATGAAATCACGGTTCAGCTGCCGCACGCACGGATCCTTGGCATCGAGCAAGAGCAGGTGGAGGTCCTCGCGTTTGAAAATGGATTGTGGAACCGCATTTCAGGAGAGGACATGCAAAGCGAATTATCGATCCTGCCTCAACTTGCACGAGAAAAAGCAGCGCAAAGCGACTTGCCTGCTGAAGCCGAGCGCGCGTTGCAGCGGCAAATCGAGGAACAAGTGCACGTGCCGCAACCATTGCACTTGATCTTTAGGAACGAAAAGGAAGGTGGATAGTGGAACAGTATCAGCACTAGCCTGCGTCTAACAATGCTCTTCAAGGGTCGACTTCTTCTCGTTGGTTTACTTCTTCTGCTGGCTGCGCTGCTCGCGGTCTGGTTCACGCCATTCAGCGTTTCGCACGGTGTTCGTTGGTGGATTTGGTGGAGAGCGCGCCAGGAAGGCTTCACTGTTAAAATCGACAAGATCGATGCACCGTTTCTGCGTCCAGTTGCGATCCACCAGCTTCGCCTGAAAAACGAGCGCGATGACACGCTTCGCGTCGATCTTACAATTACGGATGCGACCTTCGACCTGAATTTCAAACATATCCTCCTCCACCGAGGAGGTCGGGCCGTTCACAATCTTTCAATCCGTGAATTGCGCGGCGAGTTACGCCGAAGCAATCCAGCTGTGCGAGCAATAACCCGGCGCGGGTGGGCAACACTGCACCGAATGTTGCCTGAGAATCTGAGCGTCGCTGACGCAGAAGTGCGGATTGAAAACGGGCCAACGCTTGTTTTGCTGCGAAACGGATTTTTATCCGCGAATCAAGCGGAACCGGGCCGGTTTAGCGCTGCAGAGGTCATGATCGCGTCGCCATGGTTCCGCCAGACATTTTCGCAATTGCGGGGTGCGACTCATTGGGAAAGTGATCATCTGACAATCGCCGGGCTCACTTTGACACGCGGTCTCGATCTGCAGTCCGCTACTGCAGACCTGTCGCGCCTGGGAAACCAACGCGTGGGATTGCAGTTCGACGCCGACGCGTTCGGCGGGAAAATCCGCGGAAACATTTCGCACGAATGGCGCTCTCAACAATCCAACTGGAAAATCGCTGGAGGGGCCACGGATATTTCTCTCGAGCAAACTTCGGAAGCGTTCGGATTCGCCGATCGCATTAGCGGTTTGCTCCACGCTGGCAACTTCACTTTTCGTGGAAATCTTGCCGAACCGGACCGGGTGACCGCATCGCTCTGGAGCGAGTTAACGGGTCTTACGTGGCGCAATCGCACGGCGGAGGCGATCATGCTTGGCGCTGCCCTGTACAACCGTCGGATTCAACTACAGCAGCTTTACATAAAACAACAAGCAAACCAATTCACTTTAAGCGGTGAAGCCGCATTTCCTTCAACCGCGTCCGGCTGGCTCAGTCCGGATTTTCGCGGCAACATTTCCGCGTCGATCGATCAGTTGGGCGATTTCGCGGCTTTGTTTGGCGCGACCGCCGGCGATTTCGCCGGAAAAATTACAGTCGAGGGAGCGATGGATACTCGCGACCGCAAATTTGGCGGACATCTGATGGTCGAGGGAGCGGCGCTCACATTTTTTAAGACAGCAATCGACAACCTGAGCGCGAAACTGAATTTGAAAGCGACGGACCTTGAGATCGAACAACTGGCGATGACTCGCAAAAACGATTCTCTCAGCGGACAAGGTAAAATCGATCTGTCGCACGAGCATAACTATTCAGGGACGCTCGAAGCCCGATTGAATAACCTGCTCGATTACCTGTCGGTTCCGCGCGGAGCAGTTGAAAAAGAAAAACCAATCCCAGCTGACGTTCAGGCAACCATCGATTCCGGCAAGTGGGACGTACGGGGCCTCATCCATATGCCCAATTCCAGTCCGATGAGCTTCACAGCTAATTTTCCGTTACGAATTGGGACGGATTGGAACGCTTTTCGGATTTCTCCGCTGAATATCACGTTGAACTTTCCATCGATCTTTCTCGCAAAAGCGCCTCAGCTCTTTCATCCACAAATTTTCAGCGACGGCATTCTGAGTGGAAACATTTCGCTTTCCGAAACATTGCAACATCCCCACATCGATGGAGACATCCAGCTGATGAACGGAAAGCTGTCCGGCGACGGAGGAGGTTCTATCAATCTCACCGAGGCAAGCGGACGAATTGTTTTTGGAGGAAATCGCGCGTCGATAGAATTCCTAAACGTTGCGACCAAGGATACAGATCTTTCGCTTCGTGGGGAGGTCGATTTCCAGGATATAAACAATGTGACCGTCAAGATAGATGGAGCAATGCCGATCTTCGATCTGACGCGGCAACCAATCGATTGCATGAGCAAAATCGAATTTGCGTCGGTGCCGTTCACTCTTGCGCCCGCTGTTGCAGAGTTGCAGTTCTGCGGAGCGCTCTTTCAATCTAATTGGACCATCAGTTTAAAAGAGCGGACGATCGCGCAATCCTCTGACACTCCAGATCCGAATGATGTTACTCGGGAATTTCCGCTCTGTTTCTCAGGCAATTCCCTGGAAAAAGCGACATTATTATTGGGGGCGCTTCCGCGATCCGAAGCGCAAGCGGCAGCAACGCCTCGCCCAAAAAAACGAACGACAGGCGGCGAGTGACGCGCGCGGCTGATATTTCTTAATCACTTCGCGTTCTCTTAGCGTTATCCCGAACGAAGCGAGGGAACCTCGCATCGGCGATCTGGCCAACTCGACCCGAGCGTAGCCCAATCTGCCCGGGTGAGGTGCTTCGCTTCGCTCAGCACGACACCGTTACGCTCGCTCTGTCACCAACCAGCGCGAAAGTTTTTCTTCGAGCTCGCGGGTAAGATTGACACTAAACTCTGCGCCTGCGTCCAGACGCAGCGCGTTACCGTTTGCGCGATCAAACAGCAACCGAACCGGTCGCCGGCCTGGCGAGCTGGCAAGGATCCTGCGCACCTCTCGCAATTCATCGCCAGTTGTAGCGGGAGAGAATTGCAAGAGCACCGCAGATTCCCGATCGGATCCGGCCGATCCTTCAGTGGCGCCATTGGGTTTTCGAAACGAAAGCGCCTTGATCTCCTGTGCCACGGCACGAGGTATCTCGTCCCGTTTATCCAGCGTTCCTTTTATTTCGATAACGCGTCCCGCTTCCAGCGCGCCAGAAACTTTCAGGTAAACCTCGTTCCACACCACCACTTCGAGCATATCCGCTCGATCTTCGATCCAAACGACGGCGAATGGTTTGCCCTCTTTTCTCGTAAACTTTTTCTCAACGTCCACAATCGCACCGGCAATCGTGAACGGCGCGCGATCATCCAGATCGGCCAGTGAAGCGATCGATCGATACCTTTTCGCCGCGAACACATCCGCATACGCGT
>Ga0066388_100000224_pt1 | contig 23855 bp, 25 predicted proteins | sample PanSoiMetaGPlot6_FD_64539 | JGI IMG/M metagenome (GOLD analysis project Ga0066388, IMG submission 64539) | Tropical forest soil microbial communities from Panama analyzed to predict greenhouse gas emissions - Panama Soil - Plot 6 (Hybrid Assembly) | ecosystem: Environmental > Terrestrial >...
GCGCCCGCCTCGCTCCGCGCGGTCCTGGTCGGAGGAGGACCGGCTCCGGCGGCGCTCCTCGAGCGCGCCGCGGCGCTCGGGATGCGGGCCCTTCCGACCTACGGCATGACCGAGACGACGTCGCAGATCACGACGCTCTCGCCGCGCGACTGGCCGCGCGGACTCGACACGGTCGGACGGCCGCTCCCCTTCGCGCGGGTGGAGGCGCGCGGGCCGGACGGCCGCGCGCTCCCCGCCGGCGAGCCGGGGGATCTCTACGCGCGCGGTCCGATGGTGACGAGCGGCTCGTTCGGCGGAGACGAGCCTCCCCCGCGCGGGGACCCGCGCTGGCTGCGCACGGGGGACATCGGTGTGTTCGACGCCGAGGGGCGCCTCCGCATCCTCGACCGAAGGCTCGACCGCTTCGTCGTGGGAGGCGAGAACGTGTCCGCCACCGAGGTCGAGCGCGTGATCGCCTCGCACCCCTCCGTGCGCGAAGCCTGCGTCGTGGGGATCCCCGCCGACGCGTGGGGGCACGAAATCGCGGTGGCCGTCGTGCTGCGTGAGGGCGCGCGGGTGACGCTGGAGGAGCTCCGCGCGCACGCGGGAGCGACGCTCGCCTCCTACCAGCTTCCGCGGAGGCTTTGGATCGTCGCGTCGCTTCCCCGGAGCGGAACGGGAAAGGTGCTACGCGGCGAGGTCCGGCGCAGGCTCGGGGACGAGGTGCTTGAGAAGGATCGGGCGTAGCGCGGGCGGAATCGCGATCGGCTTCATGGTCGCACGATCCACGAACGCGTGCACCGTGGCGACCGATGCCTTGAGGGTCCCGTCGCGGTCGGTGACGCGGTAGCGGAGCGTGAACGAGGCCCGGCCGACCCGGACCACGCTGAGCGAGACCACGATGTGCTCCCCGTGACGGACCGGGGTGCGGTAATCCGCCTCCGAGTGGGCGATCGGAACCAGGTACGTCGCGCCCGAGAAGAAGTGCGCCCGATCGATCCCCTCCGATGCCCAGAACTCCTCGTACGCCTGGTGGCAGTAGTCGTAGATCCGGCCGAAGAAGAGGACGCCCGCGGCGTCGACGTCCTGGAAGCGGACGGGATATTCGATCGCGAAGCTCACGCGTCGGGGCCGCCGCGCACGGTGCCGACGTACACGTACGTCACCCCCCCGAGCAGCCGGCGCGCGCGCACGGCCGTGAAGCGTCCGGTGTCCATCATCATGGCGCGGAATGCCTCTCCGCTCGGGAACGCGGAGGAGGTGCGGTGCAGGTATTCGTACGCCTCCCGATCCCCCGTGAGCCACCCCCCTATCGGTGGAAGGATGCGCGCGCTGTAGAAGCGGTAGAGCGGACCGAAGAGGATCCCACCCGGCTGCCCGAATTCGAGGACCACCACGGCCCCCCCGGGGCGGACGACGCGCGCCATCTCCGCGAGGCCCCGGCGCGGATCGTCCACGTTCCGGATCCCGAACGCGATCGACGCCACATCGAAGGCGCCCTCCTCGAAGGGCAGACGGAGCGCGTCCGCCTCCTGGAATCGGGTGGGAAGCCGCTCGCGCGCACCTTTGGACCTCGCCAGCTCGATCATCTCGCCGCAGAAATCGATGCCGAGAACCTCTCCCGTGGGACCGACCGCGCGCTGGAATGCGAACGCGAGATCCCCCGTTCCGGTCGCGCAGTCGAGCACGCGGTCCCCCGGCTTCGCTCCGCTCCAGCGCACCGCCGCGTTCCGCCAGCGGTGGTGCAGCCCGAGCGAGAGCACCTGATTGCCGCGGTCGTACCGCCGCGCGATCGAGGCGAACATGTTGCGAACCTGGGTGCTCACTCGATGGAGGATACCCTGAGCCGGCGCGGGGGAGCGAGCGGGTTTGACCGGGTCCCCCTCCCCGAGTAGACTCGAAGAACCTATGTTCCACCCGTCCGAACCGCCACCTTCGCCTCCGCCTCGGCGCTCCACGCCGGTGCGGATCGGCGGCGTCACGGTTGGTGGTGGCCGCCCGGTCGCGGTCCAGTCGATGACCAACACCGACACGGCCGACGCCGCCGCGACGTCCGAGCAGACGATCGCGCTCGCCCGCGCCGGCTCCGAGCTGGTGCGGGTCACCGTCAACACGCCGGACGCCGCCCGCGCGGTTCCGGAGATCGTGCGGCGGGTCCGCGACGCCGGAATCGGAGTCCCGATCATCGGGGACTTCCACTTCAGCGGACACATCCTTCTGACCGAGCACCCCGCGTGCGCCCGCGCCCTCGACAAGTACCGCATCAACCCGGGGAACGTCGGCGCGGGATCGCGCCACGACGCCCATTTTCGCCGGATCATCGAGGTAGCGGTGGAGCACGCGAAGCCGGTCCGGATCGGCGTGAACTGGGGATCGCTCGACAAGGAGCTCCTGACGGAGCTGATGGACCAGAACGCGCGGCGCCCCGACCCGTCCGATCCCCAGGAGGTCACGCTGGAGGCGATGTTCCAGAGCGCGGTCCGCTCCGCGGCGCTCGCCGAGGAGTTCGGCCAGCCCCACGACCGCATCGTCCTCTCGGCCAAGGTCTCGGGGGTGCGCGACCTCATCGCCTTGTACCGTCGCCTCGGCGCGGAAACCGACTACGCGCTGCACCTCGGGCTGACCGAAGCGGGGATGGGCACGAAGGGCGTGGTCGCGTCGACCGCGGGTCTCTCCACGCTCCTCCTCGAGGGCATCGGCGACACGATCCGGGTGAGCCTCACCCCCACGCCGGGCGGCGACCGCCGCGAGGAGGTCTGGATCTGCCAGCAGATCCTCCAATCCCTCGACCTGCGTCATTTCCAGCCTCAGGTGACGTCCTGTCCCGGATGCGGGCGGACGACGAGCACCTTGTTCCAGGAGCTCGCGGAGACGGTGAATCGGCATCTGCGCGCGCGCATGCCGGAATGGGTGCACCGCTATCCCGGAGTGGAGACGATGCGGGTGGCGGTGATGGGGTGCGTCGTGAACGGGCCGGGAGAATCGCGCCACGCGAACATCGGCATCTCGCTCCCGGGCACGGCCGAGGAGCCGAGGGCTCCGGTGTTCGTGGACGGCCGGCAGGTGGCGACGCTCCAGGGACCGCGCCTCGCGGAAGACTTCCTCGCCATGATCGACGCCTACGTCGCCGCGCGCTACGGCGCGGCGGCCGTCCCTTCGACGGAGTAGCCGAACTCCTCTAGGCCACCCAGCGCCCTTCCGCTTCCCCCGCCGAAGCACCCGCTTCGTGCGCGAGGAGTCTCACGTGCTTCCGGTACCGCTCGAGGAACCACCACGTGAGCCCCACGTGGAGGTACACGATGGCGAGGAGCGCGGGGTGGATCCGGGTCAGGACGGAGATCGGAACGGAGAGGGCGAGACCGTAGGCCGCCTCGGTGAGCGCCTGCGGCTGGAAGGCGCCCCAGTGCGGCGTTTCCTCCCCCCGCTCCAGCCGGATCGCGAGGCTTCGCAGCACGAGCTGCGCGGTGAGGACCGTGACGGCCACGAGAAGCTCGACCAGGACGAGCTCCAGCGAGGGAATCGGCGGGCTCGCGTCCCGCGCGCCCAGCTTCAGGAAGAAGGAGCAGGAGCCGTAGGCCAGGACCGCGGTCGAGAGCTGGAGCAGGATCTTGTGCGGCCGGACGGCGCACACGAGGCCCGAGAGCGCGATCGAAAACGAGATCGCGGTCACGAGGGGGCCCGCAGGAACGAGGAAGAGGGCCGCGAGGAAGAAGGCCACGCCCGGCGTGTAGGAGACGCTCCCGCGCCCCGGATGCGGCACGAGGAAGGGCCGGATCTGGAGCAGCGCCGCGCTCAGGCCGAAGAGCCCCGCGAGGAACCACGCCTTGACCCCGCCTTCCGCCACGTAGATCGCGCGCGCCGACAGGAGCAGCGCGACCACGACCAGCGCGATGCGAAACAGGAACGAGACGATGTAGCGGCCGCGATGCGTCAAGGGAAGCACCTCCCGGGCGTTTGCTTCCCATGATCGGCATCCGCGCGGGCGTGCTTGAGGCGGAGCCAAAAAAAAGCGGACCTCCGGGTACCGGAGGCCCGCTGCGAGACTGTGGCGCGCTTACTTCCCGGCCGCGCCCTTGTTGAGATCGACTCCCACGCCAACCCCGGCGCCCGCCGCCGCGGCGCCCTTCGTGTGCTCCGTCTTCACCGCGGTCTTCGTGTCGACCGCGGCCTTGCCGCCGGCATGGATGATCGCCGGCTTGCCGTCCGGCTTCGTGAGGCCGGTCGCGACCCGTCCCTCGGTCCTCACGGCGGAGACGAGCTCGCCCAGATTGAGGTCGAGGCCGTGTGTGATCTGTCCCCATCCCATGCCTTCGCTCCGCATCTGGTAGACGTCGGCGATGGTCAGGTCCCCCTTGGCATTCGCGAAAATCGTGTGGGCGACGAGAATCTCACCCCATCCGCGGCCGTATTGGGTCCGCTCCGCGGTGAGTGCGTCCGCGGTGAGTCCGAACTCGCCGGCGATCCTGCCGGCCACCGTCGCGTCTCCCTTGGACGAGGCTTCGGTCTCGATCTGCTTTTCGATCTCGTCCAGCTTCTTGTCGACATCCTCGCGCTGCTTCGCGTCCACCGAGCGCCCCTTGGCCATGGCCTTCTCGACCGCGGGCGTGAGCTTCGGCTTGGCTTTCTCGGTCGCGATCCCGCTGGCTTGAGCCGGCGGCGTCGACGCCGGCGGAGCGGTTTCAGAAGGAGAAGTGGTGGGCTGCGTGGACTGGGTCTGCGACGCATCGCTGCCCTGGCCGCCCGACGGCGTTTCGGTCTGGGCGATGGCCGCGGCAACGACGGTCACCGCGACCGCCGAGCCCAGCAGGAACATGACAACTCGTTTCATGGGGATAGTCTCCTTCCTGTTCCGCACCCCACCATGGGGTGTCGGGTCCAACTCCGTTTCATGGAATCACGACACGAAAGCCTGCGAGCCCCGTCGTCGCCACCTCGTTTTGCGACGAGCTCCGCTCGGTTCCTCCTCCTCGACCCCCGACATCTTGTGTGAAAGGCAGATGCACCAGCCCCCCTCCGGTGGAAGCAGTGCTGGTCAACGAGACCGCATTCCGCCCCAGCCCGAGCTGAGCCAGGATTTGGAGCCGGCGTGCGGGGCTCCAGACGAAGCCAGCGGCTCCCTGGAGCACGCGGGCGCCGCCCGCCCACTCGCCGTACGACACGTCACCCGAACCTACGAGCCTGGTCGTGACCGGAAGCGCGGCTTCCGTTCCGATCAGGTTGAGGCGTGACGAGGCGTTGTCCTCGAAGTGGGAGACGTACGCTCCCACCATCGAACCGCCGCCCAGCGTGAGCTCTGGCCCCGCCTTGACCCGCCATGCCCGATAGGCCTCGTCGCCGATCGCACGGTGGCCGATCGCGCGAAGATGCACCGACGACGTCAGGGGAATCCCCGCGTTCAGGAAGCCGGTGAAACCTTTCCCCACGAGGCTGTCGTCGTAGCGTATGACGGCGAGGGTCAGGTCGCCTCCGCGCGCCTCCGCGGAGACGAACCCCAGCGCCCCTCGCCAGATTTGATCGTTCGGACCTGTTTGGTAATCGAAGCCCCCACCCCCGCTCCATGACGCCGCCTCGGCCTGGGCGGAACACCATGCGAATCCGCACAGGACCAAGGCGGTCTTCAGGGCGTGAAGTGGAAGAAAGCGTGGGTCCCAGGCCTCCACGCGGTCTCACTAGTTCAATGCTCGTGCCAACCGGAGGCGGCTGCGGGGCGCCGGGCCCAGTTGGCGCGGCCCCAGCCGCTTGCGTTCCGGCCGGTAGAGAAAGCCGGAAGCGCTCGGTCCGCATCTTTGTCCCTCTGCGGTCAGGGTGGACGCACGCGTACTCACGCCCCGATCCTCGCGGACATCGATCCCGCAATCCCATTGCATAACGCGATTTGCGGGGAGAAAATGAAGTGCTTCGGTGTTGCCGTCTTGGCGCACTTCACGAGGAGGAACCATGCGACCGCGACCAGGCTTCACCCTCCGCATCCTGCTTCTTTCCTCCGTGCTTCTGCTGATCCCGGGTTGCAAAGGCGCGACCCCGATCAAGAGTCTGCTCGACGATCCCGCGCAGTACGACGGCGCGACCGTCAAGATCGCCGGGACCGTCACGGGGTCGGTCGGCGCGATCGGCGAGGGGGCCTATCAAGTCGACGACGGGTCGGGGACGATCACCGTTCTGACGAGGGACGAAGGGGTGCCGCGCCAAGGGGCGAAGGTGGGTGTGAAGGGGGTGTTTCGCTCCTCCTACACGTTCAAGACCGAGGTGGACGCCTCCTCCGTGATTCTCGAGAAGGGCCGCTACACGCAGTGACCCTCGGGCGGCGCCGGCTGCCGGAATACGCGGCGTTCGCGGGGATGTCGCTCCTCTGGGGGAGCACTTTCCTCGCGATCCGCGTCGGCAACGACGCGCTGCCTTCGCTCTGGGCGGCGACGATCCGCCTCGTCCTCGCGGCTCCTCTCCTCTTCCTGGTCGCGCGCGCGCTTCGCGTCCCCCTCCCCCGAGGGCGCGCGCTCCGCGGCGCGGCGCTCTTCGGATTCCTCAACCTCGGCGTCAATTTCGCGCTCCTCTACTGGGGGGAGGAGCGCGTTCCGAGCGGGATCGCGGCGGTCCTCTACGCCACCACCCCGCTCACCACGGGCGCCCTCGCGTGGCTCGTCGGTCTCGAGAGGCCGCGCGCGGTCACGGTCTTCGCGGCGCTGCTCGGGCTCCTCGGCGTCTGCCTCATCTTCACGGGAGAAATCCGCGCGGGCGCGCCGGGAATGTCGCTCCTCGCGGTCTTCCTCGCCGCGACCGCGGCATCCGCGTCGAGCGTCGTGCTCAAACGAGTGCCCCAGCGCTCCCCTTTCGTGACGAACGCCGTGGGGGCGCTGGCTGGGCTCCCGGTTTGCCTCCTGGGGAGCTTTCTGCTCGGGGAGAGCCACGTGGTTCCTTCCGGCGTACGAGCCTGGGCCCCCGTGATTTATCTCGTCCTGGCGGGCAATTTGGGGGCCTTCGTCCTGTACGCTTGGCTTGTTTCTCGCTGGGAAGTGACGAAGGTCAGCAATGTGGCGCTCGTCGTTCCGGTCATCGCCGTCCTCCTCGGATCGCTGGTCCGCGGAGAGGCCCCGACTCTAGGGACCTATGTCGGCGGCTGCATCGTGCTGGCGGGGGTCACGCTGGCCCTGCGTTCGAAACATCCCTGACTTTCAGGCTGGACCAGGGGGTCTTTGCGGAGGGCATATGCCAGTCATCGTCACCGTTTGCCTTGTCGTCACCACGGCCGCGCTCGTCGCGCTGGCGATCGTCACCATTCGAACCATGATCCGCTTCGAGAACATGGCGGAGCAGATCGAGACGACCGCGCAGATGTTCTGCGATTCGATGGCCGACGTGAAAGTCGCCACGCGCGAGATCCGCGAGCTCGCCCTTTCCCTCCAAGACGCGACGCAGCCCGTCCGCGATGCGGCCGCGAAGCTGGGCAAGGTCGGAGACCGCGCCGCCGGCATTTCCTCGGCGGTCCTCGACGAGCTGGAAACCCCCGTGCGCGCCGCCATCGGCGTCTACCGCGGCCTTCGCGCGGGCTCCACGAGTCTGCTCGGGCGCATCCGAGAGCGCATCCGCGCGAACGGCGGCCAGGGTTGAGCCGGAGAGGAGGAGGCTTCCATGCTCGTTACGATCGCAGTCATTCTCTTGATTCTCTGGATTCTCGGTTTGATGACGTCCTATACGCTGGGCGGATTCATTCATATTCTGCTCGTGCTCGCGATCATCACGATTCTGATCAACGTCATCCAGGGGCGTAATCCACTCTGATCGCGAACCGGAATCGAGGGGAAGAGAAAGCCCGCGCGACGAGAGCCGCGCGGGCTTTTCCACATCCTGCCGGAGAACCGGTCGCTACTTCACGACGGTGGTCCGGTCACCTCCACCGCTGCGTGTCGCGGCGATGATGATGATGACGAGCAGCACCGCTCCGACGAGAGCCCAGATCCTCCAATCCGTGTACCACTCCGTCGTCGTGGTGGTCGTCGTCGAGCTCGAGCTTCCGCTCGTGCTCGACACCGCCGAGTCGGGCTGAGCCAGCACGAGGGCGGGCAGCGCTGCCAGCAAGAGCATCGCGGCGGCGAGGCTACGGTGGAACAGGCGACGAATCGCCGAACCCAGTTCGACCATGGGATGATCTCCTTTCGAATACGACGCAGGAGGGGAATCCTGGTCCGGACTCCCCTCCTGCCCTAGCGCCCTGCCTCCCCCCGGAAGCTATTCGGTCTTGTTCAGGAGCCTGCGGCGCTCACGCTCCTTCTTGAGCTCCTCCGTGTTCAGCACCTTGAACTCCACGCGCCGGTTCTTGGCCATTCCCTCGACCGTCTTGTTCGAGGCGATCGGCTTGAGCTCACCGTAGCCTTTCGCCGAGTACTGATCCTTGTTGATCTGCGGGAAGTGCTCGAGCAGGTAGCTCAGCACCGCGTTCGCCCGCTTCTCCGACAGATTCTGGTTGTAGGCCACGGACCCACGCGCATCGGTGTGCCCGCCGATCTCGATCTGGAGACGCGGCCACTGGATCAGGATCTTGCCGATGTCGTCGAGCGTCGGATAGGACTCGGGAAGGATGTCCCACTTCGCCGTCGCGAAGTGGATCTCACGCGTCGTGATCCGGCCCTTGTCGAGCAGCTCGACCTCGCGCTCGCTCAGCTGGATCGGGCATCCGTCGGTGTCCACCTTGGCGTTGGCCGGCGTATTCGGACAGAGATCCTTGTCGTCGGGCACACCGTCGCCGTCGGAGTCCGTCGAGCATCCGCGCGCGTCCACCTTGGTCCCCGGAGGCGTCCCCGGACACTGGTCGATGCCGTCGGGCACGCCGTCGTTGTCCGAGTCGATCGGGCAGCCGCTCGCGTCGACCTTGGCGCCCGCGGGTGTGTTGGAGCAGCGGTCGAGGTTGTCGGGCACGCCGTCATTGTCCGAATCTTGCGGACATCCGCGTGCGTCGACCTGCGTTCCCGGCGTCGTGCCAGGGCACTGATCGATGCCGTCCGGAACCCCGTCGCCGTCCGAGTCGATGGGACAGCCGCGGGCGTCCACCATGGCGCCCGCCGGCGTGTTCGGACACTGATCGAGGCCGTCCGGAACGTGGTCGTTGTCGCTGTCGAGCGGACAGCCGGTCGCATCGACGACCGCGCCGCGCGGCGTCCCCGGGCACTTGTCCTCGGAGTCCTTGACGCCGTCCTTGTCTTCGTCGTGTCCGCCGCCCTTGCTGCTGCCGCCGAGCGAAACCTGGATTCCGCCCGAGTAGAACAGGTTGTGGATGTTGTCGTTGGTCGGCGCCGGAGGTGAATCGAACTTCCAAAGCTTGTCCCGGATCTCGGCGCGGATCGCGGCGCGCGACCCGAGGGAGAGCTTGATGCCGCCCCCGTACTCGAGCCCGTTCATGAACATGTCGATCGCGTCGTTCGTGTCGTTGCTGACCTTTTCCTCATGCCATCCCGCGAGGACGTAGGGGTTGATCGGGGACTTCGGGATGAGATTCAAGATCGCATCCGCGCCGTAGCCCTGAATGTCCATGTCGGACGTCGGAGTCCCGCTGAGCCCAGTGGAGAAGAAGAGCGTGTCCCCCTGTCCGAACTGCGTCTCGGACTTCATCCAGGAGTAATAGCCCTCGATCCCGAGATAGCGTCCGAACCCGAGACCGCCGCGCACGCCGAACATGGCGCGGTTCTCGAGATTCACTTGCTTGCCCCAGTCCGCGTACCCGCCGAACGGAGTGATGTTCAGATGCAGTCCTCCGACCTCGCTTCGGGCGATCCCCGCCGATGACACGGCACCGAGCGCGATCACCGCCAGCGCGAACAGTGACTTCCGCAACGATTTCATCGTTTCCTCTCGCTCAGAGGTTGTAGGAGTGCGCATGGCAAGAAGTTTCCGCCGCCGACTCGTGCAGAGAATGTGCCAGGGTTGCGAGGTCGTCCTGCAGGCGTGGAACTTACGTTGCGCCATGCCGGGAACGTACAGCGAATGAAAATCGGCCGCTGGACGCCCGGGGGCGCCCTTTTCAAGAAGCGGTGTAAAGCGTTCAACGAACCTTCCCCCCTCCGTGGCGGAATCACGTTGGCGGCGCGTCGGTTCGCGGCCGTCTTCGAGAACCGGAGTGATTCTTGCGGTGTCCGCTCGCGCGGGCGGAACGGCCCGCTTCCCAACCTGGACGGATGGAGGATCGTATGAGCGGATGGACGATACTGGGCGTGGTGCTCGTGATTCTGGGGATCGTCGGACTGGTCGCGGGGGGCGTGACGTACACGAAGGAGAAAGACACCGCCGATCTCGGTCCGGTGGACATCACCGTGAAACAAAAGGAGCACGTCCACATCCCTCCTGCGCTCGCGGTGGCCGCGCTGGTGGGAGGCATCGTTCTGATTGCGGCTGGAGCGCGGCGACGCCCTGCCTGATCAGTCGCGCAGAAGATACTCGACCGTGGTGACGACGCGAACCGTTTTCAGTATCTGAGCCTGCTCGGGGATGGCGCCCCCCCGATCCGCCTCGGTCGCGTCGCGGGGCAGGATGACGAAGATTCCCTGGTTGGCGCGGTGGATTCCGCCGAGGTGGCTCTTGGAATCCTTCGCGAACTGCTCGGCCGCCTTGCGCGCCTGCGCGGTCGCCTCGGCGATCATGCCCGGCTTGAGGTCGTTGAGCCTCCGGAAGACGTACGACGGTCCTCCTCCTCCCCATTCCGGGCCGGAGGAGAGGACCACTCCGGAGTTCACGAGCTCCCCCACCTTTTGGCTCGTAGCGCGCACGCGCTCCGGGTCGTCCGAGCGGACCATCACGGTCTGCTGAATGATGAACCGGCTCCCGGTTCGCATTTCCCCGCGTTGATAGGGATTGGCCAGCACGTCGGTCACGCGGAGGCTCTGAAGCTCCACGTCCGCGGAGTCGATCCCGTTCGATCGCAGGAAGGCCATCACCTTCTGGATGTTCTGGTTCACCCGCGACTGCGCGATCGAGACGTTGTCGTCGGTCACGGCGAGCTGGATCGGCCAGAGGGCGAGATCGGCTTTCACCTCGCGCTCCGCGACCCCCTTCACGGTGACGAAGCGGTCGGCGGTGCGGATGGTGGAGACGCCGTTTCCGATGAACCAGCCGGCGAGCGCGAGACTCAAGGCGAGAACGATGAGGGCGGGCCCGAAGCGCGGCCGCCTCACATCCTCATTCGTGCGCAGGGGTCAGACCGCTTTCGAGGAGGGATCGCAGGCCGTCGAGGTCGACCGGCTTGACCGTGTGGAGGTCGAAGCCAGCCTCTCGGCTCTTGGTGCGGTCGTTCTCTTCGCCGTAGCCCGTCACCGCCACGAGCCGGAGCCCGTTTCCATTCGCTTCCTCGCGGAGTCTGCGGGCCAGCTCGTAGCCGTCCATCGACGGAAGTCCGATGTCCACCAGCGCGGTCGTGGGACGGAACATCCGCGCGATCGCGAGCGCCTGCGGGCCGTTGTACGCCACTTCCACCACGTGCCCCAGCCGCCGCACGACTTCCGCGAACGCGACCGCGCAGTCCACGTTGTCGTCGACGACGAGCACCCGCTCCGGGTTCTCGGGCTCGCGGCGGGCGCCGTTCGTCGTAGCCCGCTTGGGTCCATCCGGAGCGGGATCGCTCGTCGCCCTTCCAGGAAGCCGAATGAGGAGCCGGCTTCCCTTGCCCGGCCCGTCGCTATGCGCCGACACGGAGCCGCCGTGAAGGAGCGTCAGGCTTCGCACGAGTGCGAGGCCCAGCCCCAAGCCTCCCTGCGATCGATCGATGGTGCGGCGTCCCTGGACGAACGGCTCGAACATCGAGCCGAGCATCTCGGGGGCGATCCCGATTCCATTGTCTTCGACGTACGCCACGATCTCCTCGGCCTCGCGCCGAGCCACGACGCAGATCCGGCCGCCCGGGCTCGTGTACTTGGCCGCGTTGGTGAGGAGATTCGCGAAAACCTGGGGGAGGCGGATCGGATCCGCGTCCACCAGGAGCCCGCTTTTGGGCACGTCGAACACCAGCGTGTGGACCCGCTGCTCGAAGAGCGGCGCCGCCATCTCGATGGCGCGCTCGACCAGCGGGTAGAGCTCCGTCCGCTCCTTGCGGATCCGGATCTTGCCGCTCGACACCCGCGAGATGTCGAGCAGGTCCTCGATCAGCCCTGCCAGGTGACGCGCCTGGCGGCGGATCATCTCCCGCTCCTGGCGGGTCTCCGCCTGGCCGCGCAGATCCATGAGATCGAGCGCCGTGAGGATCGGAGCCAGCGGATTCCGGAGTTCGTGGCTCAGCATCGCGAGGAACTCGTCCTTCCTCCGATTCGCCTCGCGGAGGCGCTCCCGCTCTTCGCGCAGCCGCTCCCGCTCCTCGCGGAGCGCCACGTCCAGGAGCTTCCGCTCGGTGATGTCGCGGAGGAAGCAGCGGGTGTGCACGAAGCGCCCATCTTCCCAGTAGACGCTGGAGTTGATGAGCACGTGCTTCAAGGCTCCATTCTTCGCGACCATCCTCGCCTCGAAGTCGCGGATCCGCTCGCTTCGGACCAGCCGCTCGAGAAGGCTCTCGATGACCTCGGAATCCGCGTGGAACTCGCGGATGTCGTGACCGATGTATTCCTCCCGCGCGTACCCGAGGAGCGACATCTCCGCCTGATTCGCCCAGAGGATCGTCCCGTCGGCCGCGATCCAGTGCATGCCCACCGAAGCGGTCTCGATGAAATCGGAGAGCTCCTGCTCGCGGCGGCGGAGTGCCTCCTCGATGTGGCGGCGCTCGTCCACCTCCGCTTCCAGCGCGGCCGCGGCCTGCTGGAGCTCGGCGATCCTCCGACGCTGCTCCTCGCTGTCGAGGCCTTCGTCGAACGACTCCGCCGGAAGAACGTGGGTGTGCCGCCGGCAGATCGTTCGGAGTGTGTCGCGGTGGCGAGGATGGTCGAAGCGGCTGAGTTGGTAGGCGCAATAGAGCTGGATCGGAGAACCGGCGATCAGCTCGCACCACAGCTCCTCGAGCTGGGTGGTTCCGACCGCGTTCCCGAGGTGGAGCAGGATGTCCACCATTTCGCCGTAGGCACGAACCTCCGCGTGGCGACCCCGCATGCGGTCGACGGACTCGCCCAGGATCGCGCGGAAGGCGTCCGGATCCGGGAGTCCCCGCTGGAGCCCGCCGATGACGATCCGGTTCAGGGTCTCGGCCGCGTCGTGCTCGACGAGCTGGCCCCGCGCTCTCGCGACGCCGAGGTCGCAGCCGAGCGCGTCCAGCGAGCGCTCGAATCCGGCGCGGTGCTCCGCCCGGGCGATGAGGATGATTCCCTCACCGCGCTCGAGCCCTTCGCGTATGTATTCGGAGACCGTCCGGAACAGGAACTCCGGGCTGTTGTAGAGGCGAACGATGTGCGCGGCGTCGCCGCGCCTCGCGCTGGTTTCCGTTGCGGGTATCACGCTGCTCTCTTTCTCACGCGTCCGTATCAGGATCTTCCCGGCACGCAAGATGACTTTGATCTCGCCCGTAACTCCTTGGCAATTCAAAAACAAAGCGAGGCACGAATTCCGGGGGGATGCGTAGGGCGGAGCCTGACACGAAATGAAGGTCTATTCCTGACAGACCTGCGGCAACGGCACTCGATCCCCTCGCTGCGTCCGGATCCACCACCGGAAACGTAGCGACGGGCCCGGCGTGCGCCGGACCCGTCTCGGTTCGAGTCTCGAGGCGCGCTCCTACTGAATCACGATCTTCCTCGCCTCGGCCAAGCGGCCGTCGGTCGCGAGCCGGGCGAAATAGATTCCTCGGCCGACCCCGCGGCCCTGATCGTCCGTGCCGTCCCACACGGCGCGGAAGACGCCGGCGGCTGCGTCCTGCTCGACGAGGGTGCGCAAGGCGCGCCCCTGGACATCGAAGATCCGGAGCGACACGCGCCCCGTGGCCGGAAGCGAATACTGAAGCACGGCCCGGCTTCCGGGATTCTGCGAGAGGATGCGCAGCGCGTTCGCGGCCAGCGCCGGGGAACGTTCGTCGCTCGCCGCGCGCGCCGCCCGGGTCGCCCGGGTCGGCGCGTTCTGAACGGGATGGTGCTCGTGATGGAGCGGATCGTGCGGGGGCGCGACGTACGGGAAGTAGGGGAGGAACGGCACGTCGTTGCCGTCGATCCCGTCTCCGAGCTGGTTGTTCGGCGCCACGTTGAATCCGTTCACGAGCACTCCCGCGACCACCCGCAGCTCGATGTCGACCACGTCGTCCCCGAGTCTTCGCCCGTTCGGAAAGCCGGCCAGATCGCCGCCGACCACGCCGAAGCGGTCCGCGGTCTGGGCCGCTGGAATCGTCATGTTGAGCCGCAGCATCTCGCCGGGGGCGACTCCCGCGGGCTGATTCAGGCCCGGAATGCCCGTGGCGAAGACCTGGACGAGATCGTTCCGGGGAGCGGGCGGAACCTGGATTCCAAAGAGCGCGTGCAGCAGCTTCGCCGGCTCCGGATCGACGACGTACGCGCCGAAATTCGCGACGTCGTTGAACGGCTCGCTCGCATTGAACAGGTCCTTCCGGCCCAGCGGGATCACGATCTCGTTCACGAGCGGCATCCCGAGACGCGATACCTGCACGTCGGGGCCGGAGAATCCCAGGGTTCCATCCCCCTGGATGGTCCGCGTCTGCTTCCGCTCGGCCGTATCCCAGATGCCGAGGATGTGATTGTTTCGCGACGCGTCCGGCGCGTTGCCGTCCTTCGTGAGCTTGTCCTTGGGAATCTGCAGGACGACGCTCATCACGTCGAAGCCACCGAGCCCGTCGACTCCCTTCCCCAAGTTCCCCGGCGGCTTCCGGATGCTGAGAAGGTCGAACACCGCCGCAAGATCCACGAAGAACGGATCGTCGCGCGGCCCGACGAACACCTTGTATCCCCCGGGCAGCGTCTGGATCGCCGAGAGCGCGAGCGCGTCGTAGGTGGGCATGGAGACGGGCCCGACGAAGGCGGGCGCGACCTGGCCTACGCCGAGAACGGTTTCCGTGTCGTGGTCCACGTCGATGCGGGTGAGCGTCCACATCTGCCGGACGTTCAGGTGAGGATCGTTCAGGGTCAGCACGGGACCGGTGTTGTAGAGAAACGTGGTCTCGTCCTGACGGGTGGTGTGGAACGTGAGCTCGAATCGCAAATGCTTGTGGGAGTCCCCCACGTTGTCGATGTTGATGTAATACGACGCATCGTCGTCGAAGCTCACGAAGTTGGGTCCGCTGTTCGGCTCGATGAGCGGCACCCAGTTGCCCACGATGGTCACGGCATCGGGAGCGTCGGCCGCCACCCAGGCGTAGAGGTCCGTGTCGTCCGCGAGCCGGTCCTTGCTCGTGCCCGGCGCTTCGCTGTGGCTCGAAGCCGCGGCCGGCACGCTCCAGAGGGCGACCAGAGCCGCGAGCGCAATCCATGGAAGAGAGAAGCGTTCGTTTCGCATCGCGAGTCCTTTCTCGTCGAGGAAGTGGATGTCGAGCTGGGTCGGGATCTCGGGCGCCCGAGCCGTCCCACATCCCTGCTACGAGCCCTGGGACCCCGCGGATGAGGGTGGGACCGATTGCGCTTGTCCGCCGATGCCCTTCTGCCTAGTCTCCGCCTCTCCTGGTCCAAACTTCCTCGGCCCCCGTAGTCCAGGTATATGGCGCAACGGATCGGAGCTTTCCCCCAGTCATGACGCAGGGCGAGCGGGATCGCGCATGCCTCGAGCGTGTGCGTCGCGGGGACTCCCATGCGCTGGAGGAGCTCTACGATCGGTACAACGATTTCCTCTACTCCCTCGTGAGGCGCATCGTCAGCGCCGCGGCCGAGGCGGAGGACGTGATGCAGGAAGCTTGGCTCTCGGCCTGGCGTCGCGCTTCCACCTACGACCCGGCGCGCGGGAGCGTGGCCGCCTGGCTCGTCACCATCGCGAGGAGCCGGGCGATCGATCGCGTCCGGAGCGAGGGAGCGCGTCAGCGCGCGGGTCTCGCCTCGGAGCTCGATCCTCCCGAGCCGGCCGAGGACCCCTCCCGCGCGGTCATGGACGCGCAGCGGCGCGAGCGGGTCACCGCCGCGCTGGCCGGGCTCGAGCCGCAGCATCGGCAGGTGCTCGAGCTGGGCTACTTCTCCGGCCTGACCCAGAGTGAGATCGCGAACAAGATCGGCGCCCCCCTGGGCACCGTGAAATCGTGGACCCGCCAGGCGCTGCTGCGCCTGAGCGAGTCCGTTTCCCGGGAGGATTGGTCGTGAGCACCCATCGGGAAGAGCACCTCGAGCTCTGCGCGGGCTACGCGCTCGGCTGCCTGGACGAGCGCGATCGACGCGAGCTCGAGGCACACCTGGCGGGGGGCTGCTCGGTCTGCGAGCAGGAGCTTCGCCGTCTGGGAGCCGTGGCGGTCGCGCTCGCGGCGGCGGCCCCCCGGATGAAGGCTCCGGCCGCGCTCCGCGGCCGTGTGCTCGACGCGATCGGCTCGGAGCCGAATGTGGTCCCGCTTCCCCGCCGGAGGACCCCCGCGCTCACCTGGGCCTGGGCCGCGGCGGCGATGATGCTCACGGCTCTTGGCGTGTTCCAGTGGCGCGCGACCCAGCGGCTCGAGAGGGAGCTCGAAGCTTCGCGGACGGAAACGGAGCGGCTTCGTCGCGGGCTCACGGAGGAACGGCGGTGGGCCGATCTCTCCGCCTCGCCGCGCGCGGTCTCGATTCCCCTCGCCCCGACCCCGGCCGGCCCGGCCGACCTGCATGCCCGGGTGACCTACGATCCCGAATCGCACCGGGCGCTGATCGTGTGCGTCCATTTCACGCCGCCGTCCGACAAGGACTACCAGCTCTGGGCCATCCTCAAGTCAGGGCCGTCCAGCCTTGGACTCGTCCACGCGGATCCGCTGGGCAACGCCGTGATCCGGGTTCCCGACGTCGGCGATCCCGCCGCACTCGAAGCGTTCGCCGTGTCGCTGGAAGCCAAGGGAGGCGCTCCGACCCCGCATGCTCCCGCCGGTGCGGTGGTGATGGTCGGGAAGGTCGGAGGCTGACCTCATCCGAAGCGGCGCCGCGTCCGTAGTCCGTTTGTATGAAGAACGTAGCGTGGTTCTCGATCCTGACGTGGCTCGCGTTCCTTCCTTCCTGGGCGTGTTCGCACGAGTTCTGGCTCTCCCCGTCGGACTTCCAGGCCCGCGCGGGGCGCGCAGTCTCCATCGGTGCCCTGGCGGGAAACGGCTTCTTCGAAGGGGAGCACAAGCCCTGGTCCACGGAGCACGCGGTGTGCTTCCTCGCACGGACGTCGCGGGTCTTCGACCTCAAGGTCGCGGCGGGCGTCGGCGACTACGTCTGGTCGCGTTTTCTGGCAAGCGATGACGGGGGAGCCATGGTGGCCTTCGAGTCCTCCTTCACGCCGATCGAGCTGCCCGGGCCGAAATTCAATCGCTACCTGGAAGAGGAAGGCCTGTCCGGACCGCGGAGCGCGCGCCAGACGCTGCCTTCGGACCTGCCGGGGCGCGAGCGCTACCGCCGCTGCGCGAAGACGTGGCTCGGGGGGACCGAGGTCGCGCGGGCCCTTGCCTCCTTCGGGCTCCCGCTCGAGATCGTTCCGCTGGGAGCTCCGGGAGCGGATTCCAGTCTGGACATTCGGGTGCTGCGGCAGGGGCGGCCGCTCCCGGGCGCCCTCGTGAAGGCGTGGTGTTCTCCCCCCGATCCCGAAGGGCTCGCGGTATCCGGCTCGACGGACGGATGCGCCTGGGAGGGCCGAACCGACGAGGCCGGCCGGGTGCGGGTGCCGACGCGTCGAGCGGGAGCCTGGCTGCTCAGCCTCGTCGACATGGTTCCGTGCGCGGACCGGACGCAGGCGGACTGGGAGAGCACCTGGGCTTCGCTGACCTTCGCCCGTCCCTGATCCGAGAACCCGAGGCTCAGCCGCGCTTCACGTATCGATCCAGGAACGCGAACACGTCGCGCTCCCACACGCTCACGCCGAGATCGATGAAATCGTGTCCTTCCTCCTGGGTCTTCCCGACGGCGGGATAGACCTTCACGCGTCCCGGCCTTCCGCGCCGCGCGCGCGCCGCGGCCAACGCCTTCCCCGATTCGACGGTGAAGTCATTCGTGGCGTGGATGAAGAAGAGCGGGATCGGGACCCGGCGCGACGCGGCGATGAGTCGAGCTCGAAGCGTGGGGGACCGATCCCAGCTGTAGCCCGCGGGCGAGAAGACCACCCCCGCGCGGATCGAGGGCGCACGCTCGGCCGCGAGCACCGCGAGCGAGCCCCCGAACGAAATCCCGACGACCCCGATCCGTCTGGGGTTCACGCCCTTCAGCCGGCGCAGGTGGCGAAGCCCCGCGAGCGCGTCGTTCATCTCGTCCCCTTCGAGAAGACTGAGCTGGGCTCCGTTCCTTCCGTCGGTTCCGGCGGTCTTTTCCTCCTGATCCATGACGTCGCCGCCGGCCGTGCCCTGCCCTTTCGAGAGCGCGTCCCCACGTCGGTAGAGATACAGGAAGACGTACCCGTGCCGCGCGAAGAGCGGCCCGGTGAGCTCGGGGTGTCGCTGGTCGCGCTGGCCGTTCGCCGCCACGCCCGCTCCGTGGCCGCTCCCGTGCAGGAACAGGATGCCCGGGAAGGGACCGCGTCCCATCGGCCGGTACACGACGGCGCGGAGGGCGAGCTCGCCGCTCCGCACCGTGACGGTCTCCGGCGGAGCCGTGACCCGCGTTCCGGGCTTGATCGTGACGCGGCATTCCGCTGGGGCAGCGAACGCGAGGGCGCAGGCGAGCGCCAAGAGGAGCGACGGCTGGGTTCTCATCATTCCCCCTTCATCATGCGCTCGACCCCGAGGGCGTCGCGCGGCAGCACCTCCGTGAGGAGGCGGTGTCCCTTGGCCGTGACGAGCACCTGATCCTCGATGCGAACGCCGAGCGAGCGCTCCGGGATGTAGATCCCGGGCTCGACCGTGATCACCATGCCCGGCGCGAGCGGCTTCTTGTAGAGGCCGGCGTCGTGGACGTCGAGCCCCACGAAGTGCCCGAGGCCGTGCGGGAAGTAGTCGCGATAGCCGGCCGCGCGGATCATCGCCTCCGCTTTCTTTTGGAGATCCTCGAAGTAGATTCCGGGTCGCACCATGTCGATGCACGCGTTCTGAGTTCGGAGGACGATGTCGTAGATCGCGCGCTGCTCGGGGGTGAAGCGCCCGCTCGAGGGATAGGTCCGGGTGACGTCCGCCGAGTAATGGCCGTAGTCCGATCCGATGTCGACCACCACCAGCTCGTCGGCTCCGATCGTCCGCTCGTGCTCCGGATAATGCAGGATCGTGCTGTTCTTGCCGGAGCCCACGATGTCGGCGAATCCGGGGCGCACGGCCCCTCCCCGCTTGAATTCCAGATCGATGAGCCCGGCGACCCAGTTCTCCTCGACCCCCGGGTGGATCGCGCGGGCGGCCGCGTGGTGCGCGGCGAGGGTGGCCGCGATCGCCCGCTCCATGTAGTCGAGCTCGCGCGGCTCCTTCACGGAGCGCATCGCGGGAAGGAGATCCGAGCGGTCGCGGATCTCGACCCCGGGCAGGCGCGAGCTGAGCTTGTGGTAGAGCGCCATCTCGGGAGCCTCCGGCGCGTCGGGATCGCCGGGACTCTGGATCATGTACAGCGTCTTCGAGGTCTGGAGCAGTGACATCATGCTCCCGCCGAGGCCGTCGGTACGCCCGATGCGGTCGATGCCGGTCACGGTCCGGAGCGAGTCGGTGATGGCCGGCCGCTCCCCTGTCCAGCGCTCGCTGTCCGGATCGCGCGGCTTGAGGAAGAGCCGCTCCCGATAGGTGCGCTCGAGCGGACAGAGCACGAGCACGGCCCCGGGCTCGGCGATTCCCGTGAGGTAGAAGAAATCGCTGTCCTGGCGGTAGCCCTCGCGATCTTCCTCCCCGCGTGCATAGAGCACCGCGATCCCGCCCCCCAGCGCTTTCATCAGCCTCTCGCGGCGGGCGCGATAGACCGAGGCGTCGAAGGGACCGCCGGGTGGAACGGGGGTCTGCGAGGGTGGGTTGGCGGCGCGGGCAGGGGTCAGGACGAGAAGGGTAACCAGCAGTGCGATCGGGCTTCGCGCGAGCGGACGCAGCATGGTCGGGCCTCCGTGGGATCCATTTGCCTGAGGGCGAGGGCAGTATAACGGAAGATATCGCCGGAGATCGGGTCTAGGATGCCGATGCATCTCGGGAAGACCCGAACTGGCACCTGCGCGCGTGCGGAATGGCCGTGTCGGAGGAATCCACGATGAGCTGGTACATCCGAGTGCTCAAGAATTACGCGAAGTTCTGCGGGCGGGCCCGCCGCAGGGAGTATTGGTACTTCACGTTGTTCAACATCCTGTTCAGTTTGGCCTTCCTCACCCTGGACATCTTATCCGGAACGCTGCATCGGAGCATGGGCTTCGGGCTTCTGATGGGGTTGTACACCCTCGCCGTGTTCATCCCCGGGCTCGCCGTCTTCATCCGACGTCTCCACGACACGGGACGGAGCGGCTGGTGGATCCTCATTGCCTTTGTTCCGCTCCTCGGCGCGATCACGCTGTTCATCTTCACGGTCCTCGACAGCGAGCCCGGCACGAACAAGTACGGGCCCAATCCGAAGAAGACGTCGGGAGTGGTGGGAGCCGGAAGCCCGGCGCTGGCCTGACGCGGAAGGGTTCGGTTCTGGTATCTTCCATGGGATGAGCGTCCACGTCGTGCGCCTCGGAACCGCGCGGCTTCCAGGCGAGGGATTACGCATCGGCACCGTACGCCGGCCGCCCCGCGGCGTGCCCAAAGCCCAATTCGCGAAGCAGAATTGGTACGACGTCTGGTTTCCGAATCTCGCCCCCAGCCTGGAGACGATGAAGCGCGGTCTCTCCGCCAAGACGCAGGCTGACTGGAACGTGTTCGTGCGGAAGTACAAGTTCGAGATGAGCCGCCCCGAAGCCAAGCACGACCTGACACTCCTGGCCGCGCTCTCGCACAGCACCGATTTCTCCGTGGGGTGCTACTGCGAGAACGAGGCTCGGTGCCATCGCTCGATCCTGAGACAGCTCCTCATCGAGAATGGGGCGAAGGTGTCGTAGACGTGATGCGCGCCGGCGCTGTCCTTTGCTTGGTCGCCATGGTTGGCTGCGAATCGATCGGAACTCCTGCGACCGTGAGCTGGCACGGCCATGTCCTCCATGAAGTGCGCTCGCTGGCCGCGCTTCCCCCTGGCATCCGTTCGGAGCTGGGGGTGGATCTCCCCGGCACCGAAGGGGTCGCGGATCGCGGCCGTCCGTTCAGCGTGACCGACGTCGTGAGTCACGGTGCTCCCTTCCGGCGCCTGCTGACCGCGGGGAGGGACGGCGACACCTGGCTCGTGGCTCTCGAGCGCGGGGGGCGCGCCTACAACGTCAAGGTGTTCCTGTTCGACCCGGATTCGACCTCGAAGCACAGCTGGATCCTCTTCACCCGCCCCAAGACCCTGAAGCAGGTGGTCCAAGGGATCTCCCGAAGCGGCCCTTCGTGAAATGGACCCCGAAAGGGGTTACCCTCCCGGACGTGCCACTGCGAGTATCTCGGTCCATCCCGCTCCTCTTGATGCTGCTCCACTGCGGCTGCACCGGCCGCGCCGTCTCGCTCACGGCCGACCGCGAGGTGCCGCTCCGAACCGTGGAGTTCTCCGGCCATCGATATGTCGTGCGGGCCGACGTCGGCTTGGCGGAAACCGTGCCGATCATGATTCACGGCAACGCGGCGATGTTCCTGATGCTCACCCACCGCCCCGGGGAACGGCTGAACGGGGGACCGGTCCGGAAGACCGAGGATTACGGGTACAGCTCCAAAGGGAGAGGAACGCTTCGTCTCGCGCGCATGCGACTGGGAGGCAGGACCTATTCCCCCATCCCACCGGTCCCGGTCTTCGATTTCACGGAGAACGGCGACACCTTGGTGCAAGGGATGGTGGGCGTGCGATTCCTGGTCGCGGCGCGCGCGGCGGTGGATTTTTCCCGCGACCGACTCCTGCTCGGAGTGGTGAGGGGCGGACCGGACCGACGGCTGACCGGGCGGGGCTACCGGTGGGCTCGGTTCTCCGTGGGCCCGGGTGACCGCGTCACCCTGCCGGTTCGATTCCCCGCGATCGGGCGCATCCTGCTCATCACCCCTTCGACCGTGTCGAACGCGCTCACCCTCCACCGGCCGCTCTTCGCGGGAAGAGTGCCCATGAGCAAGACCCCTTCGCCGGACTCGAGCCCGAACCGCACCACGCCGGATCAATTCGTCGCCGAGGGAGTCGACTTCGAGATCGCGGGCGCCCGCATGCGAAGCGCCGCCTCGTTCGAGGATTTCGCCGAGTACGCCAACGTGCCCGAACGGGACCTCGACACGTTCGGCATGCTCGGGTACGACTGGATGAAGGAGCACAAGGCGATTCTCGACTACGCGAATCGCGTGCTCTATTTCAAGCCGTAACCGAGCGACGATGCCGAAACGCCGACGCATTCCGAGCCAAGCGCAGCGGTCACGGATCTCCGCCTCGCGCTCTCTCGACGAGCGCCTCGGCGGCCGCGCGACCTGGCTCTTCGCCGTCCTCCTGGCGCTGACGACCGTGGCTCTGTTCCGAGACTTCCTTCTGCCGATCAAGAGCTACCTCTTCAAGGACATCGGCAGCGACACGATCAACAGCCTCTACCCCCAGCTCGTCCACATCGCTCTGTACCTGCGTCGATGGGGGCTCCCCGCGTGGTCGTTCAACCAGGGGATGGGACAGAACGTATATCCCGACAGCTTGGGCGATCCGTTCCACGGACTCCTGTATCTTCTGGGTCCCGAGCGGCTCGCGTACGGGCTCGCGTACGTCGCGATCCTCAAGGTGCTCGCCGCCGGCGCGCTGTTCTACGCGTACCTCCGGCTCCGGAGAACGCAGCGCTTCACGGCGGGCATCATCTCGCTCTGCTACGCCTTCTGCGGAACGACGATCCTCGGCGGGACTTGGTACCTTTACGCGACCACCGCGGTGTATGCCCCGCTCGCGCTCATCGGCTGCGAATGCCTCCTCCAGCGCAGGCAGGTCTGGACGTTCCCCCTGGCCGTCGCGCTCATCGCCGCGTTCAACGCGATCTACGTCTACCTGTTCGGTCTCTTCATCCTGATCTATCTGTTGATCCGCCACGCGGAGGCCGATCGGCGCGACGCCCTCGCGCTTCCGCAGCTCGTGGCGCGAGCCGCGGGGCTCGGCCTCGTGGGCGTCGCGATCGCGGCCGTGTTCCTGCTGCCCTCCGCGCAGGCGATCCTACTGAGCCCGCGCGGCGGCGGACCCGCCTCCGCACGCGCGCGCCTGCTCGGCGCGCCCGTGTTCGCCCTGGGGGACGCGAGGTACGACGCATCCATCCTCTTGCGCAGCTTCTCGAGCGACATGCAGGGCACGGGTACGGCGTTCCGGGGCTGGACCAACTACGCCGAAGCCCCGATGCACTACTGCGGGCTCCTTTGCTTGCTCCTCGCGCCACAGGTATTCCGGACGCTGCGGGGCCGGCCGAGGGCTGCGTTCGGCGCGGTCGCGACCGCCATGCTGCTGGTGCACGTCTTCCCATGGCTGCGCCACGCCTTCTGGCTCTTCAGCGGAGACTGGTTTCGCACCCTGGCGTTGTTCTTCTCGATCCTGCTTCTCCTGTTCTCGGCGCGGGCACTCAACGCGATCCTGCTCGAGGGCGCCCTAAACCCCCTGCTGCTCGTCGGAACCTGGGTCATGCTCCTCGTGCTGCTCTACTTCCCTTACGGCACCCCCGTCGTGGAGAGCCTCCGGACCGCCGCGGCGGTGTTCCTCACCCTGGAAGCGGCGTTGATCCTTGCGCTCGCGCAGCCTCGCTGGCGCGTGCTGGGGCAGGTCGGGCTCTGGGTCGTGGTCGCGGCCGAGCTGGTCGTTCTCTCGAGTCCCGCGGTGAACGCGCGCCCTGTGGTCACGACGCGTGAGCTTCGG
>Ga0066388_100000225_pt1 | contig 23853 bp, 24 predicted proteins | sample PanSoiMetaGPlot6_FD_64539 | JGI IMG/M metagenome (GOLD analysis project Ga0066388, IMG submission 64539) | Tropical forest soil microbial communities from Panama analyzed to predict greenhouse gas emissions - Panama Soil - Plot 6 (Hybrid Assembly) | ecosystem: Environmental > Terrestrial >...
TGGCCTTTCTCTGGTTGCCATTGTGGTCTCCGGGCTGACCTTCGCATTCGGAGAAGGCGGTTCGAAACGCGTTCTTGCCGGCGTGCTCTTCGGTGTGGGCATGGCCATCGCTGCCGTGAAGTTCTTCAGTTTGTCTCGTCAGCCAAAATGCATTCCGATTATCGCCACGCAGAGCATTAGCTCGCTCAAGTCCACACTGCCCGGCGAGTCGTGGCGCACGTTGCTACAAACCTTCCGGACCAAGATATTCCTCGCTCTCTCCGATGACTTCTCCGCCAAGACGGCAAGCGAGCTGTGTGGACGTGAGGATCAGCTGAAAACCAGCTACAACCTCTCAGAAAGTGGCCACGATGCCCACGTCAGCTTGCTCACCGGCAAATCCATATCCCACAAAGCCAATATCACGGCTTCGAAGAGCTACTACCCACATTCTGACTATCGATTCGACATGAAAACGTTCACAGAGCTGAAGAACGCACAAGCGGTCGTCATCGCCTACGACGGTCTCAATCCGATGCCTCCGACGTTTTGCTATCTCAAGCCTTATTACAACGATCCGACCAAATCGTATTTTCAACAACTAGCTGAGGGGGCGCTGTGATGAACGGATTCGAAACGATTCTTCCCTTCCTCAAACCTATCGAAAATCTCATCGTCGACGACACGATCAGCGAAGTCATGGTGAATGGGGGCGACTGCGTCTTTTTCGAGAAGAATGGCTTTCTCGAGCGGGCTCAGGGCGTCTCGATTGGGGACCGTGCATTGATGGTCGCCGTCAAGAATATCGCTCGTCGTCTCGGCAATGACATCTCAGAAGCGAACCCTATCCTTGACTCGCGTCTTCCGGACGGCAGCCGCGTGGCCGCGGTGATTCCTCCCTGCAGCTTGCGTGGAGTGACACTCACTATCCGCAAGTTCAATTCACGACATTTCGAGATGCAGGATCTGATTCAAGCGGGGACGCTCGACCAACCCCTCGCCAACCGCCTCGAGGACTATGCCCTCTCCAGACGAAACATCCTGATCAGCGGTGGCACGGGGACTGGAAAGTCGACAACGCTCGGAATCCTGGCCAAATTCATTCCCAGCGACGAGCGAATCCTGCTCATCGAGGATACCGCGGAAATTCACCTCGGCCACGAGAACTTTGTTCGGTTCGAGGCGCGCCGGGAACAACCCGGAGTTCCGCCGGTGGCGATTCGAGATCTTCTGAGAGCAGCACTCCGGCACCGCCCCGACCGAATCTTGCTTGGTGAGGTCCGCGGCGGGGAAGCCTTTGAGTTGCTCCAGCTACTTAACACCGGCCACTCCGGGACGCTTTGCACAATTCACGCGAACTCCGCAAGGCAAGGCCTCGCTCGTTTTGCGAGCTGCGTTTTGCAAAGCGGCGTGGAGCTACCCTACCGCGCCATCAAGACAAACATCGGTGACTCGCTCAACGTGGTCATCCACCTGGAGCGCCGGCCGGGACGCCGCTTCGTCTCCGAAGTGCTCGAGATTAATTCGTACAACCCCGACACCGATCTTTTTGACTATTGCCCCGTCTTTCAGAAGGAGGAATCCAAAGTGTGAGCGACCATAAATACGAAAGCCAAAGCAAGACGATGGCGCCTGCTGAATACATCCGCGCCAGCTTCGAGCTCTCCGACAGAATCGCCGTTCTGGTCCGGAATCCCAAGCGCGGCGGAACGACACAACGCATCAGCATTGCTGCCAAGGTGGCCGATACTCCGTTTCAAGAGTGGATGCGCTACAAGAACGACCGAGACGGCTGCGACATCTACATCGGCATGAACGCCCTAAAGGCAACCACGTTCACCCGTACCAAGCACGACGTTCTCACCATACGGCATCTCTACGCGGACCTCGATCACGACGGCTCCGCGTCGGTCGCATCCATTGAAAAATCCACGCTGGTGCCGTCTCCGAACTATGTCCTAAACACTTCACCGGACAAATACCAGGTGATTTGGCGAGTCGAAGACATCGACCTCGCACAAGCAGAAGCCCTACTACACGTCATCGCGCGAGAATTCGACGGCGATCGGGCAGCGACTGACGCGGCACGCGTTCTCCGTGTGCCCGGTTTCATGAACAAGAAGTACGACCAAGATTTCTTGGTCAGCGCGCAACGGCACTCAGATCGCATCTACCACCTACGAGACTTCAAGCTGAAAGCGGAACCTGTCGATTCGGGCTATCGCCAACCTCGGCACTCATTGTTGCAACCAAAAAGGCCCGAAACACGTCCCATCAGCCAATCCGAGCGTGACTGGGCCCATGTCAAAAGCGCTCTCTCGAATGGCGCCGACCCGGAAGAATTAATCGCGCAACTGGCGCATTCGCGAGCAAACGACAAATCCGATCCGGAATATTACGCCCGGCTGACTGTAACCAAAGCGCTCGCCGACGTACGAATGCAGAACTCAGGTTTGAGCGGTTCCCCGGCTCCATCAAGCGAAGACGAACGTGAATCACAACACTAGTGCTTCCGATCCGAGCTTCGCAAGACACCATTCTCGTGAGCTCCACATCCGCAGGTCGATCTGTCGATGCCATGCCAGGCCGCGACATGCTCATGCATTTGCCTCGCTTTCGAGTCGCTGGAACTGGCGGCACGCCCATACTACCAAGCCGCGCCGCAAGCGCAACGGGCACGCAGGAAAGGGCAGAACCCGAAGGTGCGGATAGGCGAACGCGCGGATGGGAAAAAGTATTACTTCTTCCAATACTGGATCGATGTTCCAGGGCAGGAAGAAAGAAGGCGTCAAACGGAAGTGATTGGGCTCGTCAGTCAAATGGTTGGGTGACGATCAAGGATGCTCTGCGGACGATGCAGAGAGTCTTGTCGGCGTTCTCAAAGGACAGAAAACCTCCTTTCTCCCAAAGCGGTCTAACATTCCCCGAACGCGACAAGTTGCAATGAAGATACACAGTCGTCGGAACGTATCGTTCTCGTGGGCACAAGCAGGACAAATCGCCAAACATATCCTCTGTATGGATGGGTTAGGTGACGCCCGTCGGAAACATACTCGACCCTGATTCTTTTCGCAGCGGCATCGGGGCTGCGCTCCAGCGAACTGCTCGCATTGAAGATCAACGACATTGACCTCAAGGCGAGTACGGTTCGCGTGGACGAGTCTTCGGTTCAGCGGACGAACGGTCGGATAGGGCCTTGCAAGAACGTGGCTGCCTATCGGACCGTTGCTCTGCACGACGCTGAAGGCAAGAAGGCGATGCGAAATGTGAAGCACTTTCTGGTAGATCGTCCTAACGCCGATGCATTAGTTTTTCGGTCGAAGCGTGGAGGACCCCTTCTGGAAACTACCATACTGAATCAAGGGCTGTATCCAGCACTTAAAGCACTTGGTCTACCGCAAGGCGTTTGCACGGGTTTCGACGGGGATGCAACCGGCGATGGGAACTTGCCGGAATCAATCCCGCCGTTACCCGTCAGCAAATGGGACACAGTTCCCACCGCATGACGGCCCTGTACAGCGGGGAAATCCCTATGGACCAGGTCCGCGCAGCGTTCTCCAGCAAGTTATTGGAAAAAATGGAAAATGAGGCGGCAGGGTAAGTGCTTGAAAAGAATGGAGCGGCCTATGAGAATCGAACTCACGCCTGAACCTTGGCAAGGTTCCGTACTACCATTATACTAAGGCCGCTCAACCGCACTTCTTTTATAACACGCGCGAACAAAAACTCACAAGACCTCGATTCGTATCCGGTTTTCTTGGCAAGAAATAAATTCGAGATCAGGAAACCTGGGAAACGCGGGCAGACTTGACCACGGGCGACTTGCGCTGGCGGTCTGCGAATCGGGTTGCTTTTTCCCTGTCCGTGTAGACGCGGCCGAATTTCTCGCCGTCAGCGTAGGCAATCGTAACGAGCCAATGATGGTGTTTTCTTCTTTTGTCCGAATTGAACGATTTGTTTTCGGTAGCCGGGGACTTTTTAGCCATAAGTTTTTACTCGCACTCCGCCGCCTGGTTCGTTCATGCGAACTATCGCAAGAACTGGGGGTTTACGCAAGTACTGATTGGAGGCAGTAACGCTCCACAAACAAACTTGCACGATATATTTTGCTCGTTGGATGCCAGGTTTAATCGTTTGGATACCCATTACTTATTGAAATATCGCGGGCAAGATAGTCAGCCGGCAAACATCAGGCCAAATTAGACTGTTTCATGGGGCCGCGGTGCAATTTTCGAGCGACCTATAGCACCGAAACGCATCTAATGTTTGTACGTATTTGAACGATTTTTGATGAAACATTTTCCCTGCTCTTTCGTCTTTATAGGTGAGGGAAATGAAGGGCTGCATGCGGCGGAACGGAATAAAGCTCATGAATCTACACAAACTACCGCCTGTTTTGGAAGATCTCAGGAATCATACTCCGGAGCAGGTTGCTGAACTGCGCTATTTGCTGGCGTCCGATGCTCCATCGCGGCCTGATCCGCGGCGTCCGGGCTTCTTCGAAGTGCAAGGGCCGGAGAGTGTCTACTATGTTTTCCGCTATCCCAACGGATCAAAAGTATTGCTGCTCGGCATATGGGAACGCGACCCAGTTGCAGAGATGGTTGCCTGCTCGTGTCCGGCTGCGTAACTGCGGCAGCAGTCTGCTTAATCTTCGTCTAAATTCAAAGCAACTGAATTGATGCAATAACGGAGGCCCGTCGGATTAGGGCCGTCGTCGAAGACGTGTCCGAGGTGTGCGTCGCATTTGCTACATTTCACTTCGACCCTGCGCATCCCGTGGCTCAGATCTGTCTCGGTTTCGACAGCTTCTTCCGTAGACGGGGCGTAGAAGCTGGGCCAGCCGGAGCCGGAGTGATATTTGGCCTCCGAGCGGAATAAGGGTTGGCCGCAGCATATGCACTTGTAAGTGCCGGGCGTTTCCGTATCTTCGTATTCGCCGGTAAAGGGTGGTTCGGTGCCTTTCTGGCGGGTCACATAGTATTGATTCTGCGTCAGTTGCTTGCGCCAGCCGGCGTCGTCTTTGCGTACTTTTTCTGTCTTTTCTGTCATGGAATTGGCCCTCCCAGGGCCGATGTGGTTGATGGCTCGCATTATCAGATACATAAAGTCTGTGCTGCGTTACAAGACTGAATTTCGCCCAGTTTGAGGTTGGAGGGCGTGGAACACAAGCAGCCTCCAAATGCAGACTTTTCCCTTGTTGACAGATTCGGCGGGATTTCTTACTCTGTTTTTTCATGATTCTGGACCACCACAAGCACGGGCATCATCATCACGGCAGGACGCCGCGTGCTCTAGGGTGTGCATAGAAATTCGATAGACAAAGCACTCTATAGCCCGCTGGCGCAACAAGCCCAGCGGGTTTTTTGTTTTTGGGCGGGTTTTGAATTTTGCGTGAATTGGAGGAGAAAATGGAGATTGCGTTTGACAAGGCGGGGGGACTGGTCCCGGCGATTGTGCAGGATTTCGCGGCCGGTGACGTTTTGATGCTGGGCTTCATGAATAGCGTGGCGTTTGCGGAGACGCGACGAACGGGCGAAGTCGTGTTTTTTAGCCGGTCGCGAAACAAGCTTTGGAAAAAAGGGGAAACGAGCGGGCATGTGCTGAAAGTGCGCGAGCTACGGATTGATTGCGACGCGGATGCGATTCTTGCTCGCGTGGATGTGGTTGGACCGGGAGTTTGTCACGAAGGGTACCGAAGCTGCTTTTTCCGGGAGCTCGATTCGAATGGTGAAGCGCGCGTGACCGAGGAGAAGACTTTTGAAGCGGAGCGAGTATACGGCGGGAGAAAAGCTGCAGGAGAGAAGCGATGAGCGGAACGAAGTTGAAGCTGGGGATACCGAAGGGAAGCTTGCAGGACGCAACCATTGATCTGTTTGCTCGAGCAGGATGGAAGATAACGCTCGGCTCGAGGAGTTATGTGCCGACGATTGACGACGCTGAGATTGAATGCTTGATGGTGCGGGCGCAAGAGATGGCGCGGTATGTGGAAACCGGCGCTCTTGACGCGGGGATTACCGGGCACGATTGGGTGGTGGAGACGGGTGCTGATGTGGAGGAGCTTGCAGAACTGGTTTATGCGAAGCAGCGACTCGCGCGCGTGAGATGGGTTCTTGCCGTGCCGGAAGATTCGGCGATTCAATGCGCGAAAGATCTGGGAGGGAAAGTGATCGCGACGGAGGTGGTGCGGATCACGGAAAGCTATTTGCAGAAATTTGGCGTGAAAGCGCGCGTGGAATTTTCCTGGGGTGCAACGGAAGTGAAGGTGCCGCGATTGGCGGATGCAATTGTGGAAGTGACGGAGACGGGGTCGTCACTGCGCGCGAACCGACTGCGAGTGGTGGATACGGTGTTGGAGTCGGCGACAGTGTTTATCATGAATCGCGGTGCGGCTGCGAACGCGGCGAAACGCGAGAAAGTGGAGAATTTGATTTTGATGTTACAGGGTGCGATTGCGGCAGCGAGCAAAGTTGGATTGCTACTGAACGTCCACAGAAATGATTTGGACGGAGTGCTCGGCGTTCTGCCTGCGCTGAAAAAGCCGACGATTTCGGCGCTGAGTGATCCCGAATGGGTAGCGGTGAACACGATCATCGAAGAAGCTGTAGTGCGGCAGATTTTGCCGAGGTTGAAAGCGGCCAATGCGCAAGGAATTGTCGAATACCCTTTGAACAAAATCGTGCTCTGATGCGAATCCTGGGCCTTACACCAGAAGTTGAGAGAGAGCTGCTGGCGGCGCGGCAGGTGCGCGACACCGTGGCCGAGAAAGCGGCGCTCGAGATTATTTCTGACGTTCGAGAGCGCGGAGACGCGGCGCTATTCGAATACACGCGGAAGTTCGACAATCCGAAATTCTTGGAAAGAGATCTGCGCATCGGTAAGAGCGAATTGCGCGCGGCAAGGAATAGCGCGTCGCCTGAGTTTTTGCGGGCGATTCGGCAGGCGTCACGAAACATTCGAAAAGTCGCGGAAAAACAGCTTCCGAAGCCGTGGAGTTTGAATGTCGAACCCGGCGTTCGTATCCGGCAGCATGTGGCCCCGATTGAATTCATCGGTTGCTACGTTCCAGGCGGGAGATTTGCGCTAGTCTCGACGTTGTTGATGACGGTAATTCCCGCGCAGGTTGCCGAAGTGCCCAAGATTTGCGTGGTTTGCCCGAAGCCAAATGACGAAGTGTTGGCGGCCGCTGATTTTCTGGGAATTTCGGAGATTTTGCGAGTCGGCGGGGCGCAGGCAATTGCAGCACTCGCGTATGGCACCGAATCCGTGCCGCGAGTTGAGAAAATCCTTGGGCCGGGCAACCGGTTTGTGACGTCGGCGAAGCAGATCGTTTCGAGCGATTGCGCGATTGACCTTCCGGCGGGGCCGACCGAAGCAGTTGTGCTGGCAGACAACGGCAACGCGAGCTGGATTGCGTCGGATTTGCTCGCGCAGGCGGAGCATGCTCCGGATGCGGGGAGCTTTTTGGTGACGACCTCGGCAAAATTTGGAGAAAGCGTGGCAAAAGAGGTTTGTGCGCAGTTGGAAAAGCTGCCGGAGGCAAACCCTGCCCGTCAATCAATGAAAAATACTGGAGCCGTGCTTGTTGCTGCGTCGCAGAAAGAAGCCTGTGAATTTGTGAATCGCTTTGCCCCGGAACATCTGAGTGTGCCGTCCGGTTCACGCGCTTTGATTGCGCAAATCAAATCCGCGGGGACGGTTTTCGTTGGGCCTTGGGGTGCGCAGCCGTTTGGCGACTATGTTTCGGGAAGCAATCACGTTTTGCCGACCGGGGGATGGGCGCGACGGCGCGGGGGACTCTCCGCCGCGGATTTTGTGAAGTGCTACACAGTGCAGGAAATCAGCCGCGCAGGAATGAAACGTCTGGCTGGGAGCGCGGAGACACTTGCGACAGCGGAAGGGCTTTTAGCGCACAAAAACGCCTTGAGCGTGCGCCAATGAAGACGAAGCTGCCGGTCCGAAGAGCAATTCTGGAACGGAAAACATACGAGCCGCCCGCGGAAGGCCGTGAAGGAAAAATCCGGCTCGATTTCAACGAAAACACGGCGGGCTGTTCCCCGGGGGTGCTGCGGGCCCTGAGCAAATTGACAGCGAAACAGATTGCGATGTACCCGGAGGTTCTGAAGGGAACGGCAAAACTGGCGCGTTATTTTGGAGTAGCGCCGGAGGAGTTGCTTTTAACAAATGGTGGTGACGACGCGCTACGAGTTTTCTTCGATGCGTTCGTGGATGCAGGTTCGCACATTTTGATTTGTGAACCGACGTTTCCAATGTACCGCTACTACGGTGAGATTTACGGCGCGCGAATCGACGTGTGCAGTTACAACCCGCAAATGGGGTTCCCGTTGCAAGATGTGCTGATAGCACTACAGAAGCAGCCGCGCGTATTTTTTTTGGCAAATCCCAACAACCCGACGGGGACGCTCGTTCTCCTGCCCGATTTGCGGCGGATTTTGGAGGCAGCGCCGCGGACCGCAGTTGTTTTCGACGAGGCATATGCTGAGTACTCGGGTCTCACCACGATTCCGTGGATTCGGCGGTATGCGAATTTATTTATTGCGAGGACATTTTCGAAAGCGGCCGGACTTGCAAGCTTGCGGTTAGGCGGGGTGATCGCGCGGCGGGATTCGTTGGACCTAGTGCGGCGAGCGATGCCGCCGTACCCAATCAATGTGGCTGCGCTCACGGCGGCTGTGGCCGCTGTGCAAGATCGAAAAACGATGGGACGCCACATTCGGGAGATTTTGAAGACGCGCAAGAGGTTCGCCGAACAGTTGAAAGCGGTTGGAGTTCAGGTATTTCCGAGCGTGGGAAATTTCCTGCTGGCGAATTTTGGCCCAGGAGGACCGGCGCTATTCGCGAAACTCGAGAGGAAAGGCATTTTGTTGCGCGAACGAACAAAAGCGATTGCGCCGGGATTTGTTCGCATTGGAATCGGCACGCGAAAAGAAATGGAGACGCTGCTCCGTGAGATTCTGCGATGGAGACAGAGAAACTGATGCCGCGCACTGCAAGAATTCACAGGAAGACGACGGAGACGGACATCCTTCTGAGGCTCAATCTGGATGGACGCGGAAAATCACAGATCGCGACGGGCATCCGATTCTTCGACCACATGCTTGATTTGGTGGCGAGGCACGGTGCATTTGATTTGATGATTAAGGCGAGAGGTGACCTGGATGTGGATCAGCACCACACGGTGGAAGACGTGGGAATTACTTTGGGCGAGGCCGTGGTGAAAGCGCTCGGTTCAAAAAAGGGCATTCTACGTGCTGGATATTTTTTGATGCCTATGGATGAAACGCTGGCAGCGGCCGCGGTGGATTTGAGTGGACGCCCGTTTTGTGTGGTGAACGCGAAGATTAACGCAGAGCGCGTCGGCGATTTTCAGGCGGAGCTGCTTGAAGATTTTTTTGTTGGCTTTGCTTCTGCAGCGCGGGCAAATGTGCATCTTCGCTGTCTATACGGACGCTCTTCGCATCACCAAGTGGAGGCGATTTTCAAGGCGTTTTCGAGGGCGCTGCGATTCGCAGTGGCACGGGACAAGCGATTGATAAACGTCCTGCCGAGCACGAAAGAGTTGCTATGAACGTCGCGATCATCGATTACGGAGCGGGAAATGTTCCCTCCGTAGAGCGCGCTTTGCAAAAGCTTGGCGCGAATCCAGCGCGCGTAAGCAATGCAGAAAGGCTTGCGGCCGCGCAAGCGATCGTGTTGCCAGGTGTCGGGCATTTTTCGGCCCTAATACGTGCACTGGATGAACGCAAGCTTCGTGCCCCGCTCATGGACGTGATTCGGCGCGGCAAACCGTTTCTAGGAATTTGCCTAGGGTTACAGGTGCTTTACGAATCGAGCGCAGAAGCGCCGGAGCTTAAGGGACTCGGATTTTTCCCAAGAAAAGTGTGCGCACTGCCGTCGCATGTGAAATTGCCACACATGGGATGGAATCGCCTGAAGATCCGGCGCGAGTCGCCGCTACTCGACGGACTGACGGACCAACATTATTTTTATTTTGCGCACAGCTTTGCCGCCGGCGCTGCGAGTGTAGAAACGCTAGCGGTGTGTGAATACGGCGTAGAGTTTGGCGCTGTACTTTGCGCAGACAGAATTTGCGCTGTGCAATTTCATCCGGAAAAAAGCGGAGAAGCCGGAGCGAAGATGTTGGAAAATTTCCTGCGGATGGCGGCATGAGTTTGGCTCGGCGGATTATTCCCTGCCTGGACGTGGACGGTGCGCGAGTGGTGAAGGGTGTGAATTTTGTGGGACTGCGCGATGCGGGCGACCCGGCAGAGCTTGCAGCGCGGTACAACGCGGAAGGCGCGGACGAACTTGTGGTGCTGGACATCGCTGCGTCGCGGGATCGGCGGCCGACGTTTCTCGAAACGATTCGCCGCGTAGCGGAGCAACTCGCAATTCCGCTGACTGCTGGTGGCGGGATTCGCACGCTTGAGGATGCGCGCACGGTGGTGCAAGCGGGCGCGGACAAGGTCACGGTGAATACCGCCGCAGTGGAAAGACTGGCGCTGATTTCTGAACTTTCACGCGAGTTCGGCGCGCAAGCTGTGGTGCTAGCAATTGACGCGAAGCGCGAAGGCGAGCATTGGGATGTGCGCGTGCGCGGCGGGCGCGACTCGGCGCACCTAGATGCGCTTGAATGGGCGCAACGCGGAGTTGATGCCGGCGCGGGAGAGATCTTGCTCACTTCAATGGACAAGGATGGGACGCAAAGCGGATTTGACATTTCTCTAACTGCGGAAATTTCGAGCCGCGTTTCCGTGCCGGTGATTGCTTCGGGCGGCGCGAAGTCCCCCGAACATTTTGCAGAAATTTTTGATAGGGGGAAGGCTGACGCAGCGCTGGCGGCATCGATCTTTCACGATAGCGTGCAGTCGATTCGCGAGCTGAAAGAATTTTTGAAGAGCCGCAATGTTGAGGTTCGCCTTTCGTGCTGATTCCCTGCATTGACTTGCAAAACGGCCAAGCAGTTCAGTTGGTGCACGGGCGCAAGCGCGAACTCGCGGTGACAGACGTTTTTGGATTGTTGGAGCGTTTCAAGGAATACCGCTGGCTGCATATAATTGACCTCGATGCAGCCATGCGTAAAAGCGATAACAATAAATTGGTCGAAGAGCTTTGCAAGCGCGCTAAGAGAAAATACAAAATGAAAGTGCGCGTAGGTGGCGGGATTCGAACGGTGAGGCGCGCGGAACGGCTGATAAAGATTGGTGCGGCGCAGGTGATTCTGGGAAGTGCGGTGTTTCGAGAGGAAAAGGTTAATTTCAGGCTGCTGAAATCGCTGAAGGATAACATTTCGCGAGAGCGCGTCGTTATTGCGCTGGACACGTGGAAGGGGCACATCACCGTGCAAGGCTGGCGAAAATCGCTGGAGCTACGGCCACAGAAAGTGATGCCGGCGCTTGAGACGTATTGCGCGGCATTTTTGTGCACGGACGTGGACCGCGAGGGGACATTGAGCGGTGCAAATCTAGGATGGTTCCGCTCGCTTCGCGAAACGACGAGACAGCCGATCATCGCGGCGGGCGGCATAAAAACGCAGCGTGAGATTCACGCGCTTGAAAAGATCGGAATGGATGCGGCCGTTGGAATGGCCGTTTACAAGAATCAACTGCGCTAGACGCGAAACAATCCGCCTGAATTGGGATAGGATTCCTTGCCATGAGAGTCCTACGAATCCCCCTTTGCTTGTCCTTGCTATTGCTTACCGCTACGAATTCACCCGCGCAAACTGCGACTGGGCTTCCCTTCACTCTGAAACCGCTTGGGCATGGCGTCTACGCTGCGATCGACGACGCGAAAGGCGATTCGGGCGCAAATGCCGGCTTCGTGATTGGTGATGATGGCGTGCTCGTAGTGGATACATTTGAAAACGAAAAAGCGGCAAGGCTGTTGCTTAGCGAGATTCGGAAGCTGACGCCTCTGCCGATCAAGTTCGTTGTGAATACGCACTATCACCTTGATCATGTCGCGGGGAACAAGATTTTCCAGGATGCAGGTGCGGTGGTCATTGCACACAAAAACGTGCGTGACTGGATTCACACAGAGAATTTGAAGTTTTTTGGCAAGGACATTAAGCCGGAGCAAAAAGCCGAAGTCGATAACCTTGGGGCGCCGAACGTGAGCTACGACGACGCGCTGACGATTTTTCTTGGTGGCCGTGAGATCCGAGTAGTGCATTTGCTTGGCCACACTGGCGGAGATTCGGTGGTGAGGATTCCAGACGCGCAAGTGACATTTTGGGGCGATCTGTTCTGGCGGAAAACGCTGCCCAACCTGATTGACGCGACGACGAGCGATTGGAGCAAAACACTGTCTGGCGGAGAGGAATGGAGCAAGCGATTTGAAGGAGCGGAAGTGCCAGGGCATGGTGACATTGGAACGATTGACGATGTTAAAGAGTTTGGCGGTTATCTGGTGGATCTCCGCGCGCTAGTGAGTGAGGCGGAGACAAAAAAGAAGGGTGGAGACGATTTAGTTTCGGCAGTTCTTCCGGAGGTCGCCAAGAAATACGAGAGTTGGGAATTTTTTAAATACTTTGCGAAATCGAATATCAAAGATATGGACTCGGAGTTGCGTGGAGCAAAACGCAAGCCGGGCGACCCAAAAACCAATTAGGGATGTCAGCGCAAATACGCGTCGGTGACGTACTGCTGCACCATGCGCTGCGTGTTGAAAAATGAACCATTGATAGCGATGGCGTGGAGCATGACTTCGAGATATTTTTGCCGTTCGTTGTAGTAGAGCGGCAAGATTACGTTTTCAAGTTTGTGATAGAGCGACTCAGCTTCTCCTGCATTGTCGGTGGAAACGTCCGTGCCGCGATGGAGTTCGCCGATTGACCATCCGGTGACGCCTTCGATGTGGCCCTCGACCCACCAGCCGTCGAGAATGCTTAGGCTCGGCACGCCGTTGAGCGCAGCTTTCATGCCGCTGGTACCGGAAGCTTCGAGAGGAAACTGAGGTGTGTTCAACCAAAGGTCAACGCCCGCGGTAATTTTTCCACTGACTTCCATGTTGTAGTTGTCGAGAAAAACGACTTGAACAGTTTTCTTGAGCGCTTTTTTGGCTTTGAAGATTTTCTTGATGAGTTCCTTGCCGCCGCCGTCGTTCGGGTGAGCTTTGCCGGCGTAAACAATTTGAAATTTTCCAGAGTTTTTGGCGATTTCACGCAAGCGGTCGAGATCCGAAAGAATCAAGTCAGCGCGTTTGTAGCCAGTGGCACGGCGCGCAAATCCGACCGTGAAAACATCGGGATCGAGTTTCAATCCGGTTTTTAGGCGGACCGTTTCGAAGAGCTCGTGCTTTGAAATCAGATGTGCAGCCCAAACCTCTTCACCGGGAAGGCCGAGAGCGCTTCGAAGGCTGTAATTATCTTCCCGCCAGGATGGGATGTACCGATCGAAAAGTTGCTGGAAAGCGGGTGCGGCCCAGGTTCCAGCATGCACGCCGTTGGTGATTGCTTCAATCAAAAACTCTGGAAACATGCGGCGAGAAACTTCGCCATGCTTTTTCGCGACGCCGTTGACGAAATTGCTGAGGCTCAGCGCCAGATGCGTCATGTTGACGGAAGCGCCGTGGCGCGCCGCGTCGTGCAAATCCGGGAAATTTGTTTCGGCTTGCAGGGCGCGCTTGAGTAGTTCGGCGGAAGAAGCGTCCTTTAGATCGAAAAATTCGGTCTGCGCAGGAAAGGCACGCGTGAGCAATTCGATCGGGAAGCGATCATGGCCGGCCGGCACAGGCGTGTGCGTTGTGAACACGCATTTGTTGCGAACTTTTTCGATGTCGTCGCCGTTTACGGATTTGCGGCCCACTTTTGCAGCTTCTTCGCCTAGAAGCTCCAATGTGAGTAGCGCCGCGTGACCTTCATTCATGTGGTAGCGAGAAATGTCGTCATAGCCAAGCGCCCGGAGCATGCGCACTCCGCCGATGCCAAGCAGAACTTCCTGGCAGAGGCGATAGTAAGAATCGCCGCCGTAGAGGCTGCCGGTGAGATTACGGTCACGCTCTTCGTTCGAAGGAAGGTCCGCGTCGAGGAAATAAACCGGGACAATGTGGCTACGTGCTCCGACTGCATCGTAGCGCCAGGCGCGCAATTCCACGCGGCGATTTTCGAGGGGCACGCTGACGCGTGCTTTTTCTTCTTTGAGAAAGCCCTCGACATCCCATTCGACAGGTTCTTCCGTCTGCACACCTTCGTCGGATAAGACCTGCGTGAAATAACCCTTGCGATAGAGAAGGGAGATGGCCACCATCGGCAGCTTCAGATCCGCCGCCGCGCGAATAGTGTCGCCAGCGAGGACGCCAAGCCCGCCCGAATAAGTGGGCATGGCGTTCTCCAGCGCAATTTCCATTGAAAAATAGGCAACCAGGCGTTTTTGGTTGTTCGTCAATTCGTTTGCCGTCCGATGTTTGCTCCGGAAATGCGGAGCCACTCGCTCACAGATTCAAGGACACGATGCAATAGAGCTACCTATTTTCAGGGATTCTTCGAGCGCAAGCAAGGGCGCAACGAAGAGAAGGTTTGTCTTTGCGAAAATTTTCCACATTCCTGGCGCTGCGGCGTTAGGATTGCGTCTACTCTGTAAATATCAATTCACCCGAGATGGAGGGGATACGCATGCCCGAAGGGGCACCCAGATGGCGCCTAGGCTTCTGGAGTTTGATCGTCACGCAATTTCAAGGCGCGTTTAACGAAAACGGCCTGAAATATTTCTTCATTTACCTGATCCTTTCCCTCCACCTTGATTCAAAGCAAGAAGACCATTTGATTTTTCTAGTCGGCGTGCTTTTCGCGGCGCCGTTCATTCTGTTTTCCATGACCGGAGGTTATTTCGCGGACCGCTTCAGCAAGCGATCGGTAACCATCGGCACAAAGATTTTTGAGATAGCGGTCGTCGTTTTTTCGGTCATCGCTTTGCTACGCTTCCATGAACATCCCGCGACTACGATTCCGCTGCTGCTCGTGGCGATCTTTCTGGCAAGTAGCCAGGCCGCTATTTTTGGACCTTCCAAATATGGTTTGCTTCCTGAGCTCTTGCCGGAATCAAAACTCTCCTGGGGCAACGGTGTCATCGAGCTGGGCACTTTTTTGGCGATCATCGGGGGAACAGTTATCGGCTCACGCCTCCCGGACTATTTCCACGGCCGCGAGGTAAATGGTTCCTATTTTTTCCTTGCTTGCTCGATCCTGGGCTTGTTCATAGCGCTTCTAATTTCACGAGTCCCGGCTGCGGATCCGGCAAAGGCGTTTCGAATCAATGTCTTTGGTGATCTCTTCACGCATCTGCGGACCTCTCGCAGCGATCGCCCTCTTTGGCTCGCGATCGTGGGAAACACCTACTTTTGGTTCTTGGGCGCGTTGCTGCAATTCAACGTCGTTCTTTATGGCGAACGAGTGCTTCACGTCCCGGGGAGCGAGAGCGCGAAACTACAAGCTGCGATCGCAATTGGCATTGGGGTGGGCAGTTTCGTAGCCGGTTCGCTTTCTGGAGGCAGGATCGAATATGGCCTCGTTCCTCTTGGCGCGCTGGGCATGACGGTTTTTGGATTCTTGCTTTCAGTTCCCCACATCTCTTTCCTGCACATTCTGATCCTGTTGGCCGCGCTTGGTTTTTCAGGCGGATTTTTCATCGTGCCAATCAGCGCCCTTATTCAGCATCGTCCTAATGAAAAAGATAAGGGCGGAGTGATTGCATCCGCGAATCTGCTTTCGTTTATCGGTGTCGCTGCGGCGGCAGGCGTTCCCACACTTTTTTCTCAATATCTGCATCTTGGGCCAGGCGCCGTATTTTTATGGGCTTCTGTTGGCACGATGATCGCCGCAGCATATTTGATCTATCTGTTGCCAGATTCACTGCTGCGTCTGCTGCTGTGGCTCGCGACGCACACGCTCTACAGGATTCATACCAAGGGCGGGGAGAATGTGCCGCCGCGGGGCGGAGCGATGCTCTGCCCGAATCATTCTTCCATGGTGGATGCGGTTTTGCTCATTGCGACGACGGACCGGCCGATTCGCTTTTTGATGTTCAAAGGCTCGTACGAGCATTGGCTCGTCAAACCGTTCGCCAAGATTCTCGGCGTGATTCCGATCTCTTCGCAGCAGCGGCCGCGCGAACTGATTCATTCGCTGCGTGCTGCAACAGACGCACTGAAAAACGGTGAGTTGCTATGCATCTTTCCCGAAGGGCAGATGACGCGCATCGGCCAGATGCTTCCCTTCCGCCGCGGCCTCGAACGCATCATGAAGGGGGTCGAGGCGCCGATTATTCCGGTTTACATTGATGGAGTTTGGGGTTCGATTTTCAGCTTTGCCGGCGGCAAATTCCTCTGGAAATTTCCGCGCAAGATTCCGTACCCAGTACAAGTTACGTTTGGCCCGCCGCTATCTTCGGCCACGCCAGCCCAAGAAGTGCGGCGCCAGGTCCAAGAACTGGGTGTGGATGCGTTCGCCGATCGCAAAGGCCGGTTGCAGACAATTTCGCGTGCGTTCATTCACACTGCGCGCCGCCATCCGTTCCATTTCGCCATGGCCGACGGGCGAACACCGCGTCTAAGCTATTTCTCAGCGCTGATCAAGACCGTTTTTCTGGCACGTCGTTTGCGCAAATACTCGAAAGATCAGGCAATGGTTGGGCTGTTTCTACCGCCTTCGATTCCTGGCGCCCTTGCAAACTATGCTGCGATGCTTATGGGCAAAATCCCAGTGAACCTGAACTACACCGTTTCGCGGGATTCGCTCGAATCTTGCGCGCGACAGTGCGAACTCAAAACGACGATCACATCGAAACTGTTTCTGGAAAAGATAAAGGTTCAGCCGCCGGGTGAGGTTATCTACGCGGAGGATTTGGCGGCAAACCCCGGATTCTTTGAAAAACTAGCCGCGCTTTTCGGCGCCTTCTTTTTGCCGACGGGGATGTTGCAGAAATTCTGCGGCGCAACGCGGAAGGCGACGCTTGACGACACGGCCACCGTCATTTTCTCCAGCGGGTCAACCGGTGAGCCAAAGGGCGTTATCCTTTCGCATTACAATATCGCGGCCAACGTCGCGCAGCTTTTGCAAGTCTTCATGCTACACAAAGACGACCGCATCCTCGGCATACTTCCCTTCTTCCATTCGTTTGGATTCACGGCAACCCTTTGCCTACCGGCCGCTTCGGGCATTGGCGCAGTTTTTCATCCGAGCCCGCTTGACTCGCGCGCAATCGGCGCGCTCGTCAGCGAACATTCCGTCACGATGCTTATAGCCACGCCGACTTTCCTGAACGCTTATACGCGCCGCTGCACACCAGAAGATTTTGGAAGTCTGCGCATCGTCATGGCTGGCGCGGAAAAATTGCCGGATCGCATTTCGATCGCATTCGAAGACCAATTCGGAATTCGGCCACTCGAAGGTTACGGCTGCACGGAATGTTCTCCAGTAGTTGCCGTAAATACATACGATTTTCGCGCGGCGCAGTTCCGGCAAGTGGGCGCGAAGCGTGGCACGATTGGCCATCCGTTGCCGGGAATCGCGATTCGCATCGCGGATCCGGAGACAGGCGAACTACGCGGAATCGGGGAACCGGGGCTGCTTTTCGTCCGAGGGCCGAACATCATGCAGGGTTATTTGGACCGTCCAGAGAAGACCGCGGAAGTATTGAAAGACGGCTGGTATAACACCGGCGACATTGCAACCGTGGACGAAGACGGCTTCCTGCGAATCACCGACCGCTTGAGCCGCTTCAGCAAAATCGGCGGAGAAATGGTGCCGCATATCAAGGTCGAAGAAAAATTGCAGGAGATTGCGCAAGCAACGGAACAGGTGTTTGCTGTCACTGCTGTGCCCGACGAGAAAAAGGGCGAACGCTTGATCGTGCTGACGACGGTTTCCGAAGAAGATCTTACTTCCATACTTGAGAATTTCGCAAAAGCGGATTTACCCGCTTTGTGGAAGCCGCGCGCCGACAACTTTGTGCGAATTGAAACCCTGCCCTATCTCGGTACCGGAAAACTAGATTTGCGCCGTTTGCGCGAACTCGCGTTTGAATTGACCGGCGCGGAAAAATGACATTCTCCAAATCTAGCCGGCCTATTCGCCGCGCGATCCTCACTGTGGTCGCGTTGGGCGTGTGGTTTTACACGCAATCTCTCATCGGCGCGCGGCCCTTGCCTACGAATGGAATTGGAGACGGGGTGCACAGGCTCACCGAACCTCTCAACGCTTATTTTCTTGTCCACGCGGCGGCCGCAAACGCTCTCCTCATCATCAGCTCCGCTATCATCGATCTACTCGCAATATTTCTATTGTTGCGATGGCTGTTTGGTGCGAGCGTGCGCCCATTTCTGGGACTTTTCCTACTCATGGTTACGAGGCAAATCGTCCAGGCGTTTTGCGCTTTACCTGCCCCGCCGAACATGATTTGGCACTATCCCGGTTTTCCTTCCCTGCTGGTGACCTATTCGGTTGCCGGCGATTTCTTCTTTTCCGGACATACGGCAATTGCCGTTTTTGCGGCAACTGAGATTGCTCGACTGAAGAAGCGTTGGCTCACTTTCGCGTCAGTTCTAATCGTGCTCTTTGAGATCTCGACCGTTCTTGTCCTGCGGGCGCACTACACCATGGACGTCTTCACCGGTTTAATTGTGGCTCTGTGGGTCGCATCGTTTGTCGAGCGCTTATCGACGCCCATCGACGGGTTCGTCGAGAAGCGGGAGGCGTCGGGGTCATAAAAATCCTGGCACGCGAATTCACTGGGCAACTGGATGGGAATCAAGGAGCGCCAAGAAACCGGGCTCGCGCCACATGTGAGAGAGCTTCCAGGTCAAGCAGCGTCAGAAAATCTATTGTCTTGAACTCGCGGTCGAGTGCCGGCTCGCCGCAAATTTTCGCGCCAAGATTCAGATAGGCGCGCAAGAGCCGCGGCGCCGTAACTGTCGGAACACTCGCCTCGGCTGGCCCCTGGCTAAGCCCAAAGCCCTGTTGAGGTTTTGTCTGAAGCTCGGACGGAGCAAGAAACGGTTCAAGTTGCCGAAAGAGCCCCCAACCCTCTGCGCAATTCTGCGAGGTCAACGAGGAGCATCCGACCAGGTACCGGCCGGCATGTTCAAGGGCGTAAGCGCCGAGACCTTTCCAAAGTAAACTAAGCACTTCGAGGCTGCGATACTCCTTCAAAATTGCGGCGCGACCGACTTCGACCAAGGAATTTCGAAGCGATTCAAATGGTGAAAAATCAAATTCTCGTTCGCTGTAGTAGCCCTTGTTTGCGGCCGCACTGGCTCCCGTCTGCATTCGATATGTCGCGATAACTCTGCCCGTGGCTTTGTGCTGGACGATAAGGTGATCGCAAACTTCGTCAAATTCGTCCGTGTCATAGCCCGTCGCATATGCGCTTTCCAGCCCTTCATGCAACTCAAGGTTGAATACCAAGAAACGAAGGCGGAATGCGTCCGCCATTTCTTCAGGGTGCTGGGCCAGCCGCACAGAATATCCCGATTGTGTTTCACATCTCTCGAAGTGTTTTCGCTGTAGGATGCGCCGGCTAGTAGCCGCGGCCAACGGTCGTGAGTTTTCCGTGGGGATTTCGTGTTTGGCGGGCATTTTGGTGGCCTCTCTCATTCGAGAACCCCCTCCGCCGGAGTTCCAAAAGAAACAGACTTTCAAAACCAATCGACGCCAAAAACCTGAGACGTTTCAACCACTCGCAAATCCACTGCTGAACCCAGAAATACGGGGATAATCCTACGGGTGAGTTACTCGCACGTGAAAAGAGCTTTACTGTTGCGAATCAGCCTACTCTTACGTTTACAAGCCTTTGCGAAGTCTAAACACTTCGACCCTTGTTAGGTCGATACGTAAAATGGATGAACGCGAGGAACGCCCTATGCCAGATGAAATTTACCTCATTAACAAAGCGAAGACGGAGTTTCGCGATGGCTACAACGCCGGTAACGTCGAACAAATTCTTTCTATCTTCGATCCCCACTTCGTCGACATGTCCCAAGGTGAGCTAACAGGGTTTGGCGAAAACGGCCTGACTCTCATGCGACAGCGTCTCCTAACCCTTTTCTCACAATATCGCGTCAAAATGGTTCCAATCATCATCGACGTGGTCGTAAACGGATCAACAGCTTACGATTTCGGCTGGCATGAAATTACCCTCATCCCCAAAGCTGGTGGCGACGCGCTCCGTCAACGACTGCGATATCTCGAGCATTGGAAAAAGAAAGCTGAAGGAGAATGGAAAATCACGTTTTTCGTGAGCAACGAGGATAGAAAGGAGACTTTCAACGGCATGCAGCCGCACTGGTTCATTAGTGTGGACGAAGATCTGAAAAATCCGCGGCCGAGCGCCTGATCACAAAGCGCTCACGAGAATTAGACATTCTTGATTTTGCTGTACAGCCGTTTGCTGAAGCCTTCCGGCACGGGATACTCGACCCCATCCGCAACCAACTTAACGACATTCTGCGTTCCGTCCACAACTGCCTTGCAGTGGGCGCACGCTTTGAAATGCGCCTCCATCCTCGCCCGCAGCTCGGGGTCCACGTCGCCGTCGACGTAATTGGAGATCTCTCGCCAGACCTCTAGGCAGCTGATCTCGATCACTCCCATTGGATACTCAATTCCTCCAAAAGTTTCTCTCGCCCCTGGCTCATCCTACCAGGGCCTTACCTTCTCATATTCTTCCCTGCCGGTTATCCAGCTTCCGTCAAAACCCGGAGCCAAGGCATCACGCATCTGCAATCGCGCTCGCAGCAAGCGAGTTTTCACGTTGCCCTCCGAAATGCCCAGAACTCGCCCGGTCTCCTCGATGCTCAAATGCTGAATATCACGCAACACCAGAACCTCAAGGTATTTTTGCGGCAAAGCCGCCATCGCCCGCTTCAAAGCGTCGCGCAACTCTTTTCGCTCCAGTGCCTCGATCGGAATTTCCCGCCAATCGGCGTAATCCTTGGGGAAGTAGTCGCCTTCCTCATCGGACCGGGGCTCGTCCACCGATTCATACAGATGCCGCCGGTCCTTTCTCAGCTTCAAGCGTGCTTCGTTGATCGTAATTTGGATCAGCCAAGTGCTGAATTTCGATTCGCCGCGGAATCGTGGCAAATTGGAAAAGGCCTTCAGCACCGCTTCTTGCGAGGCTTCTTCCGCGTCCGCTTGATTGTTTAGGATAGACATAGCCGACGTATAGACAGCCCGCTCGTAAGGGCGCACAAGCTCGTAAAACACCTCTTTGTCGCCGGCGCTAACGCGGCGAATCAGGTCCGCTTCATTTCTATCCGAGTAGGGTTTTGACGTGCCTGCCGACACCGAATCCTCACAAATCACTTTTAGGTACAACCCTATCATGGTACGCGCACACCTATACGACCTGATATGCGATGCGGAAGCCGATAAAAAGTGGCAATTGAGTCCAAGCAGCAACAGTCCAACTAGAGCTGCCAGCCGCCACCTAAGGACCTGTAAAGTTGCACCAGGCTTTGGTATTCGTTGCCACGCGCCTGAGCGAGAGTGAGTTCTGCGGAAAACAACGATCGTTGATTGTCCAGCACCTCGAGGTAAGTGGTCGTGCCTCCTCGATACCGCATATTGGATAGGCGCACCGATTCCTGCAGATCCGCCACGGTACTTTCCTGACGGACGCGAACCTCGTGGAGTTTTTGGTAGCCGATGAGCGCGTCAGAGACATCTCCGAACGCATGCTGGATGGATTGTTTGTATGCGATTAGCGCCTGCTCGTGCTGGGATTTGGCCTGCCGCAAGTTTCCGCGGAGCGCTCCACCGGTGAAAATCGGTTGGCTCACTTGCGCGCCGTAAGACCAGGTTCCCAGTTGCGAACTCATCAAACTCGAGAAGGCACTGCTTCTTCCGAAAGATCCGCCGCCGGAACCGGTCAGCGAAATTTGCGGGAAGAATTGCGCCTTTGCCACGCCAATTTGCGCATTCGCCGCGATCAGAATCTGCTCCGCTTCGCGAATATCAGGCCTTCGCTCCAAAAGGGCCGACGGCATTCCGCCCGGCACTTCCGGCGGAAGCGGCTGATCAATCAGAGACACTCCGCGCTTCACTGCTTGTGGATAGTTGCCGAGAAGAATGCTGATGGCATTCTCTTCTTGGGCAATCTGCCGTTCAAGGTCGGGAATCTGCGCGTTCGCCGTGTCCAGAACCTGCTGGGCCTGAAGCACGTCCAGCTTGGTGGCCACGCCGTGCTCCATGCGAAAATTCGTCAGCTTTACCGAGTCTTCCTGGGTCTTTACAGTGTCTTGCGTGATCTGCAATTGAAGATCAAGCTGTAGGAGCCGGAAGTAATCACTCGCGACGTCGCTAACTAGCGTCAAGATGACCGTCTGTCTCGCATCTTCCGTGGCCAGCAGTTGTGCCCTTGCCGCTTCATTGGCCCGGCGCAACTTGCCGAAGAAATCCAATTGAAACGCGGCGTCGGCGGTTAGCTCTAGAAAATTGGACTTGGTCTGGAACGTGTGATCCTGCCCTCCGCTGAAATCCGCATTGCCGGCGACCTGTGGGTACAAGCGAGAACGCGAAATGGTGACTTGGGCGCGCGCTTCGTTAATTCTCTCGGTTGCGATCTGCAGGTCGTAATTCTGCTTGATGGCTGTGCGGATCAGTTCCTGTAATTGCGGATCCTGAAAAACTTGCCACCATTTCAGATCCGCGTACGATGACGCTTGCGTCTGAGCCTGCTGGCTATCGCTCAAATCGCGGAACGCTGCCGGCGTTTGCACGACCGGCTTCCGATAGTTCGGCCCGACCATGCATCCGCTCGCCAATAGAGCCGGCAAAGCCGCGGCTACGAAGCATTTCAGCCAACCGGCAGAATTGCGATTTTCATTTCTTGCACGGTCTTCACGGTGGCTCATGTCAGTCTCCTGGAACCGGGGCTGGAGTCGCCGGCACAGCCCCTCCTTCGGATTCCTTGCCGGCACCTGACCACTTCTCCACCAGGAAGAAAATTGCAGGTACAAAGAAAATTCCAATCACGCTGGCGGCCAACATTCCGCCGATCACCGTCGTGCCCATGATTTGACGAGCAACTGAGCCGGCACCCGACGCGGTCCACAAAGGCACGCAACCTAAAACGAACGCGAAGGACGTCATCAAAATCGGCCGGAGCCGCAGTTTGGCACCCTCCAACGCAGCGTCGACCAGGGGTCTTCCCTTCTCGAATTGGTCTTTGGCAAATTCCACGATGAGAATTGCGTTCTTGGCGGCCAAGCCGATGAGCATCACAAGGCCGATTTGCGAGTACACGTCGGCTTCAATCTGAACCATGAAAGGCGGCAAGAAAAGGCTCAGCAAAGAGCGGCGTAGCCAAAGGATGAAAAACGCGCCGAAGATTGCAACGGGAGTGCTCAGCAGCACACTGAATGGCAACGACCAGCTTTCGTATAGCGCTGCCAAAATTAGGAAAACGAACAGCAAAGAGAGTCCGAAGATGACTGCCGGCGGCACACCTTGCCTGGCTTTTTGCTCCTGAAATGACATACCGGAGTAGTCAAAACCCATCTCTCGCGGCATTGTCTGAGCAAAGACTTCTTCGAGCGCGGCAGTAGCCTGATCCGCGCTGTAACCGGGTGCCGCACTACCATTCAGCTGTGCCGAACGGTATTCGTTGAACCGTAGAGTGAATTCAGGACCCACGAGTGACCTCATCCTTGTCAGCGTGGAAAGGGGAACATTTTCTCCTTTGTTGTTACGAACGTAGAATTGCCCAAGATTCTCTGATCTGGCTCGCGCATCGCTTTCGGCTTCGATATAGACTTGCCATTGCCGGCCGAAGCGATTGAAGTAGTTGATGAAATAGCCGCCCATAAATGCTTGAATTGTTTTGTAAACATCGTTCAGCGGAACACCCTGCTTCA
>Ga0066388_100000226_pt1 | contig 23762 bp, 19 predicted proteins | sample PanSoiMetaGPlot6_FD_64539 | JGI IMG/M metagenome (GOLD analysis project Ga0066388, IMG submission 64539) | Tropical forest soil microbial communities from Panama analyzed to predict greenhouse gas emissions - Panama Soil - Plot 6 (Hybrid Assembly) | ecosystem: Environmental > Terrestrial >...
CACGAGAAGAAGATCGGAGGCGTGCTCGAGCAGTACTTGGCGGCAGGCGCCGCACGGTAGGACAGGACGCTCCGAAGCGGCGACGACGGCGAGCCGAATGAAGCGCGTGGCGCCGCGCGCGAGCGCGCCGAAGAGCGCGTTCCGCTCGGCGCAGATCGAGAGTCCGTAGCTCGCACTCTCCACGTTGACCCCGGGATGGAGCGCCGTATCGGCGTCCTCGAGGACGGCGGCCACCGCGAACTTCGAATAGGGCGCGGTAGCACGGCCGAGCAGGGCCTTGGCGGAGGTGATCAGGAGGGAGGCCTCGGGGCCCGCCACTATTTCTCCGGCTCGGCCGGAGCGGAGGGCTGTTCCAGGAGCGTGAGCCTCGCGAAGCGGACCGCGAGCTTGCGTCTCGACTTGTCGTCGAAGGAGACGACCACCGAAGCCTGCTCTCCGTGTCCCTTCGTCTCCAGCACGAGTCCGTTGCCGAAATCCGGGTGCTTCACCTTGTCCCCCACTTGGAAATCCCGCTGATTCATCGTCGACCTCGCTTCCTACGAACCGGACGAAGGGATCCGGGTGTTGCGGTACTGGACCTTCCGTGTGCGGCGGGCGCCCGAAGGTTCGACCGCTTCGGACTCCTGGCGCTCGCCGACCAGCGTGAGCACCTTCACCGTGTGGCCGCCGCGCTGGAAGACGCGGACGACCCGCTTTCCCATGCTGCACAGAATGTCGTACGGGATCGTTTCCGCGCGCTCCGCGACTTCCTCGAGCGCGATCCGCGCGTCTCCCTGCTCGCCGAAGAGCACCGCCTCGTCCCCCAGGGCGATCTCCGGGATCTCGGTCGCGTCCACCATCGTGAGGTCCATCGTGACCCGGCCGATGATCGGGGCGCGCCGCCCGCGGATCAGCACGTCCCCGCGGTTCGAGAGGAGCCACGGATAGCCGTGGCCGTAGCCGACCGGAAGCACGCCGACGCGCGTGGGGCGCTTCGTTTGATACGTTCGGGCGTAGCTGATGAAGCGCCCGGCCGGAACCGCGCGGAGCTGCACCACGCGCGACTTGAAGGACATCACCCCTGCGACCTGCACCGTGCGCGGCACGCGCGGGCTCGGATAGAAGCCGTACGCGAGAATGCCCGGGCGGACCATGTCGAGCCGTGAGGCGGGGAGGCTCAGGATACCGGCGCTGTTCGCCGCGTGGCGGATCGGAACCTCGATGCCCTTTCGGACGAGCGCGGCCAGGATCTCCTGGAATCGGCGGAGCTGCTCCTCGGCGAAGTACGTGTTCCCCGAATCCGCGTCCGGAAAGTGCGTGAACACTCCCTCGAGCGTGAGGTGCGGCATCGCGACGACGCGCTCGAGGAAGTCGAGGGCGTCCCCATCCGAGACGCCGGTGCGCCCCATGCCGGTGTCCACTTCGACGTGGATGCGGGAGACGGTGCCTCGGGCCGCGCTCTTGCGCGAGAGGATCTCGGCGAATTCGAGGCTCGAGACGCAGGGCGTGAGGCGGTGCTCGACGATCTCGTCGACTTCGGAGAGGAGCGACGGACTCAAGATCACGATCGGGGACGAAAGGCCCGCGGCGCGGAGCTCGATTCCCTCGTGGAGCGTCGCGACGCCGAACATGGTGATTCCGGCTTCGGCCGCGGCACGGGCGATCTCGACCGATCCGTGGCCGTAGGCATCGGCTTTCACGACGAGCAGGATCTTGCAGCCGGGACCGACCGCGGACCGGATCGCCGCGATGTTCCGACCGAAGCGATCCAGATCTACCTCGGCCCAGGTGGGAAATTCCATAGGTTCCTTGCCGGCCATGCCGACCCGTCCACGAGTACCACAGCCCTGCGGGGGAAACAAGCGCCCGCGTGCTCCCATGCTACACTCCGGCGGTGAGCGCGTCCTCTCCGAAGGCCCCCGACCGCGACGAGTTCGCTTCGGCCGCCGCCGCCCTCCTCGATCTCGTCCGCCACCTCTCGGGCCCCGAGGGATGTCCCTGGGACCGGGATCAGACCTCGCGCTCCCTGTCTCCCTACCTCGTCGAAGAAGCGCACGAGATCGGCGAGGCGATCGCCCAATCCGATTCCGCGGCCGTCCGCGAGGAGCTCGGGGACCTCTTCTTCCTGGTCACCTTCCTCGCGGTCACGCTCGAGCGCGAAGGAGGCTCCGATCCTTCGCGCATCATCCGCCAGATCATCGACAAGATGATCGCGCGCCATCCGCACGTGTTCGGCGAGCACCAGGACCTCGACCCGCAGGGCGTCCTCCGCCAGTGGGAAGAGCTCAAGCGGCGCGAGACGGGGCACGAAACGCTCCTCGGAAGGAGCCCCGAGCGGCTGCCCGCGCTCCTTCAAGCGTACCGCGTCCAGGAGAAGGCGGCCTCGGTTGGTTTCGACTGGGAGCGCGTGGAGGACGTGGTCGCGAAGCTGCGGGAGGAAGTGGACGAGACCGAGCGCGCGCTCCGGGACGGCGCGCCGGAGCGCGTCGGCGAGGAGATCGGCGATCTCCTGTTCGCGGTCGTCAATCTCGCGCGAACGTTGCGGACCGACCCCGAAGCGCACCTGCACGCCGCGATCGGGAAGTTCCGCCGGCGCTTCGACCGGGTCGTGGAGCTTCTTCGCTCGGAGGGGCGTTCGCCGAAGGAGGCGGGGCTTCCCGAGATGGACCGGCTGTGGGAGCAGGTGAAGCGCGAGGAGCGGGCCTAGCCGGCCGGCGGAGCGGTCTCCCCCTTTTCATCCCGTTCGCGCTCCGCGACGTAGTTCAGCTTGAGCTCCGTGAGCGCGTGGTCCAGGTAGCGGGCCTCTTCGCCGGTCAGGTTCCCGGAGGTCCTCGTCTTCAGCATCTCGAGCATCTCGATCGAGATCTGCGCCTGGAGGAGGTCGCGCTCGATCTTCTGGGTGTAGGGATTCATGATCTTCCCCATCTGCTGCATGGCGGCCGCCTGAAACGACTGCACGAGCCCCACGAAGAGATCCCGCTGGCTGATCGTCGGACGTCCTTCTTCCGGGCTTTCGCTCACGATCGACTCTCCTGTCCGCTTCGCCTCATCGAATCCGCTCCGCGATCACCATCGTGAGGTAGGCCGTCTCCCGCGCCGCGAGCAGAACCGGATGGTCGCGGCTCTGCCCCAGAACCTCGACCAGACGGAGCTCCGTCCGCGCGCCCTTCGCAGCCGCGCGCAGGATCTCGAGAAACGCCGGCGCGTCCACGTGGTGCGAGCAGGTCGCGGTCGCGAGCGTCCCTCCCGGCTTGAGCAGGCGGAGCGCGGCGGCGTTCAAGCCCACGTACTTGCGCACGCCTTCGTCGAGCGCCTTCCGGCTCTTCACGAGCGCGGGTGGATCGAGGACGATCATATCAAAGCGCGCCTCCTCCCGATCCAGCCGCTGGATCGCCTTCTCGACTTCCTCGACCCGGAACTCGATCGCCCGTCCGGGCGCGTTGTGCTCCGCGTTCCAGCGGGCCCGCTCGATCGCAGGGCCGGAGGAATCGATGCCCAAAGTCGCGACGGCTCCCGCGTTCGAGCAGAGGATCGAGAAGAGCCCGGTGTAGCAGTACAGGTCGAGCACGCTCCGGCCGGAGGCTTCCTCCGCCACGCGGCGCCGGTTCTCCCTCTGGTCCAGGAACTCCCCCGTCTTCTGTCCGTGCCGCAGATCGACCCGGAGCACGAGCCCCTCGTAGGGCACTTCGATGAGATCGGGTACGCTCCCACGCTCGAGCGGCTCGAGCAGCGGCAGCCCTTCGAGCTCCCGGGCGGTCGCGTCCCTGCGGCAGAGGATCTCGCGCGGTGAGAGTGCCCGGTCCAGGACGTCGAGCACGGTCTCGATCCGCTGCTCGATTCCGAGCGTCAAGCTCTGGACCGCGAGGTAGTCGCCGTACCGGTCCACGGTGACGCCGGGCAGGTAGTCCCCCTCCCCGTGGATCAGCCGATACGTGGTCTCGACGGGGAGAATGCGCCGGCGCAGCGCGAGCGCCTCCAGGACCCGCTCCCGGATCAGATCCGCGTCGACCGGGCGGGCTCGCCGGGCGTAGAGGCGGACCGCGATCAGCGAGTGCGGATTGTAGAGTCCAGTGCCGACGGGGGCGCCGCGGTGATCCTCGACGAGGACTTCCGCACCGGCATCCGGGGCTCCTCCGGAGCCGAACGAGGCGATCTCGTTGGAGAAGACCCAGAGGTGTCCCGAGCGGATCCGCCGATCCTGATTCTTCGCGAGGCGGACCGACGCGACGCGCGTCTCAGCGCCCGGTACGACGGCCACTCCGGCTCCCGCGGCCCGGCTCAGGAGCGAGCCCGAGGTATCCCACGATCTTGTTCGCGAGCTTCGCGGCGAAGAAGTCGGACGCGGGCTGGCCCTGGATCGGGCAGAGCTCCACGATGTCGCATCCGACCACCTGCCGGCGCTCGCACACGGCGCGCAGGAGCCGGGTACCTTCGTCCCACGTGAGGCCCCCTGGCTCCGGGGTGCCTACCGCGGGCACATAGGCCGGGTCGAAGGCGTCCAGGTCGACCGAGACGTAGACGGGATTCGGAAGGAGATCGAGGATGGCGTCCACGGGGAGCCCGTCCCGGCGTATCTCGCGCGCGAGGAAGACAGGGGCGTTCTGCGCGTGCACGTAGTCCGCTTCCTCTTTGGAGACGCTCCGGATTCCCACCGCGACGGTGGGGACGCCGAGATCCCGAACGCGGCGCATGACGCTGGCGTGGCTCAGGCGGGTGCCTTGGTACTGGTCTCGGAGATCGAGGTGCGCGTCGAGCTGGAGGACGGCGAGCCCCGGGTACCTCGCTTGCAAGGCGCGGACCGGAGCGATGGTGAGGGAGTGCTCCCCGCCGAGCGTGAACGGCACGATTCCCCGCGCGGCCAGCTCGCGGACCACCGATTCGAGGCGCGCGAGCCCGGCTTCCGGGTCCGCGGGCTCGACCTCCACTTCCTCCAGTGTCGCGATGCCGATCCGGTAGGGCTCACGGTCGAGCTCCTCGTCGTAGAACTCGACCTGGCGTGAGGCTTCCAGGATGGCCCGGGGCCCGAAGCGGGTCCCGGGCAGGTAGCTCGTGGTCTGGTCGAACGGCGCGGGGACGAACGCCACGCGGGCCCCCTCGAGGGGGCATTCCGCGGGGCTCAGTCCGAGAAAGAGAAGAGGTGCCGGGGGTCGAAGTCTCGTGGCCTCAGAAATCGTCGTCTTCCTCTTCCTCTTCTTCCTCCTCGTCGTATTCGTCGTCCTCGTCGACCTCGTCGTCTTCTTCGTCTTCCTCCTCGTCGAGGTCTTCGTCTTCTTCCTCGTCCTCGAAGTCGTCGTCTTCCTCGTCATCACCTGCGTAGCTGCGGGCGAAGGGATTGTCGTTCCACTCCGCCGGATGGCGGGGGTACCCGCCGAACTCGCGCTCCAGTTCGGAGCTTCTGCGCTTCATTTCGAAATCCTCACACGCTGGTTGGAGAGGCCGCCCCTCATGCGAAAAAACTGCGACGGGAAATTACGGACGAGGCCATTCCCCGTCAACGGAAAAAGCATGACCCTTGTCGCGGGAGGCGGGCAATAGGGGAATCCTCACGAGCACGGGGAAAGACCCCGGTCCTTCCGGCTGGTTCCCTACGGGGCGGTTTCGAAGACGCGGACCTCGGCGCGTTGCGCAGGTCCGCCGGGGACTGCGACATACAGCCGATTCGTTCCCGGGACGAAGAGGGCTGTGCGAGCCTTCGGGCCGGTGGGGATCCGATACACGGGATGGAACCGCCCCGACTTCGCCTCCCCGAGCACCTCGACCGTGCCCGCGCCGCAGGCCACGTAGACGCGATGGAGGCCGGGATCGAAGAACAGGTCGTCCACGTCGCCGTCGATCGGAACCGATTCGAGCCTTCGTCCCGTTTCTGTGTCGTAGATCAGGACCGATGCGGGACGCCGGCAGCCGACGAAGAGTCGGCGGCCCGGCGCGTCGAGGGCCATCGGGTAGTTGTCGGAGCAGCCGCACGGCCAATCCACGGCGACGCGTCCGGTCTCGAGGTTCACGAGCGCGATCTCGCGCGCGTCGGGTAGGTTCACGAACAGCCTGGAGGCGGCCGGCTCGATCTGGAAGGACTCGGGATGCACCTCGAGCGGGATCAAGCCTCGGTTCTCCCCCGTTCGGGCGTCGAGCGTGCCGATGCCGCCGTTTCCGTATCCGACGTAGACCCTGCCCGACGCGGGGTCGAACCGGACATTGTCCGCGTCGCCGGCGTAGGTGACGCTCCGGATCAGGTGGAGGCTCGCGCCGTCGAGCACCGAGCAGGCGCCGGTCCCCCCGTTGGCGACGAAGAGTCGGTCGAACCCGCGGGCGTAACAGACACCCTGCGGCCGGTCGAAACCGGCGATGGAACGGAGCCAGTGCCCCGCCTTGACGTCGACCACTTCCACCGAGTTGTTCTCGTGGGCCGCGATGAAGAGCCTCTCCCCGTCCGGATCGAGGTCCATGTGGTCGAGCCGGCCGGACACCTCGGGGAGTGGGATGACTTGGACGAGCTTGAGCGGAGGGGACGCGAGCGCCGGGGCCGAGGCGGCGGAGATTGAGGCAACCGAAAGAAGGACGAAGCGGAACAGGCTCCTGGACACGGGACCTCCGCGTAGGGATCGCCCTGGCCCAAGGGCATTATAGCCTGACCGCACGCGGTGAGCGTCAGTTACAACGCTACAAGGCAATCCGTCCGTTTCCGCACGCTCCGGCCGGGACTCCCCGAGGCTCTCACGCCTAAGTCTCAGGAATCTTAGAACATGCGCCGCGCCGTCCGAGGCCGGGGTCCTGGCCTGCGACTTGCGGCTCCCTCTGGAAGGCAGCTGAAATGCGGAAAGGAGGTTCGCACCCATGAAGCTCACCCGGCCACGGACGCTCGGCGTGGCGGTCGCCTTCGGAGCCTCGATCCTGGCCTCGTCGGCGCTCGCCCAGAGCTACTCCGAACGACAGATGGAACAGCACATACTCAGGAAGATGCACGATGTGAACCGCGCGGAAATGAGGATGGGAGAAATGGCGATGCGGCGGGGTCATTCCCAGGCTGTCCGGAGCTACGGGCGGAGGCTGCGAAGCGACCACCAAGCCAACGACCGGATGGTCCGGACCGTCGCGCGCAGCCAAGGGGTCACGTTGGTCGAGCCGATGCCCATGACCCGTGCGGAGCGGATCCAGATGGATCGCGACCAGCAGAGGCACGATGAGGTGATGTCGGCGCGAGGCCGCGAATTCGACCGCGCCTTCACGAGGGTCATGGCCGAAGGGCACGCGGACGTCGCGCGTATGCTGCGGCACGACCGAAACCGTTTGCATCGCGGCAGGGTCCGCGCGCTCGTGAATACCACCATTCCAGCCGTCGAGCGGCACCAGCGGCTGGCGCAGAGGCTGGAGGACAGGCTGTAGCGAAAAGCGGAGGTCTCAAGACATTCAGCGTTCCACCGGTTCCAATGTGACCGAGTCGAGCCATGCCGTGCCTTGTCCCACGAGAGCAACCCCGTAGCTCACGGTCTTGCTCTCGGCCGGGATGTCCCCCACAAGCTCGAAGTCGCGCCACTCAGCCGTGGTGATCGGATTCTCATCGGTGCCTCGGTAGAGCGTCTCGGCCGCGAAGCCGATTCCGGATTTCACCGCTCGAAGCCAGAGGTAGGCGCGACACCCGGGCTCCCCCTCCACACGGACCGAGGCGCGCAGCCGAACCCTCCGCCCGACGTAGGGGCCGGCGGGTCTTCGCTGGGTCAGCATCCCGAACGCGTCCCCGTAGCGCTTCCCGGGAAGTGAACGGATCGCGGCGCACTGGGCGCCGTTCCGGGGATTCTCCCGGGTGGTCTCGGCTCGATATTGGACCGCGCTCAAACCCATGGGGGGAATCCAGCCGGGGGGCGTCGTGCCCGGCCGACCCAGCTCGAAGTCGGGGTTCGACGTCGTGTCGATCGGCGTTGTTCCCGCTCCGGCGGTCGATGGATTGCGGCGGGCCGCGGTCGTGCGCTCCACGAAGAGGAGCGCGTCGTAGTTCTCCGGCAGAATGGAACGTAAGAAATAGGCTTGCGGCAACGAATCCTGAAAACCCGCCCCGATGCTTCGTGCCAAGTGCGGAGCGCTGAGCCAGTCCGCGACCGGACCCGTCCGAGGCGCGCGTCGTAGATCGAACGCCGCGATCGCATGGCCGGTGCGCGCGAGGGTTTCGTCCACGCTTCCTGGCGGTGCCGGAGGAACCGAGAACGTCATGAGACCGCGTTCGCGTCCACCGAATTCCACCGATTGGAAGGAGCCCTGGTTGAAGGAGAAGCCGAAGACGACCATGCGATCCCCGAGCGCACGACGCAGCTCGAATCCCATTCCGTTGGCGTCTTCGGACGTCGAAACGTGTCCGTTATGCGCCCAGAGCACGACCTTCGCGTCCGGCCCCTCGTGCTCCAGGATCCATGCGATGTTCTCGGCCATCGCCTTGTCTCGGATGGGGCCGCTTCCCCCGGCGCTCAGCTCCATGTATTGGGCCGCGACGCGCGCGTGCTGGCGGGCGATCGCCCAGTCGCGCGCCCCGGTGACGCGCGCGTACTCGGATTTTCTCGAGTCCATCCGCTGCACGAGGTCCGCAGCGGCTTGAGCCAGCGCCGTCTTCTCGGAGGCGGACATCCTCCACAGCCCCGACACGCGATAGGGATCCGCCAGCACCGCGAGCGACTTCTCCGCCCGATTCGCCTCTTCCGGATCCACGCGCCGGAGGTATGAGATCGCGGTCTTCACGGCGCGCGGCGCGACCTGCATGTCGAATCCGTAGAACTTCACCTTCCGCGGGTGGTGCGGGTCGGCATTGTAGCGGCGCATCCAGCGGATCATCTCCAGGACCTCTTCCGTGTTCCAGGTCCAGAAATAGAGTCCGCTCAGCGCTTTCGCCGGATCCCCACGCCCTGTAAGGACGTACTCGTTCACGTCGAAGCCTTCCGGCATCGTGGCTTCGATCGCGAAGACGTTGAAGCCCATCTCGCTCACCAGGAATTCGAGCATCCGATGCTTGAGCTGGAAGAACTCGCGCGTGCCGTGCGTCGCTTCGCCCAGCGCGACCACGCGGGCGTCTCCGATCCACTCGCGAAGGGGCCGCAAGTCCGAAAACCCATGCCCCGCCTCGGCGGTCCGGAGCGGAACCGCGGTGCGGCGGAACCACTCGACCACCTCCTCGGGGGCCGGACCTGCGGGATAGGCAGGAGGAAGGCGAAACGCGAGCGCCCGGTCCTCGGTTTGCTGCTCCCGCTTCGTGGCCGGCTCACGACCCGGCGCGACCGCGAGGAGCATGTACTTCGCGGTGGGCAGCTCGACCGTGAACCTCCCCGCACTGTCCGCGAACGCAAAGAAGACATCGCCGAGGAAGTCGCTGTAGCGGATGGCGCGGAGCTCGGCGCCGGGAATCGGCTCCCCCGAGGTGCTTCGAATGGTCCCACCCAGGGTCAGGCCATTCTTCCCGGCCCGCAGTCGCACGCCGCGCAGGGGAGTGCCCGCCTTGACGACGAGCGAGGTTTCGATCGCCGCGACGTGTCCTGCGGCGGTGCACGTCAGCGAGTAGGAGCCGGGACGGACCGCCGCGACGAGGAACCGACCGTCGGGGCCGGTATGCGCGAATGCCGCCGCCCGGGTTTGTTCCTCGGAGATACCATCGTTCTCCGGAACGACCGCCACCAACGCGTTCGCAAGCGAGCCGCCGTCGGCAGTGGAAACCGTTCCTTCGATCGAGCCGCTCCTCGTGGAGTCGGCTTGGGCAGGTGGAGCGGCATGCGCCGCGTGGGCTCCGGCCAGCATGCAGACCCATGCGAGGAGGACGATCGTTCCGCGGCGTTTCATCGCAACTCGATCTCGGACATGCTGTGGGCTACGACGCTTGAAGTTACGTCGAATCAATGGCGGGGCCGACGGGACTCGAACCCGCGACCTCCTGCGTGACAGGCAGGCGTTCTAACCAGCTGAACTACGACCCCACCGAGGGTTCTTCAGAGCAGAAGCGCGAGTTTACCGGGCCCGGGTCGTGCGGTCAACGGCTCCCTCGCCGCGTTCAAATCCGCACGAGCTTCGTCGCCTTGTAGTAGTGCCCGAGGATGTCGCGGTAGCTCGACCCCGCGCGCGCCATCCCGAGCGCCCCCCACTGGCAGAGCCCGATTCCGTGGCCGTTCCCGGCCCCCGTCGCCACCACCTGGCTCGGCTTTCCGTCCTCCCCGCGCAGCACGCCGATCTTGAAGAAGCTGCTCCGGAGGATGGCCGCGGTGCCGGGACGGCGCAGCGCCCAGCGCACCCGATCCCCCCGGAAGGTGTAGTCCCCCGCGGTCGTCGTGACGGCGAGCCCCGAGACCCGGCCGCAACGCGAGCGGCTCTCGATCCGCACATCGAGCAGATCGCCCGCGAGCGCCGCGGGGTTCGCTCCCTCCGCGACGCCGTACTGCCTCACCGTCGCGAGGAAGGCGCCCGGGTCCCACACCTCGCGCCAGCGGAAGTTCGCCGACCCCGCGCAGTACGCGCGCGTGCCCGGGCCCGAGTCGTCGCGCACGCTCCGGAGGTAGGCCGTCCAGTCCCACGGCCACACGTCCTCCACGTTGGCCGTCCGCCCTCCGCAGGCGGAGGAGTAGAGCGCCTTCACCGGGACGCCTTCGCAGGTCAGCACCTGGCCCCTGGTCGAGGCGAGCGCCCGGTCGCTCTGCTCGTTCTCGCGGGTCTTCCCCGCGTAGACCTGATCCTCGACGGAGGCGTAGAGGTCGAAGCCCAGCTCGGCGCGCCGGCCGAGATACGCGAGCGTGTACGAGCGCGCCGCCACGGCCTGCGCCTTGACCGCTTCGAAGTCCGTCTCCGGAGGCTTTCCGATCTCGTTCGGGAGGACGCTCCGGAGATAGCTTTCGAGGTCGACCACGTTGACCAGGGTGAGCCCCTCCGGCTGCGAGGCGAAGACGCGGAAGGAGCCCCGGTACCAGTTCCCGCTCCAGCCGGCGTAGCCCCCCGATTCCGCGACGAGCTCGAGCGTGTCCCCCGCGTCCCCCGACCACAGCCGCTCCCCCGTTCCCTCGCGCTTCACGGAGATCCCTCCGGATCCCGATCGCACGATCACGAGCGGCTCCCCCGAACCCGCGCGGACAATCCCCTCCCCGCCTTGGGGCCGAAGGCTCCAGGCCGTCGAGCCGGCGATCGTGAGGCGCGGCGCGCCGACCATGAGCCCGATCCGGAGCGGCCCGGCGCGGCGCCAGACATCGGAGGGCGCGGGTGCGGGCTGGGCGGGAGCCGGACGCGTCTCGGGAGCCGGGGAAGGAGTCGCGGGGGGCTCTTGGCCGCGGCCTGGGCCCGCACAGCCCGCGGCCAGGAGCAGGAGCGCCGCGGCGAGCCCGGCGGGCTCAGCGCGGGAAATGCGGGGGCGGCGTGACCGATCCAAGGATGACCTCTCTGCGGGCGCCGGTCGCCGAGGGGACGTTTCCCGGCCGGCCCGAGACGGTTTCGAACGCGAGGAAGCCGAACGCCATCGCCTCCTTGGCCGCGACCGGCACGCCGAGCGCCTCGGTGGTTCCGACCACGGTTCCCGGGAGCGCGCCCTCGATCGCGGCGAGGAGCGTCTTGTTGAGCGCCCCTCCTCCCGAGACCAACACTTCGTCCGGCATTCCGCTCCCGGAGAGCTCCACGCCCCGCGCGACCGCGCCCGCGGTGATCTCGACCGCGGTCCGCAGCCGGTCCGGGAGGGAGAGCGTGAGCGTGCGCGCGAGGAACCGCTGGAGGTAGGCGGCTCCGAATTCCTCCCGGCCGGCGCTCTTCGGGGGCCGGCGGATCATGAAGGGATCGGCGAGGAACTCCTCGACCACGTCCCGATCGGCGTGGCCGCGCGCCGCCTCCGCCCCTTCGGCGTCGTACCGCGCCCCGCCTCCGAGCGCGGCCATGATCGCGTCGAGGAGCATGTTCCCCGCGCCGCAGTCGAACGCCACGACCTCCTCGATCCGGGCGTTCGGCTTGAGCCGCGTGAGATTCGCGATCCCCCCGAGGTTCAGGAGCACGCGATCCTTGTTGTCGGAGACGAACTGATGAAGGTCGAACTTGGGCACGAGCGGCGCGCCCTCTCCCCCTTCGAGGACGTCCGCCATCCGGAAGTTCGAGACGGTGCGGCAGTGGAGCGCGTGCGCGACGGTCGTGGGATCGCCGATCTGGGCGGAAAGGGGAACACCGGCGCGCTTTCCCTGCGGGTCGTGGAACACCGTCTGCCCGTGGAACCCGATCACCTCGGGCTTGTGTCCCCTCGCCTCCTCCGATTCGAGCGCAGCCAGCGCGGTCACCGCGGCGTGCCGCCCCAGCTCGACGCTCAGCGCCAGGAGATCGCGCATCGGGAGGGTGCCTTCCTGCGCGAAAAGCACCCGCTCGCGGAGGCCAGGAGGATAAGGCTGATGCGCCCACGCGAGGAGCCGGGTGCGCCGCGGCGCGAGCCCCCGCTCGACGTGGACGAGCGCCGCGTCCGCGCCGTCGGCCGAGGTGCCCGTCATGATTCCGATCGCGCAGGCGCTCCCGGCCACGTCGCTCCGGCTCATCGCCCGCTCCCCTGCAGGAGGCCCTCGACGATCTGGCGCTGGAAGAGGACGAAGGCGACCAGGACGGGAGCGGTCGCGAGCGTGGATCCCGCGAGGAGCGCGCCCCAGTCCACGCTGTACTCCGACTGCGCGAAGAGCGCGAGCCCCACGGGAAGCGTCCGCATCGACTCCGACGTCGTGAGCACGAGCGGATGGAGGAACGCGTTCCACGTGGTGAGGAACCCGTTCACGCCCACCACCGCGAGCCCCGGCCCGGAAAGGGGCAGCACGATCCTCCAGAAGATCGCTCCCGGACTCCAGCCGTCCGTGCGGGCCGCCTCCTCCAGCTCGGGGGATAGCGTCTGGTAGTAGTGCGCCATGAAGAGCACGCCGAAGGGATCCGCAAGGTGCGGCAGGATGAGCGCCGGATACGTGTCGAGGAGGCCGAGCTTCGCGAAGAGGAGGTAGAGCGGAACGAGCGTGACCTGCCTCGGCAGGATCAGGAAGGCCGCGGCGAGGCCGAGGAAGACCCCCTTCCCCACGAAACGTCCCCGGGCGAGCGCGTGGCCGGCCGCGGCGCTCAAGAGGATCTGGATCGGCACCGCGATCCCGGTCACGAGGAGCGAATTGAGCGCGAAGCGCGGCATCGCACCTCCCGACGCGAGCGCGCGGTAGTGGTCGAGCGTGAGCCCTCCGCGGAGCCAGTCCGCGGGGGCGATCGGGAGCGCGTTTCCGGTCCCGAGGGAGACGCGCGCCATGTAGAGGAGCGGCGCGAGCGAGACGGCGGCGCAGGCCAGGAGCGCCCACGAGGCCCGTTTCACGCGGCGACCGCCTCACGCTCGCGCAGCACCCGCCGCTGCACGAGGAGGATGGCTCCGACCAGAAGAAGCAGGAGGTAGGCGATCGCGCACGCGTAGCCCATCTCGAAATGGTAGAACGCGCGCTCGTAGAGGTGGTAGACGAGCGTGAGGGTGCTTTCGAGCGGACCGCCCCTCGTGAGCACGAAGACCTCGATGAAGATCTGGAACGCGCGGATGGTGTCGAGCAGGATCACGAAGAGCACGACCGGCTTCACGTGCGGGAACACGATCCGGCGCTCGATCTGGCCGAACGATAGCCCTTCGAGCCGCGCCGCCTCGAGCTGCTCCAAGGGGAGCGTCTTGCGCGCCGCGAGGAGGAGGATCGCGTAGTAGCCCACGCTGGCCCAGACGTCCATCGCGATGATGGACGGAAGCGCCAAGCGTGGATCTTGGAGCCAGTGGAACGGCGGGAGCCCCGCCATCGCGAGCCATCCGTTCAAGAGCCCCTGCTCGGCGTAGAGCGATTTGAACACGAGCGAGATCACCACCATCGAGAGCGTCGCGGGAAAGAAAACCGCGGCCCGGAAGAACGCCTCCCCGCGGCGCACCCGCCCGAGCAGGGCCGCGACGAGATAGCCGAGCCCGAGCGTCAGCGGCACCGAGACGACGACGAAGAGCGCGGTGGTCCGGAGGGCGTGCCAGAAGGCGGGGGAGGTGAGGGCGTGCCCGTAGTTCGCGAGGCCGATCCAGCGGGTGAGGTCGGGGCGCAGCGGATTCATCGCGAAGAAGCTGAGCCCGAGCGCCGTGAGGAGCGGGAGGAGACCGAAGGCCGCGAAGAAGAGGGCCCACGGGAGGAGACCGAGGACGGGCCGGCCTCTCACGGCTTCGGGCTGAGGAGCGCCGCGATCCGCTCGTCCGCCGAGCGAAGCGCCGCCTGGGCGGTCTTCGTGCCGTAGATCGCCTGCTCCAGCTCCGAGTTCAGGATCTCCTCGATCTCCACCCAGCGGGGATGCACCGGCGGAGCGACCGCGGTCGTAAGCTGCTCGACGAAGACGCGATCCTTGGTGTGCCCCACGAAGTAGCTGTCCTGGGCGGCCGCGACCGCCGCGGGGAATGCGTTCCCCGTCGCGACGTAGAGCGGCATCGTGTTCTCCTCGCGCACGAGGAACCGCGCGAGGGTGAGTGCAACGGCTTTCTCGCGCGCGCCGCGGAAGATCCCGAGCGCCTCGGCCCCGGCGAACGACGCCGGCTTTCCTCGGTTCGGGCCCGGGCGGGGCATCAGGATCGGCTCGAACGCGAGCTGGGGCGCGCTCTGCGGAATCTTCCGGAGGAGCCACGGCCCCGAGATCGTGAAGCCGAGCCTTCCGCGCAGGAACGCCTCGTCGAGCATCTCCTGGCGGTCGAGGAGTGCGTGCGGTTTGAGGCTCAGGTAGAAGCGCAGCGCTTCGAGGTTCTGCGGGCTCGCCACCACGCTCCGGGTCAGCGTGGAGTCGAGAATGTCTCCCCCGTTTCCCCAGGCGAACGGCATGAACTTCTTGAAGAGCACCTCGCGCTCCCCGGAGTTCATGCCGAACCCCTTGATGCCCGGACCGATCGCGTCTACGCGGGCCACCGCGGACGCGAGCTCGCTCCAGGTCGTGGGGGGATGCGCCGGATCGAGCCCCGCCTTGCGCATCAGATCGACGTTCATGTAGAGCGCGCGCGTGCCGAGCATCCACGGCAGCGCGTACGCGCGCCCTCGGTAGCGCGCCGTCTCCCATCCGCGAAGCTGCGGGACCAGGTCCGGGACGCTATCGGTCAGATCGACCAGCGTGCTGTCCGCGACGAGCCCCGGAAGGAAGGTCGAGCCGATCTCGCAGAGATCGGGAGGGCGCCCCGCCGCGATCGCCGCGACGATCTTCTCGCGGCCGCTCTGCCACGTGAGCTGCTCCACTTGCACGTGGAGATCGGGGTGCTCCTTCTCGAAGCGGGCGAGGACGGGCTGGATGGTCTCGAGGGGAGAGAATTGCCAGAAGACGATCTGGCGCTTCTGGCCCACGTTTCCGCCACAGCCGGCGAGCAGAAGGGCGGCCGCGAGCGCGGCTACGACCGGATGGCTTCGCGAACCCATCCCTGGGCCTCCTTGAGCCTCCGCTCCGCCTCCGCCCGGCTCACGCGGGCGCGGCGCATCACGATGGCCACCTTGAGCGAGCCGCCGGCGCGCTTGAGCCATCGCCCGGTCTCCTCGTAGCTCGCGCCGGTCACGTTCATGAAGACGCGCTTCGTGCGCTCCTCGAGCTTGCGGCTCGCGGTGCGCAGGTCGACCATCAGATTCTCGTACACTTTTCCCGACCGCACCATGGCCGCGGTGGTCAGCATGTTGAGCACGAGCTTCTGCGCCGTGCCCGCCTTGAGGCGGGTCGAGCCGGTGAGGATCTCCGGCCCGACGCGGGGCGCGATGACCACGTCGCACCGGAGCGGCGTTCCTCCAGACGGATTCGCGGTGACCGCGATGGTGGCGGCGCCGATCTTCCGGCCGTACTCGATCCCGCCGAGCGCGTAGGGGGTTCGGCGGCTCGCCATGATCCCGACCACGATGTCCTTCTCCGTCAGCCTCTTCTTCCGGAGGGCGGCCTGCGCCGCCTTCGCCTCGTCCTCGGCTCCCTCGACCGAGCGCACCAGCGCCCGCCTGCCCCCCGCGATGATGCCCTGCACGAGCGTGCGCGGGGTCCCAAACGTCGGCGGGCACTCGGTGGCGTCGAGCACCCCGAGGCGCCCGCTCGTCCCGGCCCCGACGTAGAAGAGCCTTCCTCCGCGCCCGAGCCGCTCGACGATCAGGTCCACCGCCTTGGCGATGTTCGGGATCTCCTGCCCGACCGCGATCGGCACGCGCCGGTCCTCGGCGTTCATCAATCGTAGGATCTGGGTCGTGGGGAGCCGGTCGAGGTTTCGGGAGCGGGGATTCCGCTGCTCGGTGACGAGTCCGCTCAGCTCGCGGAAGATCGCCCTGCCGCTCCGGCGATCGGTCATCGGCTCCGGATCATGCGGCCGGATTGGGTGACGCGGTGCCCCGCCGCGTCGGTCGCGGTGAGACGGTAGAAGTAGAGCCCGATCGCGGTCGTATTCCCCCGCGAGTCGCGGCCGTCCCAGCAGAAGACGTTGAACCCGGCCTTGCCCGGCCATTCGAGCGAGGCGACCCGGCGGCCGGCGACGGTCATAAGCAGGAGCTCGACCTTGGGCGCAGGCGTGCTCAGCTCGAACTGGAAGACCGACCCGTCGCACCCCGCCCCCATGAGGCGCGGGCTCACGACGGCAACCCCGCGCATCGTGAACTCGCTTCCGACCAGGAACGAGGCCTGCGGGAAGATGCCGGAGCGGCCGTTCACTTCCACGTCGAGGGTATGGGTGCCGGAGAGGAGCGCTTGTGGAAGGGTCGTGAGCGCCCAGTGACGGCCGGTCGCATCGGTGACGGTCTCGGTCACATTCGGGACCGGCAAGCCGTCGAGGAGGAGGGTCAGCGAGTCGGCGGTGACCGGGATCGGGGTCGTCACCTCGGCGCGGAACGTGGAGCTCGCTTCGACGAACGCGCCGTTCACGATCACGATGCCGTTCGCGAGGTAGCGCACCGTCGAGCGGACCTGGAGCGCGAAGTCCGATTCCCTGTTGTTCCGGTCGAATGAGCGGACGAGCAGGTCGTAATTTCCGACGTGGGGTCGGACGTTCGCGTTCAGCGTGTTCGCGCGGCCGGTGTCGGAGACCGCGACCGAGTAGCGGGTCGAGTCGTAGGGGGTCACCGTCCCCGTTGCGAGATCGCGCTCGGCGAGATCCGTTTTCTTGAGCCCCGCCTCGTCACGGACCATGGCCATGATCGACACGCTGTCGGTCGGAGAATCGGTGACGAAAGGCGAGTTGTCCTGAACCGGAACGCCGTTCACCAAGACGTTGAAGATCCGCGGCGGGAGCGCGTCCATGCGGAGCATCGGGTCGCCGAAGAGGTTCATGGTGCGGTTCATGGCCTGCTGGAGGAAGAAATTGGAGTTCGCGTTCCTCACGTAGGCCTGGCCCACGACCTCTCCCAGGATCCATCGCGCCTGACGGGCCTGACCCGGCAGAGGAGGAGGCGCGGGAGGAGTCGAATAGAAGGCGGTCGCGACGAAGTCGTTCATTGCGGCGTTCGTATCGATCAGCTCGAATGCCGTGAAGCCCAGACCGGCTACGGAGCCGGCATTGGGAAGGGTGATCCATTGCTCGCCGATGGCATCGGAGGAGTCGATATCCGCGGGTCCGTTGGGGGCGTCGGGGAATTGGTTCACATGACATCCCCATGCGAAGAATACGTTCGGCCGCCCCACATTTTGGATCCGAGCGAGATCACCGGTGGCCGGGTAGTAGATGAGTTCGTGTGCCAGGAGGTACCTATTCGCATGCGATTCGATATTGAAGATGAGGCTCCCCTTCGAGATCTCCGTCATGAAGGAATCAACCGGCCCTCCAATTCCGCGCATGGCGTTCTGGACGCAAGCTTGATTTCTGCACGTCGTCGAGGGGATCTGGCACGAAGAGAATCTATCCGTAAAATCCTTGACCTTGAAGAGCACCGATTGGATGTCCTGTCCCGATGGGCTCGCCGCGGTCGTATCGGCCATCCGCTCGCTTGCGAGTTGGAAGAGCGCCTCTCCCGACTGCTGGCAGTAGCCGCCCGTGAAGAAGATGGTGGTGGAGTAGTCATCGTCGGAAAAGAGGAGCTGGCGACCACGCCACGTGTCGGCGGGCTGGAAGTTCTCGTACTGGATCACCTTCGTGACATATTGATCGAGCTCCGACGCGCTGCTGGCAGGCACCCGACCCAGGAAGATGCTGGGCGTCGCCTGCGACGTCGTGGTCCCGCCACCACCCAGATTCAGAACATAGACCGGGTCCATCGCGGCGAGCTGGGCGCCGTTTGGCCCGGCCACCGACTCGAACGCGAGATAGGTTGGCACCCAATCCGCCCCGCTGGCCGGCATGTCGTGGCGGTAATCCAAGCTCCCGTCACCGAGCAGCGCGGCGAACGAGGGCCTTGGGCTCCAGACGTTGTAGGCATGCTGAAAATAGCGCCGGATCGCAGTACCCGACTTGATCCCCCCGCTGAACTCGTCGTAGACGTCCTGGGTCGTGGCGACCTCGACGACGTACCCCTGGGTCCGCCGGAAATCGGCCAGTCGATTCGCCGGTGCGATGAATTCAGGGGGCACGATCAGGATCGCCCGAGCGAACGCGCCAGGGGGGAAGGGCGCGGGGTCGCGGAGCGCGGACGGAGTGTCTTGCTTGACCGATCCCGCCGCGATCGCGATCTCCCCTCCCGCGACCAGCGCGACGAAGCGTCGTGTGCCGCCGCTCGCGTCCGTTCGGAACACCGCCTCGAACGTACCTCCGACGGGGTTCACGACCACACCCGTGACCGTGAGAGGTGCGGTCGGATCGGTCACGTCGTAGACCTCGACGGCCGGCTGGGTGAAATTCTGCACGTGAAGCTCGACGATTCCGGCGGCGGAGCCGCTCGTGAATTCGATCCGATTCTGGTCCGCGATGAAGCGCCTCGAGTACGTGACGTCCACCCAATCGAGAAATGAATAGCTGCCGGGAATGAACGTGGGGTTTCCGCCGAACTGCGCGAATCCATAGTGCTGGTAGGCATTACTTCCGTTTCCGATGTGCGATCCGGGGATGCTGAACCCGGTATCGAGGACGTAGATGTCCTGTCCGTAGAAAAGGTGCTTGGACGCGAGGGTGTCCGGCGGCGAGCTCGAACCCTTGAACACGATGTCCATCGCGTGGGTCGGGCCTGCTTTTCCCTGGTACCTCGATTGGATTCGGAACAGCGAGTCGGTATTGGGATGGACGAAGGGTATCGGCGTGCTGAACTGATCGGGATCGAACCCGTCCGTCCAGAACATGTACTCCACGTTTTCCGAAGGGCTCCCGATCGTGCTGTTCGGCCACGGCATGATGTGATTGTTCTGCTCGAGATGGAGCGTGTCGTAGAACGACACCGGCATCGCCGGGGAGGGATCGGCGATCACGCCTGAGATCGTCCCGGGCACCGAGGCCGTGCTACCGGTCCACGTGAGCCAGTACACGTTGGCGTGCGAGTAACGGTTCTCGATCGAGGCCGGCCCGAGCCGGTCGCGGAGGTTCTGCGCGTAGAAGGTGATCGCATCGCCCGCGTCGAAAGTCCCGTTCGTGTTCGCGTCGCGTGCGACGACGGGAATCGGGGTCGAGGTGGCGCTGTCCCCCACGTCGTCGTAGCCGCGCTGCCACACGCCGATCTGCGCGATCGAAACTCCCGTGGGGAATCCCGCCGCCGACAGGGTGGCGTAGCTGACCGAGCTCCATCCGGTCGTCGTGACCGCGATCCGAAACTCGGGATTCACCGCGCCCGCGCGCGCCGCGCGCGGAGCCAAACGCGGAGGAAGCCCCGAAGCGCGTCGGGGAAACATGCGGACCGCATCACTGTTCTTGAGCAACTGATGCTGAACTTTCTGCCAGACTCCCGCCTCGGCCCCCGGACGCACCGCAGGACGCTGCTTGAGCTGCGCCGCCGTGGCCGGGACGAACTCCACCCGCACCGTCATGTGGCGGAGCACGAGGTAGCGCTTCTTCCCGAAGTCGTAGCGCACCGGACGCACGACCGCCGGAATCATCCAGAGATCGCCGACCGGTCCCCCTTCTCCCAGCGAGGCCGCCTCACCCGGATACGCCTGGCCCTTCCCATACACGGAGGGATCGGGGTCGAAGCGCTCCTCGCTGACCGGACCCGTCTTGGGATCGTCCGCGACGTAGCGCTGCTTCATGACCGGGAGCGGAGGCAACCCGGGACGCTCGTCCCAGTCCGCCGAGACGATGCGCAGCTTGGCGGTCATGCCGTCCGGCACCCCGAAGGGCACGGTCAAGACCGGAAGCGAGGGGAGTCCCGGCAGGGCGACCGCGGGCGCCCCCGGCATCGACACGCGCTCGTACGCCGCGCCGTCGACGCGCACCGTATCGAAGCGGGCCGCCGTCGGCGTGATGTCGAACGTAGCCCCGCGAAGGTCCTGGGCGGCGGTGCGGATCGGCTCCGAGGCACCCGCCCGGGCGGAAAGCAGGAGGAGACCGGCGATCGCGGTCAGTACCGCGCGAAGACGGGTGCCGATGGGCTGGATTCCTTTCGTGAGCGGGTCGGTGGGTGTGTCGGCCGCATTATAGGAATCGCGCGGAAAAGGCGTCAAGGCTCCACCCCCCTGGTTTGACACCCTGAAATCGCGGGTGCTAGACTCCGCGCATCGAGTCCCGCAACCCTTTCATCCAACTCTCTATGAAACGAATCGTGCGGATCCTGGGACCCGCAGCGCTCCTGTCCGCGATCCTGCTCCTCGCGTCCTCCGACGCACCCCTCCCCGCGCAGACCCACGAGCGATTCATCATCGTCGGATTCGACGGCATGGACCCCCAGGTCGCGAACCGGCTCATCGCCGAGGGGAAGCTTCCCCACCTGGCGTGGATGAAGCAGCACGGGGCGATGCGCCCGCTCAGGACCACGAACCCGGCCCAGTCCCCGGTGGCCTGGTCGGCCTTCTCCACCGGATCGAACCCGGCCAAGACCCGGATCTACGACTTCCTGAAGCGGAACCCCGCTACCTATTACCCCGATTTCTCCACGGTGACCATCCGGCGGGGCAAGTTCGCCCTGGGCATCATCCCCATGCGCGCCCCCGCCGTGATCAACAACCGCAAGGGCACGACCTTCTGGCAGATCGCCTCCGGGAGAGGGATCAAGACCGCGGTCCTCGAGGCCCCGATCAACTTCCCGCCCGAGAAGCTACAAAACGGCGTACTCCTCTCGGGGCTCGGGGTTCCGGATATCCGGGGCACCATGGGCACCTTCTCCTACTTCGCGACCGACGCCGTGGGGGAGGGGGACACGGAAATGGGGGGAAAGATCGCCCGGCTCACGGTGGACCGGGCCGGACGGAGCCGCTCGGTCATCCACGGCCCCCGGAATCCCTTCGCGGGGCGGAGCGCCAACGGGCTCATCCCCGATCTCACGATCCCCGTCGAGTTCCAGCGGGTCGGCCGGAGCGCCGTCCAGATCGCGGTCCAGGGCACCGTGCGCACCGTGCGGCAGGGTCAGTGGAGCGACTGGTATTCGATCCAGTTCCACGTCGCGCCGCTCGTGACCGTGCGCGGGATCGCGCGCTTCCACGTGGTCGAGGCCTTCCCCGAGCTTCGGGTGTACCTCTCCCCGATCAACCTCGATCCGCGCAAGCCGCCGATCCCGATCTCGACCCCTCCCGCGTACAGCGCGCAGCTCGCGCGGAGGCTCGGGCTCTACAAGACGCTCGGCTGGCCCGAGGACACATGGGCGCTGAACGAGGAGAAGATCGACGAGAAGGTCTTTCTGCAAGACTTGAACTACTCGTTCGACCGCCAGCGCGCGCTCGTGATGGACGCGCTCGATTCGATGGACCCCGATCTCTTCGTGACCGTGTTCCAGTCGACCGACAAGGTGCAGCACATGTTCTGGCGCCTCATCGACCCGCAGCACCCGATGTACAACAAGCGGCTCGCGGCGCTCTACGGCGATGCGATCGAGCGGACCTACATGCGCGCCGACTCGCTCGTGGGGAGGATCCTCGAGCGCTGCCGCGACGGCCGCACCACGCTGCTCGTATGCTCCGACCACGGGTTCTCGAGCTTCCGCAAGGCGGTGAACATCAACACGTGGCTCGTCCGGAACGGCTACATGACCCTGTCGAAGCTCGACCCCGTCCGCGACCGCAACCTCGAGGACCTCTTCGGCCGCGGCACCTTCTGGCCCAACGTCGACTGGACGCGAACGCGCGCGTACGCCCTCGCGCTCGGGCAGATCTACGTGAATCTCAAGGGAAGGGAGCGGTACGGAGTCGTGGCTCCCGGCGCCGAGTACAACGCGCTCCGGAACGAGCTGGTGAAGAAGTTCGGCGCCCTGCGCGACCCGGACACCGGCGAGCCGGTCGTGCGGAGGGTCTACAAGCGCGAGGCGCTGTACCATGGCCCCTACTTCGACGAAGCCCCCGACCTCGTGGTGGGCTTCGAGCGCGGGTACCGCGTCTCGTGGCAGACCTCCCTGGGCGGGATTCCCCCCGACATCATCGAGCCGAACGAGCGACGCTGGAGCGCCGACCACTGCTCCGTGGACCCGGATCTCGTCCCGGGCGTACTCTTCTCGAGCAAACCGATCGACGCGGCCTCTCCCGCGATCGTCGACATCGCGCCCTCCGTCCTGAAACGACTCGGCATCGCGCCTCCCGCGACCATGGACGGCCGCGACCTGGGAATCCACTAAACAGGGGGTTCTCCTTGGCGCAGAGCAGGCTCGCGCTGTACTGGGAGCTGGCGCGCCCCTTCACACTCATCGCGCCGGCGCTCGGCATGTTCACCGGCAGCGTGATCGCGCTCGGAGCCCATCCGCCCGTGCCGCTGACGCCCTGGACGGCGGCCAAGATCGCCCTCGGAACCCTGATGGCGGCGGTGCTGAACGCGGCGTCCAACGTGCTGAACCAGGTGACCGACATCGACGCCGATGCGGTGAACAAGCCGCGCCGTCCGATCCCTTCGGGGCGGATCGGCGAGTCGGAGGCACTCCGGCTCTCGGGATGGCTCTACGTCGCGGCGTTCCTGCTCGCGATCCCGATCGGACCGGAGTGCACGCTCCTCGCCGGGACCGCGGCGACCCTCACGCTCGCCTACTCCGCCCCGCCGCTCCGCTGGAAGTCGATCCCCTATCTCGCCAACGTGGTGATCGCGATCCCGCGCGGACTGCTCCTCAAGGTCGCGGGCTGGTCCTGCGTCCGTGATTTCGGTCGTTTCGAGCCCTGGTACATCGGTGCGATCTTCGGACTCTTCCTGCTCGGAGCGACGACGACGAAGGATTTCGCGGACCAGCGCGGAGACGAAGCCGCCGGGTTCCGGACCCTTCCGGTGCTGCACGGCCCGAGGCGCGCCACCTGGATCATCGCGCCCTTCCTGGTGCTTCCTTTCTTGCTCATCCCGTTCGGCGTGCAACGCGGCGATCTGACCGGGAGCCCGACCGTGCTCTACGGTCTCACGGCGCTGCTCCTCGCGTGGGGCTCGTACGTGATCTACCTCATGGCGCGCAACCCCGAAGACCTCGCCCGCACCGAGAACCACCCCTCCTGGACGCACATGTACGTGATGATGTTCGTCGCGCAGATCGGCTTCGCGCTGGCGTATCTGGTGGGGCGTTGAAGCCTGGTGGGAAAAAGAAAACGGGCGGCGCTTGCTGCTGCGCCGCCCGGACATCCGGCAGATCTGAGGGGGGAATCAGATACCAGATCCGCGCTCCTTTAGGAGCGTCCAGCCTCTAGGCCCTGCTCTTAGGGGTTGAGCGGGGTCTTGCAGTTGTGCACTCCGCCCGCGGCGAGGATATGACTCTTGATCAGATTCAGATCCGGAGCCGCCACGAACCCGTTGTTGTCGAAGTCAAATTTGTAGT
>Ga0066388_100000227_pt1 | contig 23759 bp, 17 predicted proteins | sample PanSoiMetaGPlot6_FD_64539 | JGI IMG/M metagenome (GOLD analysis project Ga0066388, IMG submission 64539) | Tropical forest soil microbial communities from Panama analyzed to predict greenhouse gas emissions - Panama Soil - Plot 6 (Hybrid Assembly) | ecosystem: Environmental > Terrestrial >...
GCCAGCCGATATTCATATGTCCTTTCTTGCTCATGCGGATGGTCAGACGCTCGAGGTTGCCGGCGGTAAGGCCCTGCTTTCTAAGCTCACGCACGCCGTCGACGGTCGTGTGCGCACTGGCACAGGCCGCATAGGCCTTCAGCCCGACGCGCCCGACTTCCCAATGATCGCCGAGCCGGTCGAGGATCGTCCGCGCGTCCGATTGTCCGTGCAGCGTGCTCATGAAGCCGCCGAATGGTGCCTCAAGCGCGTCAGGGCTGCCCGTGAATCCCTGCCGCGCCAGATAAGCGGCGGTCACCCCGCTCTGGGACGCGCGGCCGGCGTGGAAGCGCTTGGCCATGGCCCCGGTGCGCGCGGCATAAAGTCCGGCCGCCTGCGTTGCGCCGATCGCGAGCGCATGGGCCGCCTGCTCGGAGCCGAGCCGCAACAGCCGCGCTGCCGACGCGGCCGCTGCGATCGCGCCGACCGTCCCGGTGACGTGATAGCCGCTGGTCGAATGCGATACGCCGGCGCAGATGCCGACCCGGATGCCGGCCTCGTATCCGGCCGCAAGCGCGATCAGGAGCTCCGCGCCGCTGGCGCCCTGTGCTTCCGCGATCGCAAGCGCTGCGGGCAGGGTCACCGCCCCGGGGTGAAGCGATGACGACACATGGACGTCGTCGATCTCGAAACCATGAATGGCGGTGCCGTTGGCGAGCGCGGCATCGGGCGGGCTGACCTTCTCCGGCCGCCCGAAGAGCGAGCTTGCGCCGCTGCCGGTGAACGACACCGCGACGTCGCTCGCAATCCTGCCCCATTGCTGCATCGTGCCGAACAGTCCGCAGCCGAGCGAATCGAGGACGCACAGCTTCAGGTGCGCGACGACATCGGCCGGGATCGATTCAAAGCCGAGCCTGCTCACCCATGCTCCGAGCTCCGAGGTCACGCCGAGGGAGGCTTTGGACTCCGCATCCATGGTTTACGACACCACCTCTTTCAGCAGGGTGCACGCCTCCAGGGCGGGCTCGCTCACGACAATTCCCAGACCGGGCCCGCGTGGCGGGACCACGTGACCGTCCCGCACGACAAAATCGGTCTCCGGAACCATCGGGTCCGGGCCGATGACGCCGAGCCCAAAGATGAACTCGCCCCCGGGCATCACGTGTTCCGACGGCCGCGAGGCATAGAAGTGCGCGCCAGCCGCCGCCTCGAGCTGCGAGAGCACGGCGAGGCCGCCGCAGTTGATCTTGACATTGGCCGCTTCCGCAATCGCCGCGATCTTGCGCGCTGGCGTGATGCCGCCGTGCTTGTAGAGCTTGATGCAGAGAACGTCGGCGGCGCCCGCTTCGATCAGGGCGTGCGCATCCTGGATCGAGCCACAGGCTTCATCGGCCATGAGCGGCACACCGGTGCCGGCATTCCGGATCGCGGCCATGCCTTTGAGGTCATGTCGCTTGACCGGTTGCTCGATATAGTCGACGCGTTGATCCTGCAGCGCACGCAAGGCCTGGATGGTTTCCGCCACGGTCCAGCCGGTGTTGGGGTCCATCCCAAGTACGATGTCGGGACCGACGGCCTTGCGGATCGCCATGAAGTTGCGCACGTCCTCTTGCCACCCCTTCGGATGACCCGACTTCATGCATAGCACCTTGATGCCGAACTCCTTCAGCGCCCGCTCGGCGTCGCCGACCATGGTCTTCACGTCGTCCGCCATGCTGATCGACCATTCGAGCGGGATGCGCGGCTGCGCGAGACCGCCGATCATATTGTACACCGGCTGGCCGACCGACTTGCCGATCGCGTCATAGAGCGAAGAATCGATGACGGCTCGGGCCATGAAATTCGCCGGCGCGAGCGCATCGAACAGGCGATGGATGCTCTCGACGTCGAAGATGCTTTGGCCGATCAGCTTCGGGCCCCATACCTCCTTTATCATCGAGATCATGGTCGCGTAGGTATCAGGCATCGAATGATGCGGCGCCAATGGCCGGATCTGACCATATCCGATCACACCCTCCGCGAAGATCTTGACCATCACCGGCTTCCCAAGCAGTGCACCGGGAGCGCCGGTGTCGTAAGCGCCGGTCGACCTTTGCCGCTGCAGGCGCGTGCTCAGATCGGTGACGCGGATCTCGATCCGTTCGATGCGCATGGCGTTCTCGAATGCTATTCGGCTTCGCCCCGGCCGAAGTAGCGTGCCTCGAGCATCGCTTGCTGTGTGGGACCTTCGTCCTCCAGCCCGACGGTCGGCTCCGGATACGGCTTGTCGCGACGCCGCGCGACGAAGTCCTCCCAGGCGCCGACACCACGCGCTTTGAATTCTGTCATGAAATCCCAAAGCGCTGCCCACAACACGTGATGCGTAAAGCCGGGAAACCAGGCAATGGTCACGCCGAGCTGCAGGTGCTCTTCAAGCGACAAGTGGCGCGGCAGCTTGCCCTTCATGAACGAGAACAGGCCGTTGACGCGCGCGCGCGCCGCCTTGATCTCCTCAACCGAGTGCGGCGAATCGAACTGGACCCAGTCGACGCCGGCTCGTTCCTTATAGGCCGCGAGCCGTTGCAGGCAATCATCGAAGCCGCCGTTCACGGCGTCGCGGGCGTAGCACTGCGCCATGATCACGAAGTCCGGATCGATCTCGTTCTTCATGTCGACAGCGGCGCGGTAGCGCGCGATGGCCTGATCGAGTGGCACCACGCCGACGCCGGCGCTCTGCGTGCGCCGCTTGCCCTCGATCGGTTGATCGTCGATCCGCACGCCGGCAATGCCGGCGCGGATGCACTCCCGCACCATCCGCCGCACCGCCATGACGCCGCCGTGGCCCGTGTCACCATCCATGATGATGGGAAATTTCACCGACTGGGCGATCCAGCCCGCCACCGCGACGCATTCGAGCATGGTCAAGGCGCCGACGTCGGCGAGGCCCGTGTAGCCACCGACCACGCCGCCGGTGCCGACGAACCCGACCTCGCAGCCGGCTTTCTCCATGATCCGTGCGCACGCCGCGGTTGGCGGGTGTAGGACCGACAGGACGCGGTCGGTACGAGCGATGAGTTGCCGCAGACGTGTCGACGGGCGCATGGTCGTCGTCGCGTCAAACGTGTAAGGTGCCATCGTCCGCTCTCGCTTCGCTGACCACTCTGCGCTCACCATTGGAAAAGCACGTCCAGCGGCCCACAATTGACACCTTCGATCAATTCGATCTACGGTGCAATATCAATGAAATCATGTTCCACGTGATGGAACGAGCCGTGCCAGCGACACCGGCCGCGACCCCGCACACAGCATTTGCGCCCCCCGAATTCGTCATCGAGGCGAGTGGCGTCAATCATGCCTACGAGGGGCAGGACGGCTGGGTGCAGGCGCTCAAGAATTTCGATATCGCGATCGCCCGCAACGAGTTTTTATGTCTGCTCGGGCCGTCGGGCTGCGGCAAGAGCTCGTTTCTTCGCATCGTCACCGGCCTGATGAAGCCGCTCGAAGGCGAGGTCCGTCTCAACGGCAAGCGCATCGAGGAGCCCGGGCTCGATCGCGGTATCGTGTTTCAGGAGCCGGCGCTGTTTCCGTGGCTGACGGCGCTGCGCAACGTCGCCTTCGGGCTTGAGATGAGCGGCATGGACAAGCATTCCGTGAGCGAGCGGGCGCTCAAGGTGCTCAAGATCGTTGGGCTCGAGCGGGCCCTGCACCTCTACCCGTATCAGCTTTCCGGCGGTATGAAGCATCGTGTTGCGGTGGCGCGCGCCTGGGCGCTGATCGATGCCTCGGTTCTCCTCATGGACGAACCGTTCTCGGCCATCGACGCCATCAACCGGATGACCTTGCAGAAGTACCTCGTCGATGCGTGGCTCTCCGAGCCACGGACTGTCATCTACGTCACGCACGATATCGATGAAGCGGTCTATCTCGCCGACCGGATCGCGATCATGACACCGTCGCCCGGACGGATCGGTGAGTATGTGACGGTCGACCTGCCGCGGCCGCGTGATCGCAATTCAGCCGAGGCAACCCATCTGCGCGGAAAGCTGACCGAGATCATGCGTCGGCTGGGAAGCCATTGAGCGGAGTCTGCCCGTATTTGAGCAAGAGCACGGCGGCGCGCCGCTGAACGGGAGAATGGGAATGGCTGCAATCAGTCGAAGGACGGTGCTTTTGTCGGCATCGGCATTCGCGTTCACACCGCACGCGGTGAGGGCGGTCGATCCCGACACTGTGAGATTCGGTGTGCTCTATCCCAATCTGACGACAGTCATCCATGCGATCGCCAAGAAGACCGGCGCCTACGAGCGGCACAATCTCAAGGTCGTCGAGACCCGGTTCAAGTCCGGTCAGACGGTCGAGGGTGTCGAGCAGCTCTGGCGGGGCAATCTCGATTTCTACATGGGTGGCGCTCCCGAGGTCCCGCGCTTGAATTCGAGGTTGGTCGAGAGCGGAAGCCCTCCGGCGCTGGCGGTGGTCAGCGGCGCCAATCCAGGGCACACGAGCCTCGTGCTGAGCAACAAGCTGCAGCCGAAGGTGATCGACGAGATCCTCAAGCAGCCGCTACGGATCGCCGTCTCGTCCCTCTCCTCAGTTCACCTTGCCTTCTTCCGCGGATATCTGCGCAGTGAGAAGAAGCTTGAGCTCGATGCGATCAGCTGGCGATTCCCGGGCATCGACGCTGGCAATATGTTGCCCGCCTTGCTGACCGGCCAGATCGACGGCTTCCTCCATTCCGAGCCGACCACGACGCTCGCGATCGTAAACAATGCCGGCCACCTCTTCATGCAGGCCGCGCGCGGTGACATGGGAGCAAATCCCCCGCCGGCGACGTTCATGAGCGCGCGGCGCGACTACATCAGCCAGAAGCCGGACGTTGCGAAACGGTTCCTGCGCGCAATCTTCGACGCCAACGAGGCCTATTCGCGGGCGCCGGCGGAGATGACGTCGCTGGTGGTGGAATGGAGCGGGCAGGAGGACAAGATCGTCGCCGCCGCGCAGGAGCGCATGAACCCCACGACCAGCCTGACCCAGAGCCAAGCCCAGAAGTGGTGGGATTTCATCGGAACCACCATGGTGGAGCGCGGCGAGCTCAGCCCGAAACTTCGGCCGTTTCCCGACGTGTTTGACCTGAGCCTGCAGCCGCTGTGAGGAGCCGGCATGGATGCACGCACGGTCTCTGACAGCTCAACGCCTGCGCCGGATGAGGTGAATGCCGGCGCTGAGGAGAAGTTGAGCGCCTATGGCCGCGCCAAGCGACGGCGTGAGCGTCTGCGCAAGCTTATCCGCGGCGCGATCGGGGTCGCGTTCGTGCTGGTGCTCTGGCAGGTGATGGCGGTCGCGTACAACCTGCAGCAAATCCTTCCGCCGCCGTTGACGGTCGCGCGCAACATCTACAACACGTTGACGCTGAACTATGAGCAGCGCTGGCTCTATGGGCCGAACATCTACGAGCATCTACTATCGAGCTTTGCGCGCGCGATTGCCGGCTTCTCGATTGCCGCAGCGTTCGCCATCCCGCTCGGCCTGTACGTCGGCCGTTTCCGAGCGGTCCGCGAATACGTCGATCCAGTGATCCGGTCGCTCTACCCGATCCCCGGCATTGCCTGGATTCCGCTCGCGATCCTGTGGTTCGGGCTCGGCAATACCGCCGTGGTTTTCGTCGTGTTCATCGCCGAATTCTTTCCACTCTACTTCAACACCGAGGCCGGTGCCCGCAACATCAACCCGATCCTGGTCGACGCCGCACGCTGCTTCGGCGCCAAGCGGCTAATGTTACTGCGACGTGTGATCCTGCCCGCGTCGATCCCCTACATCATTACTGGCATGCGGATCGCGCTAGGCGGTGCCTGGCGGATGATTGTGGCGGGCGAGATGCTTGCCTCGCAATCCGGCATCGGCTCGATCCTGATGGAGTCGCGCTATCAGTTCCGGGCGGCCGACTTGATGATGGCGATGATCCTCATCAGCGTGGTTGGCTACATCACCGAACGCTTGATCGTAGGTACGCTCGAGAAGAAGACCACCGAGCGGTGGGAAGTGAAGGTCCTCTAAGCGCGGAAAGACATGCACGCCATCTCGAAAATCATCGCCGCACACGCTGACCGCAAGGGCGTTGAGGTCGGGGAGATCGTCAACGTCGTTCCCGACTATGTCATGCTCAACGATCGCGGGGCGGCCCGCGCAGCAGATCTTCTCCGCCAGATGGGTGGCGATAAGGTGTTCGCGCCGTGGCAGATCGTGGTCGTCTTCGACCATCACTACCCGCCGATCCGCCAGCAGGATTCGGTCTCCCAGAAGAAGACGCGCGAATGGATCAAGGAGCAGGGCATCACCAAGTTCCATGCCGGCGAGGGGATCGGACATGTCATCTTCCCCGAGAAGGGCTACGCCTTTCCGGGCGCTCTGATCTTCGGAACCGACTCGCACACCGTCACAAACAGCGCGCTTGGTTGCGTCGCCACCGGCATGGGCCACTCCGACGTCGCGTCCTATCTGGCGCTTGGCTACAACTGGCTGCGGGTGCCGGAGGTGATCCGGTTCGATCTTCACGGCCAGTTTCGTCCGGACGTCTATGCCAAGGACGTCGCGCTGCGCATCGCGCAGCTCTACGGCGAGGATGCGGCGCCCTATCTTGGGGTGGAGTTTGCGGGGCCGGTGGTCGCCAAGATGCAGATGTCCGAGCGGCTCGTGCTCTGCAACATGGTGATCGATTTCGGCGCCAAGACCGGATACATCCAGCCCGACGAGATCACGGCGCGTTACGTCGCCGAGCGCTCGTCCAGCCGCGCCTGGACGCCCTACACCACCGACTCGGATTCCGATTACGGCCGGATCGTCGACCTCGACGTATCCGAGATCGAGCCGCTGGTCGCTGTTCCGCACGACCTTTCGGATGTGCGCGGCGCGAGCACCCTCTCCGACGTACGGATCGACGAAGCTGTGTTCGGCACGTGTACCGGCGGCCGGATCGAAGACTTTCGAGTCGCTGCAGCGATCATGAAAGGCAGGAAGCTCGCCCCCCATACGCGGATGATGGTCAACCCCGGCTCGCGCGAGGTCTACCTGCAGGCCATGCGCGAAGGTCTGATCGACATCATGATGCAGGCCGGCGCTCAAGTCGGAATCACCGGCTGTGGTCCCTGCTCAGGGTGTCACCAGGGCATGCTGGCGCCGGCCGAGAACTCGATCACCAATGCCAGCCGCAATTTTCGGGGCCGCTTCGGCAGTCCCCTGGCGAACATCTACGTGGCCTCCTCCGCGACGGTGGCGGCCTCCGCGATTGCCGGCCGGATCGTATCGCCGGCCGAAGTCGCGCCGCATTGAGGGACTGTCCGTGCATATCAAGGGGCGCGCCTGGACCTTCGGACGCAATATCAACACCGACCTCATCTATCCCAAGATGTGGTTTCGTCCGACCTATGAGCCCGGCGAGATGGCAAGCCATCTCATGGTCGGCATCGACGAAGACTTTCCGACCAAGGTGAGGCGTGGAGACGTGATCGTCGGCGGGCAGAACTTCGGCTGCGGCTCGAGTCGCGAAGAAGCCGCCGCATCCATGATGGAAGCCGGCATAGGCGCCGTCATCGCTCCGAGCTTCGGACGTCTGTTCACGCGCAATTGCATCAACGTCGGTTTGCCGGTCGTCGTGTCCCCTGGCATCGATGAGCGGGTAGGCGAGGGCGATGAGATCGAGATCGATCTCGCCAAGGGCTTCATCCGAAATCTGCGTTCGGGCTACGAAGCGCGGCTGCCGCCGATGGCGCCGGAATCGCTCAGGCTGATCCAGGACGGTGGCATCGCCAACTACACCCGCCGAGTGCTCGAGGAGCGACGCAAGGCGGCCGCGCCCGGCAGTGGCCGATGAAACTGAAGACAAATGGGATCAAGCCCGATTGAATGGCTCAACGCGCCTCCAGCGCGAATTCCCCGGCACAACGTCCCGCAATCCGGCCGAACACCGCGCCCGCCATCAGGCCGGCGCTGCCGGGATAGTTGAAGTAGAACAGGCCGCCCACCAGTTCGCCCGCGGCATAGAGGCCCGGGATCGATGCATCCTCGATATCGAGCACGCGGCCTGAGGTGTCGATCTTCAGCCCGCCGAAGGTGAATGTGATCCCGCACCCAACCGAATAGGCTTCGAACGGCGGCTTCTCGATCGTATTGGACCAATTGGTCTTGTCGATCGCGAGCCCGACGGTGGCCTTGCCGTCCTTGATGTTCGGATCGAACTTCACGTCCTTCCGGACCGCGGCATTGTAGTCGCGGACCGTCTTCATGAACCCTTCCGGGTTCACGTCCTGCATCCGCTTGACCAGGTCGTCCAGAGTGTCGGCGCGCACCTTGGTCGCCCCGCGCGCCTTATATTCATCGCGCAGGAGATGGAGCACCTGCGCATCGAACACCTGCCATGCATAGCTTCCGGGCTGTGCGAGCACGACGCGCCCGTACTTTGCGTAGGTATAGTTGCGGAAATCGGCACCTTCGTCGACGAAGCGCTCGCCGTTCGCGTTGACCATGATCCCGAATGGATAGCTGTGCCGGTAGCCGGCGCTGTGTTGGCCGTCGACATCGCCGTAGTCGTTGGCGTACCGCTCCCACGCCACGGCGTGACAACCCGACCACTGTCCATACGACTGCGCGCCGATCTCGAGCGCCATCCGGATGCCATCGCCGGTGTTGTAGCGGGTACCCCGCACCTTCGCCATATCCCAGCCGGGACCGAGATAGCGGGCGCGCCATTCGCGGTTGGCCTCGAAGCCGCCGCAGGCGAGCACGACAGCACGGCTGCGGATGGTTTCCTCCGCTCCGTCGATGAGCGCACGCACGCCCTCCATGCCCGCCTTGCCGCGCAGAAGAGCCTGCGCGCGTGCGCCGTAGCGCACGGTGACGCTCTGCTTGGCAGCCGCCTTGTATTCCGACTCGACGAGGCCGGCGCCGCCGCCGTTGGCATAGATGACAACGCCGCCGAAGAACTTGAACTTGCCCTCGTGGTTGTAGGCTTGGCGGCCGTAGTTCGGCAGGAAGCGCACTCCGCGGCCCATCAGCCAATGCACAGTATCGGTGCTGTTCTTCACGAGCGCTTCTGCGAGATCGGGATCGATGTAGTACTGCGTGATGCGACCGAGATCGTCGAGATAGTCCTCGGCCGAATATTCGCCGAAGTCGGTGCGGGCGATGTCGGCGTCGCTGAGGTCGGGGACGACTCGCTTGATATCCCGGACGCCGTGATGGACCATGCGGAAGCCGCCGCCGGTGAAATTCGAGTTGCCACCGCGTTTTGCCTCCGGCGCGCGTTCCAGGAGGACGACCTTCGCTCCCTGCTCCGCCGCGGACAGGGCGGCACACAGGGCGGCATTGCCGCCTCCAACCACGATGACGTCGCAGGCTTCATCTTGCATTGCTTTGCGTCTCCGGTCGGACGTGTCCCTAGCGGGCCGTGTTTCACACAATGGAATTGCATTTCATTGCCCGCGGGTTCGACTAAATCCTCGCCGGCAACCTGTCAACGGCCCGAGCCCTCGCGGGATGTCATGCAATGTCGCGGCGCTGCGTGTCTTTTGTCACGTCACAGCGGCTGATAGTCGAGCTCGAAGACATCCTTGAACGGGTCCATCTTGGCGATGATCTCGCCGCGCTCGATCATGGCCGCTCCGATAAAGTCCCACCACCGCTGTGCCTGCTGCCTGGTCATTCGCGCCGCGGGGTTCATGCGCTCGGCGGCCGCCCGGATGACGTTCTCGTCGGTGCCGCTCCACTCCGCCATGGTGGCGACCATCTGCTCCGCCGATGCTTCGTAGGCCGCATTGGCCTCAAATATGGCGCGCAGAAACCGCCGGGTCAGATCCGGCTTCTGCGCCAGGAAATCCCGCCGGGTGGTGAGGAAGGAGTTCGGCGGCGGGTTCGGTCCCATGTCGCCGCGTGCGGCCTGGAGGAACAGATGGCCGGCCTTGTTGAGGATCGCGAGCGTCGTGGTCGGCTCGGAATGAAGGAACGCGTCGATCTGGTCGGTCATCAGCGCCGTGATCATGTTGCCGCCGTCGATGCTGACGAAACGCCAGGGCAGCCGGTCCATATCGATTTTGCGCTCGAGCCCGAGATAGCCGCGCAGGAAGGCGCGGTGGACCGAAGACAGCGACGACACGGCGATCCGGAGACGCTGATCGAGGATATCGTCGATCATCTTGGGCTTGAGCCTGTTGCTGAGGACCAGGCTGGTATGGCCCGGATTGGTGCCGCTCACGACCGCGAGCGGGGGCACTCCGCCGCTTTCAATGAGTCTGGAATTGAGGCGAGGGATTTCCGGCGCGCCGCCCATATAGAAGTCGAGATTGCCGCGCCACAATTGCTCGACGCCGGCGGTCGCCTGTCCGGACTTGAAGTGAGTTTCGATGACAATCAGATTGTGGCGCTCGTAGCTGCCGATCTTCTTGGCAATCGCGTGGATCACCGAGACCAGGTTTGGATAGAGCATCCCAAATCGGATCCGGTCCGGCTCTGCACCTGACGAGGGGCCCAGTGTGAACGGGACAAGTGAAGCAGAAATCAGCAGCTCTCGTCTGTTCAGTGAAGTCATGTGCGCTATCCCGTTTAAATCCTGTACGGGACCACGGGCGTGGCCGCCCGTCAAATTGTCCGTATCCTCATTTTGGGCATGACACAAAAAAAGTCCCCCGCTTTGACGGGGGACAGTTTGGGAGGAGCGCGAACACGAGGCCCGCGCGCAACCTTTGTCGCTCCAACCTATGGATTCGGTTCTCTGGTGACGCCCTGCCGCGCATCGGAATGGTTAAAAGACGCCGAACCTTCCAGCCCATCGATTTCAAGCGCGCAGTCCGTGCCGTTGCGCGACGGGACTTCAGTCTTGGGACCAAAGAATGGGCTTCGACGCTTGCAAGCGCGGCCGTGAAAACGTCGCACTCCCAATGGGTTCGCTGTTTTTCAGGCGCTCGATTTCCTAGTGTCCCAGCGGGACGAGAGACTGATTCTCGGTTCTCACTCGTTCACGGACAATCCATCGCGTTCGATGTCGACAGTCGAGAACGACCGCCAATCGACTTCGCGCTCGAGGAGGCAGCGATGGGAAACCGATGGGCTGACGAAAAGCCAGACGCCGGCTGGCGGGTTCTCGCGGCCGGCCTGTTCTTGGCCTTGCTCCTTTTTGGCCCGATCGCGCTCGTTGCGACGATGGCAAATTCACCGCCGAGGGATGTATCGGCGGCGGATTTTGTCACGACGGAGAGTATGGCGGTTCCGGTGGCTCGGGGCGGGCTGGCCGACACCGGCGACATCGGGGACTTTGCTTTCGGCTACGTCGAGTTTGATGTCGAACCCAAGAGTCCCGGAGGCCTACCAGGCCTCGGTTCCTGGCCTCCGGCTTCGGGACGCCAGCAGTAGTTGAAGCTTCCTGTAGGCGAGGCCATTGCGATGATCGAGAGGCACTTGCCCGACTGCAGGTCGCCGCGACGCGACGAGAGCATTACATCTGCATCGTCGCATCCAGAACTCATCACCGGAGATCTCACGATGCGACCTCGTGTTCATGTTCCACTCACAGCCACCGACGCTCCCGCCGTGTCCGCCTGGTCGCGGCGCTCGATGGCAGGCTGTGTGCTGGTTGCCGCCGCTTTGGTTGCGTACTCAACCTTGTTTCAACGTGCTGAGGTCAAGGACGCGGCCATAGAGGCGTCATCATGCGCGCTATGGCATCAGGCCGCGAGCGCGGTCGTGTCGCGTTTGGCGCAAAGCACCCTCGATTCCGATCTGCGACAGATCAATGAGGCGATCTTTCGCATGCGGCGTGGCCGCAAAAACTGTGAAGGCGGGTGGTTCAGCCTGGCCTGTGAGGACTATTACGCAGTCGTACGCAACCTGCCTGACTATGACGGCTCATCAAACGAGTCGCTGTTCGCCTGTAAACGCCCAGCCACGCAGTTGGGTCGGAAGACCGGGTCGCCCCAATTGCAGTATCCATGATGAGACGACGAGCGGCGCGCTAGGGTTCGCTGCCGCAGCGACAGCGGTCATGACTCCGCCGATTATTGCGACAAACGGTCTACCCAGACGTACAAACCAATTTCCTCGATCAAACTCACGCACCAGGTTGGCATCCACCTTCATCCAGCGAAGCTATCATTTGCCGCATCACGTAGACTGCTGCGCGTGTGACGCTCGACCAGTGTTGACGAATGTCCGTCGGCCCCTCGACCGGGGCGCAGGCGCGCCTCTGAAGCGGCTTGGCCATCATCAGCTGGGTCCTAGGACTCCAGTATGGCCTGCAACAACGCCGCTTGCGGGTTGAAAAGCACAGAAATTGCAACCGGTTAGCGCCGTCCTTGCGGCCTGAGGCGGGCATCCCAGCAGGACCTCCGGCTGATTTATCACGCGCTCGTTCCGCAACAGATTGGCAGCCATCGCGGGCGCAGGAGCCCGATCCAGAAACGCAAGGGCTCTGCACGGCGGGGAGGCGGTTATGCAACGCGTCTTAAGGCTACGGAGTGTTCCGGCAATGCATCTCGTGTCGGCGGCGCAGAAGGTGTCCGATGAGGCCCTGGTCGCGTTGATTGCGGAGGGCGACAAGCGAGCAATGGAATTGTTGTTCGTGCGGCACAACTTGCGAGTTCATCGCTTCGTCTGCCGGCTGACCGGAGATTTTCTGCTCGCCGAGGAGATCGTCAGCGATGTGTTTCTGGCCGTTTGGCGGGGTGCCGAAACCTTCGAGGTGAAATCACGCGTCTCAACCTGGCTGCTCGCGATCGCGCGCCATAAGGCGATTGCGGTGCTCAGGCGAAGAAGGGAACTGCAACTCGATGACGAGGACGCGGCGGCCCTTGCGGACGACGCGGATGGCCCTGAGACATCAGTCCAGGAGTGGAGCCGCAGTGCGATCATCCAGAAGTGCATGAAACGGCTCTCGCCGTCGCACCGGGAGATCATCGATCTCGTCTACTACCATGAGAAATCGGTAGCAGAGGCCGCGCAAATCGTCGGGATCCCGGAAGGAACCGTCAAGACGCGCATGCTCCGCGCACGCCTGCGAATGGCCGAGCTTCTGAGGGACGCCGGCGTTGACGGCCTTCACGCATGCTGATGCCGGTGGGCCGCCGCCGACGCGCAAACGTCCGTAACGAGCAGGGCAAGACTTCAGGTTGATTTACCCCGCGCGTCGCGACGGACTAGATGTCTGGCCCGATACGGTGTTTGTGCAATCATCGAGGTAGCTGATCATGAGTGGTAATCTGTCCAGGCGCTCGGTCCGACTGGCCTTTGTGGCGGTCTGCCTGAGCCCGACCATCAGCGATGCCGCTGGCGCCTCATTCACGCGCGGATGTGTGGCGCGCGACCGGCAAGTCCTCATGCTGATCGAGGAGAGTGAACGCGCCGGCGCCACCTCCAGCCGGGCACTGACCGATGCGATGATGCACGCGCGGATCGTCTGTCGCGAAGGGCGTGTTGTGGACGCAATCGCGCTTTACGATACGATTGCCCGGTCGCTCACATCCATTCCCGCGCTGTCCGGCCCGATCAAGTGAGGGTCGCTACCTCGCGACCGAGGGAAATCAGGTCGGATCGGCGGCCCTCCGGAGTTGGCGAGGGCAGGTAGCAAACGGAACGGCGGGAGGCATCAGATCGCTCCGATGCTCCAGAGCACCGCCCATGGCGGCAGCGTATCCGGCGCGCCGTTGCTCCAGAGCGGCCGTTTCGGATGCAGGCGCATGGGCGCCTGGGCGGCAGCATTCGAAAGGTTGGCAACCAGCAGAAGCTCGCTGCCATCGCCAAGCTGCCAGGTCGCAGTGAGCACATTGCCGTCGCAGCGAGCGGAGCCGAATTGAGCGCCAGCCAGTCGCGGCGCGATCTCGCGCTTGCGGACCGCCAGCAGGTCGCGAACGAATGTCAGACGCTTGCGCGCTTGCGGCTGTTCGCGTTCATCCCAGTCGAGCACGGCCGAGCGAAAGGTCGCTTCCGCGAGCGGATCAGGAATGTCATCGCCAAACTGCGCATGGTCTTGCGCGAGTTCACGGCGGCGGCCCTGACGGACCGCCTCCGCCAAGTCGCCGTTAAAGTCGCAGAAGAACGGGAACGGCCGGCTGCTGCCCCACTCTTCGCCCATGAACAAGAGCGGAGGCATCGGCGCAAGCAACGTGACGGCAAGCGCAGCCGTCAACGCTGCCTCGCCAGCTTGGTTCGACAGGCGCTCGCCACGCGGCCGATTGCCAATCTGATCGTGGTTCTGCAGGAAGTTCACGAATGCGAGCGGAGAGAGGCGCCTCGGCTGTTCACCGCCTGCTCGGCCCTGATGATTTGGCGAGGGCTCACCCCGGCGGGCGAAACCTGACGAAAGGACGCGAACGATCTGACCCGCCGGGCGCTGCGCTTCGTCCTGGTAACGGCCCTTGTTCTCACCTGTCAGCAGACCATGCCACGCGTGGTGGTAGTCGTCGTTCCATTGCGCGCGATAGCGTCCCTGCGGTGGGTCCTGACGCGGATCGAGCAGGCTTGCGGTGTTGTCCTCGTTCTCGAGCACCAAGTGCAGCTTGCGCCCGGTGCGGGCGGCAAGCTCGCCGACAGCGCGGCTGAGATCATGCAGGATCGGCGGGTTGCCCGGCTCGACAATCGCGTGCACCGCGTCCAGGCGCAGGCCGTCGAAGCAGTAGCGGTCGAGCCAATGTATCGCGTTCTCGATCGCGAAAGCGCGGACCTGCGTCACCCGGTAGTCGATGGCGCTGCCCCACGGCGTTTGCGCCGCCGTGAAGAACGCGGGCGCATAGCTGCCAAGGTAATTCCCCTCCGGTCCGAAGTGATTGTAGACGACGTCGAGAAAGACCATCAGCCCGCGGGCGTGGGCGGCGTCGATAAGCGCCTTGAGGTCGTCGGGTCGACCGTAGGAGCTGTCCGGTGCGTAGAGCAGAGCGCCGTCATAGCCCCAGCTGCGCCGACCCGCAAAATCGGCGAGCGGCATCAGCTCGATGGCGGTGAGGCCGGTTGCGGCCACTTGGTCGAGCCGCTCGATGGCGCTGCGGAAGGTGCCGATCGGCGTGAAGGTGCCGATGTGCAACTCGAGAAACGCTGTTGCTTCCCACGGCCGCCCGCGCCAGTCGGGCGCTTGCCATCGATATTCGTCATGATCGATGACCTCGCTCGGACCGGAAACATCTTCTGGCTGGAAATGCGAGGCCGGGTCGGGCACGGCGAGATCATCATCTATCCGGAATTTGTAGAGCGTGCCGGCTCGTGCGCCCGGGATCGTGACCTCGTGCCAGCCATCGGATTTGCGCTTCATCGGATGTGCCCGGTCGAGAACGACGTCGACGCGCTGTGCGGCGGGCGCCCAGAGTCGAAAGGTTACGCCGTCCGGCGTCAGTTCGGGCCCGAACCGCGGGGCATTCATATCTCGCCCGAGAACGCAAGGACCGAGCGCGCCGGCGCCTTCGACGTCGCGCCCGGTGCATGCTCCTTGCCAAGCTCGATCTTCTCAACCGTGTTGAGCAGGGGAAGCCATCTGCTGTATCCGGGCAGCTTCGGGAACGTGAAATCGATCACCTGCGGTGCTGCGTTGAGAACGACGTAGAGCGTCGACTGACCGGGTTGCGTCGGGCCGAGGACGTAAGAGAGGTAGCGGCCTTCTGGAAAATTCCAGTCCTTTTCCGTCATCTCGGCGGCTTGCGGGGTGAGCCACAGCACCCCGAACGATCCGTCGGCACGGCGTCCATCCACAAAGCGTCGCGACCGCAGCTGCGGAAACGCGCGTCGCAGGCTCGTCAGCTGCGCGACGAGTTCGGTCAAATCCTCGCCCTTGCGGCCAAGGCGCAACCAATCCACCCACCCGATCGGATTGTCCTGGCAATAGACGTTGTTGTTGCCATTCTGGCTATTGCCCACCTCGTCGCCCGCGAGGAGCAACGGTGTGCCTTGGGCCAAGAGCAAGCATGAGAGCAGGTTGCGGCGCAGCTGCTGTCTTAGTGCAATGACCTTCGGATCATCGGAGGGGCCCTCTACGCCACAATTGGTGCTGTAGTTTTCGTCGGCCCCATCGCGGTTCTGCTCGCCGTTCGCCTCGTTGTGCTTGTGCGCATAGCTGACGAGGTCGGCGAGGGTGAAGCCATCGTGCACCGTGATGTGATTGATGCTCGCGCGCGGACTTCGGCCTTCGTGGTTGAAGAGATCGGCGGAACCGGTCATTCGTCCGCCAACGTCGCCGATCAGGTTTCCTTCGCCACGCCAATATCGCCGCAGGGTCTGGCGGAAACGGTCGTTCCATTCCGACCAGCCGGGCGGGAATGCGCCAACCTGATAGCCGCCCGGCCCGATGTCCCACGGCTCGGCAATCAACTTCACGTCGGCGAGGAGCGGGTCCTGTTTGACGGCGGCGAAGAACGGCGCGTTGCGGTCAAATCCGTTCGGTTCTCGCGCCAGCGTTGTTGCGAGATCGAAGCGAAACCCGTCAATGTGGCAGGTCTCCACCCAATAGCGCAGCGAATCCATAACCAGCTGCAAAACGCGCGGATGGTTGAGATTGAGCGCGTTGCCGCAGCCGGTGACGTTGTCGTAGTAGCGTGGCTCCTTCGGCAACAGGACATAGTACGAGCTATTGTCGATTCCGCGAAAGCTTAGCGTCGGCCCGAGCTGGTTGCCTTCGGCGGTGTGGTTGTAGACCACGTCGAGAATCACCTCGATGCCGGCGTCATGCAGGCGCGCGACCGCCGAACGGAGCGCGTCGAGCGCATTTTCCGGCGCGTAGCGCGCCTCCGGGGCGAAGAAGCAAAGCGTGCTGTAGCCCCAATAATTGCTTTGGCCGCGCAGAACGAGGTTGCGATCGTCGACGAAGGCGTGGATGGGTAGAAGCTCAATCGCGGTCACGCCGAGTCGCTTGAGATGGTCGACGATCGCCGGCGTTCCGAGCGCGCGAAAGGAGCCGCGCAGGGCAGGGGGAACGTCGTCGCGTTGCTGGGTCAGGCCTTTGACATGCGCCTCATAGATTATGGTGTCTTCCCAGGCAACCTGTGGCCGCCGGTCGCCGCCCCAGGTGAACGCCTCATCGATGACCACCGCCTTGGGCATCCCCCGCGCATTGTCGCGGCGGTCGAACGAAAGGTCGCCGCGGGGGCTGCCGGTGCGATAGCCGAAATGGGCATCGCTCCAGACCAGCCGCCCGGCGAGCTTCTTGGCATAGGGGTCGATCAGGAATTTGTTCGCGTTGAAGCGAAAGCCGCGTTCGGGCTCGTAAGGGCCGTGCACGCGATAGCCGTACAGGTGACCGGGAACGACGTCGCTGAGATAACCGTGCCAGACATCCTCGGTGCGTTCGGGCAGGACGATGCGTTCAAGCTCACGCCGGCCCTGGCTGTCGAACAGGCAGAGTTCGACCTTCTGGGCATTCTGCGAGAACAGGGCGAAATTCGTGCCGCGCCCGTCCCAGGTCGCGCCCAAAGGATGGGGCGCTCCCGCCGACAACCGCGTCCTAGCGCTCGAAGACGAGAAAAATTGCAGCAAGCGGTGGAATGACAAGGCTGACCTCTGGCACGGTTCCTTCGTGCAACGTGCTCACGCCGCCGGCGTTCCCGGCATCGCTGCCGCCGTAGATGGCAGCGTCGGTGTTGAGCGCCTCGCGCCAGTAGCCGGAGAACGGCACCCTGATTCGGTAGTTCCGATAGACTTCGGGCGTGAAGTTCACCACCACCAAGCAGCGGTCGTTGATGTCGCGGCCCTTGCGTAGCCAGGCGAATACGCTGCGGTCGGCGTCGTGCATGACCAGCCACTCGAAGCCCGCGGCTTCGCAATCCAATTCGTGCAGGGCGGGAACCGTTCGATAGAGGTGGTTTAGGTCGCGCACGAGCGCCTGCACCCCGGCGTGGCGCGGCTGTTCCAGGAGGTGCCAGTCGAGGGAATGATCATGTCGCCATTCATGCTCCTGCGCGAACTCATTGCCCATGAACAGCAGTTTCTTGCCGGGGTGGCCGAACATGAAGCCGTAATAGGCGCGCAGGTTGGCAAAACGCTGCCAATCGTCACCGGGCATGCGCCCCAGAATCGACCGCTTGCCGTGTACGACTTCATCATGAGACAGCGGGAGGATGAAATTCTCGGAGAAAGCGTAGTGTAACCCAAACAGGATCTGAGCATGGTGATGACGGCGATAGATCGGATCCTTGCTCATGTATTCGAGGGTGTCATGCATCCAGCCCATGTTCCACTTGTACCCAAAGCCGAGGCCGCCCCAGTCGACCGGCCGTGACACCATCGGCCAGGCCGTGGACTCCTCAGCCGCCGTGGTCGCCTGCGGGAAGTGGCTGAACACTTCGGTATTGAATCGGCGCAGGAAGTCGATCGCGTCGAGATTCTCCCGGCCGCCGAACTTGTTCGGAATCCAGCCGCCCTGCGGCCGGCTGTAGTCGAGATAAAGCATCGAAGCGACCGCATCGACGCGCAGCCCGTCGATGCGGTAGCGGTCGAGCCAGAACAGGCCGCTTGCGAGCAGGAAATTGGCGACTTCGATGCGGCCATAGTTGTAAATGAGCGTGTCCCAATCCAGATGTCGGCCTTGCTTGGGATCGGAATGCTCGTAGAGGGCAGTGCCGTTGAAGTTGGCGAGTCCGTGCGGGTCGTCGGGGAAATGGCCTGGCACCCAATCGAGCAGCACCGCCAAGCCGGCGCGATGGCAGGCGTCGATCAACGTCGAAAAATCCGCGGGCGTGCCAAACCGGCTGGTCGGCGCGAAGAGGCCAGTCGGCTGATAGCCCCACGAGCCATCGAACGGATGCTCGCTGATCGGCAGGAATTCGATGTGAGTAAATCCAAGATCGCGGGCGTAGGCGGGTAGCTCGTCCGCGAGTTCGCGATAGCTGAGCCAGCGCCCTCCCTCCCGGGCGTTGCGACGCCAAGACCCCAGGTGGACCTCGTAGATCGATATCGGTGCGCTCAGCGTGTTGGCGCCGGGCGGCGCTGGCGCGGGCCGCGGCAGTGCGTGCATGTCGACCACGATCGACGCACTTTTCGGCCTGACCTCCGCCGCGAAGGCGACCGGATCGCCCTTGAGCGGTAGCAGCTGACCATCCGCACTGATAACCTCGTATTTGTAGTGGTCTCCGGGCTTGGCGCCGGGAACGAAAATCTCCCAGAAGCCGCTGCCGCGCACGCGCATGGCGTGACGGCGACCGTCCCAGAAATTGAAATCGCCAACGACGCTTGCGCGCCGGGCATTCGGCGCAAACACGACGAAAGCGACGCCCCGCACCCCGTCGTTGATCATCGGATGGGCACCGAGCTTGTCGTAGAGGCAAAGGTGATTGCCGCTGCCAAGGAGATAGAGATCGTAATCGGACAGGACTGGCGGAAACCGATAGGGGTCCTCGAACTGGACCATCTGATCACCGAACCGGGCGCGCAGCTGGTAGTGCGACGAGCCGTTGGTCAGGCGTCCTGTGAACAGTCCCGCGTCATGGACGCGTTGGAGTTTGCTTGCACGGCCCTCGCTATCGATCGCAAGCACTTCTTCGGCATCGGGGAGGAATGCACGGACGACCCGCGTGTCGCCCTCGACATGCGGCCCGAGGTAGCGGAACGGGTCCGAGTGGCGCCCCTCGACCACGGCATAAGCTTCTGGCGAAAGCACAGTCATGCCGCGACACCATCTGCCCGCGAAAGGATCCGCGAGGCCCCGGCCAGGGGGACGCGCAACCAGTGCGGACGGTGTGCGAGCTCGTACTCGATCTCATAGAAAACCTTTTCGAGCAGGAAGAAGTCGAGCAGACCGTCGGCCTTTTCGCGATCGGCCGGCCAGAGCCTGCGATCGTCAAGGCGCTCATGGTAGGCGCCGACAACGGTGTCGGTGGCGCGTTGGCGCCAGTCGTCGAGGGCCTGTGCGACCTTGCCATGCTCGTCCGGTGCCGATTTCAGTGCTCGATCGAGGGCAGAAGTCGCGGAGTAGTCGATGGAGCGGATGAGGCCGGCAAGATCGCGCGCCGCCGGCGCCTTGCGCCGGCGCTCCTCCAGGGTGCGGCGCGGCTCTCCCTCGAAGTCGATGATAAAAACGTCGTCCTTGACGATCAGCATCTGGCCGAGATGGAAGTCGCCGTGATGGCGGATCTTCATGGCATCGACGTGATCCGCGAGCAGCTCGCGCACCCGCAGCGGAAGCCGCTCTCGCTGTGCCAGAAGCGCATCGATGGCGTCTCGGTCTTGATCTCCGAAATCGACCCTGCGGCGTGCAAGATCGTCGAGCACGCGCGCGGCCCTTTGCATGAGCGAGGCAGTCCATTCACGAATATCCTCGGGCGTGATCGCCTCCGGCGTGAAATCCTCGATATCGCCGCGGCTTGCGAGCGCAAGCTGCATTTCGGCGACGCGGATTCCAGTTTGTCGGATACGGGCCAAGTAAGAGGATTGCTCGGCCGTTTGCTCGGTCGGCTCCGTCATTAGCAGGCGTTGCTCTTCAACGTAGCGGTCGAGATAGGCGTTGGTCAGGGACCAGGCATCGCCCTGGTTCTCTATGAAGCGGTGAACGACCGCAATGGCACTGCGCGAGTCCTCGCTCACCAGTTCGACTATGCCCAGAAGGGGAGCCGTATTCGGGAATTCGACGGTCTCGGTCATAAAACGACCGATTTCGATTTCGGGATTGATCCCGGGCTCGAGACGGCGAAACAGCTTGACCACGCAATCCGTGCCAACCAAGGCCGTCGTGTTGGATTGCTCGGTGTCGACCGCGCGAACGTTTTCGATCTTTTCGGGGAAGGAGACGCCGCCGATTGGCGTGAATTCAAGCCGCCGACCGTCACCGGCGTCAATAACGGCCCTGGAGTGCAATTTCTCCAACACCGTTGATATGAAATCGGCATCCGGCGCTGCGTCGATGAGCGTACCCTCATTGGCGCTTCGACGAACAGCGGCAAGGGCATGCGGGTCATGGCGGTCGCGCTCGAGGCGGCGCCACTTGATCGTTAGCGGCATCAGGTAGCGCGCCGGTTGGCCACGGCCGCGAGCTTCTACCAGGGCCATCTCGGTATCGTTGCTGAGTGGAATGGTCGCCTCGACGCGAGCTGTGATCGCCGAATGTCCGCGTTCGGGGAACCAGCGACGGGTCGACAGGAACACCGGCAACACATCGCGTTCGAACATCATCCTCGAGCGGCCGTGCCAGAGCGAATCCAGCCCCCTGCTCACGACCAGAGTTTCGAATTCTGCCACGATGCTCGGCGCATCAATCGAGTCTCCGGCCGGCTCACAGAGCTGGAACCAGAAAAAGCCATAGGGCGCGAGCGTCACGTGGTACAGACGGTCGCCGATCACGGGAAATTTCTGCCTCCCCAGCATTTCGAGCGGGACCCGGCCACGCCAGGGCGACAAATCGATCTCGGCGGACTGTGCAGATCGCGACAGATTCGCGATGCACAGCAGCGCTTCGTTCTGATATTCGCGCACATAAACCAGAACGGAGCGGTTCGCAGGCCGAATGAAACTCAACGAGCCTCGACCGAATACTTGGCTGGATTTGCGTACCGAGATGATGCGCTTGGTCCAGCTCAGGAGGGAACTCAGGCTGCGCGATTGTGCTTCGACGTTGACTGCCTCGTAGCCGTAGACCGGGTCCATGATCATGGGCGCATAGAGGCGAGCCGGGTCGCAGCGGGAGAATCCTCCGTTGCGGTCGGGCGTCCATTGCATGGGCGTTCGCACGCCGTTGCGGTCGCCCAGATAGATATTGTCGCCCATCCCGATCTCGTCGCCGTAGTAAATGATCGGCGTTCCGGGGAACGACATCAGCAACGAGTTCATCAACTCCATCTTGCGCCGGTCATTGTCCATGAGCGGCGCCAGCCGCCGACGGATGCCGAGGTTGATTCGTGCGCGCGGGTCGCTGGCGTAGGCCGACCACAGGTAATCGCGCTCGACATCAGTCACCATCTCGAGCGTCAGCTCGTCGTGATTGCGCAGGAAGAGCGCCCACTGGCAGTTTTCCGGAATGTCGGGGGTCTGCCGTAAAATGTCGGCGATGGGAAACCGATCTTCCTGCGCGATCGCCATGTAGATGCGCGGCATCAGTGGGAAGTGATAGGCCATATGGCACTCGTCGCCTTCACCGAAATAGGCGCTGACGTCCTCAGGCCACTGATTGGCCTCCGCCAGTAGCAGCTTGCCGGGCGCATAGGCGTCGAGCTCCGTTCTGATCTTCTTGATAATCGCATGAGTCTCGGGGAGGTTCTCGCTCGTGGTGCCTTCCCTCTCGCAGAGATAAGGAATGGCGTCGAGGCGAAATCCGTCGACGCCAAAGTCGAGCCAGCGCCGCATCACCTGCAGCATCGCCAGCAGCACGCGTGGATTGTCGTAGTTGAGGTCTGGCTGATGCGAGAAGAAGCGGTGCCAATAGTAGGCGCCGGCGGTCGGATCCCAAGCCCAGTTCGACTTCTCCGCGTCGCTGAAGATGATACGGGTGCCGGCGTAACGCTGGTCGGTTTCGCTCCAAACATACCAGTTGCGGGCATCGGAGCCCGGTTTGCTGCGGCGTGCGCGGCGAAACCAGGGATGCTGGTCGGAGGTGTGATTGATCACGAGCTCTGTGATGACCCGAAGTTTCCGTCGCCGCGCCTCCTGCATGAAGCGACGGAAGTCCTGCATGGTCCCGAAGTCCGGGTTGATGTGCCGGTAGTCCGCGATGTCGTAGCCGTCGTCGCGTTGCGGCGATGGGTAGAACGGGAGCAACCACAGCGTGGTTACGCCAAGGTCCTGCAAGTAGTCGAGCTTTTCGGTGAGCCCGGCGAAGTCGCCGATGCCGTCATTGTTACTGTCGGCGAAGGCCTTAACGTGAAGCTGGTAGACGATGGCATCCTTGAACCAGAGTCCATCGCTCTCGAAATTCTGATCGGCCTTGATATCGGCAAGCACGTTCATGGCGCGCCCGTGTCAGGTCCGGCAGCGAAAGATCAGCATCGGGTCCTGCTCCGGTAGGATGCGCAGGCGCACGCCGCCCCATTCAATGGTGCGTCGCTCGCCGGTGAGAGCGTCTTCGATCTCGCGCACGCGGCCGCGAGCGCCGGGGGGGCCGATCTCGATATCGCCGAAATGAAACCAGAACTCGCGGGGTCCGACGTTGCTCAGGGCGACGGCCACGGCGACGGCGTTGTCGCCGGACGACGATTCCTTCACGAAGCCGATGACGTCGCCGTCATCGACCGTGGCGAAACGCAGATTGCTGGTCTGCAGCAGCGCCGCATTGTTGCGCCGCAGCCGATTGAGCTGCCCGATGTAGCTCTTGATGTTCGCAGGCTTGTCCCAGTCGCGCACCCTGATCTCGTATTTGTCCGAGTCGAGATACTCCTCTTTGCCTGGGATCGGCACATGCTCGAGCAGCTCGAAGCCTTGATAGATGCCGTAGTTTCCCGACAGCGTCGCTGCCAGCGCCACCCGTGCCTTGAAGATCCAGGGTTCGCCTGACTGCAGGTGAAATGGGAGGATATCCGGCGTGTTGGTGAAGAAGTTCGGCCGGAAGTAGTCGCGCTCCGGATAGCCTGTGATCTCGCTGAGATAGGCCTGCAGCTCATCCTTGCCGGTCCGCCACGTGAAATAGGTGTAAGACTGGCTGAAGCCGAGTTTGGCCAGCGCCTTCATGACCTTGGGTCGGGTGAAGGCCTCCGACAGGAAGATGACGTTGGGGTCGACCGACTGGACTTCGCGGATGAGCCATTCCCAAAACGGAAATGGCTTGGTGTGCGGATTGTCGACGCGGAAGAGGTGCACACCCTGCTCGACCCAGAACAGCACCACGTCGCGCAATGTCTTCCAGAGCTCCTGGTGATTGCGGCCATAGAAGT
>Ga0066388_100000228_pt1 | contig 23753 bp, 17 predicted proteins | sample PanSoiMetaGPlot6_FD_64539 | JGI IMG/M metagenome (GOLD analysis project Ga0066388, IMG submission 64539) | Tropical forest soil microbial communities from Panama analyzed to predict greenhouse gas emissions - Panama Soil - Plot 6 (Hybrid Assembly) | ecosystem: Environmental > Terrestrial >...
GATACCGGAACCGGCGCATCGAGAGTCTGCGCGAGCTCGCGCGCGAGCTGATGGACGAGGTCCGCGACGGCGCTCCGGAGGCTTCGACCGAGCCGCTCTCCGCGATCGAGCGCCGCGTCGTGCATCTCGAAGTGGCCGAGGCAGGCGGCCTCACGACGGTGAGCGTCGGCGACGGTCTGTTCAAGCGCGTCGTGATCCGACCGGACGACGGCTCCTCGAGCCAGGGCCGGTCGCGGTAGCGCCGCCTCGATCCCGAAGCTCCCCGAGCCGCACCCTCATGAAGGACGATGACCAACGACACCATCGTGGCGATCGCCACACCTCCCGGGGAATCCGCGGTCGCGCTCATCCGGCTGAGCGGCCCCGCCGCTTGCGAGATCGCCGCCCGCCGCTTCGAAGGCAGGCGCTCTCCGGGCGATAGCGCTTCCCACCGCATCCTCTTCGGCAACTTCCGCGGCCTGGATGGCTCCGCACTCGACTCCGTGCTGCTCTTCGTGTTTCGCGCGCCCCGCTCCTACACCGGCGAGGACGTCGTGGAGATCTCGTCCCACGGGGGTTTCGCGATCCCTTCCGCCATCTTGGAGTCGCTCGTCGCCGGCGGAGCGCGGGCCGCGCGTCCCGGGGAATTCACCGAGCGCGCGTTCCAGAACGGAAAGATCGATCTCGCGCAGGCGGAATCGGTCGCGGCGCTCGTCCGGGCGCGCTCGGAGCGCGCCGCCCGCGCGGCCCGATCGACCCTCGCCGGCGAGCTGTCGCGTCGCATCGCGGCGCTCGACCGCGAGCTCGTCTCGCTCCTGGCCGAGGCGGAGGCGCGGATCGATTTCCCGAACGACGTGGAGGACGCCGACCGCGCGGGGCTCGCGGAGCGCTGCGCGAGGGTGGCGGGCCCGATTCGGGATTGGATCGACCGACTCCCCTCCGCCCGGCTCCGGGAGCGCGGCGTCCGGGTCGCGCTCCTCGGCCGCCCCAACGTAGGAAAGTCGACCCTCTTGAACGCGCTCGTGGGTTACGAGCGCGCCATCGTGAGCGAAATCCCCGGCACCACGCGAGACACCGTCGAGGAGTCGGTCTGGATCGACGGCGTGGAGATCCGGTTGTGCGACTCGGCGGGCGTCCGGACTTCCGGGGATGCAGTGGAGCGGCTCGGTCTGGATCGAACCCGTCGCGCGGCCGAGGCGGCGGACTTGGCGATCGTGGTCCTCGACCGCTCCGATCCATGGGCGCCCGAGGATCGGGACGTTCTGGCGCTGGTCGAGGGTCGCCCTCATCTCAGGGTTTGGAACAAGGCGGATCTGGCGGGTGCGGAGACGACACCGCCGCCGGCGCCCGCTGGGTACCCCTCCCCGCTGGCCGAAGTCTCCACCGTCGCGGTGCGTCCCGGCGGCGCCGACTCGCTGCGCGCCGCACTCCGCGCCGCGTTTCCGCGCGTCCTCGGCAGCGTCGGAGGGGAGGAAATTCCGTCGACGAGCGCGAGACAGGAAGCGCTCCTCCGCGGAGCGCTGGATGCGCTCGACCGGGCCGCCTCGCAGCTCAAGGCGCGCGCCCCTTCTCTTGCCCTTGCACCGGCTCCCGCGTCCGCTTCGATGCCCGCGCCGGAGGAGACCTCCTACGATCTCGTGGCGGTCGATCTCACGGAAGCGCGAAAGCTCCTGGGCGAGATCGTGGGACGCGGCGTGGACCAGGACGTGATCGCCGCGATCTTCTCCCAGTTCTGCATCGGCAAGTGAGCACGGGCCGCTATCCCCTCATCGTCATCGGAGCCGGCCACGCCGGGTGCGAGGCGGCCTGCATCGCGGCCGCGATGGGGATCGAGACCGCGCTCGTCACGATGAGCTTCGATGCGATCGCGCAGATGTCCTGCAATCCCGCGATCGGCGGTCTCGCGAAGGGGCACCTCGTGCGCGAGATCGACGCGCTGGGCGGGATCATGGGGCGCATGGCGGATCGCGCGGGCATCCAGTTCAAGATGCTGAATCGCGGACGAGGGCCCGCGGTCTGGTCCCCCCGTGCCCAGGAGGACAAGGCCCTCTATCGCGCCGTCGTGCGCGACCGCTTGGAGCGCACGCCGGGGCTCATCCTGGTCCAGGCGCAGGTGACCGGGTTCCTCACCCGCGGACCGCGACTCCACGGAGTCAAGCTCAAGGACGGATACGAGATCGAAGCGGACGCGGTCATCGTCACGCCGGGGACGTTCCTGAACGGACTCATGCACATCGGGGACCGGACGATCTCCGGGGGGCGCGTGGGAGAAGCCGCCGCGCGCGGCCTCTCCGAATGTCTCGCCGATCTCGGTCTCCGCGTCCTGCGTCTCAAGACCGGAACGCCTCCCAGGATCCACCGAGACTCGATCGATTTCACCCGCATGCTCGAGCAGCCGGGAGACGATCCGCCGCGGCCGTTCTCGCATTTCACCGACGTGCTCGACGTCGATCAGATCCTCTGCCATCTGACGCGGACCACCGCAGAGACGCACGCGATCATCCGGGCGAATCTCTCGCACTCTCCCCTCTATACCGGGAAGATCCGCGGCATCGGTCCCCGCTACTGCCCCTCGATCGAGGACAAAGTCGTGCGGTTCGCGGAAAAGGAATCGCATCAGATCTTCCTCGAGCCCGAGGGGCGCGAGACCCACGAGTACTACATCAACGGTCTCTCCACGAGCCTCCCCGAGGAAATCCAGCGCGTGATGCTTCGCTCGATCCCCGGCCTCGAACACGCGGAGATGATCCGGCCGGGGTACGCCGTCGAATACGACTTCGTTCCCCCGACGCAGCTCCGCCACACGCTCGAGACGCGTGCGATCGACGGGCTCTTTCTTGCGGGACAGATCAACGGCACTTCGGGGTACGAAGAGGCGGCGGCGCAGGGGCTCTTCGCCGGCATCAACGCGGCGCTCGCGATCCAGCGCCGAGAGCCGCTCCGTCTGCGGCGTGACGAGGCGTACATCGGTGTTCTCATTGACGATCTAGTTGTCAAGGGGACGGAGGAGCCGTACCGCATGTTCACCTCGAGCGCCGAGTATCGGCTGCTGCTGCGCCAGGATAACGCGGCGGAGCGTCTTCTTCCTCGGGCGCGCTCGCTGGGCACGCTCGAGAGCGAAGACCTGAAGCGGCTCGAAGCGATGCTCGACCATCGAGCGACCGCGCTCGATCGGATGCGGTCCGCCGGCGTGGCGCGGTCGATCCTCGAGGGCCTCGGATTCGATGAGGCGTGCAATCGCGCCGAACTTGCGGATCTCTCGCGCGAGGCGGTAGAGTCGGCCGCGATTCAGATCCGGTACGCGGGATACATTCAGCGCCAGCTTCGCGATGTCGAAAGGGCGGCACGGTATGAGCAGCTTGATCTCAGCGACCAACTCCTGGATGAGCCACTCTTGGAGATATCGAAGGAAGGCCGGGAGAAGATTCGCCGTCTCCGGCCGAGCACCGTGGCTCAAGCCTCGCGCATCCCGGGGGTCTCTCCCGCGGACACGGCGGTCCTCGTAATCTATGCGGAACGAGAGCGTCGTCGCGCGAATTCCGGTCCAGCTTCCTCGCGATCTCGAGCCTGACTTCCTCGAGTTTCGGGATCGCATCGGTCCCTACGTCGACTCGGGAAAGCTCTCCCTCGAGGCCTTCCAGCTCCTGATCCGGTTCGGACAGCTCGTCTACACCCAGATCGCCCAGCTCTCCATCGTGGCCCGCGAGGATCGGAGCGTGATCTTCACGAGGCACATTCTCGACTCCTTGAATCCGGTCGACGCAATGTCGCGCTCCATGAGATCGGCGCTGGACATCGGAAGCGGCGGCGGATTTCCGGGCGTGCCGTTGGCTATCGCGTGGCCCCATTGCCGCGTGACCGTGCTCGAGTCCCGCGAGAAGAAGGCCGGGTTCCTCGAGCGCGCGGTGCGGGAGCTCGAGCTGAAGAACGTGACCGTCGTGTGCGCGCGGCTCGAGGAGTACGGCAGAAGCTGGACGGCGGAGCCCCAGGAGTCGATTTTCGTCCGCGCACTACTGCCTGACGTCCTTCTCCAGGCGGGTCGGGTGGCCGCGCCCGGCGCCCAGTGGGTCTACTACCTGGGCTCCGGTACACCCACACAGCGAGTCGCGGGGCAGCTCGGGGATCTCGGGAGAGACGCCGAGACCATCGAGGGCTCGTTCGGCGGGAGGCTCCTGACGGGGCATTTTCCGCCCGGGCGTATCCGGCGGGCAGAATAGCCGCCCGCGCCATGTTTCACGTGAAACATGGCGCTATGTAGTTGAAAAGACGTCGGTTCTCCTGCCCAATGCACGTAACTGCCTGCTGGCCGACGTTTCGGCCCAGGGCCCCACTTCAGCGCAAGCCCGGAGTCAACCGACGCAATTGCAATTACTTCCGCATATGTTTCACGTGAAACATATTTCCAGTTGGTTCAGGAAGGTTTGTTCCTGTATCCTGCCGCCCACCCCGACACGGACGTTGGCTCGAGTACGACCTCCGGCTGCCCTGCCGGACGGCGCGAGCCTGTACAAGGGGAGCGAATGGCCAGGACGGTAGCGATCGCGAATCAAAAGGGTGGGGTGGGCAAGACGACGACGGCGGTGAATCTCGCGGCGGCCTTGGCACTCAACCAAAAGAGAATTCTCCTCGTCGACTTGGATCCCCAAGGCAACGCGAGCAGCGGCCTCGGGTGCTCCAACGCCAAGCATTCGGGACGGGGTGTCTACGAGATCCTGACCTCGGGGCTGGCGACAGAACAGGTCATGATCGAGACGGGCATCGAGGGCCTTTGGCTCATTCCGTCGAGCCAGAAGCTGGCGGGTTCCGAAGTGGAGCTCGTCGATGCGGACCGGCGAGAGTTCCGGCTGAAGGATTCCCTGGGTCGGGTCGCGGCGCGCTTCGACTACATCTTCATCGACGCGCCCCCTTCGCTCGGGCTGCTCACGGTCAATGCGCTCACGGCGGCGGGGTCGGTGCTGGTGCCGGTGCAATGCGAATACTACGCGCTGGAGGGGCTCAGCCATCTGCTCGGAGCGATTCGCCTCGTGCAGCAGAGCCTGAACCCAACCCTCCAGATCGAGGGCGTTCTCCTCACCATGTACGACAACCGTTTGAACCTCTCTCAGCAAGTACTCGAGGAGACGCGGCGGTTCTTCGCCGAGCGCGTCTACAAGACGGTCATCCCTAGAAACGTTCGGCTGAGCGAGGCTCCGAGCTTCGGAAAGCCCGTGGTCATCTACGATCCGACCTGCGCCGGATCGGTGAGCTACATGAATCTCGCCAGTGAGGTGATCAACCATGGTTAGGAAAGCCTTGGGTCGGGGACTCGAGTCGCTCATCCCGGTCGCCGTCGAGCAGGAAGTTCCGGTCGCCCCCGAGCAGCGCAGTCCGGAGCGCCGCTCGGGCGAGATCCTCCACGTGCCGCTCGACGCCATTTCCCGGAATCCCGCGCAGCCCCGGACCCAATTCGATCCCGAGTCGATTCGCGAGCTGGCCGACTCGATCCGCGAGCGCGGCGTGCTCCAGCCGGTGCTGCTCCGGCCGGTGCTCCCGTCGGGCTATCAGCTGGTCGCGGGGGAGCGACGGTTCCTCGCGGCCAAAGAGGCCGGCCTCGAGACGATTCCCGCCATCATTCGCCCGCTCACCGATCGCGAAGCGCTCCTCATCGCGCTCATCGAAAACGTCCAGCGCGAGAACCTGAACCCGATGGACGAGGCGCGTGCATATTACCGACTCGCAACAGAGTATGGATTACCCCATGAGGAAATCGGCCAGCGCGTCGGCAAGGACCGGTCGACGATTTCCAACATCCTTCGCTTCAACAACTTGCCTTCCGAGATCCAGGCGCTCCTCGAGGCGGGGAGCGTGAGCGCGGGGCACGCCCGCGCCCTCCTCGCCATCGCTGACGTCAAGGCCCAGTCCGAGCTCGCGAAGTCGGCCGCGGCGCACGGATGGTCGGTCCGCGAGCTCGAGGAACGAGCGCGACGGCTCGGGACGACCCGCCCATCGAAGCCGCGCCGCACACCCAAGCGCGCCTTCTCCGCGGAACTAATGGGACTCGAAGACGATTTAATGAGAGCCCTCGGCTCGAGGGTTCGCATCACCCGCCGCCGCGGAGGCTCCGGCTCGATCTCGATCGACTACCACTCCGAAGAAGAGCTCGACCGCTTGATCGCCCTGCTTCGCTCGGCCAACGGCGAAGCGCACTGACGGGCGAAGCGCACGGACCCGCCGCCATCCCCAATCGAACCGCCCCGGCCGAGATGTGGATAAGTCGAGGGGATTCGTGGATAACGTGACAAGCTCCCGAGCGCCAATGTGTTAAGCTCTTCGCGGCGGCTCCCGTGGGCCCAATTATGCACAGCCGCGCCGCGCTCTATTCGGCGCATACGGACGCCATTTTTCGGCGTCCTCGACGCACTTCACCGGAGATCGAAACATGACCCAGGCCGTCCCGAAGGACGATAGCAAGCTCCTCGACGAGCTGAAGGAAGCGCGCGGCGCCATCCTGACCGAGCTTCGAAAGGTCATCGTGGGCCAGGACGTCGTGGTGGAGCAGCTCCTCACGGTGCTCTTCGCGAACGGGCATTGCCTCCTCGTGGGGGTGCCGGGGCTCGCGAAGACGCTGCTCGTCTCCACCCTGTCGCAGATCCTCGATCTCAAGTTCAGCCGGATCCAGTTCACCCCGGATCTCATGCCTTCCGACATCACCGGAACCGAGATCCTCGAGGACGATCCCGAGACCGGACGCCGCGCCTTCAAGTTCATCCACGGGCCGATCTTCGCGAACATGGTCCTCGCCGACGAGATCAACCGCACCCCGCCGAAGACACAGGCCGCGCTCCTCCAGGCGATGCAGGAGTACCGCGTCACCGCGGCGGGGGAGACCTACCCGCTCGATCTGCCGTTCTTCGTTCTCGCGACGCAGAATCCGATCGAATTCGAAGGCACCTATCCGCTCCCGGAGGCGCAGCTCGACCGGTTCATGTTCCACATCTCGGTCGGATATCCGAGCGATCAGGAGGAGGAGCGCATCGTCGCGACCACGACGAGCGCGTACGAGGCGGAACCGAAGCGCGTGCTGAGCGTGAGCCAGATCCTCGAGCTCCAGCGGCTCGTGCGCCGGATTCCGGTCGCCGATCACGTGGTCCGCTACTCGGTCAGGCTCGCGCGGGCGTCGCGTCCCGGTCCCGAGAGCGCGCCGTTCGTCCGCGACTGGGTGAGCTGGGGCGCCGGCCCGCGCGCGGCGCAGTACCTCGTGCTCGGAGTGAAGGCGCGCGCCGCGCTCCACGGACGCCCGACCCCGAGCATCGAGGACGTGAAGGCGGTCGCGCCCTCCGTGCTCCGCCACCGCATCATCCCGAACTTCAACGCCGAAGCGGACGGCATTTCGAGCCTCGACATCATCGCGAAGCTTCTCGAAAGCACTCCGAGCGTCGACGGCAAGCGCTCGTAATCCGGCGCCATGACCCCAGCGACCCCGCAGCGGCTGCTCGACCCGCATTTCGTCTCGAAGCTCGCGCGGCTCGATCTCCGCGCGCGGCTCGTGGTCGAAGGCTTCCTGACCGGCCTCCACAAGAGCCCGTACCACGGATTCAGCGTGGAATTCGCCGAGCACCGCCAGTACATGCCGGGCGATCCGCTGCGCCATCTCGACTGGAAGGTGCTGGCCAAGTCCGACCGGAAGTACCTCAAGCAATACGAAGAGGAGACGAACCTCCGCGCCACGCTCCTGATCGACACGAGCGCGAGCATGGCGTACTCCTCGCACGGCATCTCGAAGCTCGACTACGCGCGGCAGCTCGCGGCATCGCTCGCGTATCTCATGCTTCGCCAGAAGGACGCGGTCGGGCTCTTCGCGTTCGCGAGCGGCCGCGGCGAGCTGATCCCGCCGCGATCCACCCCGAGCCATCTCCGCCAGCTCCTCGTGCTGCTCGAGCGGCTCCAAGCCGCGGGCGGCACCGACTTCGCGTCGTCGCTCCACGCGCTCGCCGAGCGCGTGAAGCAGCGCGGGCTCGTGATCATCCTCTCCGATCTGCTCGACGATCCCGAGCGGATCGCCGGCGCGATCCATCATTTTCGCCACCGGAAACACGAAGTGCTCGTGTTCCACGTGCTCGACCCGCAGGAGGTCTCGTTCCACTTCGAGCGCGAAGCGACCTACATCGACCTCGAGAGCGGGGAGCGCGTCACCACACGCCCCCAGGAGCTGCGCGGCGACTACCGCACCCAGGTGCGCGCCTGGATGGACCGTCTCCGCGAGTTCTGCATCGAGAAGCAGGCCGACTACGTCTCCGTAACGACCGACCTTCCGTACGACCGCGCCCTCCTGGAATACCTCTCGAAGCGGGCCCGCCTCCTCTGAGCGCGCCCGACTGAGATGTCCTCCTTCTCCTTCCTGAACCCCGGGTTCCTGTGGGCGCTGCCGCTCGCCGCCATCCCGGTCCTCATTCATTTCCTGAGCAAGCGGAAGCTTCCGGAGGTCCGGTTTCCCACGGTCATGTTCCTGCGGGCGCTCGAGCCGCGCGAGATCCGAAGGCTTAGGCTCCGCGAGCTCCTGCTCCTCATCTTGCGCACCCTCGCGGTGATCTTCCTCGTCTGCGCCTTCGCGCGACCGTCCGTCGAGCCGAAGGGTGCGACCACGCGCGCGGCCGCTTGCGTGGCCGTGCTGATCGACGATTCGGAGAGCATGGGGGCGCTCGACGAGCAGGCGCGTCCGCGGATCGAGGGAGCGAAGGCGCGCGCGCTCGCCGTCGTGGATGCCGCGCGCCCCGGGGACGAGATCGCCGTGACCACGACGACCGCACCCGATGCGCCGCTCACGGGACGAGCCGGCGACCGCGTCCGCCTGGAGCGGATCGTGCGCCAGGCGACCCCGGCCTGGGTGCCCGGAAGGATGGAGCAGACGCTCGAGCGGGTCAGACGTTTCCTCGCGAAGAGCCCGCTCCGCTCGCGCGAGCTCTATATGCTGAGCGATTTCCAGGCGCGCGAGCTCACGCCCGCGGCCCGGGAGAAGCTCACGGCCATCTCGCGACTGGGCGCGCGGGTCTACTACGCGCCCCTCGTCACCTCGCGCGTGCCGAACCACGCCATCGAAGACCTCGATCCCGAGCTTCGTCCCGGACCGCAAGGGAAGGGCCTCGAGATGCGCACCCGCCTCGTGAACCACGCCGACTCGCCGAGCGACCGGATCGCGGTCCGCGCCCGCCGCGGCGATGCCTTGATCGGCGGAGGAGACGTGACGCTCCAGGCGGAAGAGGCCAGGTGGACCTCGCTCCCGATCGAGTGGCGGAACGGATCGGCCGAGACGTCCTCCCCGGTCATCGTGGAGTCGGACGTGGATGCCCTCCCGGCGGACGACCGCTGGTACACGGTGCTGGGCGCCCCGCGCCGGCTCCGGATCCTGCGCGTCTTCGAATCGCGCGGAGCCCCTCCTTCCAAATTCACGGCGCTCGCGCTCGACCCGCTCCAGGACGGCTCGAGCGGCTACGCCGTCGAGAGCGGTACCCCCGCGTCGCTTCTCTCCCTTTCGCGCAGTCGCAGCGACGTGGTGCTCCTCGAGGACATCGCCTCCCTCTCGGGGGATGCGGAGTCCAGGATCCGGGCTTTCCTCCGGGAAGGAGGGGGGCTCGTCGTGGCGCTCGGACCCCACGCGGATCCGGATTACTACGGTCGCCACTTCTTTCCCGGGATCGTCGACCTCGCGATCGAGGGGCTCGAGCGGCCGGCGGAAGGACAGGCGTTCGAGGTTCGCGCGCGCACTCCGGCGCATCCAATTCTCGAAGGGCTCTCGGTGAACGTGGGATCTCCTCTGACCCAGGCCCGCCTCACGGGAATCGTCCGCGGTCGGACGACCTCCCCCCGGGCGGAAGCGGTGGTGTCGACGACCGGAGGACTGCCGGTGGTCGTGGCAGGTGCCCAGGTGGCGGTCTTCCTTGGCTCGCTCTCCGACGACTGGGGGGATCTGCCGTATTCGGGCGCTTTCGTGCCGCTCGTCCGAGGGCTCGTCGACTACGCGGCGCGGGCGCCATCGAGCTCGCTCGGGGACCGCTCCTACGTGGGGCGTCCTCCCGCGGCGCGCCTCGACACCGCTCCGGCCGGAGCGGTCCTGGTGCGCGGGCCCGAGTCGTACCGATCGCAGGCGCAGGTCGTCTCCGATGGCGCGGGGTTCCGCGCGGTCGCGGACGCCCCGGCGACCGTTCCCGGCTTCTACGTTTTCGAGGCCGGAGGACGGGACGCTGCGACGGTGGCGGTCAACGTGGACCCCGTCGAGAGCGATCTCCGGCCGATCGATCTCGACTCGCTCCGAGCGAGGAGCGCCGATCCGACGAAGCCCTTCATCACCTTGGCATCGTTGCGGACCCATTTGCGTGAAACGCGGCAAGGACGTGAGCTGTGGCTTTTCTTCCTGACGACGGCGGCGGTGATCCTGGCGGCCGAGCTCCTGGTCGGCAGCGCGCGCATTCTCGCGTGACCGTCCGGGCGCGCTCGCTCGCCGAGCAGCTCCTCAACGCGGCCGAGCGCCATCCCGAGTTCTCCTCCCTCCAGAACCGTGTCGAGGGGGCCTCCCCACGGGAGCCGATCCCCGTGCGCGGGCTCGCCGGGAGCGCCGGCGCGCTCTTCGTCGCGCTGCTCGCGCGGCGCACCGGCCGACCCTTCGCGGTGATCGCTCCCGATCTCGACCGGGCCGAAGCGTGGCGCGACGATCTCGAGTTCTTGCTCGGGGCCGATCGCGTCGTCTACCTCCCGCCCCACGATGTCGTCCCGTGGAGCACCCAGACGCCGACCGGACCGGTGCGGGACGACCGGGTCACCGCGATCGTCCGCCTCGGCGACCCCGACCCGCCGGTCGTCGTGATCCCTGCGCTCTCGCTCTACCGCCGCGTCCCTGCTCCGGCCGCCCTGCGGGCGCGCGCCCAGGTGCTCCGGCAGGGGAGCGAGCTCGCACCGGAGATCCTCGCCCGCGATCTCGTGATGGCGGGCTACCGGTCGGTCGGGGAAGTGGTCGAGATGGGAGAGATGAGCCGTCGCGGCGGGCTGCTCGATGTGTTCGGACCGGGCATGCCGCAGCCGGTCCGGATCGAGTTCGACGGCGATCGGATCGCCTCGCTCCGGCAGTTCGACGTCTCGACCCAGCGCTCGAGCGGGCCGGTGGGCGAAGCGCGGATCCTTCCCGCGCGCGAGGTCCTGTTCGCCGACGATCCGGACGACCGGATGAAGCTCCTCGACCGCGGCGGCCTCGCCCACGATCTCGAGGGTTCCCGCATCCGCGACCTCGTGCGCGAGGGCGTCTACTTCGAAGGGGTGGACTGGCTGGCCCCGTTTCTCGGGATTCCGCTCGTCTCCGTGCTGGAGTATCTCTCCCTCGGGACCGTTCTCTGGATCGACGAGCCCGAGGCCGCGGAGCGCGAGCTGGAGGGAGCCGAGCGCGAAGCCGACCGGCTGGAGCCCGACGCCCGCGTCCGCGCTCCCCATCTTCCCGAGCGGAGCGTCCTCTTCGACGCGCCGGAGCGCGTCCTCGAGCGCCTCGCGGAGCACCCGCGCGCCGAAGGGCGCGTCACGTTCTCCTCGCTCGAGCGCACCCAGGCGGTCGCGATCGAGGCGCGCCCGCAGCCATCGTTCGGGAGGAAGCTCGATCTCCTGCGCGGAGAGCTCAAGCGCCTGGCCGAGGTCGGCTACGAGCGCGTGATCGTCTGCGACAACCTGGGGCAGGCGGAGCGGCTCGAGGAGATCCTCGGGGAAGGGATCGTCGGGGTCGACGTCGGCTCCCTCACGGGAGGATTCGTGCTTCCTCCCGCGCGGCTCGCGGTGTTCACCGACCACGAGATCTTCGCGCGCTACCGCCGCCGGCGGGGGCGCCGGACGCGCGCGTCGCGCACCACGATCCGGGATCTCCTGACCCTCGAGCCGGGGCAGCACGTCGTCCACCTCGATCACGGGATCGGCGTCTACCGCGGGCTCACCCGCCTCACGCTGGACGGCCAGGACACCGAGTGCGTCCAGATCGACTACGCGCAAGGAGACCGCCTCTTCGTCCCGATCGACCAGCTCGGGATGGTGCAGCGCTACTCCGCGGAGGAAGGGCGCACGCCGCTCATCTCGCGCCTCGGGGGCACCGCATGGCAGCGCACGAAGGCGAAAGCGAGAAAGGCCATCCGCGAGATGGCGGAGGAGCTCCTCCGCAATTACGCCGTGCGCAAGGCGCGCGGCGGGCGCGCCTTCCCCCCCGACACGCCGTGGCAGCGAGAGCTCGAGTCCGCTTTCCCCTACGAGGAGACGCCCGACCAGCTCCGCACGGTCGAGGAGGTGAAGCGGGACATGGAAGCGCCGCGCGCGATGGATCGCCTGGTCTGCGGCGACGTGGGATACGGGAAGACGGAGGTCGCGATCCGAGCCGCGTTCAAGGCCGTGCAGGACGGCGCCCAGGTGGCCGTGCTCGTCCCGACCACCGTGCTCGCGCAGCAGCACCTCGTCACCTTCGGCGAGCGCTTCGCCGATTTCCCGGTGCGGATCGAGATGCTGAGCCGCTTCCGGTCCCCGCGCGAGCAGAAGCAGGTCGTCGAGAAGATCCAGCGCGGCGAGGTGGACATCGTGATCGGAACCCACCGGCTCCTCTCGAAGGACATCCGGTTCAAGGATCTCGGACTCGTGGTGATCGACGAGGAGCAGCGCTTCGGCGTGGCGCAAAAGGAGCGGATCCGCACGTTCGTGGAGAACGTGGACGTGCTCACGCTGACCGCGACGCCGATTCCGCGCACGCTGCACATGAGCCTGCTCGGGGCGCGCGACATGTCGGTCATGAACACGGCACCGCGCGGCCGGTATCCGATCAAGACCGAGATCGTCGAGTCGAGCAAGGACCTGATCCGCGACGCGCTGCTCCGCGAGTCGGACCGGGGCGGCCAGTCCTTCTTCGTCCACAACCGGGTCGAGTCGATCGACCGGATCGCCCACTATCTCCAGAGCATCGTGCCGCAGCTCCGCTACAGCGTCGCGCACGGACAGATGCGCGACGTGGAGCTCGAGCGCGTGATGCTCGAGTTCCTCGAGCGGCGGACCGACGTGCTCGTGACCACCCTGATCATCGAATCGGGGCTCGATATTCCGACCGTGAACACGATGCTCTTGAACCGCGCCGACGCGCTGGGTCTCGCCCAGGTCTACCAGCTCCGCGGGCGGATCGGACGCTCGCATCACCAGGCCTTCTGCTACCTCCTCGTGCCGCCCGGGACGGTGCTGACCGAGGACGCAGAGAAGAGGCTCCGCGTGATCGCCGAGCATGAAGAGCTCGGCGCCGGACTCACCATCGCGATGCGCGACCTCGAGATCCGCGGCGCGGGCAACCTGCTCGGGCCCGAGCAGCACGGGTTCATGATCAGCGTTGGATTCGACCTCTACTGCCGCATGGTGGACGAGGTCGTGCAGGAGCTTCAGGGGAAAGCTCCCGACCGGCGGCCCGAGCCGGCGCTCGCGAGCGACATGCCCGCGTTCCTACCCGACGAGTACATCTCCGACCCGGACGAGAAGCTGGACGCCTACCGGCGCATGGCGGCGGTCACCGAGATGAAGGAGCTCGACGAGCTCCGGGCCGAGCTGCGCGACCGGTTCGGGCCGCTCCCCGCCGAGGCCGAGCACCTGATCGAGCTGAAGAGGCTTCGGCTCCTCGGGCGCGACGCGGGGGCCTCCAAGCTCCGGATCGGAAAGGATCGGGTCGAGGTGGACCTGGCGGAGTCGCTCAAGCGCGAGCAGATCCTTCGGCTGGTCGGATCGACCTCCGCTCGCATCGAATTCACCGGAGGGGGGACCGGCTCCTTCCGGGTTCGTTCCCCCGCCGAGCCGATCTCCCTGGCCACAAACCTGTTGCGGGTCCTGAGCGGCTCTGATAGCGTCTCCGACCTGCCTCTTTCCGCTGCCGGAAGCTGAACCGCTACGGGGGGTTCGGGGTATCAAGGTGGAGCGGTCAGGCGCTGGAAGGGCCCTGCCCCAATCGATACGAATCCAATGAGACAGATCGCTTTCATCGGCGCCGCCTGTGCGGCGCTTCTCGTAACAGGGCCCGGCCTGCTCCGGCCTGCCGCGGCCGCGCCCCCGATCGCTGTCGTGGACGACCGGAAGGTGGAGGAGGCCGACATCCGCGGGGCCGCGCGGCTCCTCTGGCAGGACCCCCTCCGGACGAAGAACCCTCCGGCCTGGCGGAAGAAGCTGCTCGACCTCTGCATCGACCGCGAGCTCCTGGGGCGCGAGGCGGAGCGGCGCGGCTACACGCGCGCCCCCGACGTCGTGCGCGACTACCGCTACCAAGCCGCGGGTGTCCTCTACGGTGAGATCGAGCGTCGCGTCCTGATCCCCGCGATCACGCCGCCCCAGGCCCAGATCGACAGCGCGCGCGCGAGCGGGCGATATCGCCGGGTCCATGTCCGCTACATCCTGTCCGTCGCCGACGACAAGGGGGCGGTCATCCTCGCCAACGATCTCCACCGCGGGGTTCCCTTCGACTCGCTGGCGCGTCTGTGGAGCACTCATCCCTCGGCGTCGCGGGGGGGCGATATCGGGTGGCGGTTCGTCGGGGAGCTGAGCGCCCCGGCGCAGCCCCTTCTCAAGACGGCCAAGCCGGGGGACATCGTCGGGCCGTTCAAGAGCTCGTTCATGCGGGAGGTGTATCAGGTCGTGGCGGTCGATGAGACGAGCGACGACGCGATCCGGAACGCGCTCATGGCCAAACCTCGCATGATGCTCCGGGATCGCTACGAGGCCGATCTCCTCACCAAGCGCCACTTCGCGCTGGACCAGGCGGAAGGGAACAACCTGCTCTTCGCGCTCGCCACCGAGACGCCCGATTCGATCCTCGCCTCGCTGGATGCGTCGGGGCGGCGTCCCAAGCAGGGGATCCACCCCGGCCTGGGAGTCCTCGCGCGGGCCGACGGCGATTCCATCACGTTCCGCGAGCTGGGGGCCCATCGGGAGCTGTTCGACGTGCACGCGGACGGCTCATTTCACATCGCGGATCTCGAGCATCTGCGGGCGATCTGCGCGAACGTGCTCCTGCCGGACCTGATCCGGAAGGATGCCGAGGAGCAGGGCATCGACAGGGACCCGGGTATGACGCGCAAGATGCGGCTCCTGAAGGACGAGTACGCGACGAAGGCGATGGTGGCGCACGAGGCCTCCGGGCCGCGCGACCCCGCGTCGCTCCGGGCGTTCTACGACGCGCACCGCGGCCTGTACCAGCGGCCCGCGGGGAAGCGCGCCCTGGTGGGCATGTTCTCGACGAGGGACCTCGCGGTGCAGGGGCTGAGCGAGTGGCTCGGGACCGGCTTCACGGAGTCGGTGCTCGTCGCCTCCGGCTTCAAGCTCCAGCCGAATCCGACCGCCACGTCGCTCCTCAAGGACCACTGCGGCGAGCTCACCCTGTTCGACCGCGACACCGACCCGCTCAGCATGGCGGCACGGCCGCTGAACGAGAAACAGATGACTCCCGTGGTGCCAATGCCGCATGGTTGGGCGCTCGCATACATCATCGGGCGTGAGTCCGCCCGCCCCCTCACGTTCTCCGAGGTGCAGTCGCGCGTGGCGCTGGACTTGGCGGCGTCTCAGGAAGATTCTTGGGTTGTCGGGTTGCTGGATCAGCTGCGGGCCGCCACACCGGCCCAGCGTTACGCCGCGCGTCTCGAGGCTGTGCGCTTCGACGGCGGCGCGAACCCAGGAAGGAGACGCCGATGAGGCGGAGGCAAATCGGGCGGTTCGCGCGGCTCGCGCTCTGTGCGGGCCTTTGGATCCTCGCCGTGCCCTCCGCGAAGCCGGCGGGCGCGGCCGAGCGGATCGCCGCGATCGTGAACAAGGAAGTGATCCTCCAATCGGACGTGGACGAGCAGCTCCGTCTGGCGGAGGCCAACCTCCATGTCGATCCCGACGATTCGGTGGCGGTGCGGAAGCTGCGGAAGCAGGTGCTCCAGCAGCTCGTGGACGAGCAGGTGATTCTCGCCGAGGCGCAGCGGCAAGGAATCACCATCCCGAAGAGCGAGCTGGATCAGGCGGTGGACCAGGCCATCCAGAACGTGAAGGCCCGCCTCGGCACCGAGCAGAATTTCCAGCGCGCGCTGGCGGAAGAGCACACGACGGAGATCCAGCTGCGCCGGAAGTACGAGCCGGACGTGAAGAAGCAGCTCCTCGTGATGCGTCTGGTCGGGCGCGAGGTCCAGAACAAGACCACCGTGACCGACGCCGAGGTGAAGTCGTTCTTCGCCTCGAAGCGCGACTCGCTCGGCAAGAAGCCCGAGCAGCTCAAGCTCTCGGCGATCGTGATCGGGTTCGAGCCCGATTCGATCCAGGTGAAACGGCTTCGTGCCCGCGCCGACAGCGTGCGGAACGTCATCATGAAGGGAAAGAAGTTCGAGGACGTGGCGAAGGCCGTATCGGACGATCCTTCCGGGCAGCGTGGCGGCGACCTGGGCACCTTCGAGCGCGGCGACATGGTCCGCGAGTTCGAAGACGTGGCGTTCGCCCTGAAGCCGATGGACGTGAGTCAGCCCGTGCGCAGCCGCTACGGGTGGCACATCATCCAGGTGATCGAGCATTTCACGAAGACCGACTCCTTGGGTGAGCGCGTCCACGCGCGCCACATCCTGCTCCAGGCGCACATCACGCCGCAGGACGAGGAGCGCGCGCGGAAGCGTGCGCTCGCCGTGCGGGACTCCCTGCTCAAGGGGGCCGACTTCGCGTCGATGGCGCGCCGCTACTCCATGGACAGCGCGACCAAGGACTCCGCCGGATACCTGGGCGAAGTTCCCGTTCCGAGCCTCCCCCCGAACTTCCAGGAGCCGCTGACCGGTTTGCGCGAGGGCGAGGTGAGCGTGCCTTTGAAAGGCGAAGCCGGGTACTATGTGTTCAAGCTCGGCGGGCGCGTGGCGGAGCGCGATTTTCGGTACGATGAGATCAAGGACGACCTGAAGCAGATCGTCTTGAATCAGAAGCTTCGCGACGCGTACGACCGCTGGCTGGAACGGATCCGGAAGAACGTCCTGGTCGAGATCAAGGACTAACCCAAGGAGGCCCCCGAGAGGTGGCGGCGCGTCGTCACACGCTCCTCTTCACGATGGGCGATCCCGCCGGCATCGGCCCGGAGATCCTCGCCCGCACCCTGGCGAACCCCGCGCTCCGTCGTGACGCGAGGCTCGCCGCCGTCGGCGACCCGGAGGTGCTCGAGCGCGCCGCGCGGCACGCCGGCGCCCGTCTCACGCTGCGTCCCGTTCCTCCCGAGCAATTCGATCCTTCCCGGAACGGCGCTCCCGGAATCCCGGTCGTGACCTCGACGGCCGGAGCGTGGGGCGCCTTTCAACCGGGCGCTCCTTCCGCCGAGACGGGTCGCGCCGCCGCCCGCGCGATCGAAGTCGCCGCCCAGCTCGCGCTCGACGGCCGCGCGACCGCGGTCGTGACTGCCCCGATCTCCAAGAAAGCGCTCCACGAGGCGGGCTATCCCTACCCGGGGCACACCGAATTCCTCGGCGCGCTGAGCGGCGCGCCGGAGACGAGGATGCTCTTCGCGGGAGGGGACTACCGCATTCTGCTCGCGACGGTGCACGTGGCACTCGCCCGCGTCTCCGCGGTCCTCACCGTCGATTCGCTCGTGCGCACCATCGAATACGGAGCGCTCGCGCTGCGCCAGTTCCGCTGGGGGGAGAAGTCCGGGGTCTCGGTCCTCGCGATGAATCCGCACGCCGGTGAGGACGGGCTCTTCGGGGACGAGGAGTCGCGCCTGCTCAAGCCCGCGATCGAGCGCGCCCGCGCCTCGGGCATCCGCGTGGAGGGCCCCTTTCCCGCCGACACCTTCTTCGCGGGGCGTGGGCGGGAGGCGGGAGTCATCGTGGCGATGTATCACGACCAGGGACTCATCCCCGCGAAGATGGGGGGCATCGGAGGAGCCGCGAACGTGACCCTCGGGCTCCCCTTCCTCCGGAGCTCGGTCGATCACGGCACCGCGTTCGACCGCGCGTGGAAGCGCGGCGCGTCGCGGCGTCCCGACCCTGCCGGGCTCGTGAAGGCGGCGCGGGTCGCGATCGATCTCGCCGAGCGCACGCGGGGGCGGCGGCTGGAGTGGACATGGGATTGATCCGCCTCGACCACGTCAGCAAGCGGTACCGGAACCGTGTCGCCCTGAGCGACGTCTCGGTCTCGTTCGAGCCGGGGGAGTGGGTCTTCATCCTCGGTCCGAGCGGCGCGGGCAAGTCGACCTTCCTCCGCCTCGTCTCCCTCGCGGAGCGCCCGTCGAGCGGAAGCATCACGGCGGAGCGCGGGCTGAGACGCGCGGTCGGAATGCTGGGGCAGGAGTACCGGCTCTTGCCCGACCGGAACGTGTACGACAACATCGCGCTCGCGTGCCAGATCGCGGGGATCTGGGACAAGGACGAGATCCAGGACCGCGTGCGCCCCCTGCTCGACGAGATGGGGATCCGCGGTATGGAGCGGCTGCATCCCGAGGAGCTCTCCGCTGGGGAGAGGCAGCGCGTCGCGCTCGCGCGCGCTCTCGTGCGGCATCCGCGCATCCTCATCGCGGACGAGCCGACGGGGAATCTGGATCCCGCGGCGGCCGCGCAGATCTTTTCGCTCATGCGCCAGTACAAGGACCGGGAGACGCTCGTGCTCGTGGCGACCCACGTCGAGGACTGGAAGGAGCGCTACCCCGGGCGGGTGATCCGCCTCGAGAAGGGGCTCATCCGGTCGGACACCCCCCTTCCGGCGACGGCGGAGACACCCGAAGCGGCGGCGGGGATCTGAGCATGGGCGCGCTCCGCTATCTCCTCGGCGAGCTCCTGAGGACGCTGAGCCGCCACCGTACGCTCTGCCTCGCGAGCGTGCTCTCGATGTCCTCGATCCTCCTCATCCTGCTCCTCTCGATGATGATCCTGACGGGAGTGGACCAGTACACGGACGAGCTGGAATCGCGCGAGGAGATCTCGGTCTTCCTGAATGAGGGGCTCTCTCGCGCCGACGTGAGCCTCCTCGCCGCGCGGCTTCGGTCCCTTCCGGGGGTCGACAGCGTCCGCTTCGTGAGCAAGGAGGAGGCGTGGGATCAGTTCCGCGCCGACGTCGCGGACGAGGCGCTGCTCCAGGCGGCCGGCGAGAATCCGCTCCCCGCATCCTTCGTGATCCGGCCCGGCCTCGACCACCGGAGCGCCGAAGGGGTCCGCACGATCGCCCGCGAGGCGGAGACGCTCCCGCACGTGGAGGACGTGCGCTACGCCGGGGAATGGGTGCTCCGCGCGGAGCAGGTCGTCGAGACCCTGCACGAGATCGGCGCGGCGCTCGGCCTGATCGTCTTGATCGGCGTTCTGTTCGTGGTCGGAGCGACGACCCGGCTCGCGATCCAGACGCGGCTCGATTCGATCCACCTGATCCGCTCACTCGGAGGGGGCTTCCTCTTCACCGCGGCCCCCTACATCGCGGAGGGGCTCGTCCTCGCGACCCTTTCCGCCGGGGTCACGATCGTGACCGCGCGCGCGATCCACGACACGCTCGCCCAGGGGCTCTTCCACGTGCCCATGCCCACGAACGAGATGCTCCTGGGATTCACCGCGACGGCGGGACTCCTCGGGCTCCTGGGAAGCTGGATCGCCGTCGCCACGCTGCCGAGGAAATGGCTGCTCTAGCCGCCCTGCTCCTCGCGGCCGCGCTCCTCGTGAGCCCGGGAGGGGCCCGGGCCCAGGGTCCGCCCGCCGCGTCCGCGGCGCCGCCTCCCGCGACCCCGGCTCCTCCCGCCGCGGCGCCCGACACCACGCGCAAGAAGCTGATCGAGGAGACCCAGTCGCAGATCGAGGACCAGAAGAAGGAGCTCGAGTCGCTCGCGCGCGAGCTCCAGCAGCGCCGCGAGAAGTCCACCCAGCTGCGCGGGCGCGAGCGGAACCTGCTCGGGGAGCTGAAGGAGAAGGAGGTCCAGCTCTCGCTGACCATCCGTTACCTGGGCGCGCTCGAGCGGCGGAGGCAGATCGTCTCCGAGGATCTCGGAAGCGCGACCTCCGAGCTGGCGCGGACCGCGGTCCAGCTCGACTCCGACCGAAAGCGCCTCGCGTGGAGGCTTCGCGAGATCTACAAGCGCGGCCGAAGCCGCGACATCGAATACCTCCTCTCGGCCCGGTCGTTCCCCGATCTGATGAACCGCACGTACCTCCTCGCCAAGATCGCGAGCGAGGACCGGAACCAGCTCATGCTCACCCAAGCGCACCGGGTCGAAGTGCAGGACACGAAGTCGCGCCTCGAGAGCCGGCAGCGGGAGCTGGATCGGCTCAAGAAGGAGACCGAGCGGCAGCGGAATTCCCAGAAGCAGCTCGCCCAGGAGCGCCGGCAGCTCCTCGGCCAGGTGCGCTCCGACCGACGGTCGAACGAGCAGGCGGCCGTGGAGCTCGAGCGGACGAGCCGGCGGATCCAAGCGCTCATCGGCGAGCTGGAGAAGAGGCGCTTGGCGGCGGAGCGAGGGGGGCCGGGCTTGGGCGAGCTCCCGCTCTTCGGGGATTTCGGCAAGAACCGCGGGAGGCTCCCCTGGCCGGTCTCAGGCCGGGTCGTGGGGAGGTTCGGCCGACAGAGCAACCCCCGGTTCGGAACCGCGATTTACAACAGCGGCATCGACATCGCCGCCCCCTTCGGGACCCCGATCCAGGCGGTCTCGAAGGCCCGGGTGGACTATGTGAGCTGGCTCGACGGCTACGGCAAGTGTGCTATACTCAATCACGGCGGGGGTTTCTACACGTTGTACGCCCACGCCTCGGAAATTCTCGTGACGGTCGGGAAACAGGTGGCCGCCGGCGAAGTCATCGGCAAGGTCGGGGACACCGGCTCCACGATCGGCACCGCCCTCCACTTCGAAATCAGACAGGGGAAGACGGCTCTCAATCCTCTCGACTGGTTTCGGTGAGACCCATACATGAGCTCTGAGATCCTCCAGGGGCAGGACCAAGCCCTGGCGCTCCTCGAGGCTGCCCTGGCTTCAGGCCATGTCGGCCATGCCTACCTGTTCCACGGCCCATCCGGGGTCGGAAAGACCCGCGCCGCGCTCTACTTCGCCCGCGCTCTCCTGTGTGAAGCGAGGCTCAAGGACGGCTCGCCATGCGACCGCTGCGAGTCCTGCCGGGCGGCGCTCGAGCTGCGCCATCCCGACCTCATGCTCCTGACACCCCTTCCTACCTTCTCCACGGAGGGACGTACCGAGCGGCAGGCGGAGGAGGCCCGATCGGGGGCGCGTGCGGCCATCCTTTCGCGGTTCGCCCGGGAGCCCTACTTTTTCCCCGCGTTCACGAAGCCCGCTGTCCACTCGGTCGAGGACCTGGCCCGCGCGAAGCAGTTCCTCTCGCTCACGGCGGGCCGCGAGGGAGGATCCAAGGTCCTGATCGTGAAACGGGCGGAGGCGATGACGCCCCCCGCCGCGCACGCGTTTCTCAAGATCCTGGAGGAGCCGCAGCCCAACCGGGTTCTGATCCTTGGCGCGCGTCAGGCGAAGGCGCTGCTTCCCACGATCCAGTCCCGGTGCCTCCACGTGCGCTTTCGGCCGCTTCCGACCGAGCTCATCGAATCCATCCTCGTCTCCGAGAAGCGGGTCTCGAAGAAGTCCGCCCGGATCGCTGCCGCAACCGCGCAGGGGAGCCTCGGCCGCGTGCTGCCCCATTTCGAGCCGCCGCTCGACGGCGCCGGAAAGGATGTCTTGGGGGAGACGGAATTCGCCCGCCTCCGGGCGCTCGCGGTCGAGCTCTTCGTCCGGCCGAAGAGCGCGGCCGTCCTCGGCCCGCTCCGGAAGGGGCGCCTCGACCGCGACCGCGGGCGGTTCCTCACCGTGATCTCGCTCGCCCTCCACTATTACCGCGACGTCCTCCGCCACGCCGTCGAGGGAGCTGGGGCCGAAACCATGAACGAGGACCTCGGGCGGGAGATCGCCTCCGACGCCCGGGGCCTTTCCCCGCGCGAGATCGCCCGGCGCGTCCGCGTGCTGGAGGAGATCGCCACGTCGGTGCAGTCCAACGTCACGATCCCGTACGCGGTCGCCTCGGCGCAGCACCGCATGGGAGTGGGGACGACATGAGCGACCTGATCGAGGTTCTGTTCAAAGGTCGCCGCCGGGAATATTTCCTCAATCCGCGCGAGCTCCCCGTGCACGAGGGGGACTGGGTCATCGTCCAGGCGGATCGAGGCGTGGATCTCGGGCGCGTCCACCACACGAGCGAGTGGGTGAAGCGCACCCAGTCCGGAGGGAAGCTCCGCGAGCTGCTCCGTCCCGCGCAGCCCGAGGACCTCGAGGCGTTCGAGCGGAACCGCGCGAAGGAGGAGCGCGCCTTCGGCACCGCCAAGGAGCGGATCGCCCGGCGCGACATCGATATGAAGCTGGTCGACGTCGAATACCAGTTCGACGGCAACCGGATCACCTTCTTCTTCACCGCCGAGAAGCGGGTGGATTTCCGCGACCTCGTGAAGGACCTCGCCTCGATCTTCCGGACGCGCATCGAGCTCCGGCAGATCGGCGTGCGCGACGAGGCCGGCAGGATCGGCGGCGTGGGCACGTGCGGGCGCGAGCTCTGCTGCGCGACGTGGCTCCGGCAGTTCGAGCCGATCACCCTCAAGATGGCGAAGGACCAGGGGCTTTCCCCGAGCCCCTCGAAGATCTCGGGCGCCTGCGGGCGGCTGAAGTGCTGCCTGCGCTACGAGCTCGACTTCTACAAGGCCGCCTCACGGGAGTTCCCCAAGATCGGGAGCAAGCTCGTGCTGGCCGGGGTCGAGCACGAGGTCTCGAACGTCGACATCTTCGGGCGGTCGCTGGTCCTCCTGGATCCCACCGGCAACGAGACGATCCTCGCCATCGGCGACCTGCCTCCAGGGACGCGGGTGGTCGGTCCGACCCGCGACCGCCGCCGCGGGTGCGACAAGACACGCTGCGGCGCGCGCGGCACGAAACCCGGCGACGGCGAAAGCGTCAAGGGCCAAAAGCTCCAGTTCCCCGTCTCGGAGAACTGATGCCGAAGTTCTACATCACCACCGCCATCGACTACGTCAACAACCTCCCCCACCTGGGCACGGCGTACGAGAAGATCGCCTCCGACGCGCTCGCCCGCTACAAGCGCATGGCCGGCTTCGACACGCGGTTCCTCATGGGGAACGACGAGCACTCGATCAACGTGGAGAAGGCCGCGCGCGAGAAGGGGCTCGATCCCAAGGATTACTGCGATCAGATGGCGGAGATCTTTCAGGGCGTGTGGAAGCGGCTCGACATCTCCTACGACGACTTCATCCGGACGACCGAGCGGCGGCACCATCACGCGGTGCAGGCGCTCTTCCGCGCCATCCTCGCGACGGGGGACATCTTCAAGGGGAAGTACGAAGGGTATTACTGCGTCGGCTGCGAGCGCTTCTATCCCGAGAAGGATCTCGTGGAGGGCAAGTGCCCGCTCCACAAGACCACGCCCCAGTGGGTGAGCGAGGAGAACTACTTCTTCCGGCTCTCCGCGTACCGGGACCGGCTGCTCGAGCACTACCGCGCGCATCCGGAGTTCATCCTCCCCGAGACGAGGCGGAACGAGATCGTGAACGTGGTCGAGGGAGGGTTGGAGGATCTGTCGGTCTCCCGCTCCTCCGTTTCCTGGGGGATTCCATTCCCGAACGATCCGGCGCACAGCGTCTACGTATGGTTCGACGCGCTGATCAACTACATCACCGGGGTCGGCTACCCCGACATGAACGGCGACTACACACGCTACTGGCCCGCCGATCTCCACATGGTGGGGAAGGACATCACGCGGTTCCATTGCGTGATCTGGCCCGCGATG